>Ga0209655_10000073_pt1 | contig 36422 bp, 31 predicted proteins | sample BogFormECP03_OM2_FD_188236 | JGI IMG/M metagenome (GOLD analysis project Ga0209655, IMG submission 188236) | Bog forest soil microbial communities from Calvert Island, British Columbia, Canada - ECP03_OM2 (SPAdes) (version 2) | ecosystem: Environmental > Aquatic > Freshwater > Wetlands > Bog ...
GCTAGTCCGATGGTTCTCGCCCGAGCCTTACGGACCGAAAGGCTCAGGCCAGCTCACTGTTTGACGCTTCTGACCGGGCCCATGAGCAAAGCCCGGGGAAGCGTGCGCTTAATTAATTAAGCAGCAAGTGCCAAGTTGTTGTTGGCATTTCTAGTTTCCACCAAGTTGCGGGCAGGTGGACCCCGGCATGCCTTCGGGCCGCGACAGCTTCCGTCGAAACCGAGTCGCCCCCTTTGGAGAGTCTATTTTAGCATTATTGGGGAGTTGGCGAGGGGAAGGCTGCTCTGAATTGAGGAGGTAGCCGACAGCAGGAGCAGAAGACTTCCCGTATGACGCCGATTTCGGTGTTTTTAGTGCAGCGCCGCCAAGACTTCGTCTTCTTCGGGGGCTGGGATGGCGTCCGCTGAGGACGGCGCGCTTGCTTTGTGACGCGCGGCCCAGGACGCCAAATAGAGTGCAACTGCAATGAGCGTGAGGGCGCGCATACCAGTGGCCTGGGAGATGGTCTCCAGCATTCCGCCGAAAACAGCTCCAAAGAGGTTCCAACCCAGCGCCACGCCCGAGAATCGCTGGTCCGAAAAGCTTCGGATAAAAACCATGCCTGCGAAGAAAATGGGCATGCACAGGAGCAAAGTCGCTACGGTGATGCGAAGGCCCAAGCTTTCGAACAAAAGAGAGTGAACGGGAACGAAGTAGGCGGCCATGGCGGAGAGAACGAGGCCGGCGTACGGAATGGCCATCGAATAAGATGACCAGCGCTCGAAAACCAGATTGGCAAGGACGATCAGAACCAGAAGGCCAGAAACAACGATGGAGTTGACGAGCCAGGTGGTCCCGAAGAGCAAAGCCATTTTACTGATAATCTGCGCTTCGAGAAGCATGAAGCCCGCTCCCAGCAGGAAGAAATGGAGGCTCCACGCTGGGGAACTTCCGCGCTGCTGGAGGCCGGTCATGCGCCGGATCATGTACCAACTCAAAAAAATCAGGAACCCGCACATGGCCAGGACAGCGGCGGGCAGGCCGCGCTCTTTTTGATAGAAATAGGGCCAGTCGTCGGTGGTCAACGTGGCGTGGGATTCGCGAGTCAACGTGACGCGACTGGCGAGAATTGGGTTTTGAGCGATCTGGCGCATGGCGGCGGGGGAGCCGATGATAAAGAAACGTCCACCTGCGCCGTAGCGGGAAAGGCTTTCAATTTGAAAGGGAGCCTGATGAAAGACCTGTTGCAACAAACCGTTGAGGCGATCGCCAATCCAATCGGCGCCGACCTGAAATTTCACAACCATCAGCCCATCGGGAGTGAGCATGTCCCGCGCGCGCGAGAGAGCTTCGGAAGTATAGACAAAGTTGTCGATGCGAATATTCGAATAGCTAGATGCCGTGGTATGCGAATCGAGAAGCGAAAACAAAATCAGATCAAATTTATCGGGACTGTTCTGGAGGTAACTGCGCGCGTCATTGTTGACGATGCGGACCCGTGGGGATTGATACGGGTGTTCAAAATGCAGCAGGCGGCCCAACTGCAGAATCACCGGATCGATTTCCACGGCGGTAACAGGGGCATTTGTATTACGCAGCGCGGCGGCGACATCGTTGCCCATACCCGCGCCCAGGACCAGCACGGACCGCGGCGAGGAACTGAAATGGTAGGGAATGTTGTAGGGGTTCCAGGCCGGATCTTCTCCGGGGATCAAGTCCTTGCGGCGTTCGAGGAAATCGGGAGACAGATTGAGGACCTGTTGATAGAAACTGTCGTTGGTGTTGAGCCAATACGCAACGATTTCGTTGTTGCTCCAGGCGGGCGTCACCGCCAGCTTTTGATAGGGCGACCAATAAACGGTGGCAGTTTTATCCACCCAGACGGTCAGAGCGCCTGCAACAAGGACGCAGCTGCCGGCAAAGACCAAGACAGCTTTGCGCTGGCTGAGAAAAACCCCAGCGAACAGCAGAGCTCCAACCAAAAACCATATCGCCGGCGGTTGATAAAAAAAGCAGATGAGGGTATAGAGCAAAATGCCGACGAGGCCGCCGGCCACATTGACGCTATATCCAAGGGCTCCGCGCGGAGCCGTTTCCAGCATGGCACCGACAACCTGTCCGAGGGGGACAAAGACAAAAACGATGCACGCAAACACGGAAGCCACAGCAAAAATCGCGGCCGCCAGAGCGGTGTAGTCGAGGGCAGCGGTGACGGGAAGGTCCCAGATCTGAACCTGGGAAGTCATTCCTATCAGTGTGGTCAAATTGCGAACCGCATCGTGCATGCCGGGAATGGGAGCAGCGACAAACATCGCGAAGAACAGAATGGGAAGGGCCGTTGCGAGCGGATGAACCCGACGGCGGCACAAGGCGCAACCGAGGCCAAAGCCCAAAAAGCAGGCAATCAAAACAAAATTTTTGTAATAGGCGAAAATCTGGATTTCCGAGGAGAGCCATCGGATCATCAGCATCTCAAAATACAGCCCGAGCAGACTCAAAACGAAGAGTTGCCGATAGCCAAAGGAGAGCGGGAGCTCAAAGGAGCCGAAAGATCGTCTTGGGCGTTCAGGATTTCCGGCCTCGGTATAGAGGCTCAGCAAGTAAAAGGCTATGGCGTAGCCGAGACCAACGACCAGGAAAAGCATGGGATGAATCATGAAGTTCTCCCGCTGGGAATGATGAAGGTAAAGTATATCGGACCGGAATGACTGCCGATTTTGGATTCCAGGGGGAGTTTCCCAGATGCAACAGCGGGGCGGAGGAGGGGTGGCCGAGGGACGAGCCTCATTGGGGCTGGCACTCCCGGTTAAGCAACGATTGGGCACATAGGTACCGCCAGATGGTTGACTACAGGGAGGTTGCCTTCCAAAATCACAAAACGGGGTAGACCGGGTCAGGCAGCCCTTAAAACTGAATGGCACAAGAACCTAACGCCGTGGAACAAGCCGTATCGCGCGCCTTGCGAGAGAACCTCGAACGGATCCAGCGGAATGCCGACGAGCTGCACCAGGCCGTCGGGGATATTGTCTCGGCTTGCGCCAGTTCGAAGCCCACCAATGCGCTGCCTTCGATGTTGCGGGCGCAGACTTCGGCGGCGTCGCTCTCGGCGGCGTTGGAAGTATTGTCGCGGTTTGTGACGATGGCAGTGCAGCCCGGACAGCGTTCACCGCTGGAAGCGCAGATTGCGCATCTTATGAGTACGGCTGGGGTTGAAGCTGCTCCTGAGCCGGTGCGGCCGCAGCCCACGGTTCCCACGCCGATGGCTGAGGCGCCTGCGCAAGCGCCCGTCAAAGCGCCGCCGCGGGTCGAGCCAGTCGTGGCGCCACCGCCGCCTCCCCGCGAACCGGAGCCGGTGATCGAGCTTGAGGCTGAGCCGGAAGCGATTGAATTAATCGAGACCGTGGAGTCTCCGGTGCTGGCTGAACCGGAGCCCGAGCCTGAGGGCGATTTCGATGTCAACCAGTTAACGCCGGAAGAGCAGGAATTGCACAGGCGCGCAAATCGGGTGGCGAAAGTTTCGATGCAAGATATTAAAATGCTCAGACCGGAGCAGGTGCGGCTTGGCCGGGAGAAAAAAGATCTTTGTGTTCGATTGAAAGACGACATTGAAAAAGCGCATCGAGAATACGACCGGCGTTTCAAACTCATCATGGACCACCCAGTGGATTACTTTTATCGCTGGGCGGTGGAAATCCTGGCGGAGGGCGATGCAAACGCTCTCGGCGACTATCCGTACGCCACGCCCGCCCGACATCGCTAACAGTGCAGACGGGAACAGGGCTGCGGCAGCGTCCATCGCCGCGGCGGCGCGAAGCGCATGCGTGTTGGCGCTGGCGCTTGCATTGATCGTTGGAGATGCGCCGGGAGTTCTTGCGCAGGCTTCCAAACAAAACAGAAAAAAAGTGAAAAAGCCCGCGGCTGTGCCGTGCCGCGTGGGATGCAATTTAAACACCGGCGCGACCGGCGTTGCGGCAGATACGCCTGAAGATCGGGCGCTCCAGGCAGAACTCGCACAGTTTGCGCGCGGGCTGCACAACGGTTCGTCCGGCGCTTACAGCAATCTATCGGCATTCGCCGCGAAAAATGCCGCGAACGTTTGGGGTGCGCGTGCGGCCCTGGCGCTGGGTTACGAGGATCACTCGAATAAGCATTACCAGCAGGCGCTCGTGTGGTTTGGCAAAGCGAGCGGGGACGCGCTTTTGCGCGAGTACGTTTTGTACTGGACGGCGCAGGCGAAGCAGGGGCTGGGACGATCCAAGGACGCGCTGGCTGACCTCGAGACGATGCAGCACGACTTTCCGAATACCGCGATGAAAGAGCAGTTGCTGGAGAGCCTCGCGCCGCTGGCCACCCAACTGGGCAAGCCGCAGGACGCCGTTGATGCGCTGAATTCTTATCCGGCTACGAACACTCGTCCTACCTTGCTGCTTTATCGAGCTTTGGCTTACAACGCAACGCATCAATTGCCTCGTGCAGCCAAGGATTATCAGGCGATTTTCTACAAATATTCGCAGAGTGATGAGGCAAAACCTTCTGGTGCGGCTTTGCAAAAGATTTCACACGAGATGAGCAAAGAATATCCCTATCCCGGAGTTGAACTGCAGCAGGAGCGGGCGCAAGCTTTTTTCGCCGCGCATAAATGGAAAGAGGCGCGGGCGGAATACGAAAAGCTCCTCGGCATGTTGAAGGATCCCGCTAACCCTAACCGGCAGCTTGCCGAATTGCGCGTGGCGCAGAGCCGCGTGCAGTCGAAGGGCTCTCCGAAACTGCTGTTGTCGCTGAAGACCCCGGATTTTGAGGTGGATGCGGAACGGATGTACGCACTTTCGCAGGCTTATCGAAGCGAGAAGAAGACTTCGGAGATGTTTGCGACACTGAATGAGCTGACGCAGAAGTATCCGCTGAGCAAATGGAACGAAGAAGGATTCATGGCCGCCGGCAATTATTACTGGGTGGATCTGGACCGCAGCCGGGCTGGGAGTTATTACCAGCGCGTGCTGGACACGTTCCCTGGCGGGAAAAATGCGTTCAACGCGGAGTGGCGTGTGGCGTGGGTTGCATACTTGAATCGGCAGCCCGACGCGGAAGACAGAATCAAAACATTCCTGTTGAAGTATCCGGTTTCAGCCAACTCGGCGGACGCCGTGTACTGGCTGGGGCGCATTGCCGAGCGTGGCGGAAAAATCGCCGAGGCGCGGGCATTCTATCAGAAGGATGCGGATCGCTTTCCGCAGACATATTTTGGACACGCCGCGGCCGCACGCTTGAGCAAGCTGGCACCTGCCGATGGAGACGCGCCCGACATTTTGGAAAAAATTCCGCCGCCGCCAGCGCTACGGCCTTTCGATGAGCCAATCCCCGTTGCCGCGGCGGACCGTTGGGCTCGCGCGGAGGCGCTGCGTACGATCGCGTTCGATGCTTCCGCTGAGTTGGAGCTGAAGAACGCTTACTTCGCCACTTCGTCGCCGAGATTCTTGTATGAGGCAGCGCTGGCTGCGTTCGATCAGGGACATTTCGCGGCGGGCATGGCTTACGGGCGCATCATCGTTCCGAATTTCGAGTCGCGCAAAATCGATGACTTGCCTGTGGGCGTGTGGAAAGTGCTGTATCCGCTTCCGTATGAATCGTTGATCCGGCGGGAAGCAGCGAAAAATAATTTCGATCCTTTGCTTGCGGCGGGGCTCATGCGGCAGGAGTCCACTTTTCAGTCCGATGCTCTTTCGCCGACCAATGCGATTGGGCTAATGCAAGTCGAGCCGAAGACCGGGAAATTGCTTGCCAAACAGCTTCGCGTGAAGTTCTCCACGGATAAGCTCTTCCAGCCCGAATACAACATTCAGCTCGGGATGCTGTACATTTCGGGGTTGGTGAGACTGACCGGAGCGCCGGAATATGCGCTAGCGGCGTTTGATGCCGGCGAAGATCGTATCGCGGCGTGGAAAGCCGAGCGCAACTACGAAGAGATCCCCGAGCTTGTGGAATCCATCCCCTTCACCGAAACCCGCGATTACGTGCAAATCGTCTTGCGCAATTCGGAAGTCTACCGGATGATTTATGGTCAGTCAGGCGCAACGTCTTCATCGGCGGGCTGGACTCAGCCTTTAAGTGCTGGGCCACTCCGGCCGGCTTCCGTCCGTACGCACTGACAATCCAGATCGTCTGGCAGGGTAAATGACTCCTTCTGAATCCGGCATCGCGCAGGCCGCGCGCCGCATGCTTTCCGCGAAGGCGGAACAATTCACGGAATCCGTGATCCGCGAGATGACGCGACTGGCGATGAAGCACGGGGCGGTCAATCTCTCGCAGGGATTCCCCGATTTCGCCGCGCCTGCGGAGATCAAAGAGGCTGCGCGGCAGGCCATCGCCAATGATATCAACCAGTACGCGATCACGTGGGGCGCGAAGCCGCTGCGCGACGCCATTGTCGAAAAATTTGAACGCACGCAGGGAGTGCGCGTCGATCCGGAAAGGGAAATCACGATTTGCTGCGGTTCGACGGAAGCGATGATGTCCACGATGCTGGCCATCATCAACCCAGGGGACGAGATTGTTGTGTTCGAGCCTTTTTATGAGAATTACGGGCCGGACGCGATTTTGAGCGGGGCGACGCCACGCTTCGTCAAGATGCGTCCGCCGGAAAACGAGAATTCGGTCTGGGGCTTCGACGAGAAAGAGTTGGCTGCGGCATTCGGGCCGCATACCAAAGCCATCATTTTGAATACGCCAAACAATCCTACAGGCAAGGTGTTCACCCGCGCGGAGCTTGAATTTATCCGCGATCTTTGCGTGCGCTGGAACGCCTTCTGCGTTACAGATGAAATCTACGAACATATTTTGTACGACGGGACGGAGCATATTTCGATGGCGCGCATTGACGGTATGCGCGACCGCACGATCGTCATCAACGGCATGTCGAAGACTTACAGTGTTACAGGTTGGCGGGTTGGATGGGCAATCGCTCCCCCAGAACCCACCGCATCCATCCGCAAGGTGCACGATTTCCTGACCGTTGGCGCTGCCGCGCCTTTGCAGCAGGCTGGAGCCATCGCGCTCAAGTCGCCGCAATCGTACTACGACAAGCTCGCCGCTGATTACACAGTGCGACGCGAGCGTTTGCTCAAAATCCTGAGCTCTGCCGGGTTCACGGTCTTCAAGCCACGCGGCGCGTACTACATCATGACCGACATCTCGAGCTTCGGCTTTCCTGATGATGTAGCGTTCTCAAAGTTTCTGGTCGAAAAGGTTGGTGTCGCGGTCGTTCCGGGATCGAGCTTTTACAACGATTCGAGGGATGGGGCCTCGCAAGTCCGCTTCACGTTCTGTAAGAAGGAAAGTACCTTGGCTGCCGCCGAGGAGCGGCTGTCTTCGCTGCCCCAACATATCGCTCGACGATAGAGATCGCTCTAGTAATTCCGAGAGGCGCCCATGAAGTATAAAGTCGTCCTGCAGCGCGAAAAAAAAGGATGGTAGGTGGCCACTGTGCCAGCCTTGCCAGGCTGCATATCTCAGGGAGACTCGAGAGAAGATGCTTTGAGAAATATCAAAGAAGCTGCCGAACCATACCTTGAAGACGTGAGAGCTGAAGCCTCTCAAGAACCTCTAAAGGTTATCTAAATAACGGCTTGTGGCGGCATGCCTAGTTTTTTAGGGGTAGGAGACTGACGGTCGGTTGCCCTGTGGTGGTTAGCCCCCTACCCCGCGAGTGGTCTTGTTTGTATAGACGAGGGCAGGGCGGAATAAGTTTCCTGACCCGCAAAAAAAAGATGCTTTGATGCAAGAAAAGTGCTGCTTTCCCATAATCGGTCAACTGGAACACTTCCGAACAGTTTCAAAATGCGATTTAAGCGGCTGGTCACCGAAGCGGATCCACGCTACCCAAGAGATACCGTATCCAGGTATCGCGCCACGGCTACCTTCCACTGAAACTTCTCTTGAATGGCCGTTTGCAGGGCCTGCGCAGCCTCTGGTTCGCCGTGGGTCAGATAGGTTTGACTTGGAGGTGCGGGAAGCCCTGCGAGCCAGCGCAATAATTCGCTTTTGCCGGCGTGCGCAGAAAATTGGCCCATCTCGACGATTTCGGCGGCGACCGGTACCTGCTGGCCGAAAAGACTCAGCGTTTTGGCGCCTTCCTGTAAGGCGCGGCCGCGCGTGCCTTGTGCCTGGAATCCTCCTAGGATGACTGCATTCCGTGCATCGGGCAGCCGCTGCGCCAGATGATGCAGGACGCGGCCGCCAGACACCATTCCGCTTGCCGAAATGATGATGCAGGGTGTCTTGACGTTGTTGATGGCCTTCGACTCTTCGACCGAACGCGTCAAATGAAATTCGTGCACGTTCAGCGGGTCGCCCTTGCCCTCCACGCGGGAATACTCCAGGTTGTGATCTTCCTTGTACTTCAAGTACAAATCCGTTGCGCTCAGCGCCATGGGGCTGTCTACATACACCGGAACGCGCGGGATGCGTTGCTGGTCCTCCAACTGCCGCAGGTAGTACATGAACATCTGTGTTCGCCCGATGGCAAACGACGGGATCACGATGGAGCCTCCGCGCTTTACGGCGCGGTTGACGATGGCCGCAAGCAACTCCGCGGGATCGCCGGCGGCGTGCTCGCGGTCGCCATAGGTGGACTCGCAGAGCAGCACGTCTGCCTTCGTTTGTGGTGTGATCGGATCTTTCAAGATGGGCTCGCCGTAGCGCCCCACGTCCCCTGAGAACACCACCACGATCTTCTTCCCGTTTTCCGTGAAAGTCAGTTCCAGACTGGAAGATCCCAGGATGTGCCCTGCGTCGTAGGACGTCACGTGGAATTCGGGGCTGATGTCGAAGCCGCCGCCTCGCGGCATCGGTTTCATTAGCCTCAGCACGGGATCGACGTCTACTGAGGTGTAGAGCGGTTCCGGATTGGCGTGGCGGCTGTAATTGCCCTTCTTGGCATGAAGCGTGTCTTCTTCCTGAAGGTGGGCGGAATCTTTTAACAAGAGGGTAGCCAGATCGATCGTCGCAGGATTCGCGAAGATCGGTCCTTTGTAACCCGCTTTGACGAGGACGGGAAGCCAGCCGGTGTGGTCGAGGTGCGCGTGCGTGAGAACGCAATAATCAATGGTTTTCGGATCGACGGACAGAGGTTTGTAGTTTCTGTCGCTAAGCTCCGGCGAGCCTTGAAAGATGCCGCAATCCACGAGCAGCTTTTTGCCCGCGGCCTCCACCAGGTATTTTGATCCCGTGACGGTGCCAGCCGCGCCAAGAAAAGTGAGTTTTGCCATAGGCTTGTCATTCTAGACGATTCCCAGGAAAAGCTGGCTCTCGGCGGGGCAGCAAAAAAGGGTGTTGAGTCTAATTCATACAATAGTTACAAGCCGATTGAGCGCATGAAGTTTCCGCTACGGTTGACTTGGCTGCCGTGGCAGACAATACTTTCTGCTTGGTTGAACCGTTTCAGAGGCAGGCAAGCGCTATGACCGAGATGGTAGTTCCTATTCATCCGATTTGGGATTAAATTGCCTGAATTTCCGTCCATGATTGGCAGCGTTGTTTCCCATTACCGAATCCTCCGCACTCTGGGAGGAGGGGGAATGGGGGTGGTCTACGAAGCGGAAGATAGCAACCTGGGCCGCCATGTTGCGCTGAAATTCCTCCCACAAGACCTGACACAGAATGCTCAAGCGTTGGAACGCTTTCAGCGTGAAGCCCGTTCCGCGTCAGCGCTCAACCATCCCAACATCTGCACCATCCACGAAATCAATCAACAGGATGGCCGGCCCTTCATCGTGATGGAGCTTTTAGAGGGCCACACGCTCAAGCACGAGATTAATGGCAAGCCGATTAAATTCGACAAGCTCGTCGAGCTGGCCATCCAGATGGCCGATGCGCTCGACGCGGCGCACCAGAAGGGAATCATTCACCGCGACATCAAGCCCTCGAATCTCTTTGTGACCAATCGAGGGCAGGCGAAAATTCTTGACTTTGGCCTGGCAAAAGCAACGGGAGTTTCCACGTCCGGCGATGACACCGTCACTCGCACGATGGCGCCGACGAAAACGGTGTCCGAAGAGCATTTGACGAGTCCCGGGACGGCGGTTGGAACGGTTGCGTACATGTCTCCCGAACAAGTTCTGGGCAAACCGTTGGACGCGCGTACCGATCTGTTTTCATTCGGCGTGGTTCTGTATGAAATGGCCACGGGAACGCTTCCGTTCCGTGGAGATTCTACTGCGGCGATTTACGATGCGATCCTGCACCACGAGCCAGTTCCTCCTGTTCGCTTGAACCCCGATATTCCGTCAGAACTGGAGCGCATCATCACCAAGGCTCTGGAGAAAGATCGCGAATTGCGTTACCAGTCCGCGGGTGAGTTTCAAGCGGACTTGAAGCGGCTGCGGCGCGACTCGGGTTCCGGACGCGTGGCGACGGCTTCTTCTCCCAGGGCTGCGGCCGCAGCAGGCGAGGGGCGATCGCACGCCATAGTGGCACTCGCTGGCTTCGGACTCGCCGTGGTTCTTGCCGGCGTCGCGTTTCTCGTGTGGCGATACGCTCTTCGTCCGGCGAGCCTGGATCGCTTGCCGCTGGTTGCCAACGCGCACATCTCGCGATTCACCACCACCGGCAACGTGCTGGGCGCGGCGCTTTCGCCGGACGCCCGCTATGTTGCCTACGCGCTTCGCGAGGCTGATTCCGAGAGTATCTGGGTCCGGCAGGTCGCCACGAACAGCCTGCAAAAGCTCGTTTCCCTGGAGTCAGGCGTTTTGGTGGGAAACCTTCGATTTTCTCCGGATGAGAGTTTCGTTTACTTCACGAGTGAATCCAGGAGAAACGCCGGTGAACAGTTAAGTCAGGTCGCTCTGCTTGGCGGCAACGTGCGCAGGATTTCCGACCACGTTTTTGGCAGCTTTACATTTTCTCCCGATGGCTCGCAAATTACCTTTCTGCGCATTGATTTTACAAAGGAGTATGACGAGATCCTGCTCACCGCGCACAGCGACGGCTCGGCCGAGACAATCATCAACCGCGACTCCGCGCCCCGTTTCTTTCCAACCTGGTCGCCGGATGGCCGTTTGATCGCCTATCAGAAGTTCGTGGATGCGGATCCGCGCGGTCAGCGTGTTCACATGGAGGCTTTGGATCTGAAAACCCGCAAAACCACGGAGTTCCCGGTTCATTGGAGCAACATGAAGGACATGTCGTGGACTCCGGATGGCAAAGGGATGGTGATTGTGGGCCAGGACCAGGTTGGAGCGCCCACTCAGATCTGGTATGTGCCGTATCCTCAGGGGGCTCCGCAACGCATCACGAACGACCTTGAAGATTATTCCGCCCTGAGCCTTTCGGCGGATTCTCGGACGCTTCTCGCCGTGCAAAAGGATACCGCCGCAACGATTTGGATTGCTTCGGCAAAAAATCCGGATGACGAAAAGCAGCTTACGCACGGACGGAGTGACGGTTTGCGCGGGATGGATTTCGTTTCGGCGGAGAAAATCGTCTACACCTCGAGCGATTCGGGGAATTGGGACCTCTCGGTTGCTTCGCTGTCCGATGGGAATGCGCAAATCATCGCGGGTGCGCCCAATTATCATAGCGCGCCGGTTGTGTGCGACTCGGGCCGCAGCGTTGTCTATATCTCCGCGCCCGCTGGGGTATCGCATCTTTGGAAGCTGGATTTTGACTCCGGAACCGGCGCGCAACTGACCAATGGATTGGGAGAAGTCTACCCGCAGTGTCCGCGAGATGGCCGTTGGCTGGTGTATGTAGCCGAAGAGCTATGCGGCGATGGAAATTTATGCAAGTTCTCTTTGGACAGTGGCACTTCCGTGTCGCTCATATCGCAGCGGGTCGTCGGCTCGCGACTCAATCCGGACGGGAAGCATCTGCTGTTCGCGTTCGTTGACCCCCAAACGGGGGAGAAGCGTCGCGTTGGATTTCTAACGCTCGACGGCAACGCGCCCATCAGCTATCCGGATCCGGGGCCTTCGTTCACGTCCATTCGAGAGGGACGCTGGATTCCCGGCGGACTTACACTCGCGTTTGTCGACTCCCGCTCGGGTGCGCCCAATTTGTGGACCTTTCCGATGGACGGAAAACCAGCAACACAGCTAACCCACTTTCCATCGGGCAGCATCTTTTCCTTTGCTTGGTCCCCAGACGGAAACAAACTTGCACTGTCGCGCGGAGCTGTCACCAGCGACGTCGTATTACTCTCGCGGTCGGCGCAATAAACAAACTTTCGAAAATATATGTGTGGTGTGTCGCTTCGATTGGGTGCCGAAGGGGCGCAATCGAGTTGCGCCCCTCCAACAGCTGCGAACAGGATTGATCGGCAATTGATCAGTATAGATTAGTCCGCTGCGAGTGCATGCTTGGGGACGATGGTGTCGGCAAGGTCGAAGCGATCGAGGTTCATCACCTTGTTCCACGCAGCCACGAAGTCCTTCACAAACGCTTCCTTCGAGTCGGCGCATGCATAAACCTCCGCGATTGCCCGAAGCTGTGAGTGCGAACCGAAGACTAGGTCGACGCGAGTGCCGGTCCATTTGATTTCGCCCGTCGCGCGATGGCGCCCTTCAAACAGGCCTTCCGATGCAGAGGAGGCTTGCCAGGTCGTATTCATGTCGAGCAGGTTGACGAAGAAATCATTCGTCAGCGTCTCCGGCCGCTTGGTGAAGACGCCGTCCCCGGAATTCCCGGCATTTGCACCCAGAACGCGCAAGCCGCCGATGAGAACGGTCATCTCCGGTGCGGTAAGCGTCAGCAATTGCGCCCGATCCACCAATAGCTCCTCAGCGGATAGTCCCTGCTTGCCGCGCAGATAGTTGCGGAACCCATCGGCCGCCGGTTCAAGCGGCGCGAAGGAGTGGACGTCGGTTTGTTCTTGCGATGCGTCCATACGCCCCGGAGTGAAGGGAACTCTTATGTCATATCCGGCGGCTTTCGCGGCTTTCTCGATCGCTGCATCGCCTCCGAGAACGATCAGGTCCGCAAGCGAAACCTTCTTGCCGCCAGACTGTGAGGCGTTGAACTCCTTTTGGATCGCTTCGAAAGTCTGGAGCACCTTCGCCAGCTCGGCCGGCTGGTTGGCGGCCCAGTCTTTCTGCGGTGTCAGTCGAATGCGTGCGCCGTTCGCTCCACCGCGTTTATCAGAGCCGCGGAACGTCGACGCCGACGCCCACGCCGTAGAGACCAACTGGGAAACGGACAGTCCTGATGCGAGGATTTTCGGCTTCAGAGCGGCAATGTCCTGCTCCCCGATCAACGCATGATCCACTGCGGGGATCGGGTCTTGCCACAGCAACGTCTCCTTCGGAACAAGCGGGCCGAGATAACGCACGATGGGGCCCATGTCGCGGTGCGTCAGCTTGAACCAGGCCCGGGCAAACGCGTCCGCGAACTGATCGGGATGCTCGTAGAAGCGCCGTGAGATCTTTTCGTAAGCAGGGTCGAACCGCAAGGAGAGATCGGTGGTCAGCATGGATGGTGCGTGGCTCTTTGACGGATCGTGCGCATCCGGCACGCTACCAGCGCCTGCGCCATTCTTCGGTTTCCACTGATGTGCACCGGCCGGGCTCTTGGTCAGTTCCCACTCGTAGCCGAAGAGGTTCGCGAAGAAATTATTGCTCCACTTCGTAGGCGTGGTAGTCCAAATGACTTCCAGGCCGCTGCCGATCGCGTCACCAGCTTTGCCCGTGCCAAATTTGCTGCTCCAGCCGAGGCCCTGTAGCTCGACGCTAGCGGATTCCGGCTCTGCGCCCACGAGCGTCGTATCGCCAGCGCCATGGGTTTTGCCGAAGGAGTGTCCGCCGGCAATCAGTGCAACAGTTTCTTCGTCATTCATGGCCATGCGCGCGAACGTCTCTCGGATATCCCGTGCCGCCGCGATTGGATCCGGCTTGCCATTCGGCCCTTCCGGATTCACGTAAATCAGGCCCATCTGCACGGCACCGAGCGGATTCTGAAGATCGCGGTCGCCGGAGTAACGCTCGTCCGCCAGCCACTTGCCTTCGGGGCCCCAGAAAACGTCCTCTTGGGGCTCCCACACATCCGCGCGCCCACCGCCAAAACCGAACGTCTTGAACCCCATCGAGTCGAGGGCGACATTGCCGGCGAGAATCATGAGGTCGGCCCAGGATATTTTTCGTCCGTACTTTTGCTTGATCGGCCACAGCAACCGGCGCGCCTTGTCGAGGTTCACGTTGTCCGGCCAGCTATTGAGCGGCGCAAAACGTTGCTGGCCGGCGCCTGCACCGCCGCGGCCGTCGCCGGTCCGGTAAGTACCCGCACTGTGCCACGCCATGCGAATGAATAGCCCGCCATAGTGGCCAAAGTCGGCCGGCCACCAATCCTGCGAGTCCGTCATTAGGACATGAAGGTCCTTAATCACGGCATTCAAGTCGAGGCTCTTGAATTCCTGCGCGTAATTGAAATTCTTGTCCATCGGATCGGACAGAGAAGAGTGCTGGTGAAGGATCTTCAGATTCAGCTGGTTTGGCCACCAGTTTGCATTCGTCGTGGTCCCAGCGGCGGTGTGTCTGTGAGCGCCGTGCATTACGGGGCATTTGCTTTCGGTTGACAAGTTTCAATTCCTCCTCAGTTTGCCTGCAAGCAGCGGCCTAAGAGCCGGAATCCTGCAGAGGAATAGAAGAATAGGCGCGCGGCAGCTATACTTCCAATATATAGTTCGGATACGATGGATAGGCAGAGCCTATAGCAATTTGTGATGCCAGTCACAAGCATTCCACGTTTTGTTTTGCTCGGAACTCGCGGCCTGCAGCAGGGAATGGACTCTATGGAACTCCACCAGCTTCGCTACTTCTGCGCCGTTGCCGAAACCAGCTCTTTCAGCCGCGCCGCGGAGCAGTCTCATGTTTCGCAGCCTTCGCTCTCGCAGCAAATCATGAAACTGGAGGACGAACTCGGCGCGCGCCTCTTCGACCGCCTCGGCCGTTCCGTGCGCCTCACCGAACTGGGACAAACGTTCCTGCCGCGAGCCCGCGCTGTACTGCGCGAACTGGAGGCCGCCCGCGGCGATGTCGCCGAGCAAAAAGACTCCATTGGCGGTTCCGTGACCGTCGGCGTCATTCCCACAGTTGCGCCTTATTTCCTTCCGCAGCACCTGACCGCTTTTTCGCGCAAGTTTTCGCAGGTACGGCTCACGGTGGTCGAAGAAATCACGCCAGCGCTCCTCGATCAATTGCGCGCGGGAAAAACCGATCTCGCCATTCTTGCGCTCCCCATTCGCGGGCACGAGTTCGAAACATTTCCGTTGCTCACCGAACGCCTTTTCGCCGCGCTGCCTGCGGGCCACAAATTAGCCAAGCGTAGCTCGCTCTCTCTCAAAGATCTTCGCACTGAGCCATTCCTTCTGCTGCGCGATGGTCACTGTTTCCGTGATACCGCTGTTGCGGCCTGCGACCGCGTCCGCCTCCATCCGCAAATTATTTTCGAGAGCGGCCAGTTCAGCAGCCTGCTCAGTATGGTGGGCGCGGGCATGGGCGTTTCCATCGTCCCAGAAATGGCCATTGAGAAAAAATCGCGCTGCCGCTACGTGCGCATCGACGATCCCTCTTCCACTCGCACCATCGGCGTCGTCGTGCTGCGCGGCCGCTCCCTCACGCGTGCGCATCGCGCGTTTCTCGCGCATCTGCGTGAATCGGCCACACACGCAGCCTCGTGAAGGCGCACTTCGTCCATTCGAAATTCCAGCGCGCATTTTTGGTTGTCCTGATGAATTGGCCGGCGAATACGAAGCTACGCTAACCTTGCCGTCGCGAGCCTAGTGTTTTTCCAAAGAAATCGTCATATCGCGGAAGTTCAGCGTCAGGACCGTGTTGTAAAGCAGATCCAGCCCCACCGTCGCGTCAAACAGGCCATCCGGCTCGTGCACGTCTGGAGTAGGGAAGTAAACCAGCGGCGCCGGCCCGCTCAAAATCAAGCCGCGGAAACTTTCTTTCTCCGCGGTCGCTTCTTTCATCTTCACGCCGCCATCCGTAAACGGAAAGTCCCTCGATTTATCCGTCTTAGCGGCTTCGCTGAGTCCCAACTTCTCGATCGACGCCGTATACACCAGCAGCGACCCGCTGTACAAAGTGTCCACCTGAGCCGTCACTTTCTTTCCATTAATCTCAAACCCGTTGGCCACGAGAATGGGCGGTCCATCTTTCCCAAATTTAATCAGCGAGAATTTGTCGCAAGTTCCGCTGCAGCCGGTCGATGCCGTCAGCACCTCGGAAATCCGCACCTTATGCGCGCCAAAATCAATCTGCAGGATGCGATCCTTGAACGCCGTGTAAGCCAGCGTTCCATCCAAGTGCGGCATCTGGTTCTGCGAAATCATGTCCCCCAGCACCATCGCCAGCGCCCGGACACCGACCAGCCTCACCGTTCCAATGCTCACAATCGGAATCTCAGTCCGAAACATCCCAGGGGGCGCCCCCGCTGGCAGCGGCGCAGTTGTTTTCAAACCAGCCGCTTCAGCAAAAGGCGCATCCAGCACGGAGTCCACGTTCCCAGTATCAAGGCCCATCTTTAAAGCGGGCCCGCTCCCGATCTTAGCTTCAATACATGGCATGCCGTCGCAATCCAACAGCGGCACCTCCGTTGCAAATTTCGTATGGCCGCTGGTCTGCGCGGCCGAATTCGTCACAAGGCACGTTGCGATAAGGGCGACACTTAAAACCGGAAGCACAACTCGACGCATAGGACCCCCAAGTGAAACAACCTGGATTCAGGCGTTTAGAACAGTGACGGCTCAAAGCAACGCTTGTTAGCTTACAGGGAATACCGCTCGGACAAAAATAATAAGGGGAGAATCAAAAAAAGTGAAAAACGAATTCTGGTGGAGCCGATGGTAAACTAAGACCGTCTTTTTGAGAAAGGTAAAGAAAAGCCCTTAAATGCCTGCTTTTATTGCCCACTTACTATTTTACTCTGCGTCCCTTCAAGACCCTCGTAATACCTCATTCTCGTAACGGTTAGAAGCTCGCTCAAACCCAACCAGTGAAGGCAGCCACGATATCCGATTAAAGTTCAGGTTGCGGGCTTTGGTGTAGAATGCGAGTTGGACGCTCAGGCAAAACGGATTTGGATCGTTTTCAGTGTTCGCGAGCCATTGGCTGCTAGGCCGGCTTCTTAACATTAGCGCGGGGAATCATGATGGAATCCGCTGCAGCGCTGGGTCGGCCTCAAAATAGGCCGACGCCTATTGATGAGATTGACGTACTTTGGCTGACCGCGGGACTCGGGTGCGACGGCGACACCATTGCGGTCACAGCTGCGACGCAGCCCAGTATTGAAGACCTAGTGCTCGGCGCGTTTCCCTGGATCCCTAAAGTTAGATTTCACAATCCTTTTCTTGCCTACGAAAACGGCGACGAATTCGTGAAGTTTTTTCGCGATGGGGCCGCGGGGAAGCTTGCGCCTTTCATTCTTGTTGTCGAGGGCTCGATTCCGAACGAAAGGAACAAGCAGGAAGGATACTGGGCGTCGTTCGGCACGGACGAGACGACTGGGCAGCCGATCACGACTTGCGATTGGATCGATCGGCTGGTCCCGAAGGCCTGGGCCGTGGTTGCGGCGGGAACTTGCGCGACGTACGGTGGAATCCACGCGATGGAAGGAAATCCTACCGGTTGCATGGGGCTTGCGGACTATCTCGGTTGGAAGTGGAAATCGCAAGCCGGCATACCTATTGTTTGCGTTCCCGGATGCCCAGTGCAGCCGGATAATTTCATGGAAGTGTTGCTCTATCTGTTGAACATGGCGGCGGGGCGCGCACCGATGATTCCGCTGGACGACGCTTTGCGGCCGACGTGGCTTTTTGGTGCGACGGTGCACGAAGGTTGCGATCGTGGCGGATATTATGAGCAGGCGCAGTTCGCCGACGAGTACGGCGCACCGACATGCATCGTAAAGCTGGGGTGCTGGGGGCCTGTGGTGCAGTGCAATGTCGGCAAGCGCGGTTGGATGGGCGGGATCGGCGGATGTCCCAACGTGGGGGGGATTTGTATCGGGTGCACGATGCCGGGTTTTCCGGATAAGTTCATGCCATTTATGAATCAGCCGCCTGGTTCGCTTCTTTCTTCAAGTGCGGTGATGACCTATGGGCGCGCGATTCATGCGTTGCGGCGATTCACGCAGGCATCGCTCAACAAGGAGCCTCCCTGGAGAAGCCGGCGCGGATAGTGCCTAAGCAAACCAGCGGAAACCCCAGCGCGAGTTTTGGACTCTAAGCTTTTGGAGTATCCCGGTAAATCGGGAGGTGCAAGATGTTGCCGAGTTTCGAAGCCAAAGGTCTTGAGGAGTTCCTCCCGGCGCGCGTGGACGGTGGAGAGAAGGAGTCCAGCAGCATTACTGAAGCCGAAAGAGCGCTTCAGGAACTCGCGCAAGTTTTTCTGCGGCAATCTATTTCTCCAATCCCCAATCTTGATTTTGCAGAGAATGCAGAGCTGTCGGCGAACGCGGAAGGGCCCCTCATAAATATGGAGGCGAAATACCGCGCGCTCGTGGAGCAAATTCCCGCGGTTGTGTTCATGGCTTTTCTGGACAAAGGAATCGGCGAAGCTTACGTCAGCCCGCAAATTGAGGCGGCGCTTGGTTTTTCGCAGAGCGAGTGGCTGGAAGATCCTGTGCGCTGGTACCAGCAGATTCATCCCGACGACAAAATGAGGTGGAGCGTCGAGGCGGCCGAGATGTTCATTTCTGGGAGGCCCTTGCGGTCGGCGTACCGTGTGATGGCGCGAGACGGAAGGGTGCTTTGGTTTCAGTGCGAAGCGAAAATGATCCGGCGCGAGGACGGGCGTCCGTGGTTCATCCATGGAGTAGGATTTGATATCACGGAGCGAAAGCGGCTGGAAGAGGCGATTCTGGAAATCAGCGCTCAAGAGCAGAGACGGATCGCGCAGGATTTGCACGACGGGTTGGGGCAGCATCTGACGGGAATTGCGTTCATGAGCAAGGTTCTTGAAGAGAGGCTCTCGGACAAATCACTGCCGGAAGCCAAGGAAGCCGCGAAAATCGTGCAGATGGTGAACCAGGCGATCGACAACACACGGCAGCTAGCTCGCGGACTTCACCCGGTGGCGGCGGAAGGAGCGGGGCTGATGTCCGCCCTAAAAAAATGGGCGAGCGAAGTGCAGGAACTATTTCACATCCGCTGCCGATTTCATTGTGAGCGTCCCGTGCACATCCATGACGTGACGGTTGCGACGCATCTCTATCGCATCGCCCAGGAAGCGGTGAACAACGCGATCCGGCATGGCAAGTCGCAGGAGATCGTCATACGCCTCTCGGCAAGGAGTGGCATGGGAACGCTTTCTATTAAGGATGACGGCGCTGGTTTTACGAAAAACCCGGCCAAACAGCCGGGAGTGGGTTTGAGCATCATGAATTACCGGGCGGACATCATCGGGGGATCTCTGAAAGTGCAGCCCGGCGAGGAGCGAGGCGTGACGGTGACGTGTTTGTTCCCCATTCGAAGCGTGGAGTAGGACCAAGATTCAATGCCGACAAGAAATCCAACGATGCCGGTCGCAACGATCGCGAAGAAGTACCGCGTGCTGCTGGTAGATGACCATCCGATCGTGAGGCAGGGTTTGGCTCTGCTGATTGATCGCGAGCAGGATCTTTCCGTCTGCGGAGAGGCGGACGGGGCTCACACTGGTTTACATGCGGTTGCGACTTTGCGCCCCGATATTGTCGTGCTGGATATTTCGCTTTCCGGACCGGATGGGTTGGATGTGCTCAAAGAGATTCGAATGAAGTCTGGAAGCCTGCCTGTGCTAATCCTTTCCATGCACGATGAATCGATTTATGCGGAGCGCGCGCTTCGCGCTGGCGCCAACGGCTACATCATGAAGCAGGAGGCCACGGAAAAAGTTCTGGTGGCCATTCGAAGGATTCTGCAAGGAGAAGTTTATCTCAGCGAACGATTGACGAGCGCGATGCTGCACCAGTTCGTGCATGGCAACGCCAGTGCCAAGAGCTCTCCCATCCTCAGTCTTACGGACAGAGAATTGGAAATTTTCCGGCTCATTGGCGAGGGGCACAGCACGCGAAAGATCGCGGACGAGCTGCACCTCAGCGTGAAAACAATAGAGTCGCACCAGGCGCATATTAAGGAGAAGCTGGCGCTGAGGAATGCGCGGGAGCTTGTGCAGCACGCCATCGAATGGACCGTAAATCTCGGCGGCGGCTACTGACTCGCTACGTTAGAAGGTTATATTTGTACTCGCAGACGGAATCTGCCAAAGCTCCGGACTTGCCAAGATATCCACATCGGGGATTCCCTTATGCGCACGCCAGTATCGTTCCCGATGGCAAATTCCGTCAGTGCCTGATTGTAGTGTGACCCTCATCACTGTAATTCTCTCCATCGAAATTTTGAATAGCAGTCGAGTAGCACGAGACGCAACGATTCTACTTGGGATTCAACACTAGCTCGATTTTGGAAGGGCTGTTCGAGTCTGCGCTGGGAGTGTCTGCACAGAAGTATCTCTACGGGGAATGCCAGTGCCCAAAAGGAGAGATCATTAATGACACCTGAAGCAGTGCCTTACGGACGAAAAACGCAAAAGCCATCTCCGGTATCCGACATACATATTCTATGGATTACGGCTGGGCTTGGCTGCGATGGAGACTCCGTCTCGATCACCGCCGCAACGCAGCCGAGCATCGAAGATGTGATTCTCGGAGCCATCCCCGGGCTTCCTAAGGTTCACCTCCACAATCCAGTCCTGGCCTATGAAAACGGCGACGATTTTCTTAAGTATTGGTACCAGGCTGAGGCCGGCAAGCTGGATCCTTTCGTTCTGGTCGTCGAAGGATCGATTCCCAACGAGAAGATTAAGAAGGAAGGTTATTGGGCTGGCTTGGGGACAGATTCGAAGACGGGCCAGCCAATCACTACAAACGAGTGGATTGACCGGCTTACGCCCAAGGCGCTGGCGGTGGTTGCTTGTGGAACTTGCGCGACCTATGGCGGCATCCACGCGATGTCGGGCAATCCCACGGGTGCGATGGGACTGGCGGATTACCTGGGCTGGGATTGGAAGTCGAAGGCTGGCCTGCCGATCGTCAATGTGCCTGGGTGTCCGGTGCAGCCGGACAACTTCATGGAGACGGTTTTATACCTTCTCTACCAGGTGGCTGGCTTGGCGCCGATGATACCGCTCGATGAACAGTTGCGCCCGCTGTGGCTGTTCGGAAAGACAGTGCATGACGGTTGCGACCGGGCAGGCTACTACGAGCAGGGAGATTTTGCCGAGGTGTATGGCTCCCCAAAGTGCATCGTCAAGCTAGGTTGCTGGGGGCCAGTGGTCAACTGCAACGTGCCTAAGCGCGGGTGGATGGCAGGCATTGGCGGGTGCCCGAACGTCGGCGGCATCTGCATTGGCTGCACCATGCCGGGCTTCCCGGACAAATTCATGCCGTTCATGGACGAACCTCCGGGAGCAAAAGTTTCGGCTGCAGCAATCGGAGTGTATGGCAAGGCGATTCGAACGTTGAGGGCATTTACAAACGCTACGGTAAACAAAGAACCGAAGTGGCGTCATCCACGTCCTGAGCTGACTACTGGCTATCGAACCGGGTCTTACTAATCGAAAGAGGAGCGAAAAAATGGGAACTACTACTATTCCGTCGAAAAGCACTCCGACCGGCTCGAGAAAACTTGTGGACATGAATTGGGACCCGATTACTCGAATTGTCGGGAGCTTGGGAATTTTCACGAAGATTGATTTTGAAAACCGGCAGGTGGCGGAGTGCCACAGCACTTCGTCCATTTTCCGGGGCTACAGCATTTTCATGAAGGGTAAGGATCCGCGGGACGCGCACTTCATTACGAGCCGCATCTGCGGGATTTGCGGGGACAACCACGCCACGTGTGCGACGTATGCGCAGAATATGGCGTTCGGCGTGCGCCCGCCGGCGCTGGCCGAATGGATCGTGAACCTCGGCGAGGCCGCGGAGTACATGTTCGACCACAACATCTTTCAGGACAACTTGGTCGGCGTGGACTTCTGCGAGCAGATGGTCAAGGAGACCAATCCCGGCGTGTATGCGAAAGCGGAAAAAACCGCGGCGTCGGGAGCGCATCTGCACGGCTACAAGACGATTGCCGACATCATGAAGGCATTGAATCCATTTACGGGCGCCTTCTATCGCGAAGCGCTGCAAATGAGCCGCATGACGCGCGAGATGTTCTGCCTTATGGAAGGGCGGCACGTCCATCCTTCGACGTTGTATCCGGGCGGCGTGGGAACCGTGCCGACGATTCAGCTTTTTACGGACTACCTCGTGCGGCTGATGAAGTACGTGGAGTTCATGAAGAAGGTTGTTCCACTGCACGATGATTTGTTTGATTTCTTCTATGAAGCGTTGCCCGGTTACGAAGAGGTTGGCCGGCGGCGCGTGTTGCTGGCATGTTGGGGATCGTTCAACAACCCTGCCGTTTGCGATTACACCTACAAAAACATGACGAATTGGGGCCGCGCGATGTACGTGACCCCTGGCGTGGTAGTTGACGACAAGCTGGTCACCACAGATCTCGTAGACATCAACCTCAACATCCGCATTCTACTTGGCAGTTCCTACTATGACGGCTGGGAGAACGCAGAGAAGTTCGTAACCAAGGATCCGCTGGGAAATCCCGTGGATCAGAACCATCCGTGGAACCAGACGACGATTCCGCGGCCACAGAAGCGCGATTTTGCCGGGAAGTACACCTGGGTTATGTCTCCCCGTTGGTTAGACAAGAGGACAGGCGATCATCTGGCGCTCGATACGGGCGGTGGACCGATCGCGCGGCTTTGGGCGACGGCGCTGGCAGGGATGGTGGACATTGGATACATCAAGGCGACTGGACGCAGCGTCAAGATGTATCTGCCAAAGACCGCGTCGTTGCCTGAAGTCGAATTCGAATGGAAGATCCCGAAGTGGAGCAATGCTATTGAACGGGATCGAGCGCGGACTTACTTCCAGGTTTATGCGGCGTCGGCTGCGCTCTATTTCGTCGAACAAGCACTATCGGAACTGCACGCGGGCCGGACACGGACCTGGAATGAATTCACAGTGCCGCAAGATGCGATTGGCTGCGGCTTCCACGAAGCAGTGCGCGGCGTGCTGTCGCACCACGTGGTTATTCGCGACGGCAAAATCGCAAACTATCATCCGTATCCGCCGACTCCGTGGAACGCCAACCCCCGAGATATCTACGGAACGCCTGGACCTTATGAAGATGCGGTGCAGAACACGCCGATCTTCGAGGAGAACGGGCCGGACAAGTTTAAGGGCATTGACATCATGCGCGCGGTGCGCAGTTTCGATCCGTGCCTGCCGTGCGGTGTTCATATGTATTTGGGCAATGGCAAGGTTCTGGAAACGCGGCACTCGCCGATGTTTGGTCATGAGCGATGAGGTCGTTGGAGAACGATCCAGGGGAGCGTGCTCATGTCCAAACAGGATGAATTCCAGCAGCGGGCGAAGTCTATCGAGACTTTGGTCGGCAAGCTGGAGGGAGCGGCCGATCCTGCTCTGCGAAGCGCGGCCAGGGACCTTGTTCAAGCTTTGATGGAACTTCACGGCTCGGGAATCGAGCGAATGCTGGAGATAGTTCACGATGCGGGCGATCCCGGCAGTGCCATCATCGAGCGCTTGGGGCGCGATGAACTCGTCCGAAGCGTGCTGCTTTTGTATGGCCTGCATCCGCTGGACTTGCCTGCGCGGGTGACGCAGGCATTGGAGAACACGCGGGCGTTTCTGAAGTCCAACGGGGCGAGCGCCGAACTCGTTTCCGTCGATGAAGCTGGCGTTGTCACGGTGCGATTCCAAGCCAAGTCGAGCGGATGCGGGTCGGCGGCGTCTTCGTTGAAGGCGCGGATCGAGGCCGCGCTTCAGGATGCGGCGCCGGATGCGTCGTCCATTGTTGTCGAGGATGGAAGCGCGGCCTCGCTTGCGGGCTCGACGTTCGTTTCGCTTGCAGAGTTGCAGAGCGGCCAGGCCATGGCGGCGCTATCTGTGCCACGCGTTCAACGGAGCGGGGATTAAGATGACGCCCGGACTGGAACGGCAGGCCGAGAACGCGTTTGCGAAGCTGCGGCAGATCGCGCGCAAGCGGCCTGCGGTGGAACGCTGCGAGATGTGCAGCCGTGAGCTGTTTGCCGAGCATGAGCACATGGTTGAACCAGCCACGCACAAATTGATTTGCGCTTGCGGTGCTTGCGCAATTCTGTTTGATGGCCAGAGCGGCGCAAAATACAAACGTGTTCCGCGTTCGGTGCTGTTTCTTCAGGATTTTCAGATGGCGGACAGCCAGTGGGAAAGTCTGATGGTTCCCATCGAGATGGCTTTCTTTTTTCACAGCAGCCCGCACGGAAAAGTGATTGCTCTTTATCCGAGTCCTGCGGGGCCGATCGAATCGCTGCTGCCACTCGACACATGGGATGACATCACGCAAGCAAATCCGGTGCTGCGCAAAATGGAAGCGGACGTCGTAGCCTTGTTGGCAAACCGTGTTGGCGCGGCGCGCGGGACGCGCCCGGCGGAGTATTACCTCGCGCCCGTCGATGAATGCTACAAGCTGGTGGGTTTGATCCGCACGCATTGGCGCGGGCTTTCTGGCGGCACGGAAGTTTGGCGCGAGCTTGGCGAGTTTTTTGGCGGGTTGAAGAAACGAAGCGGGGCTCATCACGAGGGTTCGAATGCCTGATCTGCGCATTTCCGTGGAAAGCGCGGGGCCGGTGGCGTTTGCAGCGGCGCCGCTGCTGGCGTTCAAGCTGCGAATCACGAACGAGTCGAGCGAAGAACTCATTCATACGATTGCCTTGAAAGCGCAGATTCAATTGGAAGTGACCCGCCGGCAATATAGCGCGCAGGAACAGGAAGGGCTGCTCGATTTGTTTGGAACGCCCGACCGCTGGGGCCAAACGTTGCGGAATATGCTGTGGACGCACGCGAGCGTTGTAGCGCCGCGATTCACGGGGAGCACCTTGTGCGAACTTCACGTGCCCTGCACGTTTGATTTTAATATTGCCGCGACGAAATATTTTCATGGATTGACCTCGGGAGACCTGCCGCTATGTTTCCAATTCAGCGGGTCGGTTTTCTATCAGGGCTTGAACGGGGAGCTTCTCGTCGCGCCGATTTCCTGGGATAAGGAAGGGAAATACCGGTTGCCGGTCGCTGTGTGGAAAGAATTGATGGACGAGTACTATCCCAATTCCGCATGGCTGGCGCTGCGGAAAGATACGTTTGAGCGGCTGTATCAATATAAGGTCCGCGAAGGGATTCCTACCTGGGAAGAGGCGCTGGAGCGCGCGCTGGCGGCGGTCCGGGAAACGGTGCGGACATGAGTGTTGCCCTGGTGGACCGCATTGCGAAAGCCGTTTTGTACGAGGGGTACATGCTGTACCCCTATCGGCCGTCGGCCATTAAGAACCGGCAGCGCTTTAATTTTGGCGTGGTTTATCCACGTGCGTACAGCGAGGCGCAAGGCGGAACGGATGCTTGCATGATGCAGACGGAGTGCCTGGTAGTGGCAAACGAAGCGACGCAATGTGTTGTGCGCGTGCGATTTCTCCGGATGGTTGCGCGCGCTATCGGAAAGCTCGCGGCTTCCGTGGCCGAAGGCGCAACGCTGGAAGGATTGAAAACCGAAAAAGTGGACCGATTGGAAGCTGCGGGCAAGGTGTATCAAACCTGGCAGGAGGCTGTCGAAGAAGAGATTGAGGTTACGGAGTTTAGTCTTTCGGCGTTGGCGTCGGAGCCGATGCAATGGCCGTTTCGGTTGTCCGCGAAGTGCGAGCGGGAAGGAATTCGTGACGACAGCAGCCAGATCGTCGGGATCATTGAGCGAGTACAGGAACCACTTGCCGGGGTGATCGAGCTTTCCGCCGAGCGAGTAGGAGACGGAGCATTCCGGCTGACGGCGCGCCTTTCGAACGCCACTCGTGTCGAGAACCGCGAGTTGCTCCATCGTGAAGAGGCACTTTCGCGCTCGCTGGTTTCTGCGCACACCATTCTTGAGGCGCGCGGAGGAGAATTCGTGTCGTTGATCGATCCTCCGGAAGAGTATCGCGACGCCGCGAAGAGCTGTCAAAACGTAGGGACGTGGCCTGTTCTCGCGGGGGAAGAGGGCCGGCGCGATACTATGCTGTCTTCGCCGATTATCCTCTACGACTATCCGGAAATCGCTCCAGAAAGCCCGGGAGATTTGTTCGACGGCGCGGAGATCGATGAAATTCTTTCCCTTCGCATCATGACGATGACGGAAGAGGAGAAACGCGAGATGCGGCAGTGCGATGATCGCGCGCGCCAAATTCTGGAGCGCACAGAGAACCTTCCTGAAGAACAGTTCAGGAAACTTCATGGAGCATTGCGTGGGTTGCGTCCGGCGAACGGAGAGATGCCATGAACGAATGGGAATGGCAGCTTCTCGAAGATAAGAACGTCCTGGAAGAGATTGAGATTCAGGGTGCGCGGGTGCGGCGCGGCGACCGCGTCCGGCTGCGTCCTCGCGCAGGCGGCGACGTTTTTGACCTGGCGCTTGCTGGAAAGATCGCGACGATCGAATCTCTCGAGCAGGATTACGAGGGCAAGATGCATGTGTGCGTCGTTGTCGACGACGATCCCGGCAGAGACATCGGGCTGATGCGCCAACCGGGACACCGATTCTTCTTCGCGGCAGACGAGATCGAGCCCCTTGGGCCGGGAACTATCGAAGACAAACTGGAAGCGCCCACGAAGAAAATACTGATCGCCGGGATTGGAAACATTTTTCTGGGGGACGATGGATTCGGTGTCGAAGTCGCACAACGTCTGGTGGCTAGCACCTTTCCTGCGGGAGTTCGGGTGACAGACTTCGGAATTCGGGGCTTCGACCTTGCCTACGCGTTGATGGAAGGTTACGAGACCACGATTCTTATTGACGCCTTTCCGGGCGATGCAAACCCCGGCGCGCTCTCTGTTTTGGAGCCCGATTTAGCTGGGCTGGACTCCCCAGACTCGCAAGGCAATTTTGTCGAGCCGCACGCCATGAATCCCGTGAACGTGTTGCGGATGGCCGCGGGCATGGGCGCGCAGCTCAAGCGCGTGCTGCTGGTCGGTTGCATTCCGGCAACGCTCGGGCCGGAAGAGGGGCAGATGGGGTTGAGCGAACCGGTGAGTGCAGCAATCGACGATGCCGTCAAGCTCGTCGAAGACTTAGTCGCGCGAATTCTCCGGGGCGAATGGCCCGGAAGGGAATGATCGGACTTCAAATCTCTCAAAGGAGACGGCCATGTCGCATGAAATAACGCATCAGACGGAAAACGGGAATGGTACGGACAAGGAGACTCTGTACATGCTCGGCGGGGTGGCGCTGGTGATATTCGGCGCGGGGCTTATCCTGTCGAATCCCAGCGTGCGCAAGCAGCTTGGTAATTTGGGAATCGGCAACTTGGCATCCGCGGCTTTGCCGGACATCGAAAAGTACTTTCGGTTGCGCTCTATGTAGAAGTCAATTGCACTTGCAGTTATTGAGGTAGCTGACGTATAAAGTGCGCCACATCATTAACTGCCGCAATTGGGCAGAGAACGGAACGTCGCTATGACGTTTGCGAAAGAAGGCCCCGCTCATTTCGCAATAGACGTCAAGGCCAGCTTGTTAACAGTGCAGGCGTTTGCAGCCGGCATCGTCGCAGTCGTCGCCCACAGTCCCAAGTTCGCGATGCGGGACGTTTCGGGCGACATTCTGTTTGATGCGAAAACGGTGGAAAACTCATCCGTCCGGGCTTCGATAAGAGTGAGTTCTTTCGAGATCATGGACGAGGTGAGCGGCACGGACCGGCGGGAAATCGAGCGAGTCATGTTTGATGAGGTGCTGGAAAAGAGCATTTATCCGATGGTGGAATTCCGCAGCCTGCGGGTGAGCTCTTCGAAGACCGGCGAAAATATGCATCGAGTGCATATCGGGGGCGATTTGACTCTTCACGGCGTTACCCGAGGCCTCGGATTTGACAGCCAGCTCGTGGCGGGAGAAGACGCGCTTCGCGCCCAAGGCTCGTTTTCGCTGCTGCAGTCCGATTTTGGACCGAAGATTGCTTCGGTTGCCAACGGCACGCTGAAGCTCAAGGATGAATTGAAATTTGGATTTTTTCTGATTGCGCGAAGAAAAGATTAGAAATCGGCAAAACAGCCATGCAAGTTGGCACACAAAGAGGGCTCGCAACGGTGCGCTACGTATTCGATAAAGGTGTAAGCCGGTTTACGGTTCAGGCCTTTGCAACCGGAATGCTCTCCGTGTTTGGCCATGACCCCACGATCGCGATTCGGGATTATGAGGGCGAAGTGCAGTTTGTTCCTGGTACCTACGACAAAGCGCTCCTCCGCGTGTCAGTCAATACGGCGACGTTTGAAGTCCTCGACGAAATGAAAAGGGATGACCGCGAAAAATTGGAAGCGCTCATGTTGGGGAATGTGCTGGACGTGGAACACTTTCCCGACGTCCTGTTTGAGAGCAAGCAAGTCAGCGTTCGAAAGGTTAGCGACGATTTGCTGCAGGCCAGCGTGATCGGTGACCTCACGCTTCGCGGAGTCACGCAGAGCCTTTCCTTCGAGGCACGCGTGATGGATATGGGCACGATGCTGCGCATTTCCGGAGGGTTCACCCTGCGCCAATCGGACTTCGGCATTAAGCCGGTTTCTTTCGCCGGAGGCTCCTTGCGGCTGAAGGATGAGCTCAAGTTCAGTTTTGAGCTCGTTGGGAAACAAGAAGAAGTAGTCGTCGAGGCTTAGAGGCTTCGAGGAATTCGCGGGGGCTCCAGTGTGCTTAGCAATACCGGGAAAAATTGTCGAGATTGACGCGCACAATGCGCAGCTCGCGGTGGTGGATGTTGTCGGCGTGCGCCGCAAGGTGGATCTCGGGCTTTTGCAGGAAGAATCTGTCCATCCAGGAGATTGGGTGCTCATCCACGTCGGTTTCGCCATGAGCAAAATCAGCGAGACCGATGCCGCGGATCAAATGCGAACGCTGATGATACTGGGGGAAAGCGAGGCCGCTATGCAGGAGGTCCAGGGGTATGGCCTCGAAAATGAGAATGACGACAGCCTAGGCCGAGGTCCGGTCTCATGAAATATGTTGACGAATTCCGCGCGCCTGAGCTCATTGGCCGAGCCGGCGAAGAGATCCGCAAGCTAGCCGACCCCAGGCGCCATTACCGCATCATGGAAGTCTGCGGCGGGCACACCCATGCCATTTACCGATTTGGATTGAAAGACCTGCTTCCGGAAAACGTGGAACTGATTCATGGTCCAGGCTGCCCGGTTTGCGTTCTTCCTATGGGCCGAATCGATGATGGTCTCTCCCTGACGGCGAAACCTGAATTTATTTTTGCCGCTTTTGGCGACATGATGCGCGTCCCCGGCACGCACGGAAGTCCATTGGAATACAAAGCGCGAGGCATGGACGTCCGCATCGTCTATTCTCCAGCGGATGCGCTGAAGCTGGCGCGAATGAATCCTGATAAGCACGTGGTCTTTTTCGCCATTGGATTCGAAACTACCGCGCCTTCCACCGCTCTCACCATCATCCGCGCGAAATCGGAAGGTCTTCCCAATTTCTCCATTTTCTGCAATCACGTCACTATCATTCCCGCCATCCGCGCGATTCTTGACTCGCCGGACATGCGTCTCGACGGTTTTGTCGGTCCTGGCCATGTTTCCACGGTTATCGGCTGCCGACCCTACGAATGGATTGCTCAGGATGCAGGCAAGCCCGTCGTTGTTTCCGGTTTCGAACCGCTGGACATCTTGCAATCCATCGTGATGCTCCTGCGTCAGCTGCGGAATGGCGAAGCGAAAGTGGAGAATCAATATAAGCGCGTCGTTCCTTGGGAAGGGAACCGCGCCGCTCTCCGAGCGATGGCGGAAGTGTTCGAGCTTCGTCCTTACTTTGAATGGCGCGGCCTGGGATTTATCTCCCAGTCCGCTCTTAAAATCCGCAGTGTCTATGGCGAGTGGGATTCCGAGCAACGATTCACCGTCCCCGGCGTGCGCGTGACCGATCCGAAGGCAGCACAATGTGGCGAAGTTCTGAAAGGTGTTCTCAAACCTTCGCAATGCAAACTGTTTGGCCGCGAGTGCACGCCGGAACAACCTATTGGCGCTTTGATGGTCTCCTCAGAAGGATCTTGCGCCGCGCACTACAACTATTCACAACACAGACCTATTACTATCGCCAGCGCCGCAGCCGTTTGAAATCGTGACACTCTTATGGCCACCCCCGTCTCCAAGATCAAGTTTCGTGAGCCGCAAATCGAAATGGCGCATGGCGCGGGCGGCAAGGCCAGCCGCAGACTAGTAGAAGGACTCTTCGCTCCCCTTCTTTTCGGCGCTTCGCAAGGCCCGCTCGGCGATGCAGCGCACATCCAGATCAACGGCACACGAATCGCCATGACCACCGACAGCTTTGTGGTCAATCCACTGAGATTTCCCGGAGGCTCTATCGGAGAGCTGGCGATTAATGGCACCGTAAACGATCTAGCTGTCTCCGGAGCGAGAGCGGAGGCAATCGTCGTCACGTACGTTTTAGAAGCAGGCTTGCCGACGGAAATTCTTGAAGCGGAAGTGCGCGCCATGGCAAAAGCTGCGGAAGAAGCTGGCGTGCGGATTGCCGGCGGCGACACGAAAGTCGTCGAGCACGGCAAAGCCGACCGCATGTACGTTACGACCACCGGCATCGGCCGCTTAATACCGGGAGTTGCGATTTCGCCGGACTCGGTGAAGCCCGGCGACAAGATTCTTTTGTCCGGACCCATTGGTGATCACGGCATCACCATACTCCTGGCGCGCGGTGAATTGGATCTGGAAGCGGAAATACAATCCGATACGCGCTCCGTCTTCCCGCTTGTGCAATCTCTGGTGCAAGCCTCTAGCGGAGGTGTTCGTTGGATGCGCGATCCGACACGCGGCGGTGTTGCGACTTCTCTTAACGAACTCGCGCGCGATTGTGGGCGGGGCATTGTTCTGTTCGAAGAAAAAATTCCTGTTAGGGATGCCGTGAGAGGCGCTTGCGAACTTCTGGGCCTGGATCCGCTGCATATAGCGAACGAAGGTCAGTTTCTCGCCGTAGTTGCTGCCGACCAGGCGGACGCGGCTCTTGATGCATTGCGCCACGCGCCCGGCGGAGAAGAAGCAGTCGTGATTGGCGAAGTCCGGGACGAGCCGGCTGGGTCCGTTCTGGTAACCACTCTCTACGGGGGCGGCCGGCTGGTAGACATGCTCGTCGGTGATCCACTGCCCCGGATTTGTTAGGAATCCCTTATGGTAACTGGATGCCAATTGGCGACGCAGATCGAGCGGCGATTGCTTGCTCGCAATCTAGTTTGTGAAGCGTTTTTTGCAAAGGAATCGCGCCGGCTTGCGGAGGCTTGCCGCGAAATGTCGGAGCGATTTCTCGGAGGCGGGCGCCTGCTCGCGTTTGGGCGCGGACCTTATGCCACGGACGCCCAACACGTCTCGGTCGAATTTGTTCACCCCGTCATCGTGGGCAAGCGAGCGCTGCCCGCGCTGGACCTTTCTTTGCAATTCCGGCCCTGGCTCGAAGCACTCGTCAAGGCGGACGACATCGTCATGGGCTTCGGCCCTCCTGAAGGCGACATGGAAGTTTGGGCCGCCCTGGATGCCGCTCGCCAGCGCAGAGCGATGACTTTCGCGCTGCCCGGTGTGGAAGGCTCCTATTTCACAAACGCCGCTACATCGGATCCGTTCGTTCACCAGGAAATTGTGGAGGTTCTTTATCACACGCTTTGGGAAACCGTGCATGTTTTCTTCGAGCACCGCGAACTGGGTCATGACGTTGGTGAAGCAGGTTTTCTTTACCCTTTCCTGGGAAAGGAAAAACAGCAGACCGTGGATGTGCTCACGCAGGTTGCCGCATCCATCGAGATGAAGGCGCGGGACGACTCTCGCTTACGCGAACAGGTTGCAAGCGAGGAATCCGAGAAGATCGGTAACGCTGTGGCAGCCATTCGCGAGCGTATCCAACAAGGCGGCAAACTGATTCTGTTTGGTAATGGCGGCTCCGCAACGGACGCCAATGATTTTGCTTTGGATTGCGTCGTGCCGCCAGCCGGATATGAATCCATTCCCGCAATCTCCCTCGCTATGGAGCCTGCAAATATTTCCGCCATTGCGAACGATGTCGGCCAGGAGCTGATTTTCCTGCGGCAGTTGATCGCGCAAGCACATCCGAACGACGTTGCCATTGGAATTTCCACCAGCGGCGGCTCGCGCAACATCGTTCTGGCTTTGGAGGAAGCTCGGAAGAGAAATCTTCTCACCTTGGCACTGCTCGGTTACGACGGCGGCGAAGTCGTGCGCCGCAATCTTGCCGATTTTCCCCTGGTCGTACGCTCCGACTACATTCCGCGCATCCAGGAAGTTCAGGCCTCGGTCTACCACGTGATTCGCGAGACGCTGGAGGATCTCCGCCATGGCTAACCTTGAACTTTACGGCACGGCCAGTTGCCCATACACACAGGAGATGCGCGAATGGCTCGAGTGGAAAGGCAAAGAGTTTACAGAATTTGACGTCGATTTGAACCCCGCGGCTCGCAGCCGAATGCACGAGTTGGCCTTGGCGCCGTACACCGTACCCCTTCTCGTGGAAAATGGAAAAGTGATTCAGGTCGGCTGGCAGGGCCGCGGTTGTGTCATCGGCGGGAAATGAAACGATGCCGAATGCTTATTCCATCCACGTTCGCGGCACTGTTCAGGGAGTTGGTTTTCGGCCCTTTGTGTACCGACTGGCCCGCGCGAATGGCTTAACAGGCTGGGTACTCAATGCGGAGAAAGGGGTCGAAATTCATCTCGAAGGAAACGAACAGCCCATGCAGTTTTTCCTGGAACAACTGAAAACACAGTCGCCTCCTGCCGCGGCGATTTCCTCACTACAGATTCGATCCGTCATGCCGTCTGGCTTTGAAGAGTTCACGATCCGAACGAGCACCGACCGGGATCGGTCCACCGTTCGAATTTCGCCCGATTTGCCAATCTGTGAAAATTGTCTTCGTGAACTTTTCGATCCCCAGGACCGCCGCTTTCACTATCCTTATATCAACTGCACAAACTGTGGGCCTCGCTACACCGTCGTTCGAAGCCTGCCTTACGACCGAGCCAACACCACAATGGCGGAATGGCCGATGGACCACCACTGCGCATCGGAATACGGCGATCCTGCAAATCGTCGATTTCACGCACAACCTGTTGCCTGTCCAGAGTGCGGTCCTCATTATGTGTTTCGCTCGGGCGACGGAATCATGCGGGGCGATGACGATGTAATTTGCAAGGCAGCTGCCTGCCTTCGAGCGGGCAATATTCTCGCCGTGAAAGGTCTTGGGGGCTATCACCTGGCTTGCGACGCGAAAAATGCCGAGGCCGTCGAAGCCCTAAGAACCAGGAAGTATCGCAAGGAAAAGCCGTTCGCTCTGATGGTGAAGAACATGGAAGCCGCCCGCGAGTTGTTGGATCTGACGCCCGAAGCGGAAGCGCTTATGTGTTCCATTGCCCGGCCAATCGTGCTTGTGTCTGCAAAGGCGGAACTGCGGGGAGTCGCGCCTGAAAATGATGAGCTCGGCGTTATGCTGCCTTACACGCCGCTCCATCATTTGCTGTTTGCGGAAGGAGCACCTGAAATCCTGGTGATGACCAGCGCGAATCGCTCCAGTGAGCCGATTGCCTACCTGGACAAAGAGGCTTTGAATAGTCTTTCTGGTATTGCGGACACATTCTTGATTGGCGAGCGCTCCATCGCTCGCCGCGTGGATGACTCCGTTGTGCGCGCGGGCGTTTTTGGCCCAACGATCCTTCGCCGCGCTCGCGGCTTCGCTCCCAATGCCGTCGCGTCATTTCCGGCTGATCGTCCCATACTCGCGCTCGGGGCAGATCTTAAGAACGCGATCACTCTTGTAGTGGATGGGCAAGCTTTCGTCAGTCAGCATATCGGCGACCTGGAGCACTTCGAAGCGTTTCGCGCCTTCGAAGAAACGGTAGAGGATTTGCTCTCGATGTATGAGATCCGCCGCGAAGAGCTCCTGGTCGTTCACGATGCTCATCCCCAATATATTTCGACGGCGCATTCCTTGAAGCTGCATGCCTGCGAAACGCATGCTGTCCAACACCATCGCGCCCATGTTGCCTCTGTCCTCGCAGAACGAGGGGCTTGGGACAAGAGCGTAATCGGAGTCAGTTTTGACGGTACCGGGTATGGCGACGACGGTACCATCTGGGGCGGCGAGTTTTTTGCCGGCACGGTGCGCTCTGGTTTTGAACGCATCGCGCATCTTCGCCCCGCTTTGCTCCCCGGCGGCGATGCCGCTGCCGCTTATCCTGTCCAGGCGGCGGCCGGGTTTCTCGCTCAATTGGATCCATTGCCGGACATGGCGGCGGCGCCTTTTTTCTTTCCTGTGCGCTACCTCGCCGCCGCTGAGCTCATTCGCAAAAACGTGCGCACCTTTGCCACAACTTCGGTTGGCCGACTCTTTGACGCCGCTGCGGCCCTCCTCGGCTTCACCCGCGAGATCACTTTCGAAGGTCAGGCGGCCATGTGGCTGGAGCGGCTTGCACGCGGCGCAGCCCCCGCCGATGCCTATCCACTACCCTTTGCCAATGCCCAACTGGATTTTTGCCCCTTGCTCTCTCAGATGATCGAAGATCGACTCCGCGGCCGCCCCGTTCATGAAATCGCTCGCGCCTTCCAACTCGGCATGGCTGTTGGTCTTGCCGACACCGTGCGGGAATTGTGCGTAAGCCAAAACGCGGACACGATTGTGCTTTCGGGAGGCGTGTTCCAGAACGAATTGCTACTCACTGATCTCAAGTCCTTATTGCGGAATGAACGCCTCGACATCTGGACCAATCACGCAGTGCCTGCCAACGACGGCGGCATCAGTCTCGGACAAGCAGCGCTGGCGGTGTTCGCGCGTTCGAATAAATCCAGTCAGGGATTCGAACGCGATTCGCATCTCCCAGCGCTCGCGGCCACGGGCATATGTGAGTCAAAAGTTCATTGTCCTACGAAACAAACGAGGCTCGACTGAAATATGCACGAACTGTCCATTGCCATGAGCATCGTCGAGATGGCGGAAGAGGAATCCGCCAGCCGCGGCAATGCGCAAGTCCTCTCTGTGCACCTCCGGCTCGGACTTCTTTCGGGCGTCGTAAAGGAAGCGCTGCTTTCGTCCTATGAAATGGCGTGCGCCTCCACTCCGCTCGAAGGATCACAACTGTTGATTGAAGAAGTTCCGATAGAAGTATTTTGCCCCAAGTGCCAAGTGCGCGTACGCGTTTCCTCGATGCAATGGATAGCCTGCCCGGAATGCGGCACGCCAACGCCTGAGGTCGTGCAGGGGAAAGAACTCGAAGTCGTCGCGCTGGAGATCAAAGAATGAGCGCTGAGCCGCGCCTTGTCGAAGTAAGAAAAAATGTTCTTAAGCAGAACGACATATTCGCCCGTGCTCTCCGCGAACGATTTCGAGAAGCTGGCGTTTTCGTCGTCAGTCTCGTTTCAAGCCCAGGTTCGGGCAAGACCGCCTTTCTCGAAAAAGCCCTGACTCTTCTTCATGCGCGTAGCAGAGTGGCCGCGCTCGTCGGAGACCTTGCCACGGAGAACGACGCTGCACGTCTGGCTCGCAGCAAAGCTCCCGTAAGGCAAATCATTACCGGAACCGTATGTCACCTCGAAGCGGCGATGATCCACAATGCTTTGGAGGGTTGGGATGTCGCCCAGTTGGATTTTCTTTTTATCGAAAACGTCGGTAATCTCGTTTGCCCCTCCTCGTATGATCTCGGAGAAGACTTGCGGTTTGTTCTGCTCTCTGTTACGGAAGGAGAAGACAAACCTCTCAAGTATCCGACGATTTTCAATAGTGCCGACATCGCCGTGATTACGAAAATGGATTTAGCTAGCGCCGTTGAATTCAATGAAGAAGCCGCCAACGCGAATATTCAAGCCGTGCGGCCGGGCATGCGGATTCTGAAAGTTTCCGCAAAAACCGGTGAAGGCATGAACGAATTTCTGGAATTTCTCGAAATCCAGCGGAGCCGCTCTCGGACTGCCTCAGCCGTCTGATCAACCAATGCTCACCCTCCTCTCCATCATCGCGCTCGGTTTTTTTCTCGGGATGCGCCATGCCACTGACCCAGATCACGTCATTGCCGTCACCACCATCGTCAGCCGCCAGCGGAGCATCAAACACGCGGCCGTGATCGGCGCGCTCTGGGGCGTCGGCCATACGCTCACGATCCTCCTCGTTGGCTCGGCGATTATCGTTTTTGGCCTCGTTATTCCGCCGAGAGTTGGCCTCACGATGGAGCTCTCCGTCGGCGTGATGCTGATCCTACTCGGAATTCTGAATCTTTCCGGCATCATGCAGTGGGTGACCGAAACATTTACGCCAGCAAACTTATCTGCCCACACTCATCTTCAT
>Ga0209655_10000074_pt1 | contig 36340 bp, 35 predicted proteins | sample BogFormECP03_OM2_FD_188236 | JGI IMG/M metagenome (GOLD analysis project Ga0209655, IMG submission 188236) | Bog forest soil microbial communities from Calvert Island, British Columbia, Canada - ECP03_OM2 (SPAdes) (version 2) | ecosystem: Environmental > Aquatic > Freshwater > Wetlands > Bog ...
GCAAGCCGCTGACTCACGACTTCGAGGGCATCGGACAAACGTCGACTCACTACATCGACCTCGCCACGTGCGAGGTGGCACCGACAGTGCCAGAGCGCAGCTCGTCCGGCCGGCTGGGGGCGAAGCTGAAGTTCGAGTTGAGCACGTTACCGTTCGTCCTGGGCATCAAGGAAGCCTGTGCGGGCTTCCGCCACCTGAGCCGCGGCACCAACCAGGAGCCGTGAATGAGCCAAGGCTAGGTTGGCGACTTGGCTACGCGCGACCCATCCGCGATACGGCCTCGACGAGGATGGCTTGGGAAGCCAGCGCAGGCCGCGCGGCGCGCCCCGCTCGGCGAATGCCCAGGCGACCGCAAAGGTTCGGAGATAGCAGATTAGTGAAAAGCGTCCTCGCCGTTTGGCAAGCCGCCACTGATTCAATCCCAGTATCGCGCACAACGGCCCGCGCACGTCAGTGGCCATTTTCGAGGCGGCGCTGCGCCGGGCGTGTGCTCTACGTGTGCTCCCCGAATCAGCGGCCCTTACGTGTGCTCCCCGCCCCTCGGCCCGGTAGACGAACTGCTGGACGAAGGCCGACATCGACCACACCATCCCCTACCCGCTCGGACTGACCCACCTGTCCAACCTCAAATGCCTATGCCGAAAAAACACCGCCGCTCGAGACCCTTCGGACGGGCGTCAGCTGGTGGGCCGACCAGCGGCGAAGACGACCCGCAGGCATCAGCCACCGCGTGTGTTGCGAGGCGCAAGCGCCACCACAATGCTCCTCAGGGCCGTTTGAGGACGAAGGCTTCGATTTGCCGGTCGCCGGCCCACGCCCGCTCCTTGGTGAGACCAGGGTAGAGCTCGACGCCATTCGCCCATATCTCTTCGCGCTCGCCTGGTGTGGCGAGGCGGGCGGTGGCATCCCAGGTATCGCCCTTGATCGTCACTCTTGCCGCGGGGTTGGCCTTGAGGTTGTGATACCAGCCGGGGTGTCTAGCATCGCCGTAGTTAGCCGCGACGACGGCCACGCCGTCAGGATGGGGAATGCCCAAAAGTGCTATGGTGCGGGGCTTCCCCGACTTGGCGCCGGTGGTGGTGAGGATGACCGTCGGCAGGCCGGCCGCGATCCCGGCGAAGCTATGCCTGCCCCCGGTGAGCTTACTGACCAGCTGGTCCAGGCGGTGTGCAGTCGGCCGGAAGAATACGCGCCCCGCCTTCGTGCCGGCAACAGCGCGCATCGCTCGATGAAACACATTTGCATCGTCGAAAGAGCGGACTGGCATAGCGATATTCTCCCGAAATCGAGCCCATACAAAGTGGCATTCCGCTTGTTGGTACGCCGGGCGCGCCAGATAGTCGAGTTTGGGGGTCGTCCCGCCGGTGAGCTGAAGCGTTCTTCGCGTATCCGATGCCATCATCTGCTCAAGACTTTTTGGACCGGGCCCAACGGATGGCGCGACGAACAGCGGCCGGACGGCACGGTAACTCGTTTGAGATACCCCCCGAGGCTCAGCGAAAGCCCCGGGTCTCGGGCTCACTTCCTGAAGCTCATCGCACCAGGTAGTCGCCGAACTTTTGAATAAAGGCTTGTGACGCCGTAGCTTGTGGGCAGGCGTCTCTACACGGTTCGAGCGAAGGGCGTGATGTAATTTCCAGGAAACTAATCCCCAAGTTTGAGATGGCGCAGGCGCACTACGACCTGTCTGATGAGTTCTTCCGGCTGTTCCAAGACCCGACGCAGAGTTACAGCTGTGCGTACTTCGAGCGGGAAGACATGACCCTCGAAGAGGCACAGCTCGCGAAGATTGACCTGTCGCTCGGCAAGCTGGGTCTGGAGCCTGGGATGACGCTGCTCGATATCGGCTGTGGCTGGGGTGCCTGTATTAACCGAGCCCTGGACAAGTACGACGTCAATGTCATCGGTCTGACGCTGAGTAAGAATCAGCTCGCCCACGTTCAAGACCTTCTCGACAAGAACCCGAGCAAGCGCTCGAAGTCGGTCCAGTTGCGAGGCTGGGAAGAATGGGACGGCAAGGTTGACCGGATCGTGTCGATCGGCGCGTTCGAGCACTTCGACTTCAACCGCTATGACGACTTCTTCGACATCACCTATAAGTCGATGCCGGCTGACGGAGTGATGCTGCTGCACACGATCACCATCTTGACCGCCAAAGAGATGATCGCAAAGGGTTTGCCACTGACCTTCGAGCTGGCACGCTTCACCAAGTTCATGCTCGATGAGATTTTCCCCGGCTGTCGGCTCCCAACACTCGATATGGTGCCAGACCGTGCCGCTAAGGCCGGCTACACCTGCACCCGCGTCCAGCAGCTGCAATCATCCTATGTGAAGACCTTGGATATGTGGTCGGCGGCGCTGAGGGAACATAAGGATGAGGCCATCGCGCTACAGGGTGAAGCAGTCTACAACCGCTATGACAGATACCTGAGTGGAAGTGCGGAGCGGTTCCGCGACGGCTACCTCGATATCGCCCAGTACACGCTGGAGAAGTAACCGGCGGGTGAAGTTGCCGGATACGCTCAAGGCGGGTTTGGTTCTTCGTCGCACTCGCTTTAGCGGTACTGGCCGTGGTGGCCGCGATAGAGAAGCTGGCCAGCCTGCCGCTGACCTGGATCGCGCAATGAACGCGCCAGATCCGTCGCTCAATTCACTGTCCAGGCTCGTCGACTTGGGGCCACTCCGTGTTAAGGCCAAACACCTCGTGGATGGCGAGTGTTCCCTCGGTGGAGACGATTTGTCCGTCGTCGCTGGCGGTAGTTGTTGTGAGTGAGTGTGTGTCTGAAATCGGGATCGGTGCCCACGGGTTTACCCACATTCGCGAGATGTCTTTAGCGACCCCGTAAGGATCGACGTTGCGGCCTAACAGGACCGCCGGGCGGTTGACCTCGTGTGACCTTGTGCCGACGCCAACCGCCTGTCGCCTATTTGGTCAGAGTGAACTGCCCCACATTGCTGACGCCTTTGCGGAAGAAGTTCTCACACCCGGTCAGATAATGCATGTAGCGGTCGTAGACCTCTTCGGACTGGATGGCGATGGCACGTTCGCGATTAGCGCGCAGATTGGCTGCCCAGATGTTCAGCGTCTGCACGTAATGCTCCTGCAGTAACTGCACCTTTTCGACTGAAAACCCGGCGTCCTGGGCAAACTTGAAAATATCTTCCTGCGCCGGCAACTGTCCGCCCGGGAAAATTTCAGTAGCTATGAAACGCGTGAATCGGATATCGCTCATTGTCAGCTTGATGCCGCGCTCGTGCATCTGTTTCTGGCTATGGGCCAAAATTGTGTGCAGCAACATCCGGCCATCGTCGGGGAGGATGTTGTAGGCGCGATCGAAGAACGCGGCATAACGCTCCATCTTGAACGCTTCGAAGGCGCCGATGGTGACGATCCGGTCGACCTTGTCCTCGAACTCCTCCCAGCCCTGCAGCCGTACCTCGACGTTGCGGTCGGTGGGGATCGCGGACAGTTTGGCCTTGCTGTACTCGACCTGATTGCAACTCAGCGCAATACCGATGACGTTGACGTCGAACTTCTCGATTGCTCGCTGCAGCGCTCCGCCCCAGCCGCAGCCAATGTCCAGCAACGTCATCCCAGGCTCGAGGTTCAGCTTTCCCAGCGCCAAGTCAAACTTCGCGTTTTGCGCCTCCTTGAGGGTCATGTCATCACGCTCGAAGTATGCGCAGGTGTAGCCCATCGTTGGGTCTAGAAATAATGCGAAAAACTCGTCGGAAACATCGTAGATAGACTGCGACTCTTCGTAATATGGCCTCAGGTCGGTCATTTTCTTAGCCGATACCTCTCACGTTGTTGATCGCGAGCATCGTACCTGACTTTTATCCAGGATAGTGCGCACTGGTGGGTGACTTGATCTTGGCGAGGGCTTCAGCGAGACCCGAAATGCCGCCCGGCGTATCGCGTTTGGACGGCGGCGCTGGCCGAGGGCGGCCAGGCAATGACACGGGCCGCCGGGCGATAGGCCGCCAGCGGGGCGCTCAGGGCCAGGAATGCACGAGGCCCCGCCGGTAGTCGACGGGGCCTCGGTGCGAAATGGGCTAACGCGCTACCCGACGCCGTTACCGTTCTCCGCCAACCGACTAAGGGCCTCGGCAATGACACGGTCGCGGCCCTCGGCTGCGTGCTGGTAACGCAGCGCGGCCTGCGGTGTCGAGTGACCGAGGCGGCCCATCAGCTCGGCCAGCGTCGCGCCGGATTGCGCCGCCAGCACCGCGCCGGAATGGCGTAAATCGTGGAACCGTAAATCGGGCCGACCCGCCGCCGCCCGAGCTGCGTAGAACCATCGGGCCATCGAACCGGGGGCCAGGTGGCCGCCGTGCTGCGCCGGGAATAGCAGGGCGTCGGCGGCCAGCTCGACATGTTCCACGAGGTGCGCGCGAATCAGCGGCATGATGTGCGGCGGGATATGAACATCACGGCGGCCCGCGTCGGATTTCGGCGCGCCTATGCGGAATTCGCCATCGGCGCGCACGACGGCCCGCCGAATGCGGATAACGCCCGCGTCGATGTCGACATCATTCCGGCGAAGCTCGGTCAATTCGCCGAATCGCATTGCACACCACGAGGCTAGTAAAACCATTGCCTGAAATTGCGCGGGAGTGTTGTCGACCAGCTTCCGCAATTCGTCCAGTGTGGCCGGGCGAATTGTCACCGTACGTTTGGCGCTTCCGGCCCCGCGAATGTTGGCGGGCTGGGCGGCAATCTTCCCATCACGTACGGCGTCGCCGAGAATGGTCCGCAGTAGGCCGTACGTGTGCGCGCGCTGTGTCGGTGTGGACTTGTCCAGTTTGGCGTACCACGCCCGCACGTCGTCGGCGGTGACCGACTTGAGCGGCAGGCCGCCGAGCGGTGCGCCGAGGATTCGGGCGTCGAGCAGCTTGCGGTAGTGCTCGCGGGTCCGGTCCTTGAGGTCTCGGTGCGCCAGCCATTGCTCGGCGTAGGCGGCCAACGTCAGCACGGGCGCGCCGGGGGCCTCGGCGGGGGCGGTGTCGTCGGGCGGCATCCATTTGCCCCGCGCAATGTCGTTGTGAACGGTCGCCAGGAATTGCCGCGCCTCGGCCTTCGTGCGGAAGGTCGTCGGCCCGGCGTAGCGCCGACCACGCTTGCCTTCCGGCCCGTAGAACTGCGCGCGGTAGCGCCCGCTGGGCAATCTAACGACGGTTCCAAACGTGCTGCTCATGTCGTGTGCTCCTGTGCCGTGTGCTCTCCGTGTGCTCACGGGTTGCCACGAGACTAGTACGAGATTCCGTTGGATGCCAACATATTTGCAGCTAGAGGCCTATTTTCGCTGGCCAGGATAGGTGCTGCATACAGATTTAATCCCAGTATCGCGGACCAGCATAACCGCAGCTCAAAGGCAAGGCAGGCGAGCGCGAGAGACTAGCCCCCACCCCTAGCCCGAAACGCTGCTGAAGCGACGAACGAGATGTAGCCTCCCCCTACATGACGGAAGCCAGTTCGGGGCAGCCAAACACGCCGGAGCAACAGCCGGTTCAAGCCAATCCCGACGAGCCAACGACTCCCGAGCAAAACCAGACAGATTCCAGCCACAACGGGCCAAGCTCCGCAGCCCAGGAGGCGGCCAAGTCGGGGCAACGTCGTTCCAATGAGTTCTGGTTGGCACTAGGGGGGATCGCGGCAACTCTCATCGTCGGGATAACCGGTAGCTCGCTTGCCTATTCGGCGTCCACTCATCAGGTCAAAGCCCAGTCGGATCAGACGGCACTACAGGTCAAGGCTGAGTCGGATCGGGCGGCACTGAGTTTTAGCAGGGAACAAAGAAAGAATGCTTATGCGGCTTTTCTTGACGCCGTGGCCACTTTGGACCGACAGGAGCTTGAATTCTCCGCATTGTCACCATTTGATATAAAGCAAGCGGAAGATCAGTTCAAGCTGGTGGACGATGCATATCTTAAGTTCAATCGTGCTTCTTCAACCGTTCGACTGGTCGCGTCTCCCGACGTGGAAGAGGCGCGGTTATGTGACATCGCCTTTGGCTGCACTTGCTCCTAAAGCCTGGCCTATGTCGTCGGCGGTGTCGGGTGATGTGGTCTCCGGACGGACCAACATGGTCCATGTTCTTCTTGAAGAGACGCCGGCCGCAGCGACCAGTCCTCAATCACTTCTCGGGCTCGTCGGCCAGTACTCGGTAGATCGTGGCGCGACTTACGCCACCCGGCTCAGGAAAAATCGGGGCGAGGTGCTATTCAATATAGAAAAAAACCGCCGCGTCGTTTCCGCCCCGGCAAATGACTGCATCGCCTTCCCTCACACAGGTCATCGTGTAGTTCTGGTTCGTTACGGGGCTCCAGGCGTCGATCACCCACGACGAGGCCCCTGAGGCCGCTCCTTTTGGATTCGCTAAGTTGTACTGTCCGGCGACATTCTGGGCGAACGGGCACGACGTATGGCTATTGACGAATAAAGCACCAGCACATTCCGTAATAAATTCTCCGCCTGGGGGCGAATGTCGCCGGGGCGGGTGGAACTGGTACATGGCAACCTCCTTCTGGCACACCATTTCTCAAGGATGGTCTCCGGAACCGTGCTGGCGGGCAAGGCTTCGGTCCGCTCAGCGGACCGGGATCGGGACAATTAGTGGCCGCACGCTAGTGCAGGCGACCAGGAGCATCAGCGGGCAGCTCGGCGATATGCGTCACGACCGTTCTGCCGTCCTTAACGTCACTGCTATGGGCTTTGCTGGACGACGCTGCGGCGCCGATTTGGCCGGCGGGAAGGCGACCCTCTTGACCATCCCAACCTGCGCAAATTCGTCGGGGAGAGGCGGACGCAACCGCTCAAAATGGGCAGTGAAGGTAATCGAGCCCATCGCTGTGTCCGTACCGCTCGTTCCATGCCTGGCGGAACAGCGCGCACAGCGGCGCCTCTCGGAACTGGGCTGGGTTGTCGCTCAGCCCGCATAGTGTCATCTGCGCCGCGATGGCGCCCATCTGGTGCTGTGCTGCCAGGTCGTCGATGTCCATCTGTTGCAACCTTCCTAAGTTGTTACCACCGGCGCGGCGCCAGGCGCCCCGTTGCTCGCCGTCGCAGGCGCCGGTGGCCATCCGCCGCCTGCCGGGCAGCCGCCGAGGAACCCAGCGGCGGCGGAAGTTCGTCGTTTACGCGACCACCACTGCGAACTCGTCATCGTCAGCGTTAGTAGCTGTCCGGGACAGTTTGCGATGCTTGACGGCCGCTGCCACGACAGCGTTGGAATAGCGGAAACCGTTGCCGCGTAGAGCCGTGCGGGCCGCTGGAGCGCCCGCGGTAGTCGGCACCTGTAGCCGCGCGAGTGTGCTGATGCACTCGTCAACGGCGTCGCTGTGCGCGGGGTCTGCGTCGGTGTCCTCGGTGTCGTCGAGGTCGTCCTGTGCGTCGGCGTCGATGGGCTCGACGAGTTTAAGGGCCACGAATCTCGCCGCCTCGTCATCTGAGAGCCAGTCGATGACATCGCCGTGATACGTGTGGTGGTTGCGGCCGTCCTTGCCTTTCGCCACGGCACACGCCGCGATGACGCGCCAGCGTGGAACAAACCCGCCGCCGCTATCTCCTAGGACATGTGTCGAGCCTCTGCGTGCTGTATCAAAACTCATTGGTCCCTACTCCCTTTTAGCTGCTGCTACTAGATCTCGCGGAAAGGATTTTTCTCGACCCATTGCCCGGTGCTCTCATAGAAACGGGCCACATCGTTGGGGGATGGAATATAGACAACGTCGCCCGGTGGCGGCGGCTCAGTGCCAGGCCAGAACCGGCGGACGTTCGCGAGGACATCGACGGCCTGCCCGAAGGCTTCTCGTATCACGACCTCAGGCACTACATGGCGTCGCTGCTCATCGCCTCCGGTGCAGACATCAAGACAGTGCAGGCGCGGATGCGGCACGCCAGCGCGCGCACCACGCTCGACACCTACGGGCATCTGTGGCCCGACGCCGACGAGTCGACGCGCACCGCGATCGGTGCTGTGATCGCCGAGCGCACGAAATCTGCTGCGTACCCACTGCGTACCGGGGCGCCGTGTTAGCGTCGGCGCCGCAGGTCAGCGGCATTAACTGGCCTAAACGTCGTAGTAGAGCGCAAACTCGTACGGGGTCGGCCGGAGGTTGTACGGCGCAAGCTCGTAGTCGCGCTTGTAGTTGATCCACGTCTCGATCAGGTCCGGTGTGAAAACGCCTCCCTCGGTGAGGTATTCGCTGTCTTCCTCCAGACGGTCGATCACCGCCGATAGCTGGGTGGGAGCCTGCACGATTTCCGCGGCCTCTTCCGGCGGCAGCTCGTAGAGGTCCTTGTCGACCGGGGGTGGCGGCTCGATCTTGTTCTTGATGCCGTCCAGGCCGGCCATCAACTGGGCCGCGAACGTCAGGTACGGGTTGCCCGACGAGTCGGGACAGCGGAACTCCAGCCGCTTGGCCTTCGGGTTGTTGCCGGTGATCGGGATACGCACGCACGCCGACCGGTTGCGCTGGCTGTAGACCAGGTTGATCGGGGCCTCATAGCCGGGAACCAGGCGCTTATACGAGTTGACCGTGGGATTGGTAAAGGCCAGCAACGACGGCGCGTGATACAGCAAACCGCCGATGTAGTGACGGGCGATGTCCGACAGGCCGGCGTACCCCTCGTCGTCGTACATCAGCGGGACGCCGTCCTTCCACAGCGACTGGTGGCAGTGCATACCGGAGCCGTTGTCGCCGAACAGCGGCTTGGGCATGAACGTCACGGTCTTGCCGGCCTGCCATGCGGTCTGCTTGACGATGTATTTGTACATCTGGTGGTCGTCAGCCGCATGCAGCAATGTGTTGAATTTATAATTGATTTCAGCCTGGCCGCCGCTGCCGACTTCGTGGTGCCCCTTCTCCAGGACGAATCCGGCGTTGGTCAGGTTGGTCAGCATCTCGTCGCGCAGGTCGACGTAGTGGTCGGTGGGGGCGGTCGGGAAGTAGCCGCCCTTGGGGCGGACCTTGTAGCCGCGGTTGGGGCTGCCGTCGGACTCGGTGTCTTCTCCGGTGTTCCACCACCCTGATGTCGCGTCCACCTTGTAGAACGAGCCGTTGATGTCCGAGTCGAACTTCACCGAGTCGAAGATGTAGAACTCGGCCTCCGGGCCGAAGTAAGCGGCGTCCGCAATGCCGGTGCTGATCAAGTAATTCTCCGCTTTGCGGGCGACGTTGCGCGGGTCGCGTGAGTACAGCTCGAGGGTGAATGGGTCGTGCACGGAGAAGTTCACGTTCAGCGTTCTGCGGGCACGGAACGGGTCGATGGTCGCGGTTTCCGGATCGGGCAGCAGCAGCATGTCGGATTCGTGGATCGACTGAAACCCACGAATCGAGGAGCCGTCGAAAGCCAACCCTTCCTCGAACACGGTCTGGTCGAAGACGTAAATCGGAATTGTGAAGTGCTGCATGGTGCCCGGCAGGTCACAGAAGCGGACGTCGACGTATTCAATGTTCTCGTCCTTGACGAGTTTGAAGATGTCGTCGGGCGTATGTTCGGACACCGTATGCTCCTTTGTTGCGGGACGGCGAACCCTAGTCGTTACACGACTGCTATTTCGTCCGCGTGACAAGCTCAGGTCGAATCTGTTGCGCTACATCACCGTTGACTTCGCTTACCCAGGCTCTTCGGGTGGCGCGATCCGGCACGGTGGCCGATAGTCATATGAATGCGAACCAACGAGTGAACGCAGTGTCAGCAGAGGTGGGAGTAGTCATGCCGCACGACATAAAGCCACGGCCGATCGATGCGGTTCCCCGGCTTGAGCGAAAGCCGGACCATCCGCAGCATACGAAACCCGTCTCCCGCCAGGCGCGCGAGATCATGCACCGCGAAATCATCGTCAGCGGTGACGATGCGCTGGCGAAGACGATCGCCGAGGAGCTCAGGGGCGCCGGGGCGCGGATAATCCACATCACCGCTGCCGCCGATCTCCTCGGCGCAGGGGTACATCGTGCGCGCGCCGTCGTCTGCGCAGGGCCGGACGACGCGGTGAATCTCGAGATCGCCTTGCTGGCAAGGGAATATAGCCCGACCGTCCGCGTGGTGGCACGTTTGTCCAACGACGTGCTGCGCGAAGCGGTGGCAGCCGTTAACGGCCCCGGCGCGGTCTTGGACGTCGCCGACCTCGCGGCGCCATCCGTCGTCGAGGCGGTTCTGTCGCGTAACGCCCACCAGTTCGAAGCTGCCGGTACCGAATTCGTCGTCTGGGGAGCCGAGACGCCGCGCGACGGGACTCTGCGCGAGATCTACGCCGACATGGCACCGGTGGCGGTGGTCCACGGCAAGAACTCACCTACCCCCGGCGAGGTGGTGCCATGTCCGGGACGGGATCTGCAGGTCTACGCCGGCGACTGGACCTCGATGATCGGGGTCAAAGACGAATTGGAAGCCCGCGGAATCACCGTGCCACCCCGGACCGCGACGCGTGCTCGCAACTCCCGAACGCGGCGCACAATCGATGCCGCGCGCTCCATGCGCGACGACGTGAACCCGTTGCTATTTCCCTCCCTGGCATTCGCGCTCTTCCTCACCGTCGGCGCGACAGCCGTGGTGCGCTTCACCTACCAGAACCCGCGGATGTCCTGGATCGACGCCCTCTACTTCGTCTCCGAAACCATCACGACCGTGGGTTACGGCGACTACAGCTTCGGCCAGCAATCTCCATGGCTGCGATTGTTCGCTGTCGCGCTGATGTTCGGCGGCGTGATCGTTACCGCCGTCCTGGTCGCATTCATTGCCGACCTGCTGCTGTCGCGCCGCTTCGTCCAGTTGGCCGGACTCCGGCGGGCACGTCATATGCGTGACCATGTCGTCGTTATCGGACTGGGTTCGACTGGCATCCGCGTCGTGAGTGATCTGACCGCGGCCGGATACGACGTCCTGGTCATCGAGCAAGACGAGAGCAATCGGTTCCTGCCGACCGTGGCCGAACTCGACGTGCCGGTGATTTTCGGAGACTCGACGATGCGCCAGACGCTAGAGTCAGCGCGCGTCGATCGCGCCCGCGGAGTGGCGGTGGTGGCCGGGCACGACATGAAGAACATCGAGACCGGGATCGTGCTGCTAGAGATCTTGGGATCCGATACGGAGGTACCGATCGTCATGCGCGTTCAAGGTCGCGCGCTGAGCACTGCGGTGAATCGGCGGTTCGGTTTCGAAAACGTGCGATCGATCGTCGACCTGGCAGCCCCCTGGTTCATCGGCGCCGCGATGGGTCTCCAGGTGCTGGGGACGTTCTGGGTCGGGCAGCGCTCCTTCATGGTCGGCGCGATGGTCGTGGCGGCGGGCAGCGAGCTGGATGGACTGCGAATGGTCGACCTGTCCACCGAAACCCGCGTCATTGCGATCACTCGACCGGAAGGGCCGGTCAGCTTGCGTCCCCGCCGCGACGCCCGACTTCAAGCCGGCGACACCGCCTACCTCATCGGCCCCTACCGCGAACTGATCGCGACGCTGCGCAAGGGCCAGCCGCCACCACAGACGGCCACCGACGGTGGGCTCGCGGCAGCACTGGCGGCGGCGCGTTCGCCGCACCGGCCACAACAGACGCGCCGGCCGAGCTGGGCGCAGGAAGCCGACGTCTGACGAACCGGTCGCTCGGACGACAGCGACACGCGGGTTTCAACCTTGCCATTGACTAATGTCACCATTTGCGGTTGACTCCGTCGCATGACGGACGACGGTGTCCCGGCGCGTGGATCGCTGCGCTCCCGCGGTGCGGCCCTGGTCAGTGCGTTGACACTGCGGCAGATCGGCGCGGTGCTGCCGCCCGAGCTTGACTGCGAGCTTCAAGTGTGGCCCGATCAGGTGCATGTGTTCCAGGCGCTGCCCCGGCTGTCGCCGGAGGCCGCCGAGGCCATGGCGCAGGTCGCGCACTTTATCGATACATCGAGGCGAGCCAACGGCTTTGACGCCATGGCAGGGAAGGCAGGCTAGATGCTTGGGCCGTTTCGCAGGTCAAACAAGGTGAGCCACAACGCGCTTGCGGTAGTGACCGGTGCGGGCAGTGGGATCGGCGCGGCATTCGCCACCGAGCTCGCCCGCCGCGGCGGGCGGGTCGTGTGCAGCGACATCAATGAAGTCACCGCCGCGAAAACCGTCAGCGCAATCACCGACAACGGCGGGGATGCTATCGCAATCCCCTGCGATGTAACGAAATTTGACGACGTCCGCGAACTCGCCGTCCAGTCAGAATCGTGGTTGGGCGACGCGCCCACGCTGGTGATCAACAACGCCGGTGTCGGCTCCGGCGGTGCACCGATCGGCGAACTCCCCCTCGACGACTGGCATTGGGTGCTGGGCATCAACCTGTGGGGACCGATCCACGGCTGCCATGTATTCGCCCCGATCCTGCGATCGGCCGAACCGTCGAACCGCCCGCGGGGCATCATCAACGTCGCTTCCGCCGCCGCCTTCGGTGCGGCACCCAGCATGGCCGCCTACAACGTCAGCAAAGCCGGCACACTATCGCTGTCGGAGACGCTGGCCGCCGAGTTGTCCAGCACTGCAGTGAAAGTCACCGTGCTCTGCCCCACTTTTGTCAAGACGAACATCATCGAGTCCGGCCGTATCCCTGATCAAACAACCCAGTTCGCAAACAAGATCATGCGGTGGATCGGGTTATCGCCGGAAAAGGTCGCGCGTATCTGTCTGGACGCCCACGATCGCGGCGAGCTGTATTGCATGCCGCAAATCGAAGCCAAGATCGGCTGGAACATCAAACGCTTGGTCCCCGGCACGTACACCCGTGGAATGGGCCTGGTATCCCGGCACGCCCCGCTCTGACAGCACCAATCCAAAGGAGGATTCCGGTGGCCATCAACATGCAAGCAATGCTGACCAAGATCAAGGACCGCCAGTGGGCGCTCGCCGATATCGATTGGACGGCACCCGGCACCGAGACGATCGACGACGAATTCCGCCCTAAGCTCAAGGCGTTCATGGCCGATCTGTGCTGGATCGAAAATATCGGCGCCCGGGGATTTTCGGCGTTGGCCAAGAAGGCGCCTAACCCGACGCTCGCCGAAATCTACCGTTACTTCCACGCCGAAGAGCAACGGCACGCCAATGCCGAACTGGCGTTGATGAAGCGCTGGGGCATGCTCGACGACGGCGAGATGCCCGAACCGAACGTGAACATCAGGATGGCCATGCAGTGGCTGGACGCCTACGCAGACGGTATGTCGCTGTCGATCCTGGGCACCGTCATCCCGATGCTCGAGGTGGCGCTCGATGGCGCGCTGCTGAAGTTCCTGCTCGACGAGGTCGACGATCCGGTCTGCCACCAGGTCTTCGAGAAGATCAACAACGACGAATCACGCCACCTCGCGGTGGATTTCGAGGTCCTCAACATGATCGGCCACGCCAAGGCCCGAAAGCTCGCCATCGACTTCGTTGGCAACGTGGCCTCGCCGGGACTGATCATCGGCGCGTTGATGTATCTGCCGCTGCTCAACCGGGTGCGCAACGAGCTCGACGACATGGGCATGGAGCCCGAGCGGCTCTACAACGCGGTCAAACGTTTCAAGCAGCTCGGTGAGCGTGGCGAACACACCTGGCGGGTGCCCACCTACCAAATCCTGAAGAGACATGCCGGGTGGGTGGTCAACCCGCGCCACCCCTACCACCTGCTGGCCAATTCCATGGTGTGGCTGTCGGATCGCTACCCCAGGCCACTGCTACGGCCAGTGCCCAGATGGTTCAAAGAACTGACCCACGAGCCGGCGGCGTGATCATGGCGAACACCCGTACCTACGCGACGATGATCGTTGGGGCCGGCTTCAGTGGGCTCGGCGCCGCCATCAAGTTGGCGCAAGCCGGAGTCGACGACATCGTCATGCTGGAGCGCAGCGACCGGGTCGGCGGAACCTGGCGCGACACCAGCTATCCCGGTGCCAGCTGCGACATCCCGTCGCTGCTGTACTCGTTCTCGTTCGTCAAAAACCCGAGCTGGTCGCGGACCTACTCACCGGCCGACGAGATCCGCCAGCACCTCGAGGACATGGCCACCCGGTTCGACATCCGCCGCCGCATCCAGTTCGGCCAGGAGGTCACCGGGTTGTCGTTCGACGACAGCGCCGGGGTGTGGACCGCAACCACGGCCACCGGCAAGCGTTTTCGGGCGCGCACCGTTGTGCTGGCATCCGGGCCGCTACCCGACTCCAGCTTCCCAGAGGTCCGCGGCATCGACTCCTACCGCGGCCACAAGATCCACAGTGCCCGCTGGGACCACGATTACGACTTCGCCGGCAAGCGGGTCGCGGTCATCGGCACCGGCGCCAGCGCCATCCAGATCATCCCGGAGCTGGTCAAGCAGGCCGAGTTCGTCAAGGTGTTCCAACGCACCCCGGGTTGGGTGCTGCCGCGGTGGGATGTCGCCACGCCGCCCGCTGTGCAAGCGGTATTCATTAAAGCCCCCGCGGTTCAACAGCTTGCCCGTCAAGCACTGTTCTGGGGACATGAGGCCAACGCCACCGCACTGGTGTGGAACACCCCGTTGACCTCGTTGGTCGCCCGGCTGGGCCGCTTGCACCTGCGCCGGCAGGTCAAAGACCCGTGGTTGCGCCGCCAGCTGACACCCTCGTTCACTCCGGGCTGCAAACGCATGCTGGTTTCCAGTGACTACTATCCCGCCCTGCAACGCGACAACTGCAAGCTCGTCGACTGGCCGATCGCGACATTGAGCCCGGTCGGGATCCGCACCAGCGACGGTGTCGAACACCATCTGGATTGCATCGTCTTCGCCACCGGGTACGACGTGCATTTGACCGGTCCGCCGTTCCCGGTCACCGGGCTTGGTGGACGCGTGCTGGGCACCGAATGGGCCGGTGGCGCACAGGCTTACAAGAGTGCCAGCGCGCATGGATATCCGAACCTGTTCTTCATGACCGGTCCCAACTCCGGGCCCGGCCACAATTCGCTGCTGGTCTACATCGAAGGTCAGCTCGACTACGTTGTGCGCGGTGTCACCACCATCCTGGACAACAACCTGCGTTACCTGGACGTGCGCAAAGACGTCCAGCACCGCTACAACGAGCGCATCCAGCAGCGGCTCACCAAGACGACGTGGATGTCGGGCTGCAGCAGTTGGTATCTGACCAAGGACGGTTTCAACGCATCGATGTACCCAGGGTTCGCCACCCAGTACCTTCGACAGATGCGGGACTTCCAGTTCGCCGACTACGACGCGGTCGAGCACGCTGCCGTCGGCGTCAGTTCATCCGCCTGAACGATGGCTCCCGACCGACCGTCACGAGCAGAGACCGGCACCATCGCCGGAGTTCTGGCCAACCTGCGCCGCGCACCCAAGCGCGTTCGGCGGCAGTCGCGGGAGGTCATCGAAAACGCGGTCACGCAACTCTTCGACGCGGCGGTCCGTCACCCGCACGGTGCGCCGGTCTCCGGGGAATACCGCATCGACGACCTGGCCCGGCTGGCCGGCACCACGACCCGCAACGTCCGTGTTTACCGCGATCGCGGGCTGGTACCACCGCCGTTGCGGGTCGGGCGGATTGCGCTGTACAACGACACCCACCTGACCCGGCTACGGCTGATCACCTCGATGCTCAACCGCGGATACAACATTGCGCACGTTCGGGAGATGCTCAGTGCCTGGGAAGAGGGCAAGAATCTCGGCGACGTGCTCGGCCTGGAATCCGCGATCGTGGGCACCTGGACCGCCGAGAAGTCGCAGACCATGCCGCTGGCCGATGCGCAACGACTCGTCAACGACGCCAAGGCGTTCGATCGACTGGTCGGGCTGCAGGTGATCCGCGTAGACGGCCCCCAGGCCACCATCACACGGCCGAAGCTGATCGATGCGTTCAACGAGATGCGCGGCTACGGCCTCAGCATGGACAAACTGATCGACCTGCACGAGCACATCGTCCCACTGGTGGACCAAATCAGCGAGATGCTGGTGCGGGCCGGAGCCGAACACGTCGCCCACCGGATCAAACCGGGCGAAGCCCTGCCCGCCGACACCGAAATCGCCGAGCTCATCACCATGCTGGTGCGGTTTCGCAGCCAGGCCGTCGCATCCGTCACTGCCACCCTGGCGTCGTCCATCGAATCGACCATCGAGTCAATGGTCAGCAGCATCCTTGCCGAATATCTGGAGCGCTCGCCGGACGCCGACGTCGGCTAGTGCGCTCCGCGACGGGCAACCAGGTGCGGTGCCAGCGTCGCCAGCTTCTCGCAGGTCTCCTCGAATTCGCGGTCGGGCTCTGAGGCGGCGATGATGCCGGCCCCCGCCCGCAGCCACGTTCGCCCGTCACGTTCGTAGGCGCTGCGCAGCGTTAGCGCCGCGTCGAGCCCGCCGCCAGCCGAAAACATCACTACCGCACCGGAATACAACTCACGTGGGCTTTCATCGAGTCGCAGGATGGCGTCCACACCGGCGGCCTTCGGGATACCTGAGGCGGTCACCGCGGGAAACAGCGTCTCCAGCGCATCCATCCGGTCCTTGGATGCATCAAGCCGGCCGGTGACGGTCGAACCGAGGTGTTGCACGCTGCCGCGCTCACGCACCGTCATGAAATCGATGACCGCAGCGCTGCCGGGTTCGGCGACCTCGGTGATCTCGAGCAGCGAGCTGCGTACCGACATGGCGTGTTCGACAATCTCTTTGCTGTCGGATTCCAGATCGTCGCGGGCTTGGCGGTCGAGCGCCGCGCCGAGGCCCAGCGCCCGGGTGCCAGCCAGCGGCTCGGTAATTACCGCACCGTCGTCGTGCACCGCGGCGACCACTTCCGGGCTATAACCCAGCGCCCGAAAACCACCGAGCCGCAACAGGAATGATCGAGCAGGCGTGTTATGCCGCCGCCCCCGCCGATACGTTGATGGGAAGTCCAGTGCGAAGGGCACATCGACACTCCGAGACAGGATCACTTTGTGGTAGCGACCGGCGGCGATCTCGCCGATGGCGGCGGCTACCCGCGCGCGGTAATCGGTGCCGTCGGCAGCGATTTCGATCCCGGATGCCGGTGGCGCGGGTGGCAGACCCTCGCTGAGCAGCAGGCCCACCGCGTCGCGGTGGCGTTCCTCTCCGTCGAACACCGAGACCGCGTCGTCGGTGACCACGATGCGGGTGCGGGGCCAGAACACCCGTGCCAGCGGAGTGTGCGGCGCCAAACGCTCTTGGAGACCGAAGCGATACGCACCGAACTCGAAGGCGATCCACCCGAACACCTGGTCGGCTTCCAGCAACAGTCGGTCGACAGCCTCGCCGAGCACCGGTCCGGGACGGCCGGACCATGTTTGTCGCTGAGTGACACCGTCGCGGGTGATGCGCAGCTCGTCGCAGTCCAACTCGACCATGGCCAGCACGCCGAGGGCGATCACCCACTGACTGTCGTATTCGTACAGCAGGTATTCCTCGCCGTCGCGCTCAGGCAGCGTCGCGGCAAGCTCGGCCGCAAGGTCCGCCGGGGCGATCTCGGCCGGCAACGGGAATGACAGTGACGGGGTGCCTACGGGGCTGGTTTCGACACCGACTTCGGTCACGCTTAGTAAATGTAGCCTAACCTATGAACTTGCGGGGGTTCCCCTCGGCGATGGCGTTCCGCATGGCTGGCGAGCTGCACTTTTAGTAAGCCTGACTTTAACCGTGGGCTCCCGCGGTCCGTATGCCTTTGAGCATTGAATAAGCGGTAGGTGGTTGTCATCCAGCGTTTGCGGGCCGTTAATGCCTGCGCCCCACAATCGATGAAATCGACCATACGATCTGGTCAGCCCGCACTCTGACGAGAGGACAGCATCGTGTTCATCATCCGACTCCTTGACGGAGAAGAGGTCCACGCGGCCGAGGGCGACAAGCTCACGATCAATCAAGAAACCGGCGTGCTCACCGTTTCCCGGATCGACGGGTTCGAGGAAGTCACGACGCACTATTCGCCATCGGCGTGGTCATCGGTGACGCACCGCATCAAGGAGCCCGTCGTGCGGCCTCCGCTGGTTGGCGCCAACCGGAAGTAAGAGTCGATCCGCGAGTCGGTTCAGGCGCAGGCGAATTCGACGGGCAGCGCCGCCGGGGAACGGAACGCCATGCCGGAGATATGCGGCGCCGGGGCGCTCGGGTCCAATCGCAAATCCGGTAGCCGGTCCAGTAGCGCGTTGATCGCAACAGTCGCTTCCATCCGCGCCAGGTGCATGCCTAAGCAGAGATGCGGACCACCGCCGAACGTCAGGTGAGCGATGTTCCTCCGGGCGGGATCGAAGCGGTCCGGGTCCGGGTAGCGCTTCGGGTCCCGGTTGGCCGCGGCGACGCTGACGCTGACGTTCGTTCCGGCCGGAATCGCGACCCCGCTGAGCTCGCAGTCGCGGGCTGCCACCCGCATCACGGTGGTTATCGGCGGCTCCCAGCGCAACGCCTCCTCGAAGGCGCCGCGCACCATGCCGGGATTGGCCCGCAGCGCGTCGAGCTGCTCCGGCTCGGTGAGCAGGGCGACCAGTAGGTTGCCCGACGCGCGGTAGGTCGTCTCCACCCCGGCGGGCAGGATCAGCAGCAGGAACGCGAAGATTTCATCGTCGGTGAGCCGTGTCCCCTCAATCTCGGTCTGCGACAGCATGGTGATCAGGTCGTCCTGCGGATTGCGCCGCCGCTCGGCCAGGATCTCGGTGAAGTACGCCTTCAGCGCCGCGGATGCGGCGATTCCGCAATCCCAGTTGTAGACCACGTTGAGCAACTCGATCGAGAGCCGCTGGAAGCGCGGGTAGTCCTGCCGCGGTAAACCCATGATCCGCGCGATGACCTGTACCGGAAACGCGAAGGTGAAATCGCGGGCCAGCTCGGCCCGCCCGCGCGGCGCGAAGCTGTCGATGAGTTCGTGAACCACCACCTCCACCAGTTCACAGCCCCAGCGGTCCAGCAACGCGGACCGGAACGACGGAGACACCAGGGCCCGGCCGGCCCGGTGGTCCGCGCCGTCGCGTTCGAGGATCGTGCGGCCCATGACCGGGCCCATGATCTTGTCGTAGATCGACGAGGAGTACGTATCGGGGTGCGTTAGCACCGTCTGGCATTCGTCGTATCCGAGCACCGTAACCCCGGATTCCATTATTCCGCTTGAGGTTTCGGCGAAAGGGCTGCCTACAATCACCCGGTTCCGCGACCGCGCCTCACGCAGCCGCTCGTGCACATTCTCGACCTCCATCAGCAACCCGCCCTGCAGTTCGGCAGGGTCGAATTCGTTAGCGGCCGGAGTCATGAGGCCGACACCGTATGAGTGTCGCGGCCGGACCGCAGCACGGTGCCGGGCAACGCGCCGGTGGCGACGCCGTCGCGACACACCTCGACGCCGCCGACCAGCACCGAGGCGATCCCGTGGGCGTCGGCGACCAACCGTGGTGCACCGGCGGGCAAGTCGTAACGGGTGCGCTCCGGCCCGTGGTCGATGGTGGCCGGATCGAACAGCACCAAGTCGGCGTGCCAGCCCGGCGTGATCCGACCGCGTTCGGCCAGCCCGTAGAGCCGGGCCGGCACATCGGTGAGCAGCCGGACCGCTTCCTCGAGCGTCACCACCTGGTGCTCACGGACACCGTGGCCGAGTAGCGATGTGGTGTAGATCGCGCCGCACATCATGTCGAGGTGCGCGCCCGCATCCGAGCCGCCGATGACGGCATGCGGCGAGCGCCACACCTCGGCGCGCAAGCGCCAGTCGGCGGCGTCGTCACCGAACGGCGCGGGCGTCAGTCCGGTGCGCAGCTCATCGGCGATCACGATGTCGAGCAAGGTGTCGAACGGCTCCCCACCACGAGCGGCGGCCACCTCCCCGACACTGCGGCCGGTCGCGACGGAGTTCTGCGGAGCGAAGGTCTCGACGATGATCAACCGCGCCCAGTTCGCCAGGCCGCGCAACATGCCGGCCTCCTCCGACTGGGCGCCGTCGTTGAGCCGGCGACGTACCGCCGGATCCGCCAGCGCGGCCAACCGCTCGGGCACCGGCAGGTGCATCGTGTCGCGCCAGCCAGGCAACCCGTCGAGCACGAAGCCGGTGAGGAACGACAGCCGAATCTTCATGGCGTGCGGCAAGGTCAGCGCGATTACCCGGCCGCCGCGTTCGGCGGCGACCTCGGAGGCGCGCAACTGCCGCTGGTGCCCGGCCGGATTGGCCGCCGAGACGCCGAGCAGGTTCCAGTTGAGCGGGCGATCGGCGGCCACCGACATGTCAGTGAGCAGGGCGACCTCGTCGTCGGAAAAGCCTTGCAGGCAGCCGGGAATGATCGCCTCCAGCGTGGTGCCCGGATGGTCGCGTACGCCGGTCGCCAACGCCAGCAGCTCGTCGCGAGTGGCGCTGCGTGACGGCACCGGCTGGCCGGCGCCGTCATTGTGGGTCTGCGACTGGGAGGTGGAGAACCCAAGCGCGCCATCGGCCAAGGCTTCATGCAGCAGCGTGACCATCCGGTCGACCTGCTTTAGCGTCGCCTGACCACCGACCGCGTCCTCCCCCATCGCCGCCAGCCGAAGCGCCGAATGCCCAACCAGGAAGCCGGCATTGACGGCGACGCGGCCGTCGAACCGTTTGAGCCAGTCGCCGAATGACGCCCACTGCCAGTCCAGCCCGGCCCGCAACGCGTCGAGCGGCATACCCTCGACCCGCGCCAGCATGCGGGTGAGGTAGTCCTGCTGGTCGGCCGCCACGGGTGCGAGCGTGAATCCACAGTTGCCGCCGAACACGGTGGTAACGCCGTGCTGCAACGACGGGCTCGCGGTCGGGTCCCAGAACAGCTGCGCGTCGTAGTGGGTGTGCAGGTCGACAAAGCCCGGCGTTAGCGTCAGACCCTGTGCGTCAACGGTTTTCGTAGCCAGATCATCGATGTCACCGACCGCGGTGATCCTACCGTCGCTGACACCGACGTCGCCGTGAAACGCCGGCGCACCTGTGCCGTCAACGATCTCGGCGTCACGAATCAGCAGATCGAGCACGAGGGTCTCCTACCCGTTGGTCAGCCACCCGTCGTCGGGCAGCGGGTGGCGGAAAAGCTCTGCGGCATTGCGGTGGGTGATCCGGGCGGCATCCTGTGCGGACAGGCCCGCGACATTGCGCGCGACGACCTCCTGGGTGTCCGGCCACGTCGAGTCGGCGTGCGGGTAGTCGCTTTCGACGAGAATGCGCTGAGCCCCAATCGCGTCCATCGCACCGAACGCCGACGGGTCGTCGATCGAACAGAACCAGAAGTTGCGCCGCAGCACCTCGCTGGGCAGCAGATCACTCTTCCAGGCTCCGCCATCTCGACCCGAAGCAGAGTGTGCCAGAACATAATCCGCCCGATCCGCCAGCATCGCCGCCCAGCCCAGCCCAGCCTCGGACATGGCGATATTCAGTCGCGGGAAGCGGACCGGGATACCCGACCACAGCATGTCGGCGCAGGCAACGAGACCGTTTGCCGGAAACAAGGTCGTGATGGTCTCGAACGGGGTGTCCGGCGCGGGAATCGGCGCCCACTGGGCGGATCCGGTGTGCAGGCACACGACGGTGTTCGTCTCCTCGCAGGCGGCAAAGAAGGGGTCCCACACACCGCTGTGCAGGCTGGGAATCCCACATTGGGCCGGCAGCTCGGGGAAGCTCACCGCTTTGAAGCCGCGAGCGGCGTTGCGGCGCAACTCTTCGGCCGCCAGCTGCGGGTCGGCCAGCCACGGCAGCTGCAGCGGAATGATCCGCTCCGGGAAGCTGCCGGTCCACACCTCCAGTTGCCAATCGTTCCAGGCCCGCAGCACAGCGAGCCCCAGTTCCGGGTCGTCGCTTTTCCAGAACACGGTCCCCGCGAATCCCGCGATCAGCGACGGGAAATTCAGCGACGCCCAAATTCCGGCCAGGTCCATGTCAGCGATGCGGGCCTTGATGTCCCAGCAGCCGCGGCGCATCTCGTCGAAGCGCGCCGCCTCCATGCTCCAGTCCTCGCGCGGCCGTCCAACCACGGCGTTGAGCCCGATGTTCGGATAGTCGCGGTCCTCGTAGCGCCAGACCTGCCGGCCGTCGTCGGTCTCCATGATCCGCGGCGCCCGATCGGCCAGCGCGGCAGGAAGCCGGCCGTCGAACATGTCCGGCGGCTCGATGACGTGGTCGTCGACGGAGATCAGAACGTGCTGTCGCTCGCGGGGAGCAGGATCCGGCAGCAGCGCCATACCTGACGACTATCGTCGGTTTTCCGCGGCTGTCAACGCTATCAATGCAATCAATGCAAAGTTGACGTGGATTGGTCGGTTCAGGTCTGTATGACTCCACGACTGACGAGAATCGCGCGTATCTCCGAAGTCCTCGTTTGGATCTCGTGGTACTCGTAGCCCTTGACAACGGCAACCCAGTCATCGCCGCGGTTGATCGCGAACTCGGCGGCCGCGGCTAGTGCTTGATTGAACGCCGTTGCTACGTCATCGGTCCACATGATCCATACTCCGAGTTCGGTTTCGCAGAGGGCGCCGATTGACGCGAAGAAGCTCTCGGTCGCGCCGTTCGCCGGATCTGGATTCAAGAAGTACAAGAGATATGGGAACTGTGCATACAAACTTTGTAAGAAGGCAACAATCGACGGATTCAGGTAGGGTGGAGAACTCTCTGGTACCTCTGCGAAGGTCAGGACGACCGACCCGCGCCAGTCTCGGGCCAGTGCGGGATCAGCACCAACATCGGCCAGAACATTGCGCAGTGCACTGATGTCTTCAACGCGCCACTCACTCGGCGGAACATTGAGCCGTCGCAAAGTCATTGTGCGGCGCTCGACTCGTGCGCCCACTCATGAGCGATCAACCGAGGAGCACCTTCCATGCGTATTGGGCAAGCCTTCCCTCACATCCTCAGCGCAAGCTATCGCATCGGCATCGATGAGGGCGAGTTCGGGCTCGGAGACATCCAAAGATATAACACCGCTTAGATATTCAGCGCGACAATGTAATCGCAGCCTCGGGGCAGTTCTTCTCGGCCTCCGCGGCCTGCGCTTCGAGGTCACCGGAGACGTTCTCGACGAGCACGACGGCGTGCCCTACCTCGTCGGCATCGAAGACGTCCGGCGCCAACGTGTAGCAGCGCCCGTGCCCCTCGCAGCGCTCCGCGTCGACACAAACACGACTCACGTGGGTACCGGAAACGTCAACGGCAGCGACTCCACCGACCGCAATGCGGCGGTGTAGGTCAGCTCGGTACCGGGTTTGATCTCGTAATCCGGTATGCGCCGGTGGAATTCGCGCAGCGCCACCCGCAGCTCCATGCGGGCCAGGTGCGACCCGAGGCAGCGGTGCGGCCCGCCGCCGAAGGCGCGATGTCGGTTCGGGTTGCGGCGGAAGTCCACCAGCTCGGGGTCGGGGAATTCGGCGGGGTCGGTGTTCGCCGCGCCTAGTAGCGGGCTGACCCGCTCCCCCTTGCTGATCGGGCAGCCGCCCACCTCAACGTCTTCCGTCGCGACCCGCACGACACCGGGCACCGGTGTCTCCCAACGCAACATCTCTTCGATGGCGCTCGGCAGCACGTCGGGTTGCTCGACGAGCTGATGACGATGGTCGGGGTGTCGCGCCAGATAGACGAAGAAGCAGTCGAGTGAATCGGTCACCGTGTCCAGCCCCGCGATCAGGAACAGGAAGCAGATGTCGAGGATCTCGTGGCGCGTCAGCGGTTCTCCCTCGATCCTGGCCGCGATCAGCGAGGACAGCACGTCGTCGCGTGGGCTGGCGATGTGGTCGTCGATCGCGCGCTCGAAGTAGTCGTAGATCTGTTGGGCCGCCGGTGCCGTGGCCTCGTGGCGGCGGTCGTATCCCGACTCGCCCTCCGGACGGATCACACCGTCTTTCCACTCCAGGAATTGGTCCAGGTCTTCCAGCGGCAGGCCGAGCAGCTGCAGAAACACCGTGCACGGCAGCGGCACGGCGAACTCCTCGTGGAAGTCGCATTCGCCACGATCGGCGAAGCGGTCGATCATCTCGTTCACCAGCTCGGTGACGCGTGGTTCGCGCCGGGCCATCTCCCGCGGGGTGAACAGCGGATCGAGGATGCGTCGGTACTTCGCGTGGTCGGGCGGGTCGATTTGCAGCGGGATCAGCGGCCGGATGTTGCCCAGATCGACGGCATCCATGCTCGACGAGAACAACTCGGTGCGCTTGAGCGCCATCTCGATATCGGCCAGCCGGCTGAGCACGACCGCCTGTGGCGAGCGGAATACCGGGGTCGACTCGCGCAACGCCTTGTACATCGGCTGCGGCTCCGCGAGACCCGCCATCGCCTGGTCGACGTAGCCTTCGGTGTCTGTCATGCCGGTTAGCCTGACACCAAACCTCAGCGTTGGGTATAGATCCGCACTTATTGCGGGGCTGGCTGGCGCACGAACGCCCGGGGCTGGGTGAACGCCCGGATGCCGTCGGCCCCGAGTTCACGGCCCAGGCCCGATTGGCCGACGCCGCCGAACGGCAGCCGCGGGTCCTGCGCGGCCATGCCGTGACAGTTGACGCTCACCGTGCCGGCCACCAGCCGGGCGGCGATCACGTCGGCCAGCACGTCATCGCCGGTCCAGATCGACGCGGTGAGACCGAAGTCGGTGGCATTGGCCGCGGTGACCGCCTCGCCAAGATCCCGGTAGCCGAAGATCGGCAGCACCGGGCCGAACTGCTCCTCGGTGGCCAGCGGGGCATCGGCGTCCAGATCGCTGACGACGGTCGGCAGCACGAAGTACCCGTCGGCGTCGGCGTCGGCGTCGCGGAGGACGCCGGCGGTACGTACCGTCGCGCCGCGGGCTGCGGCGTCGGCCAGCAGCGCCACCACCCGGTCGCGCCCGGCGGCGGTGTGCATCGGGCCGAGCGTCACCTCGTCGGCGAGCCCGTCGCCGATCACTTCACTCCGGCAGCGCGCCAGCACGGCATCGGCCAGCTCGTCGACCTTGTCGGCCGGCGCGTACAACCGCTTGATCGCCATGCACACCTGACCACAGGTGGTGTAGGTCGCGGTGAACAGCCGCTCGACGAGCTGGTCGGTAACGGTGATGTCGGGAGCGATGATCGCCGGATCGTTGCCGCCGAGTTCCAGCAGCACCGGGGTCAGCCGCAGGGCCGCCGCCGCCATCACGGCACGTCCGGTGGCCACGCCGCCGGTCAACGAGATGACATCGACGCCGGGGTGGGTGATCAGTGCCTGCGCCAGTTCGCTGCCCGGGCCCGCGAGTATGTTCACCACACCGGGTGGCAGCCCGGCGGCGAACGCCGCGCCCAACTGCAGGGCCGCCAGCGGACAGGTCGGCGGCACCTTGACCACGGCGGTGTTGCCGGCGGTCAGCGCCGACGACAGCTTGGTCATGGTCAGGGCCAGCGGCCAGTTGAACGGCAACACCAGCGCCGCGACTCCGTACGGCTCGCGCTGCAGCCGTGGATAGGCCGACTGCGGGTCGATATGTTCGGGCGCCAGCGCCGCCTCGGCGATCGCCCCGAGGATTACGGGCAGCGCTGGGGTGGTGTCGATTTCGAAGCGCGCCTCCGCGAGCACTTTGCCGTGCTCGCGGGTGTAGAGCTGCGCAGCGTCGCTGCCGGCGAGTTGGGCGGCTGCGGCGGTGGCGGCTGCGGTGATGGCGGCGACCCGCTCGGCGACGTCGAGCGCGCGCCATCCGGCTGCGGCCCGCCGCGCCGCCTGCACCGCGGCGTCGAGTTGGTCGAGATCGGCGGCCGGCGCATACCCGACGATCTCGGCCGGACGGGCCGGGTTGTGTACCGGATAGCTGGCGCCGGCACCGGGCCGCGGCTCGCCCCCGATCGTGAGGGGTGCGGATGCTTCAGCGGATGTTGCGGTCATCGTGCTTGCCTCCCTTGACCTGATGCGGTCGTCCCGCCATCGTAAGTCGGTATGACGTGGATCACAGAGCGGTTCGCATGAGGGCGGCGGTGCTGCGGGAGGTCGGTCAGCCCACCGCGGTGGAGGAGCTCGCGCTGCGACCGCTCGGTCGCCACGAGGTCCGAGTGCAGCTGGCCGCCAGCGGCGTGTGTCACAGCGATCTGTCACTGCGCAACGGGTCCATCCCGATGCTGCTGCCAGGCACGCTCGGTCACGAGGGCGCCGGAGTCATCGCGGAAGTGGGCGACGACGTCACCAGCGTCGGCCCGGGCGATCACGTTGTACTGACGTGGCTCGTGGCGTGCCGATCCTGTCCGCATTGCCTGCGTGGGGAGTCCCAGCTGTGCGTGCATGCCTACGACCACGCCTATGGCGGTCCTTACGCCGAGAGCGCCGCCGGCCCGGTATGGCCGGGAATGGGCGTCGGGTCGCTGGCCGAACAGACCCTGCTGCCTGCCGCGGCGGTCGTGCAGGTCGATAAGTCGCTACCGCTCGATCACGCCGCGCTGCTGGGCTGCGGCGTCACTACCGGCGTTGGCGCGGTGATGCGCACGGCGGCCGTCCGCCCGGGCGAGAGCGTGCTCGTCATCGGTTGCGGCGGTGTGGGTTTGGCCGCGATCCAAGGAGCGCGGCTGGCCGGCGCGGCGCCGATCATCGCCGCGGACCGGGTGGCCGCCCAACTTCCGGCGGCGATCGCCAACGGCGCGACCGAGACGATCGATGCCAGCAAGGTCGATCTGGCCACCGCCGTTCGCGACCTCACCGGCGGCGCTGGAGTCGATCACGGCATCGAAGTCGTGGGCAAGCCCGGCACGATCCGCGCGGCCTACGACGCCACCCGTCGCGGCGGCAAGCTCACGCTGGTGGGCGCCGCGGGGATCGAGGAGTCGGTGACGTTTCCAGCGCTGTCATTGATGGTCGAAGGCAAGACAATTCAGGGCAGCGTGTACGGCGCCAGCGACCCGCCGCGGGATATCCCGGTGTTGGCCGAGCTCGCCCGTCGCGGCCTGCTCGACCTCGAGGCGTTGGTGACGCGACGGATCGGCCTCGACGACGTCGAGACCGCGTTCACCGACATGGCCGCCGGCCGCGGCGCCCGTAGCGTCGTGTGCTTCTAACCATCACCGCCGGAAGCTGTCGCCCGGGTCGACTATAATCGAATGTATGTTCGAGTCAGCTGCATCGCCGCAGGTCTTGCCGGCCTTTGATGGTGTCGACAACGCCGGCGTGGTGGACGTCATTACCGATGCGGCGCGCCAGCAGAACGCGATGTGTGGGCGGGAGTTGGCGGCGATCGGTGAGTTGTACGCGCGTCGTGCACCCGAGGACGATGTCGATCGCGAGAACTGGGCCATCGACGGCCATGAGAACGTGGTGGCCGAAGTAGGCGCGGCCTTAGGTATCAGCCGGGGCCGAGCCCGAGGGCGGTTGCACTATGCGATCGCCCTACGTGAGCGGCTGCCCCGCGTCGCCGAGGTTTTCGCGCGGGGACTCATTGACTTCCGGATGATGGCCGCGGTCGTATCTCGCACCGAGTTGGTTGAGGATCCGGTCTTGATCGCCAAGCTGGATGCCGCCGTCGCCAGGCACTCGCCGAAGTGGATGCGGCTTTCCGGACCCAGGCTTTTCGAGCGCATCGACATGTGGGTCATGCGGTTCGATCCGGCCGGCAAGCGAGTGCCGCGGGAGCGCACTGAGAATCGCTATGTCGAAGTCGCGCCCACGGATGCAGGGCTGGCCGGGGTCTGGGCGCAGCTGCACGCCACCGACGGCGTGGCTTTAGATCAGAAGCTCGACGCGCTTGCTGAAACGGTCTGCGCGGCAGACCCGCGAACCAATCAACAACGTCGGGCGGACGCCTTGGCCGCATTGGCTGCCGGGCTGACGGCGATGCGCTGCCAATGCGGTTCGCCAGACTGCTCGGCAGCGCAACGACGCCCGGCCACCGACGTGGTGATTCATGTCTTGGCCGAGCAGCCGACGATCGGCGGCGACTCACAGTCGCCCGGATACCTGCAAACGTTCGGGCCCTTGGACTCAACCACCCTGCGCGACATGGCGACAACCGCAAAGATCAAGCCGTTGGTGATGCCATCGACCGGCCCCGAGCTGGGTTATCGGCCTTCGGCGGCATTGGCGGACTTCGTGCGCTGCCGGGACTTGACTTGTCGATTCCCCGGCTGCGACAAACCGGCCGAAGTGTGCGATCTTGACCACACCGTGCCATTCCCGATGGGTCCGACCCACGCATCGAATTTGAAATTGCTTTGCCGTTACCACCACTTGCTGAAGACGTTCTACACGCGGTGCGGCGGCTGGGCAGATCGTCAGCTACCAGATGGCACCGTGGAGTGGACCGCGCCCAGTGGCCACACCTACACGACTACCCCCGGCGGCAGCATCTTCTTCCCAGTGTTGGCCAGGTCAACGGGAGAGCTGACGGTAGCGCGGGTGGTTGAACCACCAAGACTTACAAAGGGATTGATGATGCCGCGAAGGAAGCGCACGCGGGCCCAAGATCACCGTTACCGCATCACCTCGGAGCGACGGATCAACGAACAACGGCTCGCCGAAGAGCGACTCGCCCAACAGCGCCGAAAACGTGCAGCGGGTTACGATCCGCCGCCCTTTTAGCCCAGCAGCATCCGGACGACGCCGTCGGCCAGCAGCCGTCCCCGGTCGGTGAGCACCAGGCGCTGGCCGTCGCGCGTCAGCAAGCCGTCGTCGACGGCGACAGCGGCACGCTCGCGTTCGGCGTCGTCGAGCAGGTCCAGCGAAAGGCCTTGGCTTAAACGGATTCCTAGCATGACGTCCTCGGTGTGGCGTTGCTGAGCATCCAGCTGCTCGAAACCGGCAACCGGCAAGCTCGCGCCGTCCAGTATCTGCGCATAGGCGTTGGGGTGCTTGACATTCCACCAGCGCGTCGTACCGATATAGCTGTGCGCGCCCGGGCCGGCGCCCCACCACTGTCCGCCGTCCCAGTACCCCAGATTGTGTCGGCACTGCCCACCCGCCCGACTCCAGTTGGACACCTCGTACCAGTCGAAGCCGGCCGCCGACAGCCGCTCATCCACCAGCTCGTAACGATGCGCCAGCACGTCGTCGTCCGGAGCGGCTAATTCGCCGCTGCGGACACGGCGCGCCAACGCGGTGCCGTCCTCGACGACCAGGGCATAGGCGGACACGTGATCGACGCCGGTGTCGATCGCGGTGTCGACCGAACGCAGTAAGTCGTCGTCGGACTCCCCGGGGGTGCCATAGATGAGATCGAGGCTGACGTGTTCGAATCCTTCGGCAAGCGCCTCGCGGGCCGCCGCCGCCGACCGGTTCGGTGTGTGGATCCGGTCTAAAACGCCCAGCACCCGTGGCGACACTGACTGCATACCAAGCGACACCCTCGTGCAGCCGGCAGTGCGCGCAGCTGCGAAAAAGTCCGGCCACGCTGACTCCGGGTTGGCCTCGGTGGTCACCTCGGCGCCCACGGCCAGCTCGAAGTTGTCGCGCACCGACTGCACCACCGCCGCCAGTCGCTCGCCCCCCAATAGCGATGGGGTCCCGCCCCCGACGAAGACGGTCTGCACCTTCGGCGCGCCCAGCCGCGCAGCCGCTAATTCGAGCTCCGACCGCAGCACCTGCAACCATGCGTCGGGGTTGACCCCGCCCAATTCAGCGGGGGTATAGGTGTTGAAGTCGCAGTAGCCGCAACGGGTGAAGCAGAACGGCACGTGCACGTAGATGCCAAACGGCCCGTCCGGGCTCAGGTGCACGTCGGGTAAGCCGACCGGCGCAGAACTTACCGTCATGGCTGCCAATATCCCCGAGTCGCGGCACAACCTCCAGCGCCGGTACGGCTGCAGCGGGCGCGAGAGCGTTGGCAGCGGACTCTCGGACACATTTACGCTGCGTCTCAGGGTCGCTGCGTAGTTTTGCTCACTATGAGAGAAATTCCACCCTGGTAGCGACCCTTGGCGACATCCGTGGCACAATGGCCGAGTGACCACCGCCCACCGCAGCCCGTTCGACATCGCGTTGGTGGCGCGTCGGCACATCGATTTCAAGCGTGTCTGCAGCTGTCGCTGTCTGCCTTAATGTCGTAGAGCCCCCACCTGTACTTTCAGCTGGCCCGGGATCTGCGCCGCCGGGACAGCAACCGGTGATCTGCGCGGTCCAAGCCGGCTACTCCACAAAGGAGATGCCGAATGACCTCCCCCCGCCCCGCCAAGGGCCGCAGCGAAGGCCAGTGGGCGCTGGGCTACCGCGAGCCACTCAATCCCAACGAGCAGTTCAAGAAGGACGACGACGCGCTCAACGTCCGCGACCGAATCCTCAACCACTACTCCAAAGCCGGCTTCGACAGCATCGACAAGAACGACCTGCGTGGCCGCATGCGCTGGGCAGGCCTCTACACCCAGCGTGAACAGGGTTACGACGGCTCCTGGACCGGCGACGAAAACATCGACCTGCTCGAGGCCAAGTACTTCATGATGCGGGTCCGGTGCGACGGCGGAGCGGTGTCCACCGCGGCGCTGCGCACGCTCGGCCAGATTTCCACCGAGTTCGCCCGGGACACCGCCGACATCTCCGACCGGGAAAACGTGCAGTACCACTGGATCGAGATCGAGAAGGTCCCCGAAATCTGGGAGCGGCTGGCCGCGGTCGGGCTGCAGACCACCGAGGCGTGCGGCGACTGCCCGCGGGTGGTGCTGGGCTCACCGCTGGCCGGTGAGTCACTCGAAGAGGTTCTTGATCCGACCTGGGCCATCGAGGAGATCGTCCGCCGCTACATCGGCAATCCGGAGTTCTCCAACCTGCCGCGCAAGTACAAGACCGCGATCTCGGGTCTGCAGGACGTCGCGCATGAAATCAACGACATCGCGTTCATCGGGGTCAACCACCCCGAGCACGGACCCGGGCTGGATCTGTGGGTCGGCGGCGGCCTGTCCACCAACCCGATGCTGGCCCAGCGGGTTGGTGCGTGGGTGCCGCTGGAAGAGGTCCCTGACGTCTGGGAGGCCATCACATCACTGTTCCGCGATTACGGTTACCGACGACTACGGGCCAAGGCCCGGCTGAAGTTCCTCATCAAAGACTGGGGCATTGAAAAGTTCCGTGAGGTACTCGAGACCGAATACCTCAAACGCAAACTCATCGACGGTCCGGCCCCCGAACCCGTCAAGCATCCGATCGACCATGTCGGCGTTCAGCGGCTGAAGAACGGGCTGAACGCCGTTGGGGTCGCACCGATCGCCGGACGGGTGTCGGGCACCATCCTGTCCGCGGTGGCCGACCTGGCCGAGCAGGCCGGGTCGCAGCGGATCCGCTTCACGCCATACCAGAAGCTGGTCATCCTGGACGTTCCCGACGACAAGCTCCACGAGCTGACCGCGGGACTGGACGCGCTGGGACTGCCGTCGAGGCCGTCGTACTGGCGCCGAAACTTGATGGCCTGCAGCGGTATTGAATACTGCAAGCTGTCGTTCGCCGAGACACGGGTACGTGCTCAGGGGTTGGTGCCTGAACTGGAGCGCCGGCTCGACGACATCAACTCCCAACTCGACGTACCAGTCACCGTCAACATCAACGGCTGCCCCAACTCGTGTGCGCGCATCCAGATTGCCGACATCGGCTTCAAGGGCCAGATGGTCGACGACGGCCACGGCGGCTCGGTCGAGGGATTCCAAGTGCACCTGGGCGGCAGCTTGGGCCTCGACAGTGGCTTCGGGCGAAAACTGCGCCAGCACAAGGTCACCAGCGACGAGCTCGGCGATTACATCGACCGCGTGGTGCGCAACTTCATCAAGCAGCGTGATACAGGGGAACGCTTCGCGACATGGGCCGTGCGGGCCGACGAGGCGGATCTGCGATGAGTGGAGAGGCGAAAGGGTTGACGGAAGCGGAATTACGCGAACTGGCCGAGCGGGGCGCCGCGGAGTTGGAGAGCGCCAGCGCCACCGACCTGTTGCGTTGGACCGACGAGAACTTCGGCGGTGTGCGGGGGCCCCGGTCCTCGGCGACCTGCAACTACGTGGTGGCTTCCAACATGCAGGACGCGGTGCTGGTCGATATGGCGGCCAAGGTGCGGCCCGGTGTGCCAGTGATGTTCTTGGACACCGGATATCACTTCGTGGAGACCATTGGCACCCGTGACGCGGTCGAAGCGGTCTACGACATCTCGGTGCTCAACGTCACGCCCGAGCACTCCGTCGCAGAGCAGGACCAGATGCTGGGCAAGGATCTTTTCGCCCGCCAGCCCAACGAGTGCTGCCGGCTGCGCAAGGTCGCCCCGTTGTCCAAGGCGCTGCGCGGTTACTCCGCGTGGGTCACCGGCCTGCGCCGCGTCGAGGCGCCGACTCGCGCCAACGCCGCGCTGATCAGCTTCGACGAGGCGTTCGGGCTGGTGAAGATCAACCCGCTGGCGACCTGGACCGACGACGACATGCAGGCCTACATCGACGAAAACGATGTTTTGGTAAATCCGCTTGTCTACGAAGGCTACCCGTCGATCGGCTGCGCCCCTTGCACCGCGAAGGTGGTCGAGGGTGCGGATCCCCGGAGCGGGCGCTGGCAGGGGCAGTCGAAGACTGAATGCGGGTTGCACGCGTCGTGACGACCCTGGTGCTGGCCGCGCATGGCAGCGAAGATCGACGGTCGGCAGCTAATGCCCGGGCCGTGGCCAATCGGATTCGCTTCATGCGGCCCGGTCTCCGCGTGCGTGTCGCGTTCTGCGAGCTGAACACGCCGCGCCTGGCTGACGTACTCACGCCACGTGCCGTGGTGACTCCATTCCTGCTGGCCGACGCCTACCACGCCCGCATCGACATTCCCCGGCAAATCGCGAGTTGCGGTGTCGCCGCGCGGCAGGCCGACGTGCTCGGCGCGGACGACCGACTGGTGGCCGTGCTGCACGAGCGGCTCGCCGAGTTGGGCGTCAGCACGCTCGACTCCGACGTGGGTGTGCTGGTCGCCGCGATCGGGTCGACGCATTCCGCGGCCAACGCGCGCACCGCGCAGGTCGCCCGCAAGCTGATGGCAAGAACCCAATGGGTTGGCGCGACAACCGCGTTCGCGACCGGCTCCGGTCCGTCGGTGGCTGAGGCTGCCGGTGCACTGCGGCGCCGTGGCGCACGTCGCATGGTGGTCGCACCGTGGTTCCTGGCGCCCGGGCTGCTTCCCGATCGGATAGCCAAATATGCTGCAGCGGAAGGAATTCCAATGGCAGCGCCGCTCGGTGCACACCGGCTGGTGGCCGAGACCGTGCTGGACCGCTTCGATGAAGCGGTAGCTGAGCGCGTCGCTGCCTAAGCGATCACGCCGGTGGCTGGCTCGCAGCCGCCCCGTCGGCGATCGAAGGTACCCGGGTGGCGCGCACGTATACGGTGTCGCCCTCGGCCAGGCCCAGCGCCTCGGAGTCGCCGCGGGTGATTTGCGCGATGAACGGCCGGCCGGTGGCGGCGCTGGTCAACTCGACGCGCACCTCAAAACCGAGCATCACCACGCGGTCGATGGTGGCGCGGACGACTCCGGTGGACTCGGCGGTGCCGTCGCCGGCGGCGATCTGCATATCGGGCCTGCGGCCGACCCGGATGTCGTGTGGACGAACCAGAGCCCCGTTCAACGAGGACACTGCACCCAGAAACGACATCACGAACGCGTTCGCCGGGGTGTCGTAGACGGCGGTCGGCGATCCCACTTGCTCAATCCGACCGTCGCGAAGCACCGCAATCCGGTCGGCCACATCGAGCGCCTCCGCCTGGTCATGGGTGACCAGCACGGTCGTGACATGCACCTCGTCGTGCAGCCGGCGCAGCCAGGCTCGCAGATCCTCACGGACCTTGGCGTCCAGCGCACCGAATGGTTCGTCGAGCAGCAGCACTTGCGGGTCCACCGCCAGCGCACGCGCCAGCGCCATGCGCTGGCGCTGGCCGCCGGAGAGTTGGTTGGGGTAGCGGCCCTGGAAACCGCTGAGCCCCACGATCTTTAGCAGATTGTCAACCTTCTCGGCGACCTCGGCCTTGGGTCGCCGACGGATCTTCAACCCGAAGGCGACGTTGTCGCGAACGGTCATGTGCTTGAAGGCCGCGTAATGCTGGAAGACGAAGCCGATATCGCGCCGCTGCGGTGGAACCCGGGTGACGTCGCGGCCGTTGATCGTGATGGTCCCGGAGTCCGGCTGATCGAGCCCGGCGATGGCGCGCAACAAGGTCGACTTACCCGAACCGCTGGGCCCCAGCAATGCTGTCAGTGAGCCTGCCGGCACTTCGAAGTCGACATTGTCCAATGCGACGAAATCGCCGTAGCGCTTGTTCGCGCCCTGCACGACGATCGCGTTAGTCATAGCGCCACTCCTCAAGCCTGCTTGGCGGCTCGTGCGCGCCGCGCATCGAGAATCACCTGAACGATCAGTACCACCACGGACACCGCCATCAGCAGCGTCGAAAGCGCGTAAGCGCCGTACTCCTCACCCCGGTTGTAGCGGTCGGCCACCAGCAGCGTCAGCGTCTGGGACTGCCCCGGCAGATTCGACGAGACCATGAGGACCGCGCCGTATTCACCGAGCGTGCGCGCTATGGTCAACACGATCCCGTAGGTGAGACCCCACCGGATCGACGGCAGTGTGATCCGCCAAAACGTCTGCCACCCGCTCGAACCCAGCGTTGCCGCCGCCTGCTCCTGATCGGTGCCCAGTTCGTGAAGGACCGGCTCGACCTCTCGCACCACGAACGGCAGCGTGGCGAAGACGCTGGCGAGCACGATACCGGGCAACCCGAAAATGATTTTGAATCCGAAGTCCTTCTCGACGAAGCCCAGCAACCCGGCCGATCCCCACAACACGATCAAGGCCACCCCGACGACGACGGGCGAGACCGCGAACGGCAGATCGATAATCGCTTGCAGGACGCCCTTGCCGCGGAACCGGTTGCGCGCCAACATCAGTGCGGTCGGGATACCGAAGATGACGTTGAGCGGCACCACGATCGCCACCACCAGCACCGACAAGTTCAGCGCCGACACCGCCGCCGGCGTGCTGACCCACGCAAAGAACTGGCCGAAACCGGGCGCGAAGGTCCGCCACAAGATCAACCCAACCGGGACGACGAGCAGCACCAACACATAAGCCAGGGCAAGGAAGCGAATCAGGTAGCGAACCCGCGGCGATAGCGTCATGCCGACAACTCCTCGCGCTTGGCCGCACGCGATCCAGCGGTACGCAGGACAAGGAGCACGACGAACGAGATAGCAAGCAGCACAATCGATATTGCAGCGGCGCCGGTACGGTCGTCATTTTCGATCAAGGTCCGGATCCACTGCGAGGACACCTCGGTTTTGCCCGGCACCGCCCCACCGATCAGCACCACCGAACCGAATTCGCCGATCGCCCGCGCAAACGTCAGCCCCGCGCCGGTCAACAAAACCGGCGTAAGTGAGGGAAGCACAACAGTTGTGAAGATGGTCGCGTTGCGTGCACCCAGCGACGCGGCCGCCTCCTCGGTCTCGTGGTCGATTTCCAGCAGCACCGGCTGCACGGCCCGCACCACGAACGGCAGCGTGACGAATGCCAGCGCAATGCCCACACCCCATCCGGTGTGCTGCAAGTGCAGACCGACCGGGCTGTTGGTTCCGTAGAGAGCCAGCAGCACCAGGCTGGCGACAATCGTCGGAAGCGCGAACGGCAGGTCGATGATGACGTCAACGAGTCGCTTGCCCGGGAAGTCGTCGCGTACCAGCACCCATGCGACCAACAGGCCGAAGAACATATTGAGAACGGTGACGCCCGCGGAGATGGTCAGGGTCACCCGGAATGACTCCACCGCAGCGTTCGACGTGACTGACTGCACGAAGGCCTGCCAGCCTCCGCCCGCGGCCTGCCAGACGATCGCCGCAAGCGGTAGCAGCACAATTACCGACAACCACAACGTCGCCACGCCCACCCGCAGCGATGTGGTGCCCGGCCGGCCCAAACCACCCCGACCAGGCGACCGCGGCGGAAGCTCAGCGCCGGGCAGGCCGAGCTCGGGCCGGATTGCCTGCGGATCCGGTGTGATTGCGGCCGTCATCCGGTGGCCTGCAGATAAATCTTGGTGATGCTGCCGGTGCTCTTGTCGAACAGCTGCGGATCCACTGTGCTCCAGCCACCGAGGTCGGCGATGGTCCACAGTTTCACCGGTACCGGGAACTGGTCCCGGAAATCCGTGGCGACGGCCGGATCGACCGGCCGGAAACCGGCCTGCGCCCAGACCTTCTGCGCCGCAGCGGTGTACTGGAAGTTTTTGAACGCGTTCGCCGCATCCAGATGCTGGCTGGTACTCACCACCGCCACCGGGTTTTCGATCTTGAAGGTCTGCGGCGGGCTGATGTGCTCGACCGGCTTGCCTTTCCGCTCAGCGGCGATGGCCTCGTTCTCGTAGCTGATCAACACGTCGCCGCTGCCTTCGACAAACACATCAGTAGCTATGCGCCCCGATCCAGGACGCAATTTGACGTGTTCATGCACCAACTTGCTGATGAAATCGACACCGGCCCGGCTATCCCG
>Ga0209655_10000076_pt1 | contig 35962 bp, 24 predicted proteins | sample BogFormECP03_OM2_FD_188236 | JGI IMG/M metagenome (GOLD analysis project Ga0209655, IMG submission 188236) | Bog forest soil microbial communities from Calvert Island, British Columbia, Canada - ECP03_OM2 (SPAdes) (version 2) | ecosystem: Environmental > Aquatic > Freshwater > Wetlands > Bog ...
AAGAAGCAGGCGCCGGTGCTTGGGCCGAGGGGAAAGGCATTTGCCGCCATGGAGGGAAAGATCGAAGAGCCGGATTGCTGCGCGTAGCGGACGGGAATGGCCGGCGGCGCGTTTTGCGCGGAGCTGCGCGGAAGTTCGGCGAGAGAGAAGCGGCCCTGATCGCCGTAGCCTGCGCCAAACGGAGTGCCGAGATGCTCGGCGGTAATTTTTTGGAATTTGGCGAGATGCTCGCGCGCGCCGTCGGCATTTCCGCTGCGTTGCAGGGCGCGAGCGAGGCCAAATTCCGCGGAAGCGTGATACGGAAAAAGCTCCAGCGCTTTTTGGAAGGCGGCGATGGCCTGATCGTAGCGCTGAAGCTGAGAATTCAAATAGCCGACGAAATACCAGGGGTCAGCTTCGTTGGCGAGTTTCGTGACGTGCGTGAAAGCGTCGACACCTTTTTCCGCGTCGCCCAAATCCTTGTAGGTGAGGCCGAGGTTGTACCAGGCATAAGGATCCTGCGGAAGTTTTTCGGCGGCGGCGGTGAGAGCGGTGCGGGCGGCTTCGAGTTTTTGCTGTCCGAGAAGAGAGATGCCGAGGTTGAGGCGGGCGACTTCGAAGGTCGGGTCAAGCGAGAGAGCCTTTTCGAAATATTTTTGCGCATCGGCAGGGCGTTGCTGATTCATGTACGCGACGCCGAGCGTATTTTCGCGATAGGCTTCGGCGGTGTCGTAGTGAGGCTCCGCGTGCTGCGCGGGAGAAGCCGGAGCCTGCGCCGCGCGAGAAAGGACGATTGTGGCAACGGCGGTAAAGAGCGAGAGGCAAACCACGAGTACGACTGCTATGGGCCGAAGGGGAGCGTGCATGAAGGTCTGTGTCCTGTCCACGCGAATGCGGCGAATCGAATTTGTGGCCGCCGCAGAGCACTCAAGATTCTGGGTGTAACGGGTAGCAGCGTCAACCGTTTTGTGGTTGCTGCCCCGGCTCAGGCGAGATCCGTGGCGGATGAGTTTGAATATTTCGGGAGGAAGAGATTGAGTGCTGCGGCGAGGGCCAGTGCTGCGGCGAGGGCTGTGAGAAGAGAGACGTAGGAGCCGGTAAGGTCGAAGGCGCGGCCGAGAATTACTGGCCCAATGGCGCCGGCGGCGGCGTAGAACGTCCAGGTGAGGCCGTAGAGAGTGGAAAAGGCGCGGAGACCGAAGTAGCGGGTGAGCAAGTAGGGCGTGATGGCGGCTTCGCCGCCGGCGCCGATGCCGATGAGAGCGGCGGCTACGCAGCCAGCGGGAAAACCAGCGGCGCGCGCCAGGAGAAAAACGCCCGCGGCGGTGCTCAGGTTCACCAGAAGGGCGACGCGGGCGCCGAAGAAGCGGTCCAGCAGCCAGCCGACAACGATTCTGCCGAACAGACTGGAACCGCCTAGAACGGATGCGCATAACGCGGCATCCCTGGCGGTGATGCCGCGATCCGTAAGCAGCGCGGAGAGGTGAGTGATCGCGCCGTTCATGCTGATGGAGCTGACGAACAAGACGGCGACGATAATCCAGAAAGCGTAGGAACGCAGGCCTTGCTGCCAGGTCATTCCAGAATGTTCGACTGGAGCGGACTGCGGCTTAGTGAGGCCGCGTTCGCGGACGTAGCGCCAACTTAGAGGTAGGCCGAGCAGAAGAGCGATCGCACCGAGAGACGCGTAGGCTGTGCGCCAGCCGGAGCCGCTGATTATGGATTGCGCTACCACTGGCAGGATCATGGCGCCCAATCCAGCGCCGACCATTACGAAGGCTAACGCTGTGCCCAGGCGTTTCTCGAACCAGGTGGAGATGGAGCGAGAGTAGGCGAGATGAGCTGCGCCGTTGCCGACTAATCCTATGAGGATGCAGGTTGCGTAGAACTGCCAGATTCCGGAGCGCAAAAGAGCCATCGACGCGATCGAGCACGCGAATACGGTCATGCAGGGAAGAATGATGCGGCGGGGGCCGAAGCGGTCGATCCAGCGGCCGAGGAGCGGGGAGATCAGGCCGAGGGTGATGGCGGCGAGACCGAAACCGAGCGAGACGGCTTCGCGGCTCCAGGAGAATTCGGCGCTGAGCGGTTTTACGAAGACGGCGAAGGTGTAGACGAAGAGAGAGCCGAAGCCGGCCATGACTCCGAGGCAGGCGGCCAGCACTACGCGCCAACCGTAATAGGCGGCGTCGAATTCGGTTAGAGCCGGCGCTGGCGCTGGAGTGGCGCCTTGCGTCGCGTTAATGGGTTCCTCGGGGCGGGCGCTGGTCACGAGTTCTGCTCAGTGAGTAGCGAGTCTCGCACTGGTGGGACGGGCAGATGCATTGGCTCGCTCATGGAATCGGTACGCCTCCATTGGAGTGAAGTAGAGAATCGATCTGGCCGCGGTGAAGAAGCTTAACGCAGGGCGGCATTAGCGGGTAAGTGGACTGCAATCCTTGGCGGAACGCCATACTACTTTTGCGTTATCGGATGCATGCGGGGTGTTGCCGGGTGCCTAGATGCCGTAGTTCGCGGAGCGGAGGCCGTCTTTGTAGGCTTCGCGGGCTTCGGTGGCTTTGGTGTGAGTGTCTTCTTCCGTGAAGTGGGCGGTGTCCCAGTGTTCCATGGCGACCATGGAATGGTCGGGAGTGGCCAAGGCTTCTTCGGCGCGGATGGCGTCTACCCATTCATCGGTGGCCTTTTTGTAAGCGAGGCGCAATTGATCGAGATTTGGTTTGTCCATGATTGATGAAGACTAATGCTGCGAGAAAGCAGGGTCAATTCGTGGGGATGAATTTAACGGAAAATTCACAGGGGGAGTTGGCGAGATTTGGTTGCATGGTGCCCGATGGAAATCCTAGCGAGTGTGGCTATTTTGCCGAGGGGAGAGTGTCGTTGTAGGAGTGGCGGGCCCAGCCTGCGTAGTGTGGGTTGGCGCGGTTGTTGTCGTCGAGGGATTTGAACATTTGGGGAAGGAGGTCGAGGTAATCCGGGGTGCGGAGGCCGATGACCATTTTTGCGAGATTTGGATCGTTAAGGCCTTCATAGGCCATGTCGAGGAATTTTTGGCTGTTGGTGCGCAGCTTTTCGGTTTTTTGTTCGGGGGATTGGCCGTCGCCGGGATTGCTTAGTTCATAGAGCATTAGCGTGAGGCGCGGCAGGGCAGAGAGAAGCATTTTGCGTTGGGCTGCGGTGCCTTTGAGCAATTTGTTCTGGATGTCAGCGTTGATGGGCAGGTGAGCGGGTTCTGCGAGTGAGCGAGCAGTGCGGTAGGCATCCACGAGACCGGGAAGGAATCCGAGATTGCCTGGGCCCTTATTTTCCGGGCGTTGCTGGGGTTCGATGTCGAGATGAATGCCATCGAACGAATCTTTGGTGTGGTGGTTGTTGAATTGGATGACGTCGCGGATGTGATCGAGGAGTTTTTCGCGGTGCTTGCCGGGTTCGTCGGCGTTGGCGCTGTCGAGAAGGGCTTCGACGTGAATGTGGTCGCGATGGAGAAGTTCGATGAGATGAGCGAGCGGGGCTTCGGCGAGTGGGCCGCCGTGCTCCGAAACGGAGATGTAGACTTCATTGATGCCTTGGGATTGGCAGAAGTCGCGGAGTTTTTCAGCGCCGCGGAGAGCCTCGAGGACTGCGGGGCCTTTCCAGACCCAGAGGCCGTGGACGGGGGTGATGTCTGCGGCGACCGAAGGAAGAGCAAAGACGGCCGACAGGAACGCCGCCCAGAGCGAGAAAAAAATCAGCCGGACCATCGCCGGACGGAAGAGTGGGTTGCCGAACGTGAAGATGGCTTCAGCGGCTGGCGCGGCGACAAACCGGGCTGCGTTTGCATCCGCGCTAATGGTGGATGGGGACGGCTGAAGTCCAATCCGCGTGATAGAGAACATTCGGATCGATGGTGACATTCGACTGAACATAAGCCCCGTTCTGGTTCTGGTAGGTGTATTTGTACTGGTTGCTGGCGGTAAAGGTTTGGCCGGTGCTCGTGTTCTGATAAAGCTGCTGATTGAGGATCCAGTCGGTGACGTCCTTGGTATGGCGGTCCTGACGGTCCATCTGGGCCATAAATTGATCGTGCCTCGCCTGCCCCTGCGCGTTCATGTTCTGAATGAAATTCTGGGCGTTCTGCGTCATGACCTGAAATTGCTGCTGACTCGCCTGCATCATGGTATTGAAAGAGGCCCACGAGGCGGCGATGGCCATGTTGGTCTGGTTTTGCCAGTAGGCATTGCTCGTTTGATTGTACTCAGGATCAATGCGTACGGATTGGATCATGGCTGCCATGGCCGCAAAGTGGGAGTCCAATTGTCCTGCCGGGGCGTGAAATGCCGTGACGATTGCGTTGGAGGAGTATTCGGGCTCTTTCCGATAGGCCACCATCGCGGTGCGGCTGACGTTTGTCATCACCATCAGTTCTCGACGGACCATTCTGGCTTGGAGCACGCCCTCTTCCGGCTGGCCATCGAGGTTGAAATGAAGGTGGACGCGGCTAACCTCGACCTGGATTCCAACCTGATTGAAAAAGGTAAACTCCACTTTGGACAGATTTGCTTCGGCGATGGCCTGGTCAGGTGAAGGGCCTACAGAATCAATAACCGCATCGGGACGCATGTGAAAGACGACAAACTGCGAATAGTCGCCGGCAGAAATCGGTGGAAGGAATTTACAGTTTCCAAACTTAGGAAGGGTTCGCGGGTCGTCGGCCCACAGAAATCCGGCGCGGGGGACCAACTGAACACTGTAGCGCTGGTCGGGGCTGTAGGCGCGGTAGGCAACGCTGGTGTAGTGGCCCTGGCATCCCGGGCCTTCCAAGACAACGCCTTCAAATTCCCAGTTGGCTGGGATTTGCATGGTGTAGGCCACCATGTTGAACATGGGATCGATGATGGGGACAGTTTTTGCGGGGCCGAAATCCTGCTGGGGTGCGTTGGTGTTGGCCGGTGCGAAAACGTCGGAAGGGAGCTGCCCTGGAGTCGCGCGGTTGCTCGCCGAGAAGCCGGTGGCCAGCAAGAGAGCTGCAAGGGGCAACGTTGCGAACGTCTGTTTGCTGAGCGACATGGAAGCTCCTAGCGAGATTGCCGGGGTCCGATTTTGGACTGCCGGAGCCGATTTCCCAGCACATTGATTACGACGGCGCAGAACTGCCTGTCAAGAGATTCTGCGCCGCTTTGCCTATTGCGCGGGGACCACGGGCAGTTCGATGAAGGAGGATTGATTGGGCGCGTGGTAGATGCGCTGGGTGGCTTTGCGGTAGTCGTCAGGTTTTGCCCAGAAAATGTTGGGGACGAAGGTTTGCGGGTTGCGGTCGTAGAGCGGGAACCAGGTGGATTGGATTTGTACCATGATTTTATGGCCGGGGAGGAAGACGTGGTTGGCGTTGGGGAGATTGAAGCGATAGAGAAGAGGCTTGTCGGCGTCGATGGGCTTCGGAGTTTCAAAGCTTTCGCGGTAGCGGCCGCGGAAAATGTCTGCGGAGATCATGAGTTGGTAGCCGCCGAGGTTGGGTTGGCCGGCGACTTCGTCGGGGTAGACGTCGATTAGCTTGACGACCCAGTCGGAGTCGGTGCCGCTGGTGGAGGCGATTAGATTGGCGATGGGCGCGCCGCTGATTTTGATTGGGGATTTGAGAACGTCGGTGCTGAAGACGAGGACGTCTGGGCGACCGGAGGCTTCGCGTTGGTCGTCTACGAGCCACTGCGACCAGGTGAGGACATCGGTGTAGCCCATCGGTTGGCTGGGGCGGGAGCGGTACGGAACTGGCTTGGCTGGATCGGAGACGTATTCGTCGAAAGGCGCGTCGGAAGAAGTTGCGGCGGTGAAAGTTAGTTTCAGGCCGGCCGTGAGATAGAGCGGTTTGGGTGTTGGAGCGCAGCCGCTGGAGCAGCCGGCGGGCCATTTAGGTAGGCGACGCCAAGTGTTTGTGCCAGTCTCGAACGCTGAGACTGGGGCGATGTCGGCTTTGGGTGCGCCGTCCTTTAAATATTGAGCCAGGAATGGGGCCAGGATGTGTTCGCGGAAATAGGTGCCGGTGTCGCTGCCGAATTTAATGGCGCCCAGGGAATAGGCGTCTTCAATTTCCTGGCCGTGATGCCATGGGCCCATTACTAGGAAGACTTTGTCGTTGCTGGTGTCTTTGGGCTTGATGGCTTTGTAGACGGCGAGCGCGCCGTAGATGTCTTCCTGATCCCAGAGGCTGTGAACGAGCATGACCGGAACTTTGAGCGGTTGGGCGGCGAGGATTTTGTCCATGGCTTGCTGCTGCCAGAAGGAATCGTAGCTGGGATGCTCGAGGATTTTGCGCCAGAAACCCATTTGTTCGAGGCCGTGGCGCCGGCCTAGTTCGCCGGCAGAGACCGCCTCCATATATTGGTCATAGTCATCGAAGTGGCCGCTCCACCACTTGGCACTGTTGTCGCGCGTGCCGTCCTGTTCATAGATGTAGGCCATGTTTTGTTCGCGGAAGGCGCCGTTGTGGAACCAGTCGTCGCCCATCCAGCCGTCGACCATGGGATTCATGGGTACGGAAACTTTTAGCGCGGGGTGAGGATTGACTAACGCCATCAGCGGGGTGAAGCCGTCGTAGGAGATGCCCAGGATGCCAACTTTGCCGTTGGATTCGGAGAGATTTTTGACGAGCCAGTCGATGGTGTCGTAAGTGTCCGTGGCGTGATCGACGTTGCTTGGATTGAGCGGCCCGTGCAGCGGGCGGTTCATGACGTAATCGCCCTCGGAGCCGTACTTGCCGCGAACGTCCTGGATGACGCGGATGTACCCGCCTTCGATGATGACGTCAACGGCGTTGTCGTAGCCCTGGAGGATCGGGCCGAGATGCGTGCTGTTGGCGTGAGAGGTGAGATCGCTGGCGTTGTAGGGAGTGCGGGTGAGGAGGATGGGCGCGTTTTTGGCGCCTTTGGGGATGAGGATGACCGTGTGGAGTTTTACGCCGTCGCGCATGGGGATCATGACGTCGCGGCGGGTGTAGTCGAAGGTATCGGTGGCGGGTTGGACCTGGGCGGGGGATTCGTTGGGGAGACTTGTGGCGGATTGGGAGAAGGCCGGAGGTGTGAGGGTGAGGCACAAAAGAGTGGCGGACGCGGCAAGAACGGAAAGTTTGCGGGCGTAGCGATTTATGAATGCCATGAAAAATTCTCCAGTTTGGCGGGAAGATGGTTTGCGTTTTTGCGAGTTCGCAAGAGTTCGCCGGGTTTTGCGTGGAGCGGGGAGATTATACAGAGGACGAGCAAAGCACGCCAGAAGGACAGAGCGGGCTTGCCCGCCTTGTTTTCTGTAAGAGTCTCATTCTTGGGAATGAAGAGGCAGTATGCGGACGCGAGCGCGGTCGGGTTCAATCGTCAGGAGAGCTCCTGATTCTAGTTCCGTCTGCGCATGACGCAGCGCAACGAGGATTTGCGAGGCGACGCTTTTTATCTCAACACACGTTAGAGGAAGAACGAGCGAATTGGCTTATACGGGAACTATTGGGCGCGCGGTGTCGTTACATACCAAGGGAGAACACTATGTCCGCCTGGGTGCAAGACGTGAGACACACATTCCGGAGGCTTTCCAAGTCGCCGGGTTTCGTGCTGGCCGTTGTCGTCTCTATTGGCCTGGGCATTGCGGCCAACTCGACGATTTTTTCGATGGTCAGCAAATTTGTTCTGAGCCCTGCACCTGTGGGCAATCCCAGCACGCTCGTGGCGCTGCACACTACCGAGCGCGGCGAATGCTGTAACCATTTCACATGGCCGCTGTTCAGCGATTTGCGCGAGCAAGCCAAATCGTTTTCTGGTGTCACGGCGTATTACGACTTGCTTCCCGCTTCGATTGGCGGCAAGGGCGAACCGGAGCGCGTGTGGGGCCAGGCGACGACCGCGAATTTTTTTGATGTCGCGCAATTGGGCATGACGCTGGGGCGCGGTTTTACTCGCGACGAAGAGCGCCTTCCCGTGATTGTGCTTGGGCATCGCCTGTGGCAGCGGCGATTTGGCGCGGACCCGGCCATTGAGGGGAAGAGCATCACGCTTTCCGGACGGCCCTTCACGGTGGTTGGCGTTGCGCCGCTGTCGTTTCGGGGATTGGAGCTGCCGCTCGATCCCGAATTCTGGGTGCCGCTTGGCAACATGGATGATTTGTTGCCGAAGACCAGCAACTATGTGTCGCGAAACTATCATTGGCTCGCGGTTGTTGGACGGCTAAGTCCCGGCGTCACGGAAAAGCAGGTTGCGGCGGAACTGAATGTATTTGCGCAACGCATGGCCGAAGCTCATCCGGATACGGAAAAAGAAAGCGGCTTTCGTTTCGAGACGGCAGGGACTCTTTCTGGGCGCGACAAGCCGGTGGTGATGATTTTTCTTGGCGGACTGACAGTGGTTGTCCTGCTGGTTTTGGGCATTGCCTGCGCCAATGTCGCCAATCTTCTGCTGGCGCAGGCTTCCGGTCGGCAACGCGAGATGGCCGTCCGGCTCGCACTCGGCGCGTCGCGCGCGCAATTGATGAGACAGATGTTTACGGAAAGCTTGGTGCTGGCGATTGGCGGGGGATTGCTCGGCGTGATGCTCTCGCTGTGGGCGACTCGAGCTTTATCCGCATTTCGTCCGCCGGCGCCCGTGCCGCTGGATCTCGGCGTGAGCGTGGATTGGCGAGTTTTGCTGTACACGTTCGCGGTGAGCGTGGGAAGCGGATTGCTGTTTGGGCTGGCGCCGGCGTGGGCTGCTTCGCGGACGATTCTCACGAGCGCGCTGAAGGCCGAGGATACGCTGGCGCGTCCGGGGCGTCGCTGGACGCTGCGGAATGTGCTCGTGGTCGCGCAGATCGCGATGTCGCTCGTGCTGCTTTGCGCTACGGGACTTTTCCTGCGCAGCCTGCAGAGCGCGGCTGGTATTGACATCGGCTTTCGGTCGCGCGGCGTGCTAATGATGTCCATTGATCCGCGCGAGCATGGTTATACGGCGGAACGGACCGTGCAGCTACTGGCGGCGCTTCGCGAGCGGGTGGCTGCACTGCCGGGCGTCGTCTCAGCGGCGTGCACCGATGTTGCGCCATTGTCGGGGGGAAATCGGAGCGACAGCTTTAGCGTTGAGGGCAGGCCGGAGCCCGCGGGGCCCAGTCCATCCGTGGACATGTACATGGCAACTGCTGGCTATTTCGAAAGCCTGGGCATGCCTCTCGTCGGCGGTCGCGATTTCGCCAATGAAGATGCCGGTGCGCCCAAAGTGGCTGTGGTCAACGAAGCTTTCGCACAACACTTTTTCCCGAAGGAGGATGCCATGGGGCGGCGCGTTACTGGCGCCGGTGCGACTTACGAAATTATCGGCGTGGTGAAGAACATCAAATCACGGACACTGGGCGAGGATCTCAGACCGGTTCTCTACCGTTCGCTCGCGCAAAGTGTGAGCGGCGATCCGTCCTTTCTTGGATATACGGTGGTCGTTCGATCGGCGGGAGACTCCGCGATGGTGGCAAGTTCCGTGCGCGTAGAAATCCGTTCGTTGGACCCGACGCTGGCTATTTTTAATGTGGCCACCATGGAAGAGCATTTGCGAGATGCGCTCTTTCTGCCGCGCCTGGCGGGGACACTGTTCGGCGTTTTCGGATTTGTGGGCCTGTTGCTCGCGGCAGTGGGATTGTATGGCGTGATGAGTTATTCGGTGAGCCGGCGCACGCGCGAAATTGGGATTCGCATGGCGCTGGGAGCGCAGGCTACTGGAGTACAGGCCCTGATTGTGGGGCAGGGCATGGGGCTTACGTTGGTCGCCGTGGTGCTTGGGATGGGCGGAGCGCTGGCGGCGGCGAAGCTGTTTACCAGCATTCTTTACGGAGTTCCTCCGCATGACTTGTTGACGTTCACCGTCGTACCTCTCTTCCTTGCAAGTGTGGCGCTGCTTGCGTGCTGGATACCATCGCGTCGTGCGGCCACGGTGGATCCTTTGACCGCACTGCGATACGAATAGTTTTTTCCACAATTTCAGTTGATTTCCGCAGATTCGCCCGCGGTTGACCTGCGCCGGACGGGCACCTACCCTTGATTGCATGGCCACGGACAAAATTATTTATGGAACGATTGCGGAACTCACTGCGGGAATTCGCGAGAAGAGGCTTTCGCCAGTTGAGGTTGTGGAGGCGCATCTTGATCGAATCGCCGTGCTTCAGCCGAAATTGAATGCGTTTGTACATCTGGACGCGGAAGATGCTCGTAAGCAAGCTCGGGTTGCGGAGGCCGCGGTTTTGCACGGAGCGGCGCTGGGTTCGCTGCACGGCGTGCCGGTGACGATCAAGAGCTGCATTGATACGGCTGGATGGCCCACACCCGCCGGTTCCTTGATGCGTAAGGATTATGTGCCCTTGCAGGATGCGCCGCTTGTGGCGCGTCTGCGCGCGGCGGGAGCGATTGTTCTGGGAAATACGAATACACCGGAATATTTGATGGCGTATGAAACGAACAATTCTTTGAGCGGGAAAACGAGCAATCCGTGGAATTTGGAGCGGTCATCGGGCGGATCGAGTGGTGGAGAGGCTGCGGCGATTGCGTCCGGATGTTCGATGGGCGGAGTGGGGAGCGACGGGGGCGGTTCCGTGCGCGTTCCGGCGCATTTTTGCGGAATTTGCGGATTGAAGCCGACGCCTGGGCGCGTTCCTGGGACGGGACATTATCCTCCGGGTGGCGGGGCGTTTGGTTGGATTGGCGTGGTCGGGCCGATGGGACGGACTGTGGGGGATGTGCGCGCTTTGTTTGAGGTTATCGCTGGACCGGATGCCGGGGATGCGCTGTCAGCCCCCGTGCCTATACGCAAGGTTAGCGAGAATGATGCTCGGAAATTGCGCATTGGCGTGCTGGAAAGTGCGGCGCTTGGGAAAGCCACGCCGGAGACCAAGGCGGCGCTGGAAGGCGCGGCGAAGATATTGAGCGAGCATGGATTCGCGGTTGAGACGAAACATTTGAACGGGCTCGATCGGGCAATTGAGTTGTGGTGGTATTTTTTCGGGCCGGTGATTGCATACCTTATCAAGCAGGGAGCGGTCGGGCAGGAATCGAAGATGAGCCCCATGCTTCGCGAGTTCGTGGCGATCGCGACGGCGGACGCGCCAATGGCTTTTGATAGTTTTGAGCAGGCTTGCGCGGAACGGGATAGTTTGCGTGCTGTGATTTTGCGGCAACTGGAGGAAACGCGGGTGCTGTTGTCGCCCGTGTCTTCCGGGCCGGCGTTCCGGCATGGGGAGGGCAACTGGCGTTTAGGCGAGAAAGAGTGTTATCGCGAGACGATGCGGTTTGCGCAGTGGTTGAATTTTGCCGGGTTTCCTGGGATGGCGGTGCCGCTCGGGACTTCGCTGCAGGGATTGCCGATTGGGGTGCAGGTGATTGGTCGGCCGCATGAGGAAGAGGTTGTGATGGCGGTGGCGGAGGCGATTGAGAGGGGGCGCGGGCCTTGGTTGGCGCCTCCCGTGTTGACGTAGAAATTCTTAGCGGCTTTGTCTGTTTCGCGAAAAGAAATATTGATGTAACGCCGCAATCGAGTTCCTGGATCGACGGGCGGGGCAGCCCCGCCCCTACGGTTGCTTTAGTTCTGGGTTGGGGACTGGAGTGTCGCCGAACTTTTCCCTTTGTTTGTTGAGGCTGGATTCGAGGATTTTTTTCGCGGCGGCCAGTTCCGCTTGGGCTTCTTCGCGGCGGCCTAGCTTGAGAAGGACTTGGCCGCGGACGTAGCGAATATTCTCGTTGCCGGGCGCGAGCTTTTCAGCAACGTCCAGGGAAGCTAAGGCTTCGCGATTTTTTCCTTGCCGATGGTAAAGTCGGCCCAGCGACAGCAAGGAAACCGGCAGACGCGGATTGTAACCCAGGGCTTCGCGGAAGGAATGCTCGGCTTCGTCGTCCTTCTGCATATCCAGATAAAGCAGGCCGAGTTGCTCGTAATTGTCCGGGAGATCCGGCTCTATGGCGATGTCTTTGCGAAATTCAGCTTCGGCGCGATTGTTATCGTGCTGGCGCATGTAGGCTACGCCAAGGCTGAAGTGGACAAAAGGCAGGTTCGTGTTGGCGGCCTCGGCGCGCTCCAGTTCGAGGATGGCTTTGTCTGGTTCTTCGCGGTTCAGGTAGGCCTTTCCAAGGATGAGGTGAAACTCAGGCGTTTCGCCTCCGACCTCCAGCAGACGGCTTAGGGCTCTTTCGTCGAGGTCGTTCCTGCCGGAGCTGTGAGCCGCAATTCCCAGCACATATAGATAGGTGAAGTCGTTGGACATTTGGGGCCAAAGGGGCTCAAGTACGGCGACCGCGTCGGCATAGTGTTCGGTGAAAACGTTGCACAAGCCGAGGAGGTAGCGCGCTTGCTGCGAGTCGGGCTGGTCGCGAACGACGGAAGAGAGCGGCGCGATGGCTCCGGCATAATCGCCTCGGCGGTATTTCACGAGGCCGATATTGAGGCGGATGCCGGACATTTTGGGTTCCAGTTTTTCGGCTTTTTGAAGAAAGGTCAGGGCCTGGTCCCATTCTTTACGGCGCATGGCAATCACGCCGAGGTTGGCGTAAGCCGCGGCGGATTGGGGATCGACCGATAGAACGCGGCGGAATGCGGCTTCGGCGGCGGCGAGATCCCCATTTTGGAGGGCAGCCTGTCCCTCGGAGAACCAGGCAGCCGGATTTGGCGCTGAGGAATTGGTGGGGCCGGGTTGCTGGAGAGCGGGAGCCGAAAATGCGTTCGTGGATGCGGCAAAGAAACCAAAGCCCAGGCCCCACGCAGCTGCTAAGAGGGTTAATCGCAAGCGGACCCGGCCAGGAAAGATGAACATAGAGTTCGCTCTGTAGTGTCCAGCACAGGGAATGGGAATACAAGCGTCGGGCTAAAAGGGCGCGCGGGTGCGTACACGGCGGCAGCGAAATCACTTTTCAGAACGGAAGCTCGATTTTCAGCTTGACAGCAGCGCCGGAATGCCATATTAATCCGATTTAATAAGTGCATTCGGTGCGTTTCCAACGTCGAGTGGTGGGGGCTGTCTCCAATGAGTGGCCTTCTGCGAGCGGCAGAACCAGTGGTGCCCGCGGTAGAAGGCGTAATTTTGCCCACATCAGGCAGGCTTTCCATTTCTAAAATTTTGGGGAGGTAGCAAAGTGAAGGGACACGGTCATTCTTTTCTTCCTGCCAATTTTGTGAAAATTCTTCCGAAAGCGGCGCGTTGGTTGGGTTGCGCAATGCTGGCGGTTCTTTGCACCGCTTTCGTCGCCAGGGCGCAGGACACCGGCTACATCAGCGGCACCGTGACGGACAAGTCTGGCGCGGCGGTTGCCGGTGCGGAAGTCACGCTGACAAATATATCCGGGAGCATCACGCACGCCACCACGACCAACGGAGACGGCGCGTACGTTATTGCCGGCCTCCCGGGCGACACCTATAACCTGACTATCTCCGCCAAAGGCTTCCAAAAGTACACCGCGCAGAAAGTGAAGTTAGACGTCGCGGAGAAAGCGCGCGTAGACGTCCAGCTCACGGTCGGCGCGATTACAGAGGAAGTGGTTGTTACCGGCGAGAGCGTGGCGCAGGTAGAGACGCAATCTTCAGCGCTTGGCGACGCCATCACCGGCAAGCAAGTCCAACAGTTGGAATTGAACGGGCGCAACTTCACCCAGCTTGCCACGCTAGCGCCCGGCGTGGTGAATGAGACGGGGCAGGACGAAGGGAAAGTGGGTGTTGCCGGCAACGTCGCGTTCTCCATTAACGGCGGCCGCACCGAATACAACAATTGGGAACTCGACGGCGGCGACAACATGGACAATGGCTCCAACTCCACGCTGAACGTATATCCCAACATAGAAGCGATTGCTGAGTTCAAGGTGCTGACTTCCAATTATGGCGCGCAGTATGGGCGCAACGGTTCCGGCACGGTTGAAGTGGAGACCAAGTCCGGCGGACAGAGCTTCCACGGAAGCGCCTTTGAATATCTTCGCAACGACTTCTTCAACGCCAACGAATATTTTAACAACGCCGCTGGAATTGCTCGCCCGCCTTACAAAAAACATGATTTTGGCTATACCATCGGCGGGCCGGTGTACATACCGCACCACTACAACACAGACAAGAAAAAGACATTCGTTTTCTGGTCGCAGGAATGGCGGCGCGAGAAGAATCCAGCTACCATCGCCCCGATCAACGTGCCTTCCGTGGCCGAGCGCGGTGGAAACTTTTCTGATGTTTGTCCGGCGTATTCCGCCACGACACCAGTGAATACAACGGCCTTTCCAGATTGCCCAACGCAGGTGGGAAGCGGCGGGATAGCTTTCCCCAACAATACCGTGACGCCAACCGGAGTTGGCACGGCGTTGATAGCCTTGATTCCCCAGCCAACACCCGGTTTTACCCTTGGCGGCTTTCCAGCATTCGAACAAACAGTATCGTTGCCGACCACCTGGCGCGAAGAGTTGATTCGCGTCGATCACAACATCAACGATAATTACCGCCTCACCTTCCGGTACATTCATGACTCCTGGAGCACGATCAATCCAAATCCGCTCTGGGGCAACGGCACTTCCAGCTTTGAGAATATTCAGACGAACTTCGTCGGCCCCGGCACAAGCTTTGTCGCCCGCCTGAACGCCAATTTCACCCCAACGGTGTTGAACGAATTTGTCGCCAGCTATACCGCCGACCATATCTTCCTGAATGGAACGAACGAACCTGCGGCGCTTCCGGCCGGAGCCATGGGCTCTATTTTCAACAACGGCTTTGGCGGAAAGCTCCCGGCCATCCAGTTGAACGGCAACGCTGATATTTACGGCGGGCTCGGGCAGGATACTGGTTACTTCCCGTGGAACAACGCAAACCCGACTTACACCTATCGTGACAACCTGACGAAAATCTTCGGAAATCACACGTTCCAGATGGGCGCTTACGTTGTATTCGCCCAGAAGAACGAGGAGAACTCTCCTAACGTTCAGGGTATTTTGACGTTTGACGCCGGTAACACCCAGGTCAGCACCGGCAATGCCTTGGCTGACCTCCAGCTGGGCAACATCTCCAGCTATACCCAATGGAGTGAAATCACCAAGTACTACAACCGTTATAAGATTGTCGAACCCTATTTCAACGACGATTGGCGCGTGACCAAGCGACTTACGCTCAATCTGGGCCTGCGCGTCAGCTTGTTCGGAACCTACCGAGAAAAGCTCCAGCAGGCTTTCAACTTCGACCCGAAAGCGTTCGTGACCGCCAATGAACCTACTTTCGACCCGAACGGGAACCTGGCGCAAAATGCTGGGAACACCGCCAATCCCCTGAACGGCGTTGTACAGTGCGGAGGAAAAGGCGGGACTCTGCCTCTTCTGCCGGACTCCCTCTTCACAACCACTAGCATTGGTGGGTCTTCCAACGCCGGCTGTCTCTCCGGGCATCTTTTCAACCCGGCGCCGCGCATTGGCTTTGCCTTTGATCCCAAAGGCGATGGCAAAATGGCCATTCGTGGAGGGTACGGCATCTTCTTCGAACACACGAACGGCAACGAGGGCAATTCCGAGTCGCTGGAAGGTTCGGCACCGCTCGTCCTGAAGGCCACACAGTCCAACATAGTCGGATATACAAACGTTGGTTCTGGCAGCGGTACCGTACCGCTCCCTCCACTGTCGGTGGTGTCCGTACCGGACAAGGCTCAGTGGCCGTACGTTCAGCAGTGGAACCTTGACGTCCAAAGAGAGCTGCCTGCCAGCATCGTCCTTTCTGTTGCCTATGTGGGCAGTAAGGGCACGCATCTCACCCAGCTCAGCGATGGCAATCAGCTTTGTCCAATCACTGGTGGCGACCTTTGCCCTTCGGGCATCGCGAATCCTTACACTGCGGGAGAGCCGATCATTACCAGCGGGACAGGCGTTAACACCATCTGTCCGACTACCCCCGGGGGAGCCCCGATGGTGAACGGCGTGGCCGTTACTGGCCCCGCGGAAAACAACGTCCTGGTGGCCGCTTGCGGATTCAGCCCCGATCCCCTTCGCACTATGTACCCTGGCTATAGCAACATCACCTTCCTTCGCGATGCTGCCAATTCCATCTATAACGCGCTGCAGGTTTCGGCGAAGCGCACAGTGGGAGATTTGACTCTGAGTCTTGCCTATACCTATAGCCATTCCATTGACGACTCGTCCGATCGTTCGGACGCTCAATTCGTAAACTCCTACGATTTCGCGGCCGATCGAGCCAGCTCCACCTTCGATCAGCGCCACGCTCTGTCGATAAGCTATGTCTATGGCATTCCGCTCTTTAGGCACGCTTCGTCGGCCTTCGCGCGTACGGCGCTGGGCGGATGGCAACTCTCCGGCATCACCGTGGTGCAATCGGGTAATCCGATCACTTTGACAAACGGAACAAACTTTGGGGACAACGCCGGCGTTGGGAACGGCGTCGCCGCCGCCGGTTCACGACCTGACCAGGTCGCCAGCCCCTACAACGTCCCCGCAAATACTGCGCCCCAGGCGCCAGGGCCGCTTGAGTACAATCCGGCGGCGTTTGCGCTTCCCACAGGCCTTACTTTTGGAAACGTTGGGCGCGACTCGCTGTACCTGCCGGACCACGTCAACTTTGACTTCGGGCTCTTTAAAGAGTTCAAGTTCACCGAAAAAACCGGCCTCGACTTCCGCTGGGAGAATTTCAACCTCTTTAACCACGCGGAATTCAATGGCATCAACACCACTTTCGGATCGAGCGGGTTTCTCTATGCCAACTCGACACACCTTGCTCGAAAGATGCAGTTCGGGCTGAGGTTGTTCTTCTAACCATTCTCCCGTGTTTCAGGGCGGCGCTTTTTTCTCGAGCGCCGCCCTTTTTTTCTGATATTGTCCATCGCTTTTTTGTATACTCCCTCCGCCTGTCGAGGAGGTTTTAAAAAGCCATGAAACGCCGCACTTTTATTGGAACGTCGGTTGCCGCAGCTGCTGCTTTTGCGGCGCGCCCTTCCTGGGCCGCCGAAAGTTCGCACCAGATCAAGAAAGTGGGATTGCAGCTTTACACCGTTCGCGGGGAAATAAAGAAAGACTTCGACGGAACCATCGCCAAAGTTGCCGCCACCGGCTACAAAGAAGTCGAGCTTTTCGGTGGGGAATACGGCGGCCATTCGCCCAAGGAGATCCGGGCACTGCTTGAAAAGAATGGACTCGTCGCGCCTTCGGCCCACATTGACTACGTCACGATCGAGAACAAGTGGCCTGAGACCCTGGACGCGGCGCACATCATGGGGAACGAATACCTCGTGTGTCCGTGGATCGATGAAAAGCAGCGGACCGCCGATGGCTACAAGCGGGCGTCGGAACTCTTCAATAAAGCAGGCGAGGCCAGCCAAAAGGCGGGAATCCAGTTCTGCTACCACAATCACTCCTTTGAGTTCGCACCGTCGGACGCCACTGGCGGAAAACTCTTGTACGACCTTCTTCTGCAACAAACCGACGCTAGGTTTGTAAAGATGGAAATGGACCTGGGGTGGATCAGCGTGGCGGGCAAGGATCCGGTCAGCTACTTCGACAAATATCCTGGACGCTTCCCGATGGTTCACGTGAAGGATTACGTGAACGATCCCAATTCGACCAGCAGTTACGCGGGGGCTACCGGCTCGGTGGAATTTAAGGGGCGGCTTGCTGATGTGGGCCAGGGAATAGTCGATTGGAAAAGGATCTTCGCGCACTCGGGTACAGCGGGCATCAAGCACTATTTCGTCGAAAACGACGACGCGAAAGTGCCGTTCGAGGACATCAAGATCAGTTACGACTATCTCAGCGGCCTGCGCTTTTAACTCTCGGCGATTCTCGCTGAGAAAGCCATCAAGCAGTGCAACGGAATCGCAGGGCAAAACCAGGAGGATGGGATGAGCAATAGCCGTTTTTCGCGTCGTGATTTTCTGCAAAGCTCGGCCGGGGCTGCTGGCGCTCTTGCGGCTGCTCCGAGCATGTTCCTGAAGCCGGAATACATTCCGTCGGCCCTGGAAAAGGTAGCTCCCAGCGACCGCCTGCGCTTCGGCATCATCGGCATCGGGATGCAGGGCTCAGGCTTGCTGACGGCCGCGCTCACCTTGCCCGGTGTGGAGTGCATCGCGGCCTGCGACCTGTACGATGGCCGGCACACGCTGGCGAAGGAAATTGTCGGCCACAATATTCCGACCACCCGGCGCTATCAGGATCTCCTCGATAACAAGGAAATCGACTGTCTCATCGCCGCGGTGCCGGACCACTGGCACAAGCAAGTCGTGGTGGATGCCGTTAGCGCGGGCAAGGACATCTACTGCGAAAAGCCGATGTCCCACTCCGCGGCCGACGGCCTCGCCATGGTGGCCGCTTATCAAAAGACGGGACGCATCGTGCAGATTGGCTCGCAGCGCGTCAGTTCCGTGATTTGCGCAAAGGCTAAGGAGATTATCGCGGCAGGCACCATCGGCACGTTGACGCTCGTCGAAGGCTCATTGGGTCGCAACGATCCAACAGGTGCTTGGGAGTATCCGCCGCCGCCGGATCTATCTCCGGTGACTGTCGATTGGGACACCTGGCAGGGCACAGTGCCCAAAGTTCCCTTCAATCCGAATATTTTTGCGCGCTGGCGCTGCTGGAAGGAATACGGCACGGGCCTTGCCGGCGACCTGCTCGTGCACCTCGTCAGTGGCATGAACTACATGCTCGGCTGGAACGCGCCGCCGAAAAAGGCAATGTCATTGGGCGCCATTCTGCGCTTCCCCGACGGCCGCAACATGCCCGACGTTCACGCCACGCTCTTCGATTACGGAGGCGCCCCGGTTTACCTGCGGCTGAATCTGGGTTGCGAGACTCCGGAGATTTACCGCTTCCAGGGCTCGAAGGGCATACTCGAAGTCACCGAATTTGCGATCACCTATTATCCGCAGACTGGCGAAGATTCGGCGCCAAGCTATTACACCTCCGGCTATCCGCAGAAGCTGCGCGACGCCTATGTCGCCGATTGGCACGCCAAGAACGACCCGCCTGCCGGCAAAGAACCGGTCCTCGAAGGTTTCACTTTCAAAGGCGACTCCTGGGACGACGAGCGGCCGCACCTCTGGAAATATTTCTCTGGCGTAAAAAGCCGCGTACCGGTCGTGGAAGACGCGGTCTTCGGCAACAACGCCGCTCTGGCTTGCCACATGTCCAATGAATCGTACTTCCGCAAGAGCGCGGTCCTCTGGGATGCGGCGTCGGGCACCATCAAGAACGCCTAAACGCGAATTCGCCAGACCGGGCCATCAGTTGGGATCTGGCGATAGGCTACGCCATTCCCCCTATGGACGAAGAGCCATGCCTTCTGGTAGTTTCCCGGTCAGAGTCAGGCTGGAGGCTTGAGGCCCCGCGAACTGCCTGTCCTTGCCGCCGGTTACCTTCGGGCCACATCGCAACTTAAGCTGAAAGGATGGGTTTTATAATACAAATTGGCCCATCGACTCGAGGAGAGTCATCTATGCGAAAAATTTCTTTTCTTGGTTTCTTGCTGCTGGGGATGCTGCTGCTGGCGATGCCGGCCGCAACCCCCGCGCAGATTGGTATTGGGGTCGGGATTTCCGTGCACATTGGACCGCCGGCTTTGCCCGTATACGTTCAGCCCATTTGCCCTGGCGCCGGTTATATGTGGGCGCCCGGCTATTGGGGCTATGGAGACGATGGCTATTACTGGGTGCCTGGCACCTGGGTTGTGGCGCCTTCTGTTGGCTTGCTCTGGACGCCCGGTTACTGGGGCTGGGGCGGCGGCGGATACATGTTTCATGGCGGATATTGGGGAGCGCACATCGGCTTCTACGGCGGCATTAATTATGGGTTTGGCTACGGCGGCGTCGGTTACGGCGGCGGATATTGGAACCACGGCGTGTTCGCGTACAACACAGCGGTCACGAACGTGAACACCACCGTGATTCACAACACCTACGTCAACAAAACGGTTATCAACAATACGACGGTGAACAACGTCAGCTATAACGGCGGGACTGGCGGAGTCGCTGCGCAGCCGACCGCGGCAGAAAAGGCCGCCGAAAGCGAACCGCATACAGCGCCGACCGCGATGCAGACACAACACGCTCAAGCAGCTAGTCAGAATAAGGCGCTGTTGGCATCCGTGAACCATGGCAAACCCGCGATTGCCGCCACGTCCAAGCCAGGTGAGTTTACCGGCAAGGGCGTCGTACCGGCTACCGCCGCTGCGAAGAGCGTTTCGCCGAACAACTACTCGAATAAGCCTAACAACGCTGCGAATGTGAAGACCGATCGTCCGCCTTCGGCGCAAACGGCGAACAAAGGAAACACGCCGGCCAATACCAATACGTCTCATCCGAACACCTCGACGAGCACCAATCATCCGAACACCAGCACCGCGAAACCGAACACCTCTTCCCCACCCAAGAGCTCTTCGCCGCCTCCGAACAAGCCAAAGACGGAAAGCAAACCGCAGAAAAGCGCCGAAAAGCCACACAAGGACTGACGTCAGGCAAAACTGGGAACAGAACCTCGGCGCGGCGTTGTTGAGCCGCGCCGAACCTTTTTAGGCTTCGGGAAGAGGCGGGCAGCCGGGGAATTCGCGCAGGGCGGTGTTGCCGATGTACTGCAAATCGGCGATGCCGATTTTACTGGTGTAAAAGCCGTCGCAGGTGAATTTCCGCAGGTGAGCGAAAAAAGCTACGCCCTGGCTCAGCGACGGATCCTGTTTCGCGTTCTTGCGAAAGGCGATCAAGTCGAGCACTTCTTTGCGTTGCTCCGGCGTGCAGTCCAGGAACACATTGGAATAGCGGTCTGTGCAGTAATTGTCCAGCCACTGAAGTCCGCCGCCGAGGACGAGCTGAAAGTCTTCATTTTCGCTGGTAAGCAGATCGATGAATTCAGGGGCGCCGGACTCGACGGCGCCGCCGGATTTTTCATCCTTCGGAATAATCGTGTCGCAGAGCCTGGTCAGCATCTCGTACTGGTGGGCCGAAAAATATTTTGGAACATACTTCCCCGCCGCTGAGACGGCTTTTTCGTTGTGTACGGCTTGATGCGCAAATTCCGCCGCTTTGGCCGGAATGACTTGCAGCACGGACCCGCCAGCCGCGCTGATGGCCAGCGTTCTCAGGATGTCTCGTCTCGAAACGGAATGCTCGCTCATGTCGCGTCTCCCTGAATTCCTTCGCGCCTACAACTCGCCTTTTTTTGCCGCGTCGAGCAAGTACTCGGATGCACGCCAGGCCAGCGCCATGATGGTCAGCGTCGGATTTTTGTCCGGATTGGTGACCAGCGGCGCGCCATCCACCACGAAAACATTCTTCACGTCATGCGCCTGGCAGTACCCGTTCAGAACAGAAGACTTCGGATCAGTTCCCATGCGCGCAGTGCCGACTTCATGAATGATTTTTCCGCCTTCGGTGATGCCGAAAGGATACTGGCCATCGATGGAAGTCTTGGTCTTGTACTCGCCGCCGGCCGCTTCGATGACGGCGCGGAAAGTTTCCTGCATGTCCGCAGCCTGGCGCAGCTCATATTCGCTCCACTTGAAATGGAAGCGCAGCACTGGAATGCCCCATTGATCGACCACTTCCGAATCGATCTCGCAGTAGGTGTCCGGATTGGGAATCATTTCGCCCCGCCCGGCCATGCCGATGCCGGTCCCATACGTTTGCCGCGCGCGCTTCTTTAAGCCCTCCCCGTAGCCTTCTTCATGGTCACAAAGATAATGGAACTCGCCGACGCCCGGCATGTCGCGGCCGCCGCCAAATTCAATGTGATACCCGCGCGGAAAATCATTCTTTCGGTCGAACTTCCACCACGGGATGTACATGTGCATCCCGCCGACCCCATCGTGATTGTGCGGCGGCATTTTTTCGAGCTGCGGAATGATGCCCCAGCCATCGCTGCCGACAGAATCCGTAAGGTAGCGGCCGACTGCGCCGGAAGAATTGGCGAGCCCGTTCGGAAATTGCGCCGATTTGGAGTTCAGCAGCAAGCGCGCGGATTCGCAGGCGCTCGCCGCCAGAACCACGGCCCGTGCGTTCACGCGCCTCTCGGTACGCGTCGCCTTATCGATGTACGAAACGCCCTGGGCCTTGCCGTCTTTTCCGACGAGGACTTCCCGCGCCATCGCCCCGGTGACCATCGTCAGCTTCCCGGTCTTCATCGCCGGTGGAATCATCACCTGGCTCGAACTGAAGTTCGACGCCGTCACGCAACCGCGTCCACACTGGCCGCAATAATGGCACGGCAGCCTGCCGTTCACGGACTTCGTCAGAATCGCCAGCCGCGACGGAATGCAAATAATCCCCAGCTTGTCGCATGCTTTCTTGACGATCAGATCCGTACATCGCGGCTTGGGCGGCGGCAAAAACATCCCGTCCGGCGCGCTCGAAACATTTTCATGCGTGCCAAACACGCCGATGTACGACTCCACTTTGTCGTAATACGGCGCGAGATCTTCATACGTGATCGGCCAATCGTCGCCCAGTCCATCGCGCGTGCCCGACTTGAAATCGATCGGCGCGAAGCGCAGCGCGATGCGCCCCCAGTGATTCGTCCTGCCCCCAACGATCCGCGAGCGAAACCACTTGAAATTTGCACCCGGCGCGGATGTATACGGCTCGCCTTCGATGTTCCACGCTCCGTTAGGCGCAAGAAACTCGCCAAAATTCTCCGCCGCATGCCCGCCCACACCAATCCCGCGGTGCGGCAATTCATAAGGCCACATCAGCATCTTGAAATCTTTTTCAGGATAAACCGGCGGGCCAGCCTCCAGCAGCACGACGTTGAGCCCGCCCTCGGTCAGGATTTTCGCGGCAGTTCCTCCGCCCGCACCCGAGCCAATCACGCACACGTCGTACATTTTCGGCGAGCGAATCACTTGAGACATCCCGTTGCCCCCTGATTACAGCTCGTTTTTCTTCATCTGATTCACCGCGAAATCGCAAGCGCGCGCCGTCAAGGCCATGTACGTCAGCGAAGGATTGACGCACGCGCTCGAAACCATCGAAGCCCCATCGGGTAGGAAAAGGTTTTTCACCTCGTGCGCCTGGTTGTGCTCGTTCAGCACCGAAGTTTTCGGGTCGCGCCCCATGCGCGCCGTGCCCATCTCGTGAATCCCCAGCCCAGGCGGCGAAGGCTGCTGAAACACGGAAATTTCCGTCGCTCCAGACGCCGCAAGAATCTCCGCAGCCTGTACGGCAACATCCTTCGACATCGTCAATTCGTTCGGCCCCCACGCGCAATGAATCTTCAGCGTAGGAATGCCCCACACATCGACCTTGCCCTTTTCAATCTCAACGTAGTTATCGTGGCTCGGCAGGCACTCGCCAAATCCATTGAGACTCATGCGCCACGGCCCCGGCATTTTCAACGCCTTCTTGAATTCCGGCCCGAGTCCCGCCATCGTCGCCCCGCGCGACCATCCCTCGCGGCTTCCACCGCCCTGATAACCGTATCCACGCAGAAAATTCGCCTGCTTCGTTTTCACGTTCCGGAACCGCGGCACGTAAATCCCATTGGGCCGATTGCCGAAAGGCATTTTGTCTTCATGCCCTGGCATCCGCCCGCTAGCGCCCGCGCCCATGTGATGGTCCATCAAGTTGTGGCCCAACTCGCCGCTGCTATTTGCCAGCCCATTCGGAAACTCCGAAGTCGCCGAATTCAGCAAAATCCGCGTGGACTCCAGCGTCGAAGCGCAAACAAAAAACACCCGCGCCTTGAACTCCATCGCATTTTTACTCTGCGCATCAATCACGCGCACGCCGCTCACTCGCCGCGTCTCCGAATCAAACACCAGGCTGTGCACCACGCTGTAAGGCCGAATCGTAAAACGCCCGGTCTTCTGCGCAGCAGGCAGTGTCGAACTCAAGCTGCTGAAATAAGATCCCGTGATGCATCCACGGTGGCAAACCCCGCAGTAGTGGCAAGCCGCCCGACCTTTGTGCACGCGCGTAAGTATGGCAGTCCGCCCAATCGTCATAATTCGGTCATCAAAATGTTTCGACATCGCCTCGCGAACATCCTGCTCAACACAAGTCATCTCCATCGGCGGCAGAAATCTTCCGTCCGGCAACTGCGGCAACCCCTCAGCCTGCCCGCTGATCCCCGCGAACTCTTCCACGTAGTCATACCAAGGTGCAATGTCCGCATAACGAATCGGCCAATCCACAGCGATCCCATCCTTCAAGTTCGCTTCAAAATCCAGATCGCTCCAGCGATAACTCTGCCGCCCCCACGTAAGCGACTTCCCGCCCACCTGCCGCCCGCGAATCCACGAAAAATGTTTCCCCTCCTCGCAGCTATAGGGATTTTCCACGTCGCTCACAAAAAATTTATTCGAATACTCATCGCACGCGTAATAACACTCGCGCTGAATCAGCTGCGTCTTCTGCCGCGTAACGTGATCATCCCACCCGCGGTACTTCAGCTCCCAAACCGGAACGTGCTCCACGTAATCCTTTTCCGGAACAATGCTCCGCCCCGCTTCCAGCACCAAAGTATTCAGTCCTTTTTCGGTCAGCTCTTTCGCCGCCCATCCCCCGGTGATTCCCGAGCCGATCACAATTGCGTCGTACCTATTTGTATTAGCCGCCATGCGATTCTCCCCTAAGCCTTTTTCTCGGCAGCTACCAGCACCGGCACGCACCCATGCTGCGCCCCGGGAATAATCACCAAGCCCAGCTCGCGGCTAAATCCAATTTCGGAAGTGTAGTAGCCGTGCAGCGTGATCCCTTTGAAGACCTTGAAGAAATTGCCCCGCAGTTGTGTGTCGCGTTCCGGAACGGTGTTTCCGTGACGCGCTGGTCCGCTCCCCGCCATGGCTACAACTTCATCCATCGCCCGCATCAACGCAAGTTGCTGCGCAGCGGAAGCATCCACGAAATCTTTTCCAAAAAGCTCGTTGCTCTGCTTGTCCACGCCGGCGAGCCCGTCGAGAAAATGGTTGCGGTCCTCATCCGTAGCCCATTCGGTGAGAATCACGTCGATGAATTCATTGACGCGCGCTCCCTTGGCTCCCGGCGTATCGGTCTCCGGAATAATCATTTCGCTCATCAGCACCACAAGCGCGTTCTGGTGCGGATTCAGCGTGCGCAGCGCATAACCCGAAGCAGGATGCGCCTCCTGAAAAAATGCAAACACCTCCGGCGCGCCAGCCGGCGCAAGCAGACCCGCCGCAAGAAATCTCAACGCATCACGCCGTTGCATGGAACCTCCCCGATTCTCCAACATTCGAAGAAGATTGCTTCGCCCCCAAAGCGCCGTACTTCATAGCCATCTCGCGAGCCGCGCGCAGCGCCGCCACCGGTTCGCCCACCGGAATAAATTCCATCGCGATATAGCGGTCATAATCCAGCTCCGCCAGCTTGCGATAAATATTGGGATAGTGGATTTCGCCCGTCCCAGGCTCATGCCGCCCGGGCACGTCCGCCACATGCATCAGCGCGATCACATCGAGATTTTTCGCCAGCTTGGCGATCAAGTTTCCCTCGGCAATCTGCTCGTGGAAAAAATCGTAGAGAAACTTGACGTGCGGATTCCCGACCTCTCGCACAATCTCAAACCCCTCGGCGGAAGACGTCAGGAAATATTTCGGATTTTCCTCCGGATCGATGTTCTCCACCAAAAGTTCGATGTTGTTTCTCGCCGCAATCTCGCCGCCCCGCTTCAAAGTTTCGACGCAATTATCGCGCGCCGCCGCGTGAGACAATCCCGGAACATTGTTCCCGGTCTGCAGGATGAGCCGCGTGCACTCCAGCTCCTGCAGCGTCGCAACGAAATCGCTCACATTTTTCAGAAACGCCTCGCGGTCATTCGCATCGGGCAGCGTATGCCACACCCCCGCGGTGGCATCGAACTCGATCCCCAGTTCGCGCTTTTTCTTCCGCGCCGCTGCGAAATCTTCCTTCGTCCACTTCACGAACTCGTCCACCAGCTCCACGTTGTGATAACCGGCTTCCGCCACTTTTTCCAGCCGCTGCGCAAACGGCTGTCCCCGGAAAACGGTCCAAAGCATCACCGACAGCTTGAACGGAACCATGCCGCCCGCTTCCTTGCTTTGAGTTTCGGCGCCGCCCGCTATCGCCGAAGCAATACTCCCCGCTGCAGCTCCCGCGGCAACCCCGGCAACACTTCGAGCAAAATCGCGTCGATTCATTGGATTCCTCAATTCAGCCTTCCAGAATTTCTCTGCGCACATTTTTCAAAACATACGCCGCGCGCTCCACGCCCAGTTCGCCGGATAGAATCGGATCCTCATTCTCAATGCTCAAAATACCCTCGTACCCGACGTCCATATACGCCTGCACAACAGCCTTCCACAAACTCGCGCTGTGCCCATAACCCACAGCTCGAAAAGTCTCCGAAGCATTTCCCAGGTCGCTCGTCGCAAAAGCAAAATTAAGCACGCCGTACTTCGCCACATTCTCCGGAAACAGCACTGTATCCTTCATATGCGCGTGAAAAATCATCCCCTGCTTGCCCAAAAAGTGAATCACTTCGACGGGATCGCATCCCTGCCAGAACAGATGGCTCAAATCGCAATTCGCGCCAATCTCTTCGCCAACCGCTTCGCGCAGCTTGATCAATGTCCGCGGGTTATACACCACAAAGTTGGGATGCATCTCCAACGCCAGCCGATGCACGCCATGCTCCCGCGCAAATTTCGCCGCTTCTTTCCAATACGGAATGACTTTCTCTTTCCACTGCCAGTCCTGCATCTGTGCGTACTCAGGCGGCCAGCGATACGTAATCCAGTTCGGCTGCGCATCCGTCGGAGTCCCGCCGGGGCACCCCGAAAACCCGACAATCACTTTCACGCCGAGCCGCTCCGCAAGCAGCACCGTCTTTCGAAAACTTTCAATGTCGCGCGCCGCATGTTTTGCGTCCGGGTGCACCGGATTGCCGTGGCAGCTGAGTGTCGCCACCTGAATCCCTTTGTCCTCAAACTTTTTCTGCCACGCTTTGGCTTTCGCCGGGTCGCCAAGCAATTCGTCGATCGGGCAGTGGCCCGTTCCCGGATAGCCGCCCGTCCCGATCTCCATCGCCTCGAGCCCCAGCGCGCTCACTTTGTCCAACATCTCATCAAGGGAAAGTTTGTCGTAGACCGGATCAAAAACGCCGATGGGAATTTTCCGCTTGGCAGAAGGCGAGCCAGCCGATTGTTTCGCCGGCGTCGGCGCGGACGCGTGCCCGGGAGCAGCACCGCCAACCGTTTCCGTCGCGGCAACTCCGGCGGGAACAGCCGCCGCCAGTAAACCTCCGCCTGTCGCAGCAAGAAATTGCCTGCGGTCAACCGATTTACTGCGTCTCGAGCTTTCCATCCCGAACCCCCAGAATTAGCGTCTTATGCGCGGCCAAATCCGGCCCGCGGCATTATACGCTTCCTGAGAGTCCGTGGAGGTCACAAAATCGTTTTGCTTCGAAGCAATGACGGCAGGCGCCAGCTCACACCGAAAGCGGCCTTGGCTCAATTGGAAATCGTTTTTGCCAGCTATCTCTTTTGCGGGTTCAGGACTTCTTGCGGCTCAGCGCGTCCAGCGCCGGAATGGACGTAGCGGTTGTCGTCACCCGTTCAGGCGGCATCTTGCGATTCTGGATCGCGTCAAACAGCATCTCGATAGCCTGCCCCGCGTTCGGCGGAACAAAGACCGTGGCCGCCAGTAATCCGCTGCGTACCCACGCCTGCCCTGTCTTGGGCAATCCATCACACCCGGTGAAGGGCAGTTTCAGCCAGCGTTCCCGCTCGTCCTCGTTGGTCAATTCCTTAAAAGCGTCGCGCGCGCCCATCGCCATCGAATCGTCTTGTGCGCTAATCAGGTCGATCGCTGCTCGCTGCGAAGTCGTCAGCTTCAGCCACGAACGTACAGACTTCTGCGCGCTTTCCTGCGTCCATTGGGCTTTGAGCATCGTAATCTGTACGCCCGCAGGCTTGGTTTCCTGCATGCCGAGCGTGCGTTCTTTGGCCGCGGAATTCTCCGTGGGGCCTTGAATGTAGAGAACCGATCCCCCGCCGCGCAGCAGCGCCGCCATCTGGCGCCCCTGAATGCGGCCAATCTCCGCGTGATCGGAACTGATGGCGAAAATCGGCGCCGTGCTCAGCTTCCGCAGCTCCTCGATATAATTTGCGTCGCGATTCAGGATCGCCCAGCCAAGCCCCGCGGTCGCCGCCGCCCGCGCCACTTGAGGCAGCGCCGTCCCGCCAACCGGTTCAAAAATAATAGCGTCAGGCCGCAGCTCTTTCGGCGACTGAACAGCCTTCAGGATTTGCGTGCTCTGATTGATGGCGTCGTTCTGCGCGTGAATGATCTGCACTTCCACGCCTGTTTTGCGCGCGGCCTGCTCCGCGGATTCCGACTGTTCGATCTGATAGTCGTTATCGTCGTTCGTCAGTGACACCACGAATCTCAGTTTCTTCATTCTTCTCTCGCAATGGATGTTCCTATTGCACCACAAAGACGCCCGCTCAGCCTTCCTCCGTTGCGGATGCCGTGCTCAGCAAGCTATCAGTTAAGCTTAAGCGACATTCGCGCCCGTTAAGGCGGACCCGCTTAACGTCCCGCGAATTCGTCTAGCGCCGCGCTCAGTCGCTCCAGGCCCGCGCCAAGCTCGGCGGTCTCGCCGCCGCCGCCGATGCGGAAATGCTGCGGCATTTCAAAGAAATGGCCCGGCACAACCGTAGTTTCGTATTTTTCCCGCAGCAGGCCGAAGAATTTCTCCGGATCTCCGTGCCTAAGCCGCGGAAAAACCACCGTCCCGGCAGGCGGCCGGAAGCATTCGAGGTCGCGCCGCGAATCGAGAAACGCATCGATTATGCCCCGATTCGTGGCTAGCAGCGTGCGTGCACGCTCTCGGAACTTGTCCAGATCATCGAACGCCATCACCGACATTCGCTCGGCAGGGTGCGCCGCCACGGCTCCGTATAAATCATTAAGCTGCCACATGCGTTTTGCCAGGGCTGGCGCCGCAAGGATCCAGCCGCACCGCAGGCCGCTTAATCCATACCCCTTCGTCAGGCTGCTGGTCACGATAAACGGATTCTCATCGGCGCCCGCGATGCTGCACCCAATCGGAAAGCAGAATGGCGCGGGCTTGTCGAAGAGCATTTCCAGATAAACTTCGTCCACGAGCACATGCGCACCCGCGCGGTGCGCCAGCTCACCAAGGCTCCGTACAGTTTCTGCTGGTATCAACGCTCCGCTGGGGTTATGGAAATTGCTCAGCACAATGAGCCGGGTCTCGCGCGTCAGTGCCTTTTCGATTTCCGCGAGGTCCAGCGCGAATCCATTTTCGAATCGCCGTGGGACCCGCTTCACGCGCGCTTGCAGATATTCGGCGACTTCGAGCAGCGGCCCGTAGACGGGCAGCTCAATCAGAACCTCGTCCCCAGCCTCGAGCACTGCCGCCATCGCCAGGTGATTCGCCATCGACGTTCCCGTCGCCGCGACCACGCACTCTTCCGCCACGCCCGCGTGCCGCGCCAGCCGTTGCTGGAGCGGCGCGTACCCATAGCCTCCCGGTGCTGTAACTTCAAACTCCTTCATCTCAAAAGGAAATTCCGCCAGCGGGACGCCCATCACACCGCTCGTCGCCAGATTGAACTTCGCATGCGAACAGTTCTTCGCCCACTCCATGTAAACCGAACGCTTCGTTTGCGCCGATCCGCTCATGCCGCAGATTCTCCCGTATTTCTGGAACTCCATAAATAATACGCAGGCAAACCCGCGATAGCGATGCCCAGCCCAATCGACGCGCGTTTTGGATCGTGCGCAAATGTGCTGACCACCACCATCCATTCCGCCGCAATAAAAAGCACCGTCGTCCACGGGTGCCCTGGAACGCGATACGCAACCGAAGCCACCGCAAGCTGCTTCGCACGGTGCCGCAGTACAAGCAGGCAAACCGCGGTTAGCCCAAAAAACAGAGAATCCATCGCCACGACATAATTCACGACCTGCGCGTAAGAACCCGTCATCGCGATGACGATCGCCCAGACTCCCTGCAACAGGATTGCGATGACTGGCACGTGCGTCCGCGGATTGATCCAAGCCACGCTGCGAAAAAAGATGCGGTCTTCGGCCATCGCAAAATACACGCGCGGAGCCGTCAGCATGGACTGCCCGAGAAATCCGAACGCCGAGAACGCAATCCCCGCGGCGATCAGCGAGCCTCCACGCGGCCCAAGCAACATGCGCATCACGCTGGACGCAGGCGTCATTGTGCCAGCCAGTCCCGCCGGTCCCAGCGCTCGCACATAAACGAAATTCACCGAAGTGTAGACCGCGATCACGCCAAGCACGCCCAAAACAAGGCCGCGCGGAAGCGTTTTTGCAGGGTCCCGCACCTCGCCGCCGAGAAAGCTCGACGTCTGCCATCCTCCATACGCGAACAACACCGGCGTCATTGCCGATCCAAACGCGATGATCAGATTCGCGGACATCGGCTGATCCAGAACAGGCCGCCACGAAATTTGCGATGCTCCGCCACGCAAAAAACTGAACACTTCAAGCACGCCAATCGCCGCGATCGCCGTCAGCGTCATCACCGATTGCACGCGGCTCCCCGCACGCACACCCAGACAGTTGATCGCCGTCAGCAAAGCCAGCGCCGCAGCCGCAATGAGCGATGCGCTGATCGGCCACCCCGTAAGCTCCACGAAATAACGCGCAAACGTAACCGCAACCGCTGCCATCCCGCCCGTTTGAATGACCAGCAGCAATACCCAGCCATACAGAAACGCCACGCCCGGATGAAGCGCCTCGCGCAGATACGCGTACTGCCCTCCAACAACCGGCAAACGCGCCGCCAGTTCCGCGTAGATAAATCCGCCGATCAAAGCGATGATGCCGCCGGCGATCCATGCGCCCAAAATCAACGCTGAAGTGTGCACCCGTTCCGCGACGAGGTAGGGATTCATAAAAATCCCCGCGCCAATAATCCCGCCCATCACGGCCATCGTCGTGCCAAATAATCCAAGCTGCCGCGCGAGTCCTCCGCTCTTCACCGCTGGATCGCCCGAGTTTTCGGTCATCGACATGGATACTCGCTGATCCTTCTCTCGCACGCAGAACGAACTGCCTTAGTCGCTCGCTGCGATTGCGGCGTACTCTACCACCCAGGCCCGCGGCCACAAAATGGAGCGTTGGCCAAAGCTGTGAATTTGCGGCCGCACGAAACCCACGAAGCCAATGAGGCCGGCAGATTATCATCCTCCGCATGGAAATCGGCCGTTCCACTCGATACCGCGGAACCCACAAGCCAAAACCTTGCATTCTCGGAGTTGCGCCTCGTCTGGTGGCCACTACCCAGTGCGCCAGGAAAAGGAGTATCATGTTGGCCGTTCTCGGTTCCTAAGCAAATAGTAAACGGGTGGGTCATGCCTGTAACTGTTCTGAATCGTTTCCGGGTCATTTTGATTCTTTCCTGTGGGCTTTTACTCTCCGTGGAAGCGTGGGCTGGAAATCCAATACCATGCCCAGGCGGGCAAGCCGCTCCTGGTCCCGGCATTTCCATGGTTCCCGGTCAAGCCAACTTGCAAGATGCGGAGAAACAGGGGGACATCGACGTCTATTTGAAAGGACCAAGCGGAGACGCACTTCAAGGATCTGCGGTTTTGACGTTAATGAAAATGGACGGTGCATTTGTTGACCAGCAAACGTCAAAAAACGGCTACGTCAGATTTAATGGAGTGCGCGAATCAGAGTACAAAATTCAGGTGTTGGCTCCCAAGTACGAAGCCGCAGAAAAGCAAGTCGAGGTTAAGGCAAAATCGCTGGTCAAGCTCACAGTCGACTTGGCTCCGCTCTCCGTGGAAGATGCCGCCGCCTCCTCAGGCTTCTACGCGCTCCCGCCAAGAGTGCAAAAAGACGTGGGCAAAGCCCTCGATGCCTTGCGTGCCAATAAGCCCAATGACGCCTGGCGTCCCCTTCAAGCCGCGCAGAAAAACGCTCCCAATAATGCGGAGATTGAATATCTTTTCGGCCTTTACGCCTCGCAGACGAAGAACGACGCGCAGGCCCGCGTTTATTGGATGAAGACGCTTGAGCTGAATCCCAAGCATTTGGGCGCACTTCTCTCCGTGAGTAACGACTTGATTCAACAGAAAAAGGGGGACGAGGCGGTTCCCTTCGCAAACCGAGCGGTGGCGGCGGAGCCTGCTTCCTGGCGCGCTCACATTTTGTTGGCGGAAGCTCTTCTCATGCAGAAGCAGAACGATGAGGCCGTAAAAGAAGCCCAGCGCGCCATCGAGTTGGGCCATGAGCGCGCCGCAACCGCGCAATTGGTTCTGGCTCATGCACTGGCCCAAAAGGGCGATCGCGAGCAGTCCATACAGGCGTTCACGGCGTATCTCAGAGCTCACCCGTCCGATGCCGGCGCTGCCAAGGATCTCGAGTCGCTTAGGAATCCCTCGGTCACGACGCTTTCCATTTCGTCTGATGTGAGCGCCGGCGACTTGAACGCGGCGGCAGATGCCGCGGCGCTGCCGATGGCTACCAACTGGAGGCCAGCGGACGTGGACGACCATGTGCCGGCTGTGGAAGCCAGCGGTGCGTGCTCCGTGGATGACGTAGTCAAAAAGGCAGGCCAGCGTTTGACGGAATTGGTGACCGATGTGGACCGCTTCGCCGCCACAGAATCCTTTGTCCACGAATCGATCAACAAATGGGGTGTTGCCTCCGCGCCGGAAAAACGCAAGTTTGAATATGTGGTTGCTATCCAGGAGCTGGATCATCGCTACCTGAATGTCGAGGAATACCGCAACAGCGGCAGTGTCTCCGCCAGCGACTTTCCCGATGGCGTGGCAACCAACGGACTGCCCGCGCTGGTTTTGATCTTCCACCCGTTTAACGCTCCGAACTTTGCGATGAGCTGCGAAGGCCTGTCGCGTTTGAGCACGGGATTGGCCTGGCAGATTCATTTCAAACAGCGGCCCGATAAGCCGAACCTGATCAAGCGCTACCGCGTTGGGGCGGAGGGCCAGTCGTATCCCGTGGCACTGAAGGGCCGGGCCTGGTTTTCAGCAGACACGTATCAGATCGTGCGGCTGGAAAGCGACATGGTCGCGCCGGTACCGGAGATACGTTTGATGGCGGACCATACGGAAATTGAATATGGGCCAGTGCATTTCCAGAGCGGCAAGGTAAATATGTGGCTGCCGATGAGCGCGGAGGTTTACTACGACTGGAGAGGCCGCCGCATTCACCGCCGGCACAGCTTCAGCAATTACGTGTTGTTCGGGGTGGAGGAAAAACAGAAAATCTCCGCACCCAAAGAGGCCGCCGCTCCGGCTGAACCGTCGCCCGCCACTGCCAGCCAGAAACCATAAAAGGCGCGATATTTTTTTCTCGCGAATCTTCTCGCACACATCGCTGAACCTTGCCCGCTTTGCTTTGTTCCTAGCGAATCGTTGTGTGCGTTTGGCGGCGAAGGAATTGGCCTGCACCTGGGCGGCCTACGAATTTACCTCCATCGATTACCGCGCGGCCGCGCGAGAAAACTGTCTTTGGCGCGCCTTTGATTTGAATTCCCTCGAACATGGAATAGTCCACGCGCATGTGGTGTGTTTTTGCGCTGATGACTTGTTCTTCGTTTGGATCGAAGATGACGAGGTCGGCGTCTGACCCTACCGCGATGGTTCCTTTGCGGGGATAGAGGCCGAAAAGTTTCGCAGGAGCGGTCGCGACGAGTTCGACGAAGCGGTTGGCGGAGAAACGCTTGCCGTGGACGCCGCCGGTGTAGATGAGGCTTAGGCGGTGCTCGATGCCTGGGCCGCCGTTGGGGATTTTCGTGAAGTCGTCCTTGCCTAATTCCTTTTGTTCCTTGTAGCAGAACGGACAGTGGTCGGTCGAGACTACTTGCAGAGTGTCTTTCGCGAGGCCTTGCCAGAGTTTTTCCTGATGCCATTTTTCGCGGAGAGGCGGAGTGAAGACGTATTTGGCGCTCTCAAAGCCGGGAGCATCCATATTTTCGAGAGATAGATAGAGATATTGCGGACAGGTCTCGGCGTAGACAGGAAGGCCGCGGTCGCGGGCTTCGCGGACTTTTTCGAGGGCCTCGTTGCAGGAAAGGTGAACGATGTAGACGGGCGCTCCGGCCATTTCCGCGAGGGCGATGGCGCGGGAGGTGGCTTCCGCTTCGGCGGTCGTGGGGCGCGTCAACGCGTGGTATTTCGGTGCGCGTTTTCCTTCCGCAAGAGCTTGCTGAACGATGACGTCAATCGCGCCGCCATTTTCCGCGTGCATGCAGATTAAGCCGTCGTATTTGGCGGCCTGGCGCATGGCTTTGAAGATGGTGGCGTCATCGAGCATGAAGACGCCGGGATAAGCCATGAAGAGTTTGAAGCTGGTGACGCCTTCCTGGATGAGCTGGGGCATTTCGTCGAGCTGGGCGGAGCCCAGGTCGGTGATGATGCAGTGGAAAGCGTAGTCGGCGACGGCTTTGTCGTGGGCTTTTTTCATCCAGGTGTCGAAGGCCTGGCGGAGGGTCTGGCCTTTGTACTGGATGGCGAAATCGATCAGCGTAGTGGTGCCGCCGAAGGCTGCGGCGATTGTGCCGGTCTGGAAGTCGTCGGCGCTGGTGGTGCCGCCGAAGGGCATGTCGAGGTGGGTGTGGACGTCAATGCCGCCTGGGATTACGAGCAGGCCTGCGGCGTCGATCACCTTGGCGGCGTTTTCTGTCGGGAGTTTGTCAAAGAGCGCCGAGACTTTGTCGCCGTTGATGCCGATGTCAGCGACGAAAGTGTCGGTGGCGGTGACGACGGTGCCGTTGCGGATGATGGTGTCAAAGCGCACTTGCTGCCTCCCGGGCCGGAGCCTGGCCGGAAGAGATGATAAAGGAAGAGGGTCGCGGCGCGTAACCCCCACCCCGGTTTTTTGTAAGTGTTGCATTCACAGGGTTTAGCGAGGCTGTAAGATGTTTAGAATCAACACTTGCGAGATGGCGTGTAAGTGTTGATTCTAAAAGAGATAGCGAAGTGCCGTGGCGACATAGCTGGGGTCCAAGTTTTGTGTGAGAGGCACCCTCCCCCCTCCCCCGTTTTTGGTAAACATTTGATTCCACGGGGTTTAGGGGGTGGGGGTCTGCGAAAGATGTGATTCCAAAGGGTTTAGTGATCAGTCGCGGGGATTCGCAATAAGCCACCGGATGGTTTGGGAGGTCCGGTCGGCGAGAGGTCATTGTGCTAAGGCGCCATAGGGCAGCGCCATTCCAAAGATAGACCCAATTATAGCACATCGTCGTTGTTTGTCAAGTGATAAATAGTAAGTCATTTGTTTGTGCGAGGATAGAGGCGAGGTTGGGAGACGGAAAAGCCCCACACGCAAGGAAACCCAAGAGCCCACCCTCACAATTCGAGGATGGGGCACCCGAATTCCGAAACAACGTCGTGCGCCATTAAGAGTCCGGGTCGGCCGCCTTGGCGAGTGCCCCAACCAACGGTTGTGATAATCTACAAACATGAAATTGACAGCCGTTTTTGAACCCGCCAAAGAGGGTGGCTACACTTGCTTTGTGGAAGAGTTTCCCGCTGCGATTTCGCAGGGTGAAACTATCGAAGAGGCCAAAGCGAATCTTGCGGACGCGTTGAAACTGGCGTTGCAGTGCCAGCGCGAACTTGCGGAAAAGGGCCTTTCCCCACAGGCGGTGCGCGAGGTTTTCGAAATAGCGGAAGTATGAAACTTGCGGATCTAGAACGTCATCTGCGACAGCAGGGTTGCGTTTTGTATCGCGAAGGTGGCGCCCACAGCATTTGGTTCAATCCTGTCTTACAAAAGATCGCCAGCGTCCCGCGTCATCGAGAAATCAAAGAAGGGACGGTTCGGGCCATCTGCAAACAACTGGAAATTGTGCGGCCATAAGCCGAGATAGGAAAACGATGGCTGGGGCACCCGGCATTGCCCAGTGGTGACGAGCAGGCACGCTGAGACGATTGCGCCGCGGCCGCTGGAGCACCGGGAATGGTTGTGCGCTATCGGCTTGGGCGAAGACTCAGAAAGAATTCTCCGTTTTGCTCATCAAGCAGCGGCGGAATCGCGCAGTCACCTCCACATCATTCACGCCATTCAGGCCAGC
>Ga0209655_10000077_pt1 | contig 35369 bp, 33 predicted proteins | sample BogFormECP03_OM2_FD_188236 | JGI IMG/M metagenome (GOLD analysis project Ga0209655, IMG submission 188236) | Bog forest soil microbial communities from Calvert Island, British Columbia, Canada - ECP03_OM2 (SPAdes) (version 2) | ecosystem: Environmental > Aquatic > Freshwater > Wetlands > Bog ...
CGACTTTGCCGCGTTTGGGCACCCGAAAGTAGTCGGGTGCTTCCAGCTCGCACATGGCGTGGCCCTGACACAAATCCAAGTCCGCTTCGACGCGGTAACCCATGATCAGCTTCCGTTACGACGGCGGTAGCGCGCTTTGGCGGGCCGGGCCAGCTGCACCACCATCTTGGAGTGGTCGTTGTGATAGCTGTCGGCCGGCTGCGCCATCTCGAACTCGTACTCGCGCAACAGAACCGAGAAGATCGCTTTGATCTGCATCTGCGCGAAAGCAGCCCCTACGCACCGGTGCCGGCCCGCGCCGAACGGAATCCAGGTCCAGCGGTTGACGACGTCGGCCTGCTCGGGTTTGTTGTACCGGTCGGGGTTGAAGGCGTCCGGGTCGGGGAAGTCCTCCGGAATCCGGTTCGAGATCGCGGGGGATGCCGCAACGAAGTCACCGTCGTGGATCGGGAAACCCTGAACCTCGAACTCGCCCTTGGCGACCCGCATCAGGATGATCAGCGGCGGATGCAGCCGCAGGGTCTCCTTGACCACGTTGTCGAGCTTCGGAATCTGGCGCAGCGCATGGAAACTCACCTCCTGGCCGTCGGCGTAGAGCTCTTCGAGCTCGGCCAGCACCTCTGCGTAGACATCGGGATGGCGGATCAACTCGATCAGCGTCCACGCCGAGGTCCCTGAACTGGTGTGGTGCCCGGCGAACATCAGCGAGATGAACATCCCGGTGACCTCGTCGGCGGAGAATCGCGGGTTTCCGTCCTCGTCCTTGATCGACACCAGCACGTCGAGCATGTCGCGGTCGGCCTTGTCCTTCGGCGGATTGGCCAGCCGCTGATTCATGATCTCCTGAACCACCGCAACAAGTTTCACGCGCGCCTCGTCGCGGCGCTGGAAGCTCTCGATCGGAAGATACGGGTCGACGTAGCACAGCGGGTCGGTGCCGCGCTCGAGCTCGTGGTAGTACTCCGCGAAGCGGTGATCGAGCTGCTCGCGGAACTTCAGCCCGATCAGGCAGGCCGTCGAGGTGTAGATGGTCAGCTCGGCGAAGAAGTCGAGCAGTTCGACCTCGCCTTGGTCGCCCCAGTTGGCGATCATCTTCTTGACTTCGCCCTCGATGGTGGCGGCGTGGCCCTTCATCTGCTCGCCGCGCAGCGCCGAGTTGTGCAGCATCTCCTTGCGCCGCTCGGGGCTCGCGTCGAACACCACACCCTTGCCGAAGATCGGCGTCATGAACGGGTAGGCCTCGGCCTGGTCGAGATCCTCGTCGGCGGAACGGAAGAAGAACTCGTTGGCTTCGGCGCCCGACAGGAAAATGACGTGCTTGTCGACGAGCTGGAACCAGCCGACGTCGCCGCATTCCTCGCGGATGCGCTTCATCAAACCGATTGGGTCGGTGCGGAATTCCTCAAGGTGGCCGTGCTCTTCTTCGCCGCCGGAAACCCGCGGAACGATGGCAGTCGTCATTCTCCTGGTATCCCCTCTTCTCCGAGTGCGAGCTTCTGGCGACCTTTGTCGTCGGCCAACGGGGCTTCGGGCTGAAGCTCCATGTTGGCGACAAAGCCACCACGCGGTGTCTCGGCGACGAACGTGATGGCTCGTGCCAGGTCGGCCGCGCGCAGGAAGTAGTCGTGGCGTGCTTGGCCCCACTTGGCCCAGTCCTCCAGCGCGGGGCCGATCTTCTCGGCCGGCAGGCTCCAGCCCATCGAGGTCTTCGTCGGGCCGGGGTGCACGATCGAGGCCCGTACGCCGGTGCCCTCGAGCTCCATCTGGAAGTTGTTGACCATCGCGACGAGCGCCGCTTTGGCCGCGCCGTAGGCACCCATGTGCGGCCGTTGGCGCAGGGCCACGTCGGAGCCGACGAAGATCAGGTCGCCGCGCTGGCGGTCGAGCATGCCTGGCAGCACCGCGCCGGCCAGCCGGTTAGCGCCGACGAGATGGATCTGCAGCTGCGACTCGAATTCGTCGGTGGTGATCTCGGCGAGCTTGCCGAAGTAGGTGTCGCCCGCGCCGGTCACCAGCACCTCGATGTCGCCGAGTGCCTCGACCGACTGTGTGACAAAGGATTTCACCGAGTTAGGGTCGGTGACATCCAGGTGAAACCCGACCGCCTCGCCGCCCTCGGCATTGATCTTGCCCACGATGTCGTTGAGCTTCTCGACCCGGCGCGCGCCCAGGGCGACGGGGAAGCCGTGCTCCGCGAGGTCGATGGCGGTGGCTTCTCCGATCCCGGAGGAGGCGCCGGCAACGATCGCCGGACGACGTTCGGGCAGGGGGTCGAAGCGTGGCATTTACGAGACCTCCACGGCCATGGGTAGATGGGCGAACCCGCGGACATTGCTGGAATGGACGCGGACGGCGTTGGCCTCGTCGACCTGATATCCGCGGATTCGTCGGAACATTTCGGTGAGCGCCACCCGGGCTTCCATTCTCGCCAGGTGGGCGCCGAGGCAGAAGTGTGCGCCGCTGCCGAAACTCAGTAACTTGGAACCGATGTCACGCCCGATGACGAAGTCGTCAGGATCCTCGAAGACCCGCTCGTCGCGGTGTCCCGAGCCGGGCAGCAGCAAAATCACGTCGCCCTCGGGAATCGTGGTGTCGTAGAGGGTCAGCTCGCCGGATACAACGCGGGCCAGGATCTGGCTGGACGTGTCATAGCGCAGGGTCTCCTCGACCCATAGCGGCACCCGCGATAGATCCTGGTAGACCGGGGTTAGCTGGTCGGGGTTCTTGTGGCCCCAAAAGGCTGCATTGGCAAGAAGTTTGGTGGTGGTCTCATTGCCGGCGATCACCATCAGGAACATGAACCCGAGGATTTCCTCGTCGGTGAGCCGGTCACCGTCGATCTCGGCTTCCAGCAACGCCGAGGTGAGATCATCGGTCAGCTTCTTGCGACGCTCGGCGATCATCTCTTGGTAGTAGACGATAAGGTTGAGCGACGCCTCGATCGCCGAGGCCGGCACGTCGTTGACGCCGTCCTCGCGGTGCATCACGCCATCGGCCATCGCGCGAATGCGGTCGCGGTCGGGTTCTGGCACACCCATCAGTTCGGAGATGACGTCCATGGGTAGCTTGCCGGCGAATTCCGCGACATAGTCGACGGTTACGCCGGAGCTTGCCTTCTCCAGCATGGTGTCGAGGTGTTGGACGGCCAGCTCGGTGACTCGGGGTTCGAGCTCCCGGATCCGTCGCGGCGTGAAACCCTTCGATACCAGCGTGCGCAGGCGCAGATGGGCGGGATCGTCCATCGCCAGAAACGACATCGTCTTCGATGCGTGCGGTCCACGCGATACCGGGTCCAGCGAGACGCCGTCCCGGTTGGACAGTGTGGTGCTGTTGCGAAATCCCTTGTGCACGTCGCTGTGTCGCGACAAGGCCCAGAAGGAGAGCTCTTCGTTGTGATAGAGCGGGGCATCGTCGCGCAGCCGTTGGTAGTACGGGTAGGGATCTTCGTGAAAGTCGTAGTCATAAGGGTCGAGGAAGGGGGGGTGTGGCTTGCCGATCTGAAGGGTCATCGGTTTTCCCTGGTCGTCAAGATGAGGCCGGCGGCGTAGCCGAGGTGGTCAGCGATCTGGTGATAGGTGTAGGCCCCGCTGGCGGCGTTGACCAGCGCGCCGAAAAACGCCATCTCGAGTACGGACACGGTGCGAGGATCTGCCTCAGGCCCGATGGCTGACGTGATCCGGCGGTGGATTTCCGCGCCGATCCGGTCGCGCGCCGACCGGACCGCCGGGTCGCTGCCGCCGCCGAGCAGTGCCGCCGTGCACGCGGCGGCTACCTCGGGTTCGTCGGCCACAACCAGCGCAAGGTGACGCAAGGCCTTGTCCACCCGAGTCGGCATGGGCTCGTTGACGTCGGTGAAGTAGGGGACCCGTCGCACCAGATCCAAGTAGACCTCGGCGATCAGGTGGTTTTTCGATGAGAAATAGGTGTAAGCGGTTGCCGGGGCCACCTTGGCGCGGGCGGCGACCGCGCGGACCGTCAGGTCCGCATAGGACGTCTCCCGCAGGACCTCGACGCCTGCGGCCAGCACCTTACGGAACGTCTCTTCCTGGCGACGGTTGCGTTGTACTTCCCCGGTCGGACGTGCGGCCTTGGGAGTGATCGCGACCACTTGTTCGCTGGACACCTGTCCAAAGTATCCGATACCCACGGCGCGAGGCAAGCCCGGCTAGCGAAATGCCAGTATAACAAGCATTATCGAACTCACGCGAGCCCACGCAGAAGGCCCACCCTTGCACTTTCAGGGACTCGGCGACTATGGTTCGACCTAATTATTCCGGACAAGTGTCCATCGAAACGAGGTGCGGAGGCGAAGATGGCATTGTTGGCCGACGGCGTTAGCGCTCTGCTGATTGACGGCAAGCTGACCAGCGGCAGCGGGGGCACCTTTGCCACGATCAACCCGGCCACCGAGGAAGTCCTGGGTGCCGCGGCCGATGCCGACACCGAGGACATGGGCCGCGCCATCGAGGCGGCGCGGCGGGCCTTCGACGAGACCGACTGGTCACGCAACACCGAACTGCGGGTGCGGTGTGTCCGCCAGCTGCGCGAGGCGATGCAGCAGCACCTCGAAGAGTTGCGGGACTTGACCATCGCCGAAGTCGGCGCGCCGCGGATGCTTACCGCAATAGCTCAGCTCGAAGTACCGGTCAACGATCTGGGTTTCGCGGCAGATACGGCCGAATCTTACGAATACAGCCGGGATCTGGGCGATGCCTCGCCGATGGGCATCCCTACCCGACGCACGATCGTCCGTGAGGCCATCGGTGTCGTCGGCGCGATCACGCCGTGGAACTTTCCCCACCAGATCAATCTCGCCAAGATCGGGCCCGCGTTGGCCGCGGGCAACACCGTGGTCTTGAAGCCCGCCCCTGACACACCGTGGTGCGCTGCCGTGCTCGGCGAGCTCATCACGGAGCACACTGACTTTCCACCCGGCGTGATCAACGTTGTCACCTCGAGCGATCACGGTGTAGGCGCGTTGTTGGCCAAGGACCCTCGGGTGGACATGGTGTCGTTCACCGGATCGACCGCCACCGGCCGCAGCGTGATGGCTGACGGGGCCGCGACCATCAAGAAGGTTTTCCTCGAATTGGGCGGCAAGTCGGCGTTCATCGTGCTTGACGATGCCGACTTGGCCGGTGCGGTTGGTGTGGCGGGATTTTCGGTGTGCATGCACGCCGGGCAGGGATGTGCGATCACGACCCGGCTGGTGGTGCCGCGGGCCCGTTACGACGAGGCGGTAGCCATCGCGGCCGCAACGATGGGCGGGATCAAGGCCGGCGACCCGACCGACCCCGGGACCATTTGCGGGCCACTGATCTCGGCCCGACAGCGCGATCGGGTGCAGGGCTACCTCGACTCGGCGATCGCTGAGGGCGGGACGTTCGCGTGCGGAGGAGGGCGGCCGGCCGACCGTGACGTCGGTTTCTTCATCGAGCCCACGGTGATCGCGGGGCTGGGCAACGACGCCCGCTGCGCCCGCGAGGAAATCTTCGGCCCGGTCCTGACTGTGATTCCGCACGACGGCGACGATGACGCCGTTCGCATTGCCAACGACTCGCTGTATGGCTTGTCTGGCACAGTATTTGGCACCGACCCGGATAGGGCGGCGCGGATTGCCACGCGAGTCCGGGCCGGCACGATCAATGTCAATGGCGGCGTCTGGTACTCAGCCGACGCGCCATTCGGGGGTTACAAGCAGTCCGGGAACGGTCGCGAGATGGGCCTGGCCGGTTTCGAGGAGCACTTGGAAACCAAAACCATTGCGACAGCGGTTAACTAGAGGAGCTCAACAGCGTGAGATTCGAAAACAAGGTCGCCATCGTCACCGGATCCGGCGGTGGTATCGGCCAGGCGTACGCCGAAGCGCTGGCCCGGGAAGGTGCGGCAGTCGTCGTGGCCGACATCAATGTCGAGGCGGCCGAAGGGGTGGCAAAGCAGATCTCCGCCGACGGCGGCACGGCGATCAGCGTCCCGGTCGACGTTTCGGATCCGGAGTCGGCCAACGCGATGGCTGACCGCACGCTTGCTGAGTTCGGAGGCATCGACTACCTGGTCAACAACGCCGCGATCTTCGGCGGCATGAAGCTGGATTTCCTGGTCACCGTCGACCCCGAGTACTACAAGAGATTCATGAGTGTGAACCTCGACGGCGCGCTGTGGTGCACCCGCGCGGTGTACAAGAAGATGGCCAAGCGCGGCGGCGGCGCGATCGTCAACCAATCGTCCACCGCGGCGTGGTTGTACGCGAATTTCTACGGCCTGGCCAAGGTGGGCATCAATGGACTGACCCAGCAGCTGTCCCGCGAACTGGGTGGCCAGAAGATCCGGATCAACGCGATCGCGCCTGGGCCCATCGACACCGAGGCCAATCGGACCACCACGCCCAAAGAGATTGTCGACGACATCGTCAAGGGTCTTCCGCTGTCACGCATGGGAACTCCCGAAGATCTGGTCGGCATGTGCCTGTTTTTGTTGTCCGATGAGGCATCCTGGATCACCGGACAGATCTTCAACGTCGACGGCGGGCAGGTAATCCGGTCATGAGCAACAAAGTGCGACTCGGCTACATCGGGCTGGGCAACATGGGCTCGCCGATGGCCACAAAAATGACCGAATGGCCGGGCGGGATAACGGTTTACGACATCCGCACCGAGGCGATGACGCCGCTGGCCGAGAAGGGCGCCAGCCTGGCCGACAGCGTCGCCGACGTTGCCGTCGCTGACATCATCCACATCACCGTGCTTGACGATGCGCAGGTGCGTGAGGTCGTCCGTGAGCTGGCGGCACATGCCAAGCCAGAGACGGTCATCGCGATCCACTCGACCATCAGCGACACCACCGCTGTCGAACTGGCCCGCGAACTCAAACAGCAGGGAATTCACATTGTCGACGCTCCCGTCAGCGGCGGCGCGGCTGCTGCCGCGAAAGGCGAGCTTGCCACGATGGTGGGCGCCGACCGCGAGGTGTACGAGCGGATCAAGCCAGCGTTCAAACACTGGGCGTCGGTGGTCATCCATGCCGGTGAGACGGGCGCCGGCACCCGAATGAAGTTGGCCCGCAACATGTTGACGTTCACCTCGTACGCCGCGGCGTGCGAGGCCATGAAACTTGCCGAGGCCGCCGGGCTGGATCTGCAGGCTTTGGGCCGGGTAGTGCGCCACACTGACGCCCTCACCAGCGGCCCAGGTGCCATCATGGTCCGCGACGATATGAAAGACCTTGAACCGGAGAACTTCCTTTACCAGCCTTTCCTGCACACCCGCGGCCTGGGTGAGAAGGACCTGAGCCTGGCGCTGGCTTTGGGCGAGGCCGTATCGGTCGACTTGCCTCTTGCCCAGTTGGCCTACGAGCGGTTGGCGGCCGGCCTCGGAGTGCCGCACACAGAGAAAGAGGCGTAATGGACGAATTGCGTAGTAAAGGCCTCGCGAAGATGAACGAGGTCTACGGCTGGGAGATGCCCAACATCGAGGGCGACGCGTACTTCGATCTGACCGTCGATCACCTGTTCGGCAGCATCTGGACGCGCCCGGGCTTGTCGATGCGCGACAAGCGCATCATGACGCTAACGGCGGTCACCGCGGTCGGGAATCGCGACCTGGCCGAGATCCAGATCAACGCCGCGCTGCTCAACGACGAACTCAGCGAGACCGAACTCAAGGAGATGGCCGTCTTCCTCACCCACTATCTTGGCTTTCCGCTGGGTTCAGCGCTCAACGGCGCGGTCGATAGCGTCGTCGCGAAGCGGAAGAAAGCCGCGGCGAAGGGCGCAGGCGAGGACAAGAAGGGCAACGTCGAGAGCGCACTCAAGATGCACTCGGGCGAATAGCCCGTCAATCTCAGTACGGCTGAACGCCTTTGGGCATCACGTACTCCGACGTCGGCGCGGAGACACCGTTGACTGTCGTCCCGCCATTGAGTATGCCTGGGGCCATTTCCAGCATGTTGTGCGGAAATCCGAACCTCGGTTTGGTGAGCGCGTCGAGCCGGGCCAGTTCGTCGGCGGTGAGATTCACATCGACGGCCCGGACGTTGTCGTCGAGTTGCGAAAGCCTACGCGCGCCGATGATGACGGATGAGACGCCGGCCTGTGCCCGGACCCAGGCCAGCGCCACGCTGGCAACGTTCGTCTCGTGCGTTTTGGCGATAACCTCCAATTCGTCGATCAGCGCGTAGGTTTTCTCGTCGAGGAACGCATCGACCATTGCTCCGCGATCGGCGTTGTGCGCGCCGCCGTTGGCGCGGGTGTATTTGCCGCTGAGCACACCGCTCTTCAGCGGCGACCATGGCGTGATGCCGAGGCCGAATTCGCCGGCCATCGGAACCAGTTCTTGTTCGACGGCGCGTTCGAGCAGCGAGTACTCGATCTGCAGGCCGACGAAGCTGGACCAACCGCGAAAGCGGGCAATCAGGTTGGCTTCCACGATCTTCCACGCTGGAGTGTCCGAAACACCGATGTAGCGAATCTTGCCGGCAGCAACGAGGTCGTCGAGTGCCGCCATGGTCTCCTCGATGGGGGTGTTGGCGTCCCAGATATGCAGCCAGTACAGGTCGATGTAATCGGTTTGCAACCGCCGCAGGGAGTTTTCGCAGGCACTGATCAACGATTTGCGGCCCGAGCCGCCACCGTTGGGATCACCCGGATACAGGTTGCCGCTGAATTTCGTCGCGATCACCAAGCGGTCGCGGCGGGCAGAATGCTGCCCGATGTGGTCGCCGATGATCTTCTCGGAGTGGCTTCGGGTGTAGAAGTTGGCGGTGTCGATGAAATTGCCGCCGAGTTCGATGTACCGATCGATGATCTGTTGGGACTCTTCGACACTGGTGCCCCAGCCGAGGTCTTCGCCGAACGTCATTGCGCCCAGGCACAGGGGGCTGACGCGCAGGCCGGACGGTCCGAGTGTCACGTATTGATCCAGAGGCATGATGGCGGCTTTCTGGTAGATTGTTCGGTTATGCGGTTGTTCATACTTAAACTAGTTCATACCTGAACGATCTGGCAAGTCGATGTCTGCGGTTGATGCGGCCAAGATCTGGTCCCTGAATTACCGGGTGCTGTTGTCGGTCATTTCCTGCGCCGAGGACGAGATCTGCTCGTTGGGTCTGGAGTCGAAGGAGCTGTTCCTGCTCGCCGAGATCGCTGAGCATCCCTACCCGGCCGAACTGGCAACGACGTTGAACATGCCCAAGGCGACGGTCACCGTCTACCTCAAACGGTTGGAGGCGGCGGGCTTTGTGCGTCGCGAGATCGATCCGTCCGATCTTCGGCGCCATCGCTTGCTGCTCACCGCGACGGGGCGCAAAGCCGCCGCGGGCGGTATGTCGGCGCTGTCCGAGGAGTTCAACAAGCGTCTCGGGCGCCTCACGGCCGCGCAGCAGACGGAACTGAAAAACCTCCTCGAAAAAATCATCTGACTGCCTTCACCCAGCCCGCATCGGCACCGGCCCGGTCTGATTGTCTGGCTTCTCCTCGCGCCGTTTTACGGCGCGTATTGTCGCCAGACTAGAGTGACGTTTCGTGCGCGTTCTGGTAATCGGCTCCGGTGCCCGCGAACATGCTCTGTTGCTGGCGTTGCGCGACGATCCCCAGGTCGAGGCGCTGGCCATCGCTCCAGGCAACGCCGGCACCGCGTCAATAGCTGACCAGCACGACGTCGATATCACGTCGGGCGATGACGTCGTCGCGTTGGCCCGCCAGGTTCGGGCCGACCTGGTGGTCATCGGCCCCGAGGTCCCGTTGGTGCTCGGCGTGGCCGACGTGGTGCGCGACGCCGGTATCGCCTGCTTCGGACCCAGCAAGGCGGCGGCCGAGATCGAAGGTTCCAAAGCCTTCGCCAAGGATGTGATGGCGGCGGCCGGCGTCCGTACCGCATCGAGCGAGATCGTTGACAGCCCAGCGCGTTTGGACGCAGCGCTGGACCGGTTCGGGCCGGCTGCCGGTGACCCTGCCTGGGTGGTGAAAGATGACCGGCTGGCCGCCGGCAAGGGGGTGGTGGTCACGCAGAGCCGCGACGCCGCCCGTGCTCATGCCGCGAGCCTGCTCGAGTCGGGCCACCCGGTTTTGTTGGAGTCCTTTCTCGACGGTCCCGAAGTGTCGCTGTTCTGCCTCGTCGACGGCGAGACCGTCGTGCCTCTGCTGGCCGCGCAGGACTTCAAGCGGGTCGGCGACGGTGACACCGGCCCCAACACCGGCGGCATGGGCGCCTATGCGCCGGTGCCATGGCTGCCACCAGACGTGTACCGGACGATGGTCACTGATATCGCGGAACCCGTTGCGGCGGAGTTGGTCCGGCGCGGCAGCCCGTTTTCCGGGTTGCTGTACGCCGGTCTGGCGGTCACGTCCAACGGGCCCGCGGTGATCGAATTCAACTGTCGGTTCGGCGATCCGGAAACACAGTCGGTGCTCGCATTGCTCGAATCACCGCTGGGTCAGTTGCTGTATGCGACAGCCGCCGGCGAGCTGGCCAGTTTCGGCGATCTGCAGTGGCGCGCCGGGACGGCAGTGACGGTCGTGCTGGCGGCGGAGAACTACCCGAGTCGGCCACGAGTCGGGGACGTGATCGTGGGATCGGAGGCCGACGGCATCTTGCACGCCGGAACCGCCCGTCGCGACGACGGCGCGATCGTGTCTTCCGGCGGCCGGGTGCTCTCGGCGGTTGGCACCGGGGCCGACCTATCCGAAGCCCGATCTGCTGTCTACGCGATGCTTAAGTCAATTCGGTTGCCTGGAAGTCACTTTCGTTCCGATATCGGGTTGGCCGCTGCCGAGGACAAGATCCGCGTCTAGTCGGTAACAGCGACGGTACGGACATGTTCGCGGCGCAGGCCAAGCCCCACCGTTCGGCCCAGTAACCGCTTGACCGGCCCGAGGTGACTCAGCAGCCGCAACGTCCACAACGGCGGCTGGGTATTTCTCAACCGCGCGAGATTCGTCGTCTGCGCACGCTGCAGCATCTGAGCCACCTTCGTCGGTGGCTGCCGGCGCTTCTGGACTGCGCGCAGATCGTCGTCAGTTAACTGCCCCCGCTGCAGTGGCCCGGCCAGTGCATTGGCGGCGGCCACCGCGTCGGCGATGGCGTAGTTGACGCCGATACCGCCGACCGGTGACATCGCATGCGCGGCGTCGCCGATACACAATAAGCCCGGTAGCCACCACTTTTGCATGCGGTTCGCGCGCACCGACAGCAGTTTGACTTGATCCCAATCGGTCAACGAGTCGAGGCTGTTTGTCAAAAACGGTGCGGCCGAGGCGATCCTGGAGCGGAATTCCGGTAACCCATCGGCCTGTACGGCTTCAAAGCCGCCCTTGTCGATGATGGCCCCGCACTGCCAGTAGTCACCGCGGTCGATCGCGATGACGATCCGGCCACCCCCGATGTATCCGAGAGTTTCGGGCGCGGAATCAGAACGGGGAAGCCGAAACCACAACACGTCGATCGGCATCGGAAACTCCCTGACCGGCAGCCCCGAGTGTTCCCGAATGACCGACCATCGCCCGTCGCACGCGACCGTCACGTCGGCGCGAATCTCGAGCGGGCCGCTCGCACTGTGCGCAGCGACACCGACGACTCGATCGTTCTCCCACAGCAGACCGGTTGCTTCGGTGCTCATGGCGAGCCGAAAGGACGGGTACCGCTTGGCCTTCGCCGCGAGGAAGTTCAAAAAGTCCCACTGCGGCGCCAGCACAACGTATTTGCAGGCGGTCGGCAGATGGCGAAAGTCAATCAGATCGAATGCCTGCCCCTGACTCCGATGCCCAGCTGGTCCATCGCCTGGTGCGGAACATCGCGTAGGAACTCGTCGAGTATTCCGAGCTCATGCATCAGCTCGGTGGTCGATGGATGCACCGTGTCCCCGCGGAAGTCGCGCAGAAAGTCGCCGTGCTTCTCCAACAGGATGGTCTGCACACCGGACCGCGCGAGCAGATAGCCGAGCATCATCCCGGCTGGGCCGCCACCGACAACAAGACCAGTGGTCTTGCACTCAGTCATGGTATTTGCCAACTTGATCGGCGCGTCGCAATGCCGCGATCCAACTGTTCATTGCGCGAGCGTCGGCGCGATGCAGCGTGCCCGCTGGTACACCCAGATAGCGTTCAATCGCTTCGATATGCGCGCCATGGGTGGCCACCACCTCTTTGACTTTGGCTGTACCAGTGAGTAACTGCTGCGCGATCGCATCTTGAAGTGCTTGCACGACGGCGACAATGATCGAGCCGGCGTGCTCGGGATAGACGGTCGCGAACTGATGCTCGTCGACACCCTGGCGGACAATCGCGCTCAGCAGGGGCGCCAATCGTGCTGCCGTCGCGCAGTCCACCAACAGGCGGAAGCTGATGTTGTCGGGTGCGTACCAGACCGGCAGCATCGCCACCATGAGGTTCTGCCGCTCGGATTTCCAGCGGACGATCTCGCCGAAGAAGCGTTGCAGCTTCGCGGTGGCGCCCAACTCGGGCTCCTCGGCGATTTGAGCAAGGGCGCGCTCTGAGTCGTCGACCAGCCGTTCGGTGAGGGCTTCGACCACAGCAGGCTTCGAGTCGAAGTAGTGATAAAAGGCTCCCTTGGAGATCTGCAGTTCCTCGAGGATGTCTTGAACCGTCAGGCGCTCATAGCCATTGGACAGAATCAATCGCTGCGCGGCGTCCAGGATGGCATCGCGCCGCGCGGCCTGCTCGACAACGTTGACGGTCCGGGCCATCCACCCTCCAATTAGTAAACCGACGGTCGGTTTATTTTACGAGTGTTACTGATCCCGCGGCTGCGGTCAAGACTGGAGTAGCGCAGCCGGCCTAGAAGCCCACGCCCTGGCCATCGCGGCGGGGGTCGCTCACCGCGAGATATCCGTCGTCGAGCCGCCAGATCGCCTGGCAACTGCCGAACTGGTTGTAGTCGTCCGTGGTGACCAACTGATGGCCGCGCCGCTCGAGCTCGTCGAGCGTTGCGGGCGGAAAACCCGTCTCGCAGCAGACCTGCAGGCCATGCGCCCAGCGAAAGCGCGGGCCATCGCAGGCCGCTTGCGGGTTCTGGCCGTGGTCGACGATCCGCGTCACCAGTTGCACATGCCCCTGGGGCTGCATCGGGCCGCCCATCACTCCGAAGCTCATCACCGGTGCGCCGTCCTTACTCAAAAAACCGGGGATGATGGTGTGGTACGGACGTTTGCTGGGCCCCACCTGGTTCGGATGCCCCGGTGCCACAGCGAAATCCGCGCCCCGGTTCTGCAGGGAGATTCCGGTGCCGGGTACCACCACGCCGGAGCCGAAACCCATGTAGTTCGACTGGATCATCGACACCATCACCCCGGACGCATCGGCGGCGGTGAGATACACCGTGCCGCCCTTCGGTGTCCCCGCGGACGCCGGTTGCGCCCGGTTCCGATCGACCAGCATCGCGCGGTGCCGCAGGTATTCCTTGTCGAGCAGGAGCTCCGGACGCACCGGCATGTGGTCGATGTCGGCGACATAGGCCTGCGCATCGGCGAACGCGAGCTTCACCGCTTCGATTTGCAGATGCACGCAGTCAGCGGAATCTGCCGGGAGCGAGGCCATATCGAACTGCTCGAGTATTCCAAGCGCGATCAAGGCGACGATGCCCTGCCCGTTGGGCGGTATCTCGTCGATGGTGTAGCCGCGGTAGGTGCCGCTGATCGTCCCAACCCAGTCGGCACGATGCGCCGCGAGGTCACTGGCCAGCATGACGCCGCCGTTGGCCGTCGCGTGGGCCTCGAGCTTCGTCGCCAGTTCTCCGCGATAGAACGCCTCGCCGTTAGTTGAGGCGATCATCTCCAGCGTGGCCGAGTGGTCGGGCAGGGTGACCATTTCGCCGGGCTTGGGCGCTCGACCGCCGGGCATGAAGACCTCGGCGAATCCGGGCTGGGACTCGAACAGCGGGACCATGGCGGCCCACTGGTCTGCGATGGTCGGGGAGACCAGAAAGCCGTTGCGGCCGTAGGAGATCGCGGGCTCGAAGAGCCGCTCGAACGGGAGCTTGCCGAACTTGGCATGCAGCTCGACCCACGCGGACACCGCACCCGGCACGGTCACCGAATTCCAGCCGAGCACGGGAACACCGTTGCCGTTGAAATACTCCGGCGTCCACGCCGCGGGCGAACGCCCCGACGCGTTCAGCCCGTGTAGTCGCCGGCCATCCCAGACGATCGCGAAGGCGTCCGAACCGATCCCGTTGGAGACCGGCTCCACCACCGTCAGCGCAATCGCGGTCGCGATCGCCGCATCGGCCGCGCTGCCGCCGTCGGCGAGCATCCGAAGACCCGCCTGGGCGGCAAGCGGTTGTGTCGTGCAAACGACATTGCTTGCCAGGATGGGCTTTCGCGGCCACGCGTAAGGCAGGTCCCAATCGAATGGCTGCACCGGTCAATCGCCTTTTCCGAATCGTTCGGCCACCGCTCGGCGGTCGATCGAACCTTTTGCGGTGTGCGGAAGCTCGTCCGTCAGCGCGATGCCGGCGGGCACCTCGAAGGCGGCGAGCCGTTCACGACAGAACTCGGTCAGTTCGTCGGCGGTCGGTGGGTCCGCCTGATCGAACACCACCGCCGCACCGACCGTCTCGCCGTAGAGCTCATCTGGGACACCGAAGACCGCCGCTTCCAACACCTTCGGGTGACTGGCCAGCACGCCTTCGACTCGCTCCGGGGATATCTTCTCCCCGCCGCGGTTGATGAGTTCTTTGATGCGGCCACGCAGCGTCAGCTCGCCCGCCTCCGACAGCGTGCCCAGGTCGCCGGTGTGCAGCCAGCCATCGGTGAAAGTCTGTTCGGTGGCGCTCGGATTGGCCAGGTATCCGCGCACCACCGTGGGGCCGCTGACCCAGATTTCACCGACAGCATCAGGTGGGCAGGGCCGGCCGTCGTCCCCGACGATCCGCACCTGCACTCCAGTCGAGCGGCCGACCAGGCCGGCGGTAACCGTCTCGGTCTCGCTCGTGCTTGACATCTGGTGGGTGGCTTCGGTCATGCCATAGGCGGACAGCACCGGTGCCGCGAACACCTTCTGCAACGCTTCGGCCGTATCCGGGTTCAGCGCCGCGCTGCAGCTGCGAATGAAGCGCAGCCGGGCCCGTTCCGGCTCGGCGTCAGTGTCCTTGCGTCCCAGCAAGATTTGGTGAATCGTCGGCACCGCGGTGAACCAGGTCGCGCTCGCCGCACGTAGGTCGTCGTCGAATGTGTGCGCGGAAAACCGACCGCCAGCCGGAACCAGCACGGTGCCGCCGGATGCCAGAGTCGAAAGCAGCGCGGCAATCAGCCCGTGGCCGTGGAACAGCGGCATCACCGCGACAGTCGCATCGTCGGGTCCGAGCCCGTAGCCGGCAATGACGTTGCCGACCGACGTCGCGACGTTGTCGTGTGTCCAGGGGACCATCTTCGGGGCACCGGTCGTACCGCCGGTGAACATGATCAGCGCGTCGTCTGGCCGCAATCCATCGGGTCCGGCGCTTGCCGGCAACGGCGCAACCGCGTCATCGAGATGAGCGGTGATCGCACCGCACCCGTTCACCGTTACCGAAATCGGCCAGTGCGGCAAAGTCGTGGCGCCATTGTCGCTGGGCGCGTCGCCGTCGACCAAGACCACTCGTCCGCCCGCGGCCGTGATCCGGGCCCGCTGGTCGGCGGCGGGCAATGCGGGATCCACCGGGACGACGACGAGCCCCGCACGCGAAGCCGCCAACAACCCGACGACGAACTCGGCGCTGCTCTGTGCCCGCAGGCCCGCCCGGTCGCCGGCCAGCAAGCCGGCGTGGGTGAGCTGTCCGGCCAGGTCGTCGACCAGCCCAATCAGCTCGCGGTACGTGATCGGGTTGCGGTCGGCGGTGACGACGAGCGCGTGCGCGTCTGGATGACGACGTGCCGTCGCGGCGACCAGATCGGCGATACGCGGGCTCGAACCCGTGTCCTGGGCGTCCATCCTTCCCACTCCTTTCAGGGTGCGAAACGGGACTTCACCTGCACCATGCCCCCGATACCACGCAGCCGTCCAATATCTGTCCGCTACTGCTCGATAGACGCTGGCTATCGCTGCATAGCGGCTGGGTCTTGGACGACTGTGGGAAATCGGATAACAGTGAAGGCCATGACCACCCAATCGGAACCCGAGCTGACCGACGGCTTTCACCTGTTCGTCGACGCGCTGAAGCTCAATGGAATCGACACGATCTACGGGCTGGTCGGCATCCCGATCACCGACCTCGCGCGTCTCGCGCAGAAATCCGGGATCCGCTTCATCGGCTTCCGGCACGAGACCTCCGCCGGCAACGCCGCGGCCGCGGCCGGGTTTCTGACTCGGCGGCCCGGCGTTTGCTTGACGGTCTCGGCGCCCGGTTTTCTCAACGGCCTGGTCGCGCTGGCCAACGCCACGACGAACTGTTTCCCGATGATCCAGATCTCGGGGTCGAGCGAGCGCCCGATTGTGGACCTGCAGCGCGGCGACTACGAGGAACTCGATCAGCTCGCCGCGGCCCGACCGTTCGTGAAGGCGGCGTACCGGATCGCCCGCGTGGAGGACATCGGGCTGGGTGTCGCGCGTGCCATTCGCACCGCCGTTTCCGGACGGCCCGGTGGCGTCTATCTGGACATCCCGGGTGCTGTGCTCGCCGAAGCCATCGAGGCGGAGGCGGCGGCCGACACCATCTGGCGAGTCGTCGACCCCGACCCGCCTCAACCGCCGGCGCCCGAGGCGGTCGATCGTGCTGCGCAATTGTTGGCCCAGGCGCAACGGCCGCTGATCGTCCTCGGCAAAGGGGCGGCATATGCGCAGGCCGACAACGTCATTCAGAAGTTCGTGGAGACCACGGGCATTCCGTATCTTCCGATGTCGATGGCCAAGGGGCTGCTGCCCGACACCCACCCGCAGTCCGTCGCAGCGGCGCGCTCACTGGCGCTGGCCCGCGCTGACGTGGTGATGCTGGTCGGGGCCCGGCTGAATTGGCTGCTGAGTCACGGCGCCTCACCGCCGTGGTCGGCCGACGCGAAGTTCGTCCAGATCGATATCGCGGCATCCGAATTCGACAGCAACCGCCCGATCGCTGCGCCGCTGGCCGGCGACATCGGCTCGGTGATGTCGGCACTGCTCGACCGCGTTGACGCCCACCCAATTGCCGCACCGACCGCGTGGACCCGCGAACTCGCCGAGCGTCGGGCGCGCAACGACGCCGCCATGCGCGAGCGATTGGCCGAGGACCCGCACCCGATGCGGTTCCACAATGCGCTGCGCGCGGTTCGCGATGTGCTGCAACAGCATCCGGAGGTGTATCTGATCAACGAGGGCGCCAACGCTTTGGACATTACCCGCAATGTCATCGACATGCAGCTGCCGCGACACCGGCTCGACAGCGGGACCTGGGGGGTGATGGGCATCGGGATGGGCTACGCGATCGCCGCCGCGGTCGAAACCGGCAAACCGGTGGTGGCAATCGAGGGTGACAGCGCATTTGGCTTCAGCGGCATGGAATTCGAGACGATCTGCCGGTACCGCCTGCCGATCACGGTTGTCATCCTCAACAACGGCGGGGTCTACCGCGGCGACGAGACCTTGGGCGCTGATCCCGCACCGACCGTGCTGAGTGCGCATGCGCGCCACGAGTTGATCGCAGAGGCCTTCGGCGGCAACGGCTATCATGTCACCACTCCTGGCGAACTGCAGTCGGCGTTGGCCGATGCGCTGGCAGCGAACGGGCCGGCGATCGTCGACTGCGAGCTCGACCCTGCCGCGGGTGTGGAGAGCGGGCACCTGACCAGCCTCAACCCGAAAAGCGCCGCCGCCAAAGGGTGATGGTCAGCGGCGGCCGGTGAGGCCGAGCATCCGGGCGTCGAAGAACTCGTTCAACGACAACTTTCGCGCGCATACCGAAAGAGCCCGGGCCACCGGTGATCCCGGCTCCGCAGAGTTGGTGGCGACGGTTATCTGCGCGGTGAGGGCCGGATCGACGAGCTCGAACACCCGGATGTCGCCGGCCATCAAGGTGGTCCACAGCCAGGTATGCGGCAGGATGCACGCCCAATTGCCGGTTGCGACCTGCGCCAACATCGAAGCGACGGAGTCGGTCTCGACCTGCGGGGTGATCGTGATCGCGTGGTCGGCGAAGGCCGCGTCGATGACCTGCCTGTCCCGCATGTCCGGTGTCAGCAACGCCAGCGGCAGCTGCGCCGCATCCGGCCACCGCACCGTCGAAGTGCCTGCCGGCAGCATGTCGGCCGGCGCAAGCAGGACATAGCGTTCCTGGTACAGCGGCACCAGTTCCACGTCGCGGGCCTCTTCGGGAACGCTGTGCACGATCGCGGCTTCCAGCTCGAAATCCCGCAGCCGTCGGTACAGCTCGGTGGTGGCAAGCCGGGAATGGATTTGCACCTTCACCAACGGGTGATCCGAACAGAACGCCGAGAGCACCAACGAGGCTGTGGTGGAAGCCGTTGGCACTGTGCCCAGCCGAAGTGTGCCGGTGATCCCGGACCGTACAGCCCGTACTTCGGCCTTGAACGCATCGTGCTCGGCCAAGATTCGCTTGGCCCACACCACCAGTCGTTCGCCCTCGGCGGTGAGCCCCTGAAAGCTGTGTCCGCGGTTGATCAGGGTGACGTCAAGCTCACGTTCGAGTTTGGCGATGGCGGCCGAAAGTGCAGGCTGCGACACGTAACACTTCTCGGCGGCCCGGGCGAAGTGTCGCTCCTGGGCAACCGCGACGAAGTACTCCAGCTGACGAAAGAGCATCGGCACCTCCGTGCGGGCGGTCGCGGGATCCAAGTGTCTCAGCGTGCCCTGACAGCCAGCAAGCACCCGTTATCGTCGTCGCTACGGTAGCTGATACGATTGCCGTCTCGAAGCTTACTTTCGCAAGCCCCCAAATCCCGAAGGTTGACCCATGCCCAAGCCCGTCATCGTCAGTGCTGTCCGGACCGCCATCGCGACGTCGTTCAAGGGCGCATTGGTCAACACTCCCCCCGAAGTGCTCGCGACCACGATCCTGCAAGAAGCGGCCCGCCGGTCCGGAGTCAAGACCGCCGACATCGACGATGTCATCTTCGCTGAATCCCACTACGGCGGCGGCGATCTGGCGCGTTACGCGGCGGCGGCCTCCGGGATGGCCTCAGTGCCCGGTCAGGCCGTCAACCGGCATTGTGCGGGCAGCCTCACCGCTGTTGCCAACGCGGCGGCGCAGATCGGCTCAGGCGTCGAACGGGTGGTCGTCGGCGGCGGAGTTCAGTCGCTGTCGATGACTCCGCTGATGAAGCAACGCATCCCGGGACCGACCCTGGAATTTGTAGACCAGTGGCTCCCACCCACCCATGTGGAGGCACCCGATGCGCCAACCCGCGACATGTCGATCACGGTCGGGTGGAACACCGCTAAGGCGGTGGGGATCAGTCGCGAAGAGATGGATGCCTGGGCCTTGCGGTCGCATCAACGTGCCATCGCTGCTATCGACAACGGCGCTTTCCTCGACGAGATCGTCCCGCTGAAAATTCAGGGCCCCGACGAGGCGCTGGTGGACTTCAGCGTCGACGAACACCCCCGCCGCGAAACCAGCATGGAGAAGCTGGCATCGCTGAAGGTGCTACACCCGGAGATCGACGGGTTTTCCATCACCGCCGGCAACAGCAGCGGGACGAACGACGCGGCCGCCGCGCTGACCCTGGCCGACGACGACTTCGCCCGATCTGCCGGGCTCACGGTGCTGGGTTCGGTCAAGACGTGGGCCTCGGCCGGCGTTGAACCACGCGACACCGGTCTCGGCGCGGTACGGGTGATCGGCAAGGTGCTCGACCGCGCCGGCCTGGTCCCCGCGGACGTAACGCTGTGGGAGATCAACGAGGCGTTCGCCTCGGTGCCGATCGCCGCATGCCGCGAGTACGGGCTCGACGAGGACCGGGTCAACATCTACGGCAGTGGATGCAGCCTGGGCCACCCCATCGCGGCCTCCGGGGCGCGGATGCTGACCACCCTGGTGCATGAATTGGGCCGCCGCGGGGGCGGAATCGGTGTGGCAGCGATGTGTGCGGGCGGCGGCCAGGGCGGCGCCGTCGTCATCGAGGTTTAGCCGGCTTCTCCACGCGCCGCGATGAGTCGGCTTGCGTGCTCGAGAATGCAGTTGAGGCCGTACTCGAAGTTGATGTCGTCGGCGACGCCGATCCGGTGACCCTTCTCGGTCAGTTCGGCGATCAGCGGCATGGTCTCGGGGTCGATCACCGAAGTTCCACTGCGGCGATACGGTTCGGCTCCGCCCGACCTGTCCTGCAGCCGCTCCAGAACCGCCGCACCTTGGGTGTGAACCGAGATGCTGGCGTAGGTGTCGAACGCGTCCTCGGGCGACAGGCCCGCCTCCACCAGGGTGGCGACTGCCTTTTCGAGTTTCTGGAAGGCGGCTTGTGTCGCCTCCCGGCCGAAGGTGCCGCGGATCAGGATCAGATCGCAAAGGATCGGATTGGACCGGAACGTCTGGCGCATCTTTCGAGCGTGATTGCGCAGCGATTCCTGCCAGTCCTGGCCTTCGACAAACGGTGTCGCGAAGTCGTACTGGCCCAGCGCGCGATCGGTCATCGCGTTGAGCAGATCGTCTTTCTTCCGGAAGTACCAGTAAATGCTCGTCACACCGACATCGAGATGCTTGGCCAACAGCGGCATGCTCAGGCCGTCAACCGACGCTTCGTTGGCGACCTCGAACGCGCCGTTGATGATTTCGTCGACGCTGATCGATCCACGTTGACGCCGCTGCCGCTTGTCCGCGACTGCCTGCCTGGCCAATTCGGTGCCCTCCGCTAGTTCGAACGGGCTATCGTATCAGATATGGTAAGGCTTCTGGTAATGGCTCAGGCGGTCAGTAGCGGTGCGATCCAGGTCAATTCGGCGGGCAGCTGCAAGCTCCAGAACGATGCGTCGTGTCCGCCGGGCGAGAACCCGCCCGACGGCGGGCTGGGCAGCTGCGCCACGAACTGCTTCGTCGCGCTGTAGAACGGATCGCTGTTGCCGCAGTCCACCCTGATCGGGATCGACGCCAGCCCGGGCATCCCGAATACCGAGTTGGCCGCGAAATCGTCGGGGCCGTCGAACGCTCCCGGCGCGGCCGCCCCAGAGGACATCCACAGCGCCGGGCTCACCGCGCAGATCGCGGCGGTGCGGGGCGCTCCGAGCCGGCCGCCGAGCAGCAGCGCGCCGTAACCGCCCATCGACCAGCCCAGAAAACCCACCCGGGAGGTGTCGAGGCCCCTGGTATCCAACATCGGGATGAGCTCGTTCAACACCATGGCACCGGAATCTTCACCGGAAGCCCTTCTGTGCCAATAACTTCCGCCGCCGTCGACGGCCACCACCGCGAACGGCGGCAGGCCGGCGGCGACGGCTTGGGCCAGGCCTTGTTCGACGCCCCCTTCCATGACGGTGGCAGCGCTACTTCCTTTGCCGTGCAGTGCAATCACCGGTCGCAGCGGTTTGGTTTGACCCGGCGGCCGAGCGATCGCCCAGTTGGTGGCGATTCCGCCACGCGCCGCAGACACGAATGAGCCGGTCACCATCGTTGGGGCCGCGACCGGCGCAGGGGCCGGTTCTAGCGGCGGGCGCGGCGCCAGCGGAACGCCGGTGCCTGCCATCGTGACCGGCGTCGTGACGGGGGGTCGGGCGGGCGGCAACCTATCCAGCGCGTAGGCGCCCAGTGCTCCCGCCGCTGCACCGGCGCCAAGGCGCAACACGGCACGACGACTCAGATCTGGCATGCGGGTCATCCTAAAGCGCCGCTCGATGCCGCCTCGCCGCTGCACGGTTGGGGCGCCACATCGGACCTGGCGTTTGTCGGAAAGGGCTATGCGGAATCAGGCGGACTGGCACCATGTCCTAGGTGACTGCAGCTGTCACTCCCAAGGGAGAACGTCGGCGGTACGCGCTGGTCAGCGCCGCCGCCGAGCTGCTGCGCGAAGGCGGATTCGAGGCCGTCCGCCACCGTGCCGTCGCCCGCCGGGCGGGCCTTCCACTGGCGTCGACGACCTACTACTTCTCCAGCCTCGATGACCTGATCGCCAGCGCGGTCGCTCATATCGGAATGCTGGAAGTGGCGCAGCTGCGAGCCGAGGTCGCAACCCTGTCCCGCCGGCGCCGCGGGCCCGAGACCACCGCGGATCTGCTGGTCGACCTGCTCGTCGGCAGTGAATCCGGCCCGCGCCTGACCGAGCAGCTGATTTCGCGCTATGAGCGCTACATCGCCTGTGCCCGCCAGCCCGCGTTGCGCGACATCCAGCGCCGCAATCTGCATCACCGCGTCGACGCGATCGCCGAGGTGGTCGAGCGTTCGGGACGCTCGGTGCGCCCGGAGTTGGTGTCAGCGTTGATCTGCGCAGTCGACGGCGCGGTGGTTTCCGCCTTGGTCGACGACCAGGAGGATCCCCGGACCGTTGCGCGGGCGACTGTGATCGATGTCATCGACTCGTTGGCGCCGTTCGATCAACACCCCGTACAGATCTGATCTCTTCCGGCGTGGGCGGGCTAGCGGTCGAGCTGTCGGCGGATCGCGGCCAACCCGAGTTGGGCTTCGTCGAGCAGCGCAGCGACGTGTGCGAGCCGCTCACGTAATTCTTCGGTGTCCGGCTGGGACCGCGGACGACGACGCGGCGCGGGCGCCAGATCCGGCGGCAGAGTCGGCGTGATGATGTAGCCGGTCGCGAAGTCGCCATAAAGCGTCACGTCTTCCGGCCGGTGATACCAATACAGCGCGACGTAGGCGCATAGGACCGCGTCGACGGGATCTTCGTCTCTGTCCAGCTGTGCCGGTCGAGTCGCGGCGGCAATCCGCCGCCGCAGCTCCACCCACGACACGTTGTGGTTCACCCGCAGCCGCGGCGTTGCCTTGTCGAGTCCCTCGATCAGCGTCATCAGCTGCAGCAGTTCACGCTGACGAACCTCGAATGGCCCCCTTTTGTACTTCAGGGTCTTCTCCAGGCCGAACAATGCGATGGTCGCCGGGTGTGGATACACCTCGATCGCGCGTCGTGGCGAACTCGACAGGGGATCCATGTCGAGAGTGAGTGCCGTCGCTATCCGGGCGCCGCGCGGATCGTTGAATTCGGGCTTTTCCGCAAACGCCGGCCGCGCTCCCGCGTCGAACCGCTGAAAATCGTGGTTGAGCGCCGCCTCGCAGGGCCGGTGCCCGGTCAAATTCTTCACGATCAGTGGCGCGTCGATGGCCACCAGGCAGTCGTTGCTGACGTACGGCGACACCGCGGCTTCGATGCTCGCGTCGTCCTGCGCGGCGCCGACGTGCAGAAGTCGGCCGTCGGAATCGATGGCCGCGACACCCGTGCTGTTTTTCTCGCCCCAGGCGAGATCGAGCCCAACGAAGTGCATGGGGCCACTGTGCCTGATCCGTGCGCCGTGCGGCGCCGTTAAGCTGTGTGTTTGTGACAATCCCGAACGTGCTGGCCGATCGCTACGCCAGCCCCGAGATGGTGGCGATCTGGTCGCCGGAAGCCAAAGTTGTCGCCGAGCGGCGGCTCTGGCTGGCGGTGCTGCGGGCGCAGGCGGAGTTGGGGGTCGAGGTCCCCGAAGCCGCCGTCGCCGACTACGAACGGGCGCTCGACGATGTCGACCTAACCTCGATCGCCGCCCGCGAGCGGGTGCTGCGCCACGACGTCAAAGCCCGCATCGAGGAATTCAACGCGCTGGCCGGGCACGAACAGGTGCACAAGGGCATGACCAGCCGCGACCTGACCGAGAACGTCGAGCAGCTGCAGGTTCGCCGGTCGCTGGAATTGGTGTTCTGCCACGGCGTCGCAGTGGTGGCCCGAATGGCTGAACGTGCGGTGACCTACCGCGACCTGGTGATGGCCGGACGTAGCCACAACGTCGCGGCGCAGGCCACCACGTTGGGCAAGAGGTTCGCCTCGGCGGCGCAGGAGACTCTGCTGGCGTTGACCAGACTGCGCGAACTGATCGACCGCTACCCGTTGCGCGGCATCAAAGGGCCGATGGGCACCGCCCAGGACATGCTCGACCTACTCGGCGGCGACGTGGCGAAGCTGGCTGAACTCGAACGACGCATTGCCGACTTCCTCGGATTCACAACGGTTTTGACCAGTGTCGGGCAGGTCTACCCGCGTTCGCTGGACCACGAAGTGGTGTCCGCTCTGGTTCAGCTGGGTGCCGGGCCGTCGTCACTCGCGCACACCATCCGGCTGATGGCCGGCCACGAGCTGGTCACCGAGGGCTTCGCGCCGGGACAAGTCGGGTCATCGGCGATGCCGCACAAGATGAACACCCGCAGTTGCGAGCGGGTCAACGGACTACAAGTGGTGCTGCGCGGCTACGGCTCGATGGCCGCTGAATTGGCCGGTGCGCAGTGGAACGAAGGAGACGTCTTCTGCTCGGTGGTGCGCCGAGTGGCGTTGCCGGACAGCTTCTTCGCCGTCGACGGACAGGTCGAGACGATGTTGACCGTGCTCGAAGAATTCGGTGCTTACCCCGCGGTGATCGCGCGCGAGCTGGATCGGTACCTGCCGTTCCTGGCCACCACGAAGGTCTTGATCGCCGCGGTGCGCGCCGGGATGGGGCGTGAGGCCGCCCACGGGGTGATCAAAGAACACGCGGTGGCGACCGCACTGGCGATGCGCGAACGCGGCGCCGAGCCGGACCTGCTCGACCGGCTGGCCGCCGATCCACGACTGCCGCTGGACCGAGCGGCGCTGGACGCAGCACTGGCCGACAAGCAGGCGTTCATCGGCGCCGCCGGCGACCAGGTCGACGCGGTGGTTGCCGGGGTGGACGCACTGGTCGCCCGCTACCCGGACGCGGCCAAGTACACGCCGGGTGCGATCCTGTGACCCTCGCCGGCGCCCTCGCCGAGATCGACTTCACCGATCTGGACAACTTCGCGAGCGGGTTTCCGCATGAATTATTCGCCCTCCATCGGCGCGAAGCGCCGGTGTACTGGCACGAGCCCACCGAGCACACCCCCGACGGGGAGGGCTTCTGGTCCGTCGCCACCTATGCGGAAACGCTTGCGGTGCTCAAGGATCCGGCGACCTTCTCATCAGTCACCGGCGGTGAGCGGCCGTCCGGCGGGACGCTGTTGCAGGACCTGTCCATCGCGGGTCAGGTGCTCAACATGATGGACGATCCGCGGCACTCGCAGATTCGGCGACTCGTCAGCTCCGGGCTGACACCACGGATGATCCGCCTTGTCGAGGACGATCTTCGGGCCCGGACGTGTCGGCTGCTGGATGCGGTGGTGCGCGGTGAACCGTTCGACTTTCTGGTTGACATCGCCGCCGAACTGCCGATGCAGATGATCTGCATCCTGCTGGGAGTGCCGGAGTCCGAACGGCATTGGCTGTTTGAGGCCATCGAGCCGCAGTTCGACTTCGGCGGCTCACGCAAGGCGTCGTTGTCGCAGCTCTCCGTCGAGGAGGCCGGGTCGCGCATGTACTCCTACGGCCAGGAGTTGATCGCGTCCAAGCGGGCCGAGCCGACCGACGATATGTTGTCGGTCGTCGCGAACGCGATGCTCGATGACGCGAACGCACCGGCGATGTCGGATCTCGAGCTGTACCTGTTTTTCAGTCTGCTGTTCAGCGCCGGTGCGGAGACGACGCGCAACGCGGTGGGCGGTGGGCTGCTGGCACTGGCTGAACATCCAGAGCAATTACGCACGCTGCGTGAGGATTTCGATACGTTGCCGACCGCGGTCGAGGAGATCGTCCGATGGACGTCGCCGTCGCCGTCCAAGCGGCGTACTGCCACCCGCAGTGTCACAGTCGGCGGTGCGTCGGTGCAGGCGGGACAGAAGGTGCAGATCTGGGAAGGCTCGGCCAACCGTGATGCCAGCGTGTTCGACCGTGCCGACGAGTTCGACATCGCTCGAAAGCCCAACCCACACTTGGGTTTCGGCCAGGGTGTGCATTATTGCCTGGGCGCCAATCTGGCTCGGCTAGAACTGCGGGTGCTGTACGAGGAGCTGTTTTCGCGTTTCCAATCCGTGCGGGTTGTGCGGCCCGTCGAATGGACGCGCAGCAACCGGCACACCGGTATCCGGCACTTAGTCGTGGAATTGTCTTAGGGCAGTGACATGTCACACCATTTCGACACACCCACCGTCCGCGAGGATCCACGGCTGAACCTGTGCGACATGTACCTGTTTGCCGGGAGCCCAGACACGACGGTGATGGCGATGACCGTCAATCCGGCAGCGAATGCGGAGAGTTCCGCGCCCTTTCGAGATGAGGCAGTTTATGCATTCCGGTTCGACACCGACGGTGACCGGAGCGAAGACCTATCTTTCAAGGTGCGCTTCGCGGACCATGAAAATTCACAGCGGTTCGACCTGATCCGCGCCGACGGTGCCCCCGACGGACTTGACGGCACCGTGATCGTCAGCGCGGACCTGCGTACCAACGCCGAGGGAACGGCGCCCGGCATTCGCGCATTTGCCGGTGTGGTACGCGACGCCTTCGCCGGCGATGCGGCTGCGCTCGAGAGGTTCAAGGCGGCCTTCGCCGCTGACAGGTATGAGCCAGATGTGTTCGTCAATCATGTCAACTTCTTTCACGACCGCACTGTCGCGGCAATCGTATTGGAAGTTCCGAACTGGTTAATCGGCAACAACTCTCAAATAGCGGCATGGTCGACGGTGTCGCTATACGGACATGCGCCCGAGCAGCAGGTGGCGCGGTGGGGCCTACCGCTGTTCACCCATATGTTTCTGGCCGACGGTGATCTGCGTGAGCAATTCAATCGCAGCGGGCCCTGCGACGACTCGACAGTGTTTGTCGATGCGACAGTGCGCGCCGTAAGCCGGTATACGCGACTGGCGGGTACCGCTGGCGACCCCGAGGCGTATGGGCGACGCGTTGCGTCGTTATTCGGATCGCTCAGTCTGCCGTACCGGCTTGGCACCGCTGCCTCGTTCGACTACACCGGCTTCAACGGGCGTGCATTGGAGGACAACGTGATGGACGTCATGCTTTCTCTATTGACCAACTCGCCCTTGGGCACCGGGATTAGGCCCGATCTTGCACTGATCAATCCGTATTTCCCTTACCTGCAACCCGTTTCGGCGACCCTTCGGCGATAAGTACACGCGGAGGGACGGGTGCTGGCGGCGGGCGCTCGTCGGCTAACGCGATCAGCGCACCCTGACGGCTACCCCCGCCGAACGCAACTCGAGGGCGGCCAGGCCACGGATGGCGCCGGGGTCCGCAACCCGCCACGCGCCGACCGGGTCGGGGCTGACGGCGGCCAGTCGGCGCAGCGGCCGGTTAGCCAAGGCCCGCAACGCCAGCAGCTGTTCGCCGGCCGGTGTCGTTGCCAGCGTGCTGACGGTCCATTTGCGGCGGAAGAACCGGATGCGCAGCACCAACCAGGGCATCACCACGCCGAGGGTCGGCGGTGCAGCGACGGCCAGCGCCAGCACTACCGCCAGCCAGGTCGCGGTGGTGTCCAGGTTGTGGCCGGCGCCGGCGATGTCGAGGGCGGCCTTGCTGGCCGCGGTAAGCGGTTTGCTTACCGCGTCACCGACCAGCGGGATGTGATCGGCACTATGACCGGCTGACTCGAGGCTGTCGGCAACACCGTCCGCGCCGCCTTTGACCTGTCGGCCGACCGCGGCGATGGTCGACACCGCGCTGTGGACGGCCAGGCCGACCAGCACCCAGATAAAGGTCCAGATGACGACGACGACGTCACTGAACAACTGCGCCAGCAGTCGGCCCGGTGTAGTGGCGTAGGGGAGAAACCGCGATTTCATAACTCTGATCCCAGCACAGAGCGGGTCTGACGGTCGGCTTTACGCAGCCTGCATCGTCGCCCGGCTAGATCTGATTGCAGGCCTCGCCCCCTCGCCGCTGCGCGGCTGGGGGTACCCCCACAGCGGGCCGTTCGGGCCCGCATCGTCACCCGGCTAGGCTGGCCCGATGCGTCCAGCACTGTCCGACTACCGGCACCTGGCCAGTGGCAAGGTCCGCGAGCTCTATCGCATCGACGCCCAGCACCTGTTGTTCGTCGCCACCGACCGGATCTCAGCGTTCGACTACGTGCTCGACAGCGTGATTCCCGACAAAGGTCGGATTTTGACCGCGATGAGCGTGTTCTTCTTCGACCTCGTCGAGGCGCCCAACCACCTTGCGGGGCCGCCGGACGATCCGCGCATCCCCGACGAGGTCCTCGGCCGCGCGCTGGTGGTGCGCGAGCTGAAGATGGTGCCGGTGGAGTGCGTCGCCCGCGGCTACCTGACCGGCTCAGGATTACTGGATTACCGGCAGACCGGCAAAGTCTGCGGCATCACATTGCCGCCCGGCCTGGTCGAGGCCAGCAGGTTCTCCTCACCGCTGTTCACGCCGGCGACGAAAGCCGAACTGGGGCAACATGATGAGAACATCTCATTCCCGCAGGTGATCCAGATGGTCGGTGGGGTTCGCGCCAACCAATTGCGCGACCGTACGCTGCAGACCTATGTACAGGCGGCCGACCACGCGTTGAGAAGAGGAATCGTCGTCGCCGACACCAAATTCGAGTTCGGTATCGACGCGCACGACAACTTGGTGCTGGCCGACGAGATTTTCACCCCCGACTCGTCGCGCTACTGGCCGGCCGCCGATTACCATGCCGGCGTGGTGCAGGCCAGTTTCGACAAGCAGTTCGTCCGCAATTGGCTGACCGGCCCCGACTCCGGCTGGGACCGCTCCGGATCGGAGCCTCCGCCACCGCTGCCCGAGGGCATCATCGATGCCACTCGCGACCGTTACATCGAGGCTTACGAACGGATTTCCGGGCTGCGTTTCGGCGACTGGATCGGGCCCGGCGCATGAGCCGCGCCGGCGACGATGCAGAGCGACGCGATGAGGAGGAAGCGGTGCTCATGACTGATGCGACAGCACCCCCCGTCACCAAGCGGGTGGAGAGCCGACGGGAATTTCACGGCGACGTGTTCGTCGACCCGTATGAATGGCTGCGAGACAAGTCCAGTCCCGAAGTCATCGCGCATCTGGAAGCCGAGAACGAGTACGCCGACCACTCGACCGCTCAGCTTGAACCGTTGCGGCAGCGGATCTTCGACGAGATCAAGGCACGCACCAAGGAGACCGACCTGTCGGTGCCCATCCGGCGCGACGGCTGGTGGTATTACGCCCGTAGCTTTGAGGGCAAGCAATATGGCGTGCAATGCCGTTGCCCGGTAGCCGATCCGGCTGACTGGAACCCGCCAGTGTTCGATGAGAACACCGAGATCCCCGGTGAGCAGATTCTGCTCGATGAGAACGTCGAAGCCGAGGGACACGACTACTTCGCACTGGGCGCTGCCAGCATCAGCCCCGACGGCAATGTGCTCGCGTACTCCGTCGACGTGGTCGGTGATGAGCGTTATACGTTGCGGTTCAGGGATCTTCGGACCCAGGAGCAATACCCGGACGAGATTGTCGGCATCGGCGCAGGGGCGACGTGGGCCACCGACAACCGAACCGTCTACTACACCACCGTCGACGCGGCCTGGCGTCCCGAAACAGTCTGGCGGCACCGACTCGCCTCCGGTCTGCCCGCCGAAAAGGTGTATCACGAAGCCGACGAGCGGTTTTGGCTTGCGGTGGGCCGGACTCGAAGCGATGCCTACGTGCTGATCGCGTCGGGGTCGGCCATTACCTCGGAGGTCCGCTACGCCGACGCCGCCGACCCAGATGCCGAGTTCGTCACGGTGCTGCCGCGGCGCGACGGTGTCGAGTATTCGGTGGAACACGCAATCGTCGACGGTCAGGATCGGTTTTTGATCCTGCACAACGACGGCGCCGTGAACTTCACCCTCGTGGAGGCGCCTGCCGACGACCCCGGTACGCAGCGGACGCTGATTGCGCACCGCGACGACGTGCGACTAGACGGCGTCGATGCGTTCGGCGGGCATCTGGTAGTCAGCTACCGCGGTGAAGCGTTGCCGCGAATTCAGTTGTGGCCCATCGATGGCGACGACTACGGACAGCCCGAGGAGATCTCGTTTGCGTCCGAGCTGATGTCGGCCGGACTGGGGGCCAACCCGAATTGGGACTCACCCAAGCTCCGGATCGGCGGTGGGTCGTTTGTCACGCCGGTGCAGATCTACGACCTGGATCTCGTTACCGGCGAGCGCACGCTGCTGCGCGAGCAGCCGGTGCTCGGCGACTACCGGCGCGAGGACTACGTCGAACGCCGAGATTGGGCCTACGCGGCCGACGGAAGCCGGATTCCCATCTCGATCGTGCACCGCGCGAACATCGAGTTCCCCGCTCCGGCAATGGTTTACGGCTATGGTGCATACGAGATCTGTGAGGATCCGCGTTTCTCCATCGCGCGGCTGTCGCTGTTGGACCGCGGCATGACGTTTGTCGTCGCGCACGTCCGCGGCGGCGGCGAGATGGGCCGGCTGTGGTACGAGCACGGCAAGCTGTTGGAGAAGAAGAACACGTTCACCGATTTCGTCGCGGTCGCAAACCATCTGGTGGACTCCGGACTGACCCGGCCGGAGGAGTTGGTGGCCTTGGGCGGCAGCGCCGGTGGGCTGCTCATGGGTGCAGTGGCCAACATGGCTCCCGATCTGTTCGCGGGGATTCTGGCGCAGGTCCCGTTCGTCGACCCGCTCACGACGATTCTGGACCCGTCACTGCCGTTGACCGTCACCGAATGGGACGAATGGGGAAACCCGTTGAGCGACAGCGATGTTTACCACTATATGAAATCGTATTCGCCGTACGAGAACGTCGCCGCGCAGAAGTATCCGCGCATCCTGGCGATGACATCGCTGAACGACACCAGGGTCTACTATGTCGAACCTGCGAAATGGGTAGCGGCTTTGCGGCACACCAAAACCGACGGCAATCCGGTGCTGTTGAAGACCCAGATGACCGCCGGCCATGGTGGTATCAGCGGGCGCTACGAGCGCTGGAAAGAAGTGGCCTACCAGTACTCCTGGCTCTTAGCTGCCGCCGATGGCGACCACTACGGCAGCGGCCAGGTAGACGATCTCCTCAGCGGTGCGCAAGGGTAGCTGCGTCGTCATCGACTTGGGCGGATTGGGCATTCGCGCCGCGTAGATGTTGGCCGGGAACATCGCCAGCATCAGCAGCAGCAGGCAAACGGCCGCAGCGACGCGAGTGGTCGGAGTCAACAGGCCCACTGCGCCAAGGAACTCCAGCACGCCGGTGACGGTCACCAGCAGGCCGGGCGCCGGTAGCTGCGGGGGCACAATCGCAATCAAGGCGGCGCGTAGCGGTGGGGCGAAGTGCGCGACACCGGTCAGAACGAACATCGCGGCTAGGCCGACGGCGACCGCTTTGGTCCAGGTGCCGACATAGTCGACACCGGCCCAGCCCGCGATCCGGGCCACGATGCTTCCCACCAGCAGGGTGATCAACGGAGCCATTTCAACTCTCCAATCTAGACACTGACAAGTTCTGATCATGCAGCATAAAATTAGAACTAGCCGCTGTCAAGTTAGCCGTCTATGCTGGCGTTATGACTCGCCCGACCTACCATCACGGAGACCTGCGGGCCGCGATCCTGACCGAGGCCGCACGCCTTGTCGATGAGCGCGGCGCCGACCGGGTGTCACTGCGCGAGTTAGCGCGGGAAGCGGGGGTGTCGCACGCAGCGCCGGCGCACCACTTCACCGATCGGCGCGGTCTGTTCACCGCGCTGGCCGCTCAGGGGTTCGAACTGTTGGCAGTGGCCCTTGCCGAGGCCCGGCCCCGGTTCCTTGACGCCGCGCTCGCCTATGTGCGGTTCGCTCTCGAGCACCCAGGCCATTACCGGGTGATGTTCGACAAGTCGCTGGTCGATTCGTCGAACCGCGAGCTGGCAGCTGCTCAGGCGGCCGCCGGCGCGGAGTTGTCCCGGGGTGTGGCGTCGCTGCCGGACCAGCACGCCAAAGCAGATCCGTCCGGTGCCGAGCTGGCGGCTTGGTCACTGGTGCACGGGTTTTCGATGCTTTGGCTCAATGACGCGGTGAACGCCCGCCTCAAGGCGACCGATCCGATGGCGACCGTCGAGCGGATCGCCACCATGCTCTTCGAAGAGTAACCCGACTAAAACGTGGGGACGTGCCGTTGGCTCTTGGCCGGCGGCTTGTTGGGCAGGAAGGCGACGGGCACCAGTGCCAACGCGACAACGACCATCGCCACCCCGATGACCAGCGTGTAGGCGTGTGTGAGGTCGTGCATCAGCCGGACGGTGAAATCAGCGGAGACGTCGTGGTGGGACGGCGCCGGTGGACCGTGCTTCCCGACTTTTCCGCGGAGGATCCCGAGTTTCTCTGCGGTGGTGATGCTTTCGCTGCGGTTGAATTGGCTGGTCAAAATCACCGACATCAATGCAATGCTCATCGAAGTGGCGACGTGTTGATTGACACTGAGCAGTGTGGACCCGCGCGCCACCTGCTGGGGCGCCAACGTCTGCACCGCCGCCCCGGATAGCGGCGTCATGGTGCAGCCCAGGCCGATGCCGACAATGACCAGTCCGGCAAGCAGGATCGGTTGGTAGTCCGCTTGTTTCCATGCGCCATAGGCGAATACGGTCAATCCGGTACTGATCAGCGTGATCCCGACCAGGAGCACATTGCGGGGTCCGCGTTTGTCCATCAGGGTTCCGGCGAGCGGCATAGCCAGCATCGCGCCGAGTCCCTGCGGAACCATGTGCACCCCGGACTGCAGCGGCGTCTGATGCAGCAACTGCTGGAAATAACTGGGCAACAACAGCACGACGCCGAAAAAGCCAACCGAGAACAGGAACATCGCCGCGTTGGCCAACGTCACCACCCGATTCTGGAAGAGCCGCAGATCGATCAGTGGGTGCTCGACACGGTGCAGCGCGTGCAGAACAAACGCGGTGACCAAGGTCAATCCAATGAGCGCCGGTATCCATACATGGCTGTCGGCGAAGGTACCGTGCCGCGGAACCGACGAAATCCCGAACAGCAGTGCTGCCAACCCGGGCGACAGCAAGAGCATGCCCACGAAGTCAAACGTCTCCGATGATCGCGGACGATCTCGCGGAAAGACCAAGGCCGCGAGCATTAGTACGATCAGGCCGAGCGGCAGATTGATCCGGAAGATCCATTGCCAGCCGTAAGCGCCGATCAGCCAGCCGCCCAGCACCGGCCCGCACATCGGGCCGAGGAGCATCGGGATACCCAGCACCGCCATCAACCGGCCGAGCCGCCTCGGACCGGCTTCGCGCGTCAAGATGATCAATGTCAACGGGACCAGGATCCCGCTGCCGAGTCCTTGTATCATCCGAAACGCGATGAGCTCTACGATGTTTGACGCCACTGAACACAGCAGCGACGCCAGTGTGAACCACAAAGCCGCACCTAAGAACAGCCGCTTGGTGCCGAATCGGTCGGCGGCCCAACCGGCCAGCGGGATGACCGCGACTTGCGCGAGCGTGTAACCCGTTATCGTCCACGCGACGACGGCCTGAGTGGATGCGAACTCCACAATGAACGTGCGCTGTGCGACGCTGACGACCGTGGCGTCCAGGATCGCCATTACCGAGGCGAGAACGCAGACACCGGCGATGCGCAGCAGGCCGGCATCGAGAGAGTCTGGATAGTCAGGCAGGTCGCCGGCGGCCGGTTCGGTGTTCGTAGTCGGCGGTGCCGTGCGAGAAACCATGACCGCCAGCCTAACGAGAAAATAGCTAGCTGACCAACATACTTTGCGCCGGGTGCGATAGGGGTAGCGTGGGCGGCTATGTCTGTGACCGATATCTCTTTGACCACGCTCGACGGCCATCCGACGTCGCTGGCCGACTACAGCGACCACGCAGTCTTGGTGGTCAACGTCGCGTCCAAATGTGGCCTGACACCGCAGTACGCTGCGCTGGAACAGCTTGCGAAAGACTACGGCGACCGCGGGCTCACGGTCCTCGGGGTTCCGTGCAATCAATTCATGGGCCAAGAACCCGGGACCGCCGAAGAAATCCAAACGTTTTGTGCCACCACCTACGGCGTGACGTTCCCGCTGTTAGCTAAGACCGAGGTCAACGGGCCCGGCCGGCACGCGCTTTACGCCGAACTGACGAAGACCCCCGACGCCGACGGGCAGGCCGGTGACGTGCAGTGGAACTTCGAAAAGTTTCTGATCGCTCCCGGCGGAGATGTGGTCAATCGATTTCGTCCCCGGACGGTCCCCGATGCGCCGGAGATAGTCGCTGCGATCGAGGCTGTGCTGCCGAATTAGCTGGTCGCAGGGCCCGATGGACGTTTGTTGTCCGCGTGTATGTCACCATTTGGACATTTGACATCGTCAAAATTGTGATGTGTCTGGGAAATTGATCGTCTCGGTCTCGGGGATCTGTGAACGCACATTGGACGATGTCGCCGAGTTCTGCGCACAGATGGACGTCCGGTCGGTTCCGGTGTCGTTGTTGGCGGCCCCGCGGCTGAAGGGCGGCTATCGGCTCGACCGTGACCCGCACACCGTCGAGTGGCTGGCGGACCGGCGCGCCGCCGGTGATGCGCTCTTGCTGAACGGCTACGACCAGGCCGCCACCAAGAAACGCCGGGGCGAGTTCGCGGCGCTGCCCGCACACGAGGCCAACTTGCGGCTGATGGCGGCTGACCGAGTGCTCGAGCACCTCGGGCTGCGCACCCGGCTGTTCGCGGCGCCGGGTTGGACGGCATCGCCAGGTACCGTTACAGCTCTGCCGCGCAACGGTTTTCGACTGCTCGCCGATCTGCACGGGATCACCGACTTGGTCCGGCGGACCACCGTGCGCGCACGGGTGCTCGGCATCGGAGAAGGTTTCCTCGCCGAGCCGTGGTGGTGCCGGATGCTGGTGCTCTCCGCTGAGCGGGTGGCCCGCCGCGACGGGATCGTCCGGGTCGCGGTCGCCGCGCATCACCTGCGCAAGCCCGGGCCGCTGCAAGCGATGCTGGACGCGGTGGACCTGGCGTTGCTGCAAGGCTGTAAGCCGACCGTGTATCAGTGGCGGGCTGAACAAGCGGTTCTCGACGCGGCCTGATGCGCCGGGTCGCTACTGTGTAGCGCCATGAGCGATACCGGAGCTGCGTCGGCAGGGCCGGCTGCTGATGTCATCGTCGTCGGGGCGGGCCTGGCCGGACTGGTGGCCGCCTGCGAGGTGGTGGACCGCGGGTTGCGGGTGCTGATCCTCGATCAGGAGAACAGCGCCAACCTCGGCGGGCAGGCCTTCTGGTCGTTCGGCGGTCTGTTCTTCGTCGACAGCCCGGAGCAGCGCCGACTCGGTGTCCGCGACAGTCACGAACTCGCTCTGCAGGATTGGCTCGGCACCGCGGCGTTCGACCGGCAGGAAGACTACTGGCCGCGGCAATGGGCGCATGCCTACGTCGATTTCGCCGCAGGGGAGAAACGCAGCTGGCTGCGCGCCAGGGGCTTGCAGATCTTCCCGTTGG
>Ga0209655_10000079_pt1 | contig 35136 bp, 34 predicted proteins | sample BogFormECP03_OM2_FD_188236 | JGI IMG/M metagenome (GOLD analysis project Ga0209655, IMG submission 188236) | Bog forest soil microbial communities from Calvert Island, British Columbia, Canada - ECP03_OM2 (SPAdes) (version 2) | ecosystem: Environmental > Aquatic > Freshwater > Wetlands > Bog ...
GTCTATCCCTTCGGAATTCAGGTCGTACTGATCGAACCGGGCTACATTCCCACCAGCATGAGCCGCAATGCCGGCGAATTGTCTTCCGCGTATGCCAAGGGCGCGGAACAGAGCCCCTACAAATCGGTGTATCAGGGATTTCTCAAGTCGTGGAGCAAGATCACCAAGTCATCGCATTACACGCCGGAAGATTGCGCGCGAGTGATCGTGCGCGCGATGGAAGACGATCCCCCGCGAGCCCGCTACCCTGTAACGCGCGAAGCGAAAATCGGCATCCTCGCCCGCCGCTTACTTACCGATCGCGCGATGGATCGTCAAATGCGCAAAACGATGGGCATCGCCGACTTTCACCGCACTCCACAAACCGACGCGCGAAAATAATTGATGGGTGGTCGGGGGCGATTTCAAGTCGCTGATTCACTGCAGATGCCCGCAACAATCAACCCCAGGATGATCATCTGAATTCCGCCCGCGACCATCCATTTGATCGCCAGTTGGTAGGGCACAATATACACGACATATTCGCCCAGCGCGGTTGGAACCACCGTGAGAAGGGTGATGAGGATGCCGTAGCGAATGCCCTGCACCAGCCACGGTTTTTTCTCGGCCCCGCGCGTGTAGATGTAAGCAAACAGCAGCGCAAAAATAAACTGGCCAACGGCCATGGCCCAGAAGCGGTGCATGATCCCCGTCGGCGACCGATGGCTTGCCGGAATCGCCGCGTAGTCGCTCATCAACCAGACCTGGTGCACCAGATAGTTCGTGAGCATCAGCACGATATATGCAGCAACAATCGCAAGTAGCAGTTTCTTCATGGCCGTAATCGCCTCCTGCCGCTAGATTTTTTGGGCCTTGGGAAAATGCCTGAGAAGGGAGTGCTCCGAGCGCGTTTTGGCGCGCATCGGTAGCCGCAGCCTAGCACCGCCGTGCGGCAGGAGATAGCGATTTTTGCGCCGTACCGAAGCAGATCGGCGATTCGCTGGAATCTTGCTCGTGGATCTACTTGCCAGAGGTATCGAGTTCGCGTTTGCCTGGATTGCGGGTACCCGCGCAGCATAAAACGGTGCGGCTGTTAGGGATTTGTCACTTGAATCGAGACGCTGGCCGCGCGCAACGGAACGTACTGCGCTTCCCACGCGGCGTGCACGGGGCTTTCGGCGTAGGCGTCGGCGGCGGCGCGATCGCGAAATTCGATGGCGTAGGCGGCGTTGAAATCGCGCGGCTGCATGCGTTCACCTTTGATCCAAATATTCTTGATACCGGGAATTTTGGCGGCCATGCCTCTGATGCCGTCAATGGCTTGCTGCTTCTCGGCGTCGCTGGCCGCGGGACTCCATTTCAATTCCACCACGTGCAGAATTGTTTTCGGCTGGCCGAAGCGGTTCTGCCCGGCCACATAACCACCGGCAAACAAGGCCGCGGCCGCTAGCGCGCCGCAAAAAATCTTCCCAACATTCGTCAGCTGGATGCGCATATGTTCTCCTTCGACAAAATTGCAGGTAACGAGTTTAAGCGAGGCTGTGGGCAGCGAGCAACACGTTGCATACATGGAACTTCGCCGCGCGTTGCGAAGCGATTTGCATTGACCCGCTGCTCGCCGCTTGGATACGATGCGCAACAATATTCTCGGATGCGCGGCCCCAGCGCGGCTGCGTGGAGGCGCCATGTACTGTTCAAAATGCGGGGCTTCAGTTGCGGACGGTATCGCGTTCTGTAGCGCGTGCGGACAGCCGATGGTGGGATTCTCTGTAGGGCAAGCAGCGGCCGCGACGCCGTCAGCGACCCCAGCGCAGCCGGGAGGCACAGTTTACGCACCTCCCGCGCAAGCTGGTTGGCAAGCTCCGGCAGCGCGTCCCGTGGCCTACGCGGGATTCTGGCTGCGCTTCGTGGCCCTGATCATTGATGGTCTTCTCCTCTATTTCGTCGGGATGATCCTGTTCCTTCCATTTGCAGCCTCGATGGGCATGGGGATGCGCGGAATGATGACGGGCCGCCCGCCGGACGCGCAAGCATTATTCCCAATGATCCACGCCATGCTCCGGCTCGCGCTGCTTCGCACGGTTCTCCACTGGCTGTACTACTCGCTGCTGGAAAGTTCCGCATGGCAGGGGACGCTGGGCAAAAAGGCGCTGGGGCTGGAAGTTACGGATCTCGAAGGGAACCGCATCAGTTTTGGCCGCGCTACCGGCCGCTTCTTCGCGAAATTCATCTCCACCATCATTCTCTTTATCGGCTACATCATGGCGGGATTCACGGAAAAGAAACAAGCGCTGCACGATATTCTGGCTGGCACGCTGGTAATCCGCAAATTGTAGGAACATTCGCAGGTGCGGTTGCGTAATCAAATCAAGGGAGCACAATGTTCTGTTCGAAATGCGGGACCAACGTCAGCGATGGCGCGGCATTTTGCAGCGCGTGCGGCCAACCCACAGCCGGAGCGACCACGATCGCTCCCGCGCGTCCAGCTCCTGGATTGCCGCCCACCTACGCTCCGCCCGTGCTCGCGCCAATCCTGCCATCTCCTTACGCGGGATTCTGGCTGCGTGTCGTGGCGCACTTGATTGACGATCTGCTGTTAGGCATCGGCATCGGAATTTTGGTGTTGATCGGCGTGGCCATGGTTGGCGTTGGCTCTCTTCGCTCGATGATCGAAGGCATGAACGGAGAAGACCCCCAGATACCGGGGGCGCTGATCTCCGTAATCATTTTCGTGAGCCTTGCGTCGATCCTGCTCGGGTGGCTCTACAACGCCGGAATGGAAAGCTCCCGGCAGCAAGGATCGCTGGGAAAAATGGCGCTCGGGTTGATCGTTACCGACTTGCAAGGGCGCCCAATCGGTTTCGGCCACGCCACCGGAAGATATTTCGCAAAGATAATCACCGGGCTGATTCCCTTAGGGATCGGTTACGCAATGGCAGGATTTACGGAAAAGAAGCAAGCGCTGCACGACATGATTGCGGGCTGTCTCGTGCTGCGCAAGACGTAAAGCGCGATTGCCGGTTCTAGGATCACACTCCTGCCCGAAGACTTCGCGGCAGAACTTGAGAATTTTTGTAAGTCGTGGCTTTAGCCGCTGAAGTACGATTTCGCAGTGGTCGCTCGGATTCTGAAGACGTCCAATTCCGTTACACTCCCCAGCCGTAACGCTCCGAATGTACCAGCGCGTCGTGCAATTCCGCGCGGATGTGCTCGGTAAATTCAGAGCTGCGCAGCACGCGCCCGCCGGTCTCCGCGATATCAATGGTCCGGAAGCCGTGATCCAGCACGCGATCCACCGCCGCTTCAATCCACTGCGCTTCAATCTCCAAGCCAAGAGATTCGCGCAGCAGCAACACCGCGGAAAAAATCGCGCCGAGCGGACAGGCCACATCTTGGCCCGCGAGCGATGGCGCCGAGCCGTGAATCGGTTCGTACAGCGCGGGCTGTCCGTCGCCGCCGCGGCTGAGCGAAGGAATCAATCCAATCGAGCCGGCCAGCGCCGCAGCCTCGTCGCTGAGAATGTCGCCAAAAAGATTTGCCGTCAGGATCACGTCAAACTGCGCGGGCCGCAGCAGCAGTTGCATCGCGGCATTATCCACGTAAAAATGTTCCAGGGTAACTTCGGGATAATCGTGGGCAATGCGCGTCACCGTCTGCCGCCACAGCGCGGAAGTCGCGAGCACGTTGGCCTTATCCACGCTGGCCACGCGGCGACTGCGTGCTGCGGCCCGCTCAAACGCATAGCGTGCCACGCGTTCGATTTCCGCGGCGCTGTATTCAGCCACATCCCGCGCGCGCGCGCCGCTGCCCTCTCCAGTCAGTGAATGTTCGCCAAAATAAATATCACCCGCAAGTTCGCGAATAATTTCGAAATCACAATCGTCAATGCGCTCGCGCCGCAGCGGAGAAATGCCGCTCAGCGCCGGACGCAACCGGATGGGCCGCAAATTAATGTACAGGCCCAGCGCCTTGCGCAGGCCCAGCAAGCCAGCTTCTGGGCGCTTATCGAGAGCCAGGCCGTCCCACTGCGGTCCACCGATTGCGCCGAGCAAAATCGCATCAGCCGAACGGCAGCCGGCCAGCGTTTCGGCAGGCAGCGGCGAGCCAAAACGTTCGATCGCGGCTCCGCCAAACGCCAATTCCCGGAATTCAAATTTATGTTCGAATGATTTCGCGCAGTCTCCGAGGATTTGTACCGCAGCATGCGTGACTTCCGGCCCGATTCCGTCGCCCGGCAATACCGCAATGGTCTTCCTTACTCCAGACATGACTGTAATCTCCCGTAGCGATGTAACCCGTACCCATGAAAATTGTTCAGCGCGTCACTCCCGCGGCCGCGGTTTGCCGCGTCGGCGCGTGCGTGCGCGCGCGGCGCACCTTGTGAATGATCGAAAGCAGGTCGCGATCGGTCACTTGTTTCGCGGCGTCGGCGCGGGCCGTCGCCAGGCCATAGCACTCGGCGAGTTCCGCGTCGCTGGTCGTGTAGCCCAGCTCTTCCAATCGCGCGCGCAAAGCATTGCGTCCGGAATGTTTGCCCAGCACCAGCCGTCGCGCCGGAACGCCCACTTTTTCCGGCAGAATAATTTCGTACGTAAGCGGATTTTTCAGAATGCCGTCCTGATGAATTCCAGCCTCGTGCGCGAAGGCGTTCGCGCCCACCACCGCCTTATTCGGCGGCACGTTGATGCTGGTGATCGCAGAAAGCATCCGACTCGTGGCGTAAATCTTTTCGAGCGAAATATTGGTACGCACCGCGAAGTGGCTCTTGCGCACCTGCAGCGCCACCGCAATCTCTTCGAGCGATGCGTTTCCGGCGCGTTCGCCGATGCCGTTGATGGTGCACTCCACCTGGCGCGCGCCCGCGGCAATGGCCGCAAGTGAATTCGCGACGGCCAGACCCAGGTCGTTGTGGCAATGCGCGCTGAAAATTATTTTGGGATATGCAGCAAGATGCTTGCGGGCAGAGCGGAACATGTCGCCATATTCGTCGGGTGTGGTGTAGCCGACGGTATCCGGAAGATTAATGATGTTCGCTCCGGCCGCGGCTGCCGCTTCGATGGCCTCGAACAGGAAATCCAAATCTGTGCGGCTCGCGTCTTCCGCGGAAAATTCCACGTCGTCGCAGTGCGTGCAGCCATAGGCCACAGCCTTGGAGATCTGCGCCAGTGCCTCGCTGCGTGAAATGCGCAACTTGTGTTTCAGATGCAAGTCCGAAGTAGCCAGAAAAATGTGCAAGCGCGGTTTGGCGGCGGGTTCGATGCCGCGCAACGCTGCGTCCACGTCTTCCTGCCTCGCGCGGGCCAGCGCAGCCACGCGGCAATCCTTGATTTCCGCGGCCACAGCGCGCACTGCTTCTAGATCGCCGGGTGACGAAATCGGGAAGCCCGCTTCGATCACGTCCACGCCAAGCTGCTCCAATTGACGCGCCAGCTGCAGCTTCTCCTCGGTATTCATGGAGAAGCCGGGGGACTGCTCGCCATCGCGCAGCGTCGTGTCAAAAATGTGGACGTGTTCCATGCAGACTCCTTTGGACCATACCAGTGTTTCGTGTGCGGCGCGAGGAGTCCAATTTATAATTCTTGCATGTAGGATAAATCTCTCTTATACAAGAGGATGGCCTGGGAGGCCGGTGGCATGGACCTGGCGGCATTGCAGATGTTTCAAATGGTGGCAAATGAGCGCAGCTACTCGCGCGCGGCCGTAAAACTGTTTCGCACCCAGCCGGCGATCAGCATCGCCATGCGCAAATTGGAAGACTGGGTTGGCCAGCCGCTGTTCGTGCGCGGCTCCGGCGCCCGCACGCTCACCGACGCGGGTACCCTGCTGCTGGAATATTCCGAGCGAATGTTGAACATGCGCGAGGAAATTCGCAAGGGTTTGCAGGAACTGCGCGGCCTTGAACGCGGTCAGCTCTCGCTGGGAGTGAATGAAAGTTCCATTCACGCCCTGTTGCCCGCCCTGGAGCGTTACCGGCGCCTGCATCCCGGCATTCACATTCGCGTGCACCGCGTTTTCTCGCGCGAAGTTCCGCGCGAATTGCTGAATCACCAGCTCGATATCGGCGTGATTTCGTATTTGCCGGAGGAACGCGAGCTCACCACCGCGGAATTCTATCGCGACGCGCTGGTGCTGGTGGTCTGGCCCGGCCATCACCTGGCGAAGCGCAAGGACGTGGACATCACCGCGCTGGGCGAAGAGACTTTCGTCGCGCACATCGTGGAATCGCCCTATCGCCATCGCGTGGTGCAATTATTCGCGAAGCATAAAGTCCCGCTGCGCATGGAAGTGGAACTTCCCACCATCGAAAGCATCAAACGCTTCGTGGAGATGAAGAAGGGTGTGGCCATCGTGCCGCGGATGTGCGTCGAAGGCGAACTCGCGCGCGGCGACCTGCGCGAACTGCGAATCAAGCAGATGCGCTTCGAGCGGAAACTCTATTTAGTGTACCGGCAAGATCGCCCGCTCACCGCCGCGGCGCGCGCGCTGGTGGATATTATTCTTCCGCGAAAGAAAGCACCGGCGAAAGTGAAGACCGGTCCGGTTCAACGTTAACCCGCCGCGGCCAGCTCATCCAGCGCCGCGCCGATGCGCGCCAGGCCTTCGCGCACATCCTCCGTCTTCCCGCCCACGCCGATGCGAAAGTGTTCCGGCATTTCAAAAAAACGGCCGGGCACGACGCTGGTTTCGAATTTGTCGCGCAGCAACTGGCAGAAAGCGTCGGCATGCCCGCTGGCAAGCTGTGGAAATGCGATCGTTCCCGCTTCCGGCCAGATCGCCAGCAGATCCCGGCGGCTCTTGAAAAATTCCTTCAGCAGCCCGCGGTTGGTTGTGAGCACCTGCTTCGCGCGCGCCGTAATCTCTGGCAGATGCTCAAACGCGAGCACGCTGAGCAGTTCGATGGGATGCGGTGCCATCACTCCGAACAGGTCGTTCAGCCGCCACATGCGCTCCGCGAGCGGTTTCGCCGCAAAAATCCAGCCGCAGCGCAATCCCGATAATCCATAAGCTTTCGTCAGGCTGCTGGTGGTGACGAAATTTGGTCCCAGCAAGTAGGCCGTCTGCCACGGCGAATCGAAGCACGCTTCCAGGTACACCTCGTCCACCAGCACGTTCGCGCCCATGCTGCGCGCAATTTCCCCCACCATGCGCAGCTTCGTCTCGGCCGTGCGCACCCCGCTGGGATTATGCAGATTGGTGATGACGATCAGGCGCGTGCGCGCCGAAATGCCGCGTTCCACCTCGCGCGGGTCCAGCTGAAATCCCGATTCGAATTTGCGCGGGAAGCGCCGGATCTTCGCGCCCAGATATTCCGCAGTGGAAAGAATCGCTCCGTAGGTAGGCTCTTCGATCAAGACTTCGTCGCCTGGCTCTACCAGCGCGGCCATCGCCAAGTGATTCGCCATCGAGGTGCCCTGCGCTTGAACGGTAGATTCCACCGGCACGCCGGACTTCGCCGAGAGTTTCTGCAGCAGCGGCTGGTATCCGTAGCCATCAGAGCCGGAGATCTCCAGATCTGCAATGCTCGCGTGCAGATCCGCCAGCGGAAAATGCACCACGTCGCTGTTCGCCAGATTGTAACGGGCCTTCGAGCGCAGCTTCGCCCATTCAATATAACCGGAACGAATTTCTCGTCTTTGTGGACTCATTCGCTGAACTCGTTGGATTCTTATTTGGAGCCGGGCGGACGCCCTGAGCGGCCGCGAAACAGGAAGTAAACGGGGATCCCAGCGAAAAGGATACACAGAGCGACGCCTGCATTGCGAGGATATTTGTAGATGGTGTTGAGTACGACCAACCACGCGACGGTAACAAAAATGCCGGTGGTCCAGGGATGTCCGGGAACGCGATATCCCGGTTCCTGCACAGCAGCGGCGCCGCGCCGTGCATCGCGCGCGCGAAAGACGAAAAGACAGCTCGCGGACAGGCCGAAAAATAGCCAATCCATCACCACCACATAACTCAGAATTTGCTCGTACGTGCCCAGCAACACGGTAGCGCTGATCAATGCGCCCAGCAGCGCGATCGCGGCCACCGGCGCGCGACTGCGCGAACCCAGTCGCGCAAACACTCCCGGCAGCACGCCATCTTCTGCCATCGCAAACGCAACGCGCGGATAGCTAAGCATCGCCTGACTCAAAAAGCCCAGCGTCGAAATCGCGACGGCCATGGCGATCAACAAACCTCCCAGCGAGCCGAGCGCCCGACCCATCACCGCCGACGCCGGAGTAGCCGTAGCCGCGAGGCCGGCCGGAGAAAGCGCCTGCACATAGATGAAGTTCGCGGCAACGTACAGCACGATCACGCCAATCACACCGAGTAGCAGCGCTTGCGGCAGGTTCTTGCGTGGCTCGCGAATTTCCCCAGCCACGTAGTTCGAAGTCTGAAAGCCGCCGTAGGCGAAGAGCACCGGAATCATCGTCGCGCCGAAAACAGTCGGCAGGTCGAACGACAGCGGCCGATCCAGCACGGGCAACCACGCAGTGTGCGCGGCATTTGGCGGCGGCCAGAAAATCAGCCGCGCGCCGCAAGCAACAATCATCGCAATCGCGACAATGCGCAGCAGCATGAAGACGCTTTGCACGCCTCCTCCAGCACGCACGCCCAGGCAATTCACCACCGTAAAAGCCAGCACCACCGCGACGGCGATAAATTTTTCCGGAACCGCGCCGTGCGAAAACACGCTGAAATATTTCGCGAAAGTTACGGCCACCGCGGCGCTTCCGCCCGCGTGAATCACCAGCAAGCTGATCCAGCCGTACAAGAATCCGAGCAACGGATGGTAAGCCTCGCGAATATACGCGTACTGACCGCCGACTTTTGGCATGCGGTCTGCCAGTTCGGCGTAAATGAAAGCGCCCGCCAGCGCAATCGCCCCGCCCGCAAGCCACGCGCCAAGAATCAGCGCAGGTGTGTGCACCAGCCCCGCGACGACGTACGGATTGATAAAAATCCCCGAGCCCACGATGCCGCCCATTACCAACATCGTCGCGTCAAATAATCCCAGCCGCGCCGCAAGCCTCGGGCGCGGCCCAGGTTGCGGCGAAAGTATTTGTGCCTCGCGAAATGGAGTGGAGTCTTGCAAGAATAAGCGCGCGACAAGAACTGAGCCACCGCGCAGCAGGCGGCGCGAATCTATCATCGTTGCTGGCGCGGGCCAAGCGTCGCGCGCCAAGACTGCGTCGTCTTTAGTGGAGATCCGCCAAATACGTTGGAGGATCTTACGCGCCAAATCGCCGTTTTAGCAAGTGGCCTAGTATCTGTAAGTTAGCGCCATATCTCTGCGTATCCAACCTGCCCGATGGACCGTCTCACTTATAAGGGGCAGCACGTTGTTACTCAGCTGGCGAAGCGAACGCCGGGGCACGAGCGACGCGAACGCCAGCTGAAACTCTCGGATTCCGAGAGAAGGGATGAAACGAATGCGAAACCTAAAGCTTAGCAACCTCATAAGAAAATCTTCAATTACGTTTGGCACGATCTTTGGCCTATTTCTCGGCGTAATCTCCGTACCCGCACCAGCCTCGGCTCAGCAGGCAAACACCTCCACCGGCGTGCCCGTGCATATGGTGGTCACGGTGAAACCGCACCGCGGCGCACAAGTTCCGGCGGTGGGTGCGGAGGATGTGAAGGTGTATCAGAAGGGTCAGCTTGATACGGTGGCAAGCTGGGTCCCGCTGCAGGGAGACCGCGCCGGACTGCAGCTCTACATTTTGATCGACGACACTTCCAGAGCCAACCTCGCCTTGCAGTACAGCAGCATTGACAAATTCATCGAGGAGCAGCCGGCCACGACTGCTATCGCCGTCGGATATATGCGCAACGGCACGGTGTACACGGCCCAAAACCTTACGACCGACCACACCTTGGCGGAAAAATCATTGCGCTTGCCGCTCGGGTTTGGCGCGGCTTACACCAGCCCGTACCTGGCGTTGTCGGATCTGATGAAGAAATGGCCGGAGACCCGAGATCGCCGCGAAATCTTGATGATCACCAGCGGAATCGATCCTCTCGGCGGCGGATTTTCGAATGATCCATTCACCAACCCTTACCTCGACGCCGCTTTAGAACGAGCGCAACGAGGAGGCTTCATCGTCTATTCGATCTATTCGCCGGGAGCAGGCCGCGTCGGACGTGGTTTCTTCCGCACGAATCTGGCGCAGACTGGCCTCGACGTGCTGTCGCAAAAAACCGGCGGGGAGACCTACTACCTCGGACTCGGCGCTCCGGTGGACATCACTCCGTATTTGCAGGATATAAGCAGAAACCTGAAGAACCAGTACGGGCTCATCTTCATGGCCAAGAGTGCAAAGAAGCCGACTCTTGAGCCAGTGAAAGTAAAAACCGAAATGCCGAACACGGGCCTGGTCACTGCCGAAGAAGGCTACATCGGATCCGGGATGTAAAACGAACATGCCATCCGGTGTGGCAGCCGGACTGCCGCGTCGGATGGCGTAGGAATGAATAGCAAGGTCGCACTCGCAGCCGCCCTGTATGGCGCTCAGAGCGTTGCTATCGCCTACGCATTTGGTCTATGCTGCGTGTTCGGCGTGGGCGCCGGGGCTGCCTCCACAAACAACGCCAATCCGACAGCATCAGCGAAAGACGCAGAAAGTAATATTCAGTGCGCGGTCGTGTGTAGCTTGTGCAGCTGCGCCCGCCAGCCCGGATTCGGCAAGGATTCCCGGGAATTTGCAGCTGCGAGTTGCATTTCTGCGTCTTACGTTTGGCGGCTTCCCAGCAGCATGAGAGCACGGAAAATGTTCAGCAACGCACCACAAAGAAACCTCTACAGCATTCTGTGCAAACGCACCCGCGAGCACAAACTCCGCGCTGCCAGCGGATCTGCGCTGCTGCTTTTTGCCGTGCTCGTCGTCGCCGCGAGCCTTCCCGTCAATGTGTTCGGTTCACCTTCGCGCGCAGAACAAACCGTTCCCGCTTCACAGCCAGTAGTGGTGCAGCCCGGCGCTCCGGGAAAACCCAGCAAGACGCTGCCGCCCTCAACGACGGGCACGCTGCCGTCGCGCTCGCAAGCGGACGTGGAATTCATGCAAGGCATGATCCTGCATCACGCGCAGGCGGTAGAAATGACGGCGCTGATCGCCTCGCACACAGACAACCAGGATCTGCGTTTGCTTGGCGCGAAGATCAGCAGCTCGCAGTCGGATGAGATCAAGTTCATGCAGCGCTGGCTGGCGGCTCGCGGAGAACCCACTTCGATGGCGATGCCAGGAATGTCCGGCATGGATGCGTCCGGCAAACCAATGGCGCTCATGCCCGGAATGCTAACGCCGGATCAGATGGATGCGCTGCGCAACGCCAAGGGCGCCGAGTTCGATCACTTATTCCTGACCGGCATGATTCAGCACCACAATGGCGCCTTGATCATGGTGCAGGATCTGTTCGACACGGCGGGCGCCGGCCAGGAAGCCGACATTTTCAACTTTGCAACGGACGCGGACAACACGCAGCGGGCCGAGATCAAGATTATGCAGTCCATGCTCGAGAAAAAATCGCCAGAGGTGAAACAATGAATCGATTTCCCAGCCTTGCTTTTCGTGTCGCGGTAGCCGCGATAATTTTACTTTCCGGTGTCAGCCGGCTCCATGCGCAGGGGGCCACACCTCCGCCAGCCGCGCAGCAGCCCGCGCCGGAACCCGCGAAGACCGACGAGAACCCGTTTGCAGCTACGCCTGCTCCACCGCTGCCCGCTGGAATGACCGGCTCCGACGTCAACGATCCGCGCTTCAAGCTCACTCCCGGCCTATACGATGCCGGTGAAACATCCATGGGCATGAAGCACCTGCAGCTGCTGAAGAAGCCCGACGCGTTTCAACTCGGCGCCACCGATCCTGACGATCCAAAGGTCGCGAAAACCGTTCAACAGCTCGGCATCGGTAACATGATGAAGATCCCGAAGCCGCTGCAGATGGTCATCGCGGAACTCGCATTCTCGAACTCGGATTTGGCATTCGAGGGCGACCATCTTTTCCAGGGAAATTTCTACGGCGTGAATATTTACGACATTTCCAATCCCGCGCAGACCGCGCTGCTAACTTCGATGGTCTGCCCCGGCGGCCAAGGTGACGTCTCGGTGTACAAAAACCTTCTGTTCATGTCCGTGGAAATGCCCAACGGCCGCCTGGATTGCGGCACCCAGGGATTTCCGCCGGAACCTCCGGCGCCTCCGCCAGCACCGGGGCAAGAACGAAAGCGCCCATTGCCGGCTGCGCAAAAGGACCGTTTCCGCGGCGTGCGCATCTTCGACATTTCGGACATCAAGAACCCCAAGCAAGTGGCCGCGGTGCAGACCTGCCGCGGTTCGCACACGCATACGCTGGTAGTGGACCCCAACGACAAAGACAACGTTTATATCTACGTCTCCGGCACGTCGTTCGTACGTCAGGCGGAAGAACTCGCCGGGTGTTCGGGCGAAACGCCGGACAAGGATCCAAACACGGCGCTCTTTCGCATTGATGTCATAAAAGTTCCAGTAGCCGCGCCGCAGGATGCGAAGATCGTCTCCAGCCCCCGCGTCTTTATTGACCCGCGAACCGGCGCGTTGAACGGTCTGAACAATGGCGGCAGCCACGGCAAAGACGCAACCAAGCCGGTCGAGAAGCCTGCGGACACTAACCAGTGCCACGACATCACGGTGTATTCGGCGATCGGCCTCGCGGCGGGTGCGTGCTCCGGCAATGGCATTCTGCTCGACATCAAAGACCCGGTTCATCCCAAGCGCGTGGACGCGGTGAATGACCCGAACTATTCCTACTGGCACTCAGCCTCGTTCTCGAACGACGGCACCAAAGTCGTCTTCACCGACGAATGGGGCGGTGGCCTCGGCGCGCGCTGCCGTCCGAACGATCCGAACCACTGGGGCGCGGATGCCATCTTCCATCTCCATGACGACAAGTTGACCTTCGCCAGCTATTACAAGCTGCCCGCCGCACAGAGCGACACCGAAAACTGCGTCGCGCACAACGGTTCGCTCGTCCCGGTTCCCGGCCGCGACATCGAAGTCCAGGCCTGGTATCAGGGCGGCATCTCCGTCATGGATTTCACCGACCCAACGCATCCCTTTGAAATTGCCTACTTCGACCGCGGCCCGATCGATCTGAAAATGCTCGTGCTTGGCGGCGAATGGTCAGCCTATTGGTACAACGGCAATATCTACGGCTCGGAAATCGCGCGCGGCCTGGACGTCTTCGAACTGACCCCGACGCAATTCCTGACGCAGAACGAAATTGACGCGGCCAAGGCGGTCCACGTCTCGGTACTGAATGTGCAGAACCAGCAGAAGCTAGAGTGGCCGGGGAGTTTGACCGTCGCCAGAGCGTACCTCGATCAGCTGGAGCGTTCCCAGGCGTTGCCCGCGGACCGCATCGCAGCTCTGCGCTCGGCGCTCCAAAGTGCAGAAAGCTCGCACATGAACAAAGGCAAAGTCGCGAAGCTGCAAAGCATGGCGCCTTCGGTGGAACAAAGCGTCAGCGCGGCAAAGAGCCCAGCCGACGCGAAACGCTTGCAAGCTCTGGCGGACATCCTGAAGCACCCGTCAGCATAGCCACGTCGCAGCCCAGAGGGTTTTCGGCCGCGCTGCACAGAAGAAAACGCAGTGAATGATCGGGGCGCCGGGGTTTGAACTCACAATTTCCGGCGTCCCGGAGAATTTCCGCTCGACGTCCCTATCGGCCAGGTGCCCGCGGCTGGTGCGCGACATCTCCTCTGTACCCAAGATGCGGCTTTCGTAATACGATTGTCCTGTCATGGCCTTTCGACACGCAGTCGCCCCCCGTCGAAGCGGCAACTCCGCTCCATTACACCTGCGTTATCATTCACCCAATTCGAGGTGCTTCCATGTCTCACTACACCAGACGTGAATTCCTTAAAACCGGACTCGCCGCCGGCACTCTCGCCGTCACTGGAGGCTTCTCGCTCGGAGCTACGCGCCAGACGGCGACAGATTGGATCACGCTCGGAAAATCCGGCGTGAACGTCACGCGGCTCGCCTTTGGCACTGGCAGCTTCAGCGGCCAGGTGCAGCGCGAGTTGGGACAAGACGGCTTCACCAGGCTGGTGCGCTACGCCTACGACCGCGGCGTTCGCTTCTTCGAGACCGCCGAGTCCTACGGCGACATGCACCGAATGCTCGGAGTGGCGCTGCAAGGCATTCCGCGTGATAGTTATCGCCTCATGTCCAAAGTCACCACCGTGGCGGGCGTGGATCCGCAAAAGAAATTCGACGAGTTGCGCAAGCTCGCGAATACCGAGTACTTCGACATCATGCTCCTGCACTGGCAACACACCGCGACGTGGCCCGCAGACTCCAGTCGGTGGCAGGATGGAATTCTGGAAGCGCAATCGAAGAAGGAGATCGTAAGTCACGGCGCATCGGTTCACGGGCTCCCGGCGTTGCGCCAGGTCCCGGGAAATAAGTGGCTCGACGTCGCCATGATCCGCGTGAACCACAAGGGCAAGAGCATGGACGCCGAGGACTACAACACCAACGGATTGGGCAACGTCCCCGAAGTCGTCACCCACGTCAAGCAGGTCCGCAAAGAAGGCATGGGCGTAATCAGTATGAAGCTTGTCGGCGAGGGCACGTTCAATCGTGAAGACCGCCAGGCAGCGATGCGCTTCGCCTTCCAGAACGCCGGCGCTGATTGCGTCACGGTCGGCTACAAGAACACCGCGGAGATTGACGAAGCCATCGAGAATCTGAATCTGGCGCTCGCCTAGCGGGACTGCGATTGCCGACCCAGTGCCCGCTGGCTCGTTCGAATTCAGGTTTCGGCTAATAGCGTGGCTTTTCAAACTGACCAATCGCTGCCTGCCCCGCCGCGGTCTCGCCGTTTTCTGGATGTGACCTCTGGGTAACCTCCCACCATCGAAATTCCTTGCGGGCCAATCCGGATGGGCGCATACCTTCCTTGGGATGCGTGTGGGTTGGGCGAGGTTTTTCGCCTGGATTGGGGGGAGGCGCGGCCGCCGAGTTCATCTAAAGGCGGGCAAGAAAATGATCGGTTTGCTGGACGATCAACGCCGGGCGCAGCGTTTGCCGATCTTCCTGCCCGTGCAGGTGTACGGCAAACTGGACGGCGAGCCTTTTTCCGAAAACACCGAAACCATCAACGTCAGCGCCTGCGGCGGACTGGTGCCGATTTCCGCCAGTGTCGTTCGATCCCAAAAATTGATTCTGACCAACCTGCAAACCGACCAGGACCTCACCTGCCGCGTGGCGCGGCTGATTCGCAGCGAAAGAGGCCAGATGCTGGCAGGCTTGGAATTTCTGCAATCCGCTCCAGGCTTCTGGCGTTCGCTCCCCGCGGGAAGCGCCCTATCTCTGCCGACCGTCGCGAAATACCGCCGCAGGCGCCGCTACTCGTTCCCCTGATTTATCCCGGCGATTTGTTCTCCAACATTGGAAACTTTCAGATGTAGACTTGCCTGCCGTCGAATAATCCATTTTTCGCAGCTGTCTTCCAGAGGATCGAGGTGATTTGATGATGCACCGCTCGGGATGCGCGTTCGCCGCGACGAACGCCGATAATTCGGAATCGCCCGCTCCCCCTAATGGGCCGATTGCGCAGATCGTTCATGCCCTCACCCTCGTCGCGTTCCTCCTGGCCTTGATCTTGCCGTTCGCAACCGCGCAGTCGTCGCCTCAAGCATCGTCTTCCGGCCCCACTCAGGATTACCTGGTCTATGTAGTCTGCGAAGCCGCGGACAAAGTCGTGCTGCTGCGATTCGGCCCGCACGGTTTTCACGAAGAGCGTGAAACGCACATCGGCCTGCTCCCGGTTGATGTTAATGGCCCGCACGGAATCGCTGTTTCGCCCGACAAACAATTTGTGTACGTCTCTGTAGGCCACGGCCGCCCGGACGGCTCCGCCTGGAAACTAAAAGCCGGCACGGAAGAAGTAGTGAAGTACACGCCGCTGGGATTGTTCCCCGCGACCGCGGACATTTCCAAGGATGGCGAATTTCTCTACGTCGCCAACGCCAATTTCCACGGCGACATGGTGCCCTCCTCGATTTCCGTCGTAGCCACCGAAGCGATGCTTGAAGTGAAGCGCATCACCACCTGCACCATGCCCCACGGCTCGCGACTCAGCCCCGACGGCACCAGACATTACTCCGCCTGCATGATGGACGACATGCTCGCGGAAATTGACACCCAAAAATTCGCGGTCTCGCGCTATTTCATGCTCTCGGTAGGAAAGGAAATGGGCATGGAAGGCGCCCCACAGTCGCAAATGAAGATGGCCGACCTGACCTGCGTGCCCACCTGGGCGCAACCCTCGAACGACGGCTCGGAAATTTACGTCGCCTGCAACAAATCCAACGACATAGTGGTGGTACACACCGCCAGCTGGAAGCTGGTCAAGCGCTTCCCCGCCGGTAACGGCGTTTACAACTTGGCGATGACCAAGAACGGCCGCCTCGTCGCCACCAATAAGCGCGGCCAATCCGTTTCCATCTTCGATCCCAAGTCCGGAAAGGAATTGGCGCGCCTGCCCACCAAGCGCAAGGTTGTACACGGCGCAGTCGTAACCCCCGATAACCGCTACGCATTCATTTCGGTAGAAGGCATCGGCTCCGATCCCGGCACGGTAGAAGTGATTGACCTCGACGCGCTCAAGACCGTAGCCACTCTCGACGTCCCTACCCAAGCCGCCGGAATCGATTTCTGGAAGACCGAGCCAAGCAAGCAGTAAAAAATGAATTCGGTTCAACGTCGCACACGCGCGTCTGCGCCGGCCACCACCGCCCGAATTCGGCCAATTCGAACTCCAATTTTAATTCGCGCAACGCGCCCGGCCGCGCAACGCGACCCACGAATTCAGGTGCCTGCGCAAGGCTGAAGTTTAACTCGGCACCAGCGCGGCACCCTGTGGAATTTCCGTTGGATTTTTGCTGAAACCAAGCAGTGAAGACGTGTTAGGTAATCCGTAAGGCATGTATATGCACATAGTTACAGATATACTGTAACAAATCTTCCCACTCCCAGCAGAATTCACAGGTTCGCTGCGGAATTCACAGCGCGGAGCTACTTTCGCACTTGCAGAAGTTGTATAATGTCTCTTCCAACCCAATACATACCGACTACGAATTGAGGTGTCCCGTGACCCAAGCAACCGTAACGCAGCAATACTCTGGAGTCTATTGTCGCGCCTGTGGTGAACCAATTTCGCTGCCGGCCCGAGCTGAAAAAGCCTTAGCCGCAGCCCAACCCGGCGCACCCGAAGCGGCAGGCGAAAGCCAGCCGGTGGTCTTCAATTTGCGGTGTAAGGCCTGCGAGAAGGAAAATTTCTACGGCGCGAAAGATGTCGTCAACATCCACGGAGCGCCGAGGGTGGCCCGTCCGCGCGCACGCGCCACCACGCAGCTGTTGCGTCCAAACCTCAAGCTCGCGCGAACCGCCAACGCGTAAACGGCCCCGGCCGCTGCACCATCAAAACCGGTAGTTGAATTCCGTAAAGCCCAGCGCCCCATTGCTGTTCGCAGGGTAAATCGCTTTGATTACCTGCCCGCCCTGCGCCCACCCGAAGTACAGCCCCAGCGAAATTCCATGCTTGAAGTTGTAGTCGCCACTGATGTCGTACAGGTTCGCAAGCTTCGACGCTCCATTCGACGGCCGCCCGCTGTAGCCGAATGTCCACGGCTGAAATGCGCCGCCACCCGTGTACCAAAGGTCGGCAGCACTCGCCAGCCACAGCCCGTGTACGTCGCTGCGCACCGTGAAACCTTTGGTGGGCCGCAATATCACTTCGCCAAACAGATCGCGATTGTTCATGGAATTAAAGAACGGAAACCGCGCATATTGCCGCGGAGTGGGCAGCACCGAGAAGAACGTGCCATGCGTTGCGTCCGCCGGGTTGCCGTCCCCGCTCGAGTAGAAGTAGCCCGTGCGGAACCAGGGACGCACGCGCTCTAGGCCCTTCGGTTGAAAACCGGCTTCAATCGCGCCCGCGCCCGACCGTTGCGTGAGTTCTCCCCACTGCCCGCTCTGCAGCACGCCCCATCCCAGCAGGTCAAAACTGCCTACGCCCGTCGCAGTCGCCATGACGTAATTCCCGCCGTAGGTGCCAAGAGCAATGGCGTCGTGATCGGCGGCACGCACCGGGGCGGGCCGGTTGTCGGTCTTCAGCACATTGCGATCGTCGTAATAAAACAGTCCGAAAGCGCGCCACTCGGCATGACTCGATCCAAAAGCCAGCTGCTTTGTCACAGCCACGTAAGTGATCGGCGTATCTACCCATCCCCAGCCGTCCACCTGGAAGACGCCGCGCGTGGGAATCGCGCTGACCGCGGTGAAATTCCACTGCCCGATCGTATAGGAATAGTGCAGCCCGTCGAAACTGCGCATCACGTCGGTAAATCCAAACGTGCCGATCAGGCGCTGCGCGATCCGGTCGTTCACCAGCGAGGCCACCGTTGGATCTTTCGGCTTCACCTCGTTGCCGTCGGTAAATTCAAAGCGGCCAGCCTGCAAACTGGAATGCTCCCATTTGAAGCACATATAGGCCTGCTTTGGGAAAATGAACGCCGTGTACTGGTCGTTGTGATTCGCGGCGTAGTAGTTTCCTCCCAGCCCGAGCTGCCCCTGCGGCGCCGGCACCACCGCTCCATTCGGAAGGCCTAGCAGAACCGGCACGGCCATCTCGATTTTCCAATCGAATTTTTGCTTTTCCTGCGAGAAGGCAAAGCGCATCAGCGTGCCGGAATAACTGTAGAGATTTTCGCCCGGACCGGCCGGCGTAAACCAATCCCACGCCTCATAGCGCTCACGTATGCTGCCCGAGAACGTCACCCCATCAATTACGATCGGCGCGGGCTGATCGGACTGCGCCATCGCAGGCGCGGCAAGCATCAACAGCACCAAACAAGCCCAAAATGTCTGCAACGCAACCTCCAAGAAATTAAATTAAGAAGCAACGCGCCGCAATCGCCGCCGGACGCTGAATTTCAGCTGTAGCCAGGCGGCAGGCTGCGGAACTTGGTCGCCGCCGTGAAATTTCTCGCGGCAAAACGAACCCAAAATATCCTAGCAAGCTATTTACGGATCAAAAGTGGCGTGATTGTAGTACGCAGAAAAATGGGAGCAATAATGTGAACATACTGCTAGACTGCGGGATGGGTTAACGTTTTGAGGACAAGCCTTCAACCGGGGTTCCGAGCGCGGCGAGCAGTCCTGCTCAGCAACTTTTTGAATGCCGAGAATCCGGAAAGATTGGGAACCCCGTAACAGACTCGTTAGCGAGCCCCAATCCTGCCAGGATGCAGATCAAACCGAAAAATCCCGAGCGGCTACTTGTTGCCCGCGGATTGCTTCGATTCGTTGTACGGCGAATTCCGGTCTAATACCCGAACCAGGTGACGGCCGGAAGGAGGAACTCCCACTGCTCCGCCAAAAACGATTTCTCTGGAGGTGAGTTTGCGGCCATAGACATCCTCGTTGGCGCCATCGTCCGGGCGAAGCGTGGATCCTTCCAGCGACACACCAGCGAAAACTCCACGCGTGCGCGAGTAGCTCAGAATCTCGGCGCGCATGAAGGCATCGGTATCCGCGGAAGCGTCGCGGCCCACAGGACCCGCGGCGACCGAAGCATCTCCACCCAACTTAACCTTGCTGCTGAGAATTGATTGCGCTCCCCGGTCATTCATAATCAGCAGGACAAGATCAGTCGCTTGTCCGCCGATCTGGAATCCAACGCTCCCGCCTTCCAGGGCCATCATCGCCGGCGCGCCCCATGGTCCGTGAAATTCCTTGCCGGTGCGGCAAACCATCGCGCCGCGCCCATAGCTGGCGCCAACCACGAACGCCGCCTTCAGAACGGACGGAAATACGATCACACATTCCGCTTTTTCCATCACGTCGTGCGGAATGTTATCCGGGATGTTCATGATTTCCTGCATCACCACGCCCGAATTTTCCAGGCGCTTTTGTTCCTTGTTGTTGGCATAAACGGTCGAGGTTGCGAGCAACCCCAAACATACGATGAGTATTGATTTGCGTATCATTGCTGACCTCCATGATCAGAGTTGCGGCCGCGAAGCTTGTGATCTCCGAGGCCTGTGTGGGGGCGCTTTACACCACGCCGTGAGCTGGGGGAAGCCGTCGCATGAAAAGCGTGCTCCAACTATCCCCAGCTGGAAACTTCCGTTATGACTTTTGCTTTGTGCCAGCGAAAAGCAGTGCAGCGCCAGCCAGAATGGCGAGGCCTCCGACGATCGGAGGAAGGGGTATGTGCTTCTGTTCGTCTGCGGTGGCATGGATCGGGCCCACATCCAGAACCGTTTCGCGATGCGTGTAATTGATGCCCTGATAGGCGAGCGCCAGCACACCCAGAACCACCAACAAAATGCCGGCCAATGAGATTGGTTTCATGGGTTGGCTCCGCGATCAATCAACAACGCTGCGGCCTTGCAGTACACGAAGCAGCAGGACCACGACCGCCAATACCAACAGAAGGTGAATGAACCCTCCCATCGTGTAAGAGGTGACGATCCCCAAGAGCCACAAGACCACCAAGATCACAAAAATTGTCCAAAGCATGTTCGCCCCTTATCCCGTTTACTGCGTGTACGATAGAAACGAAATCCTTCGAATGTAGTGGGAGGATGGGCTTGCGAATCAGCCCAGTCACTATACGCGAGTCACAATAGTAGTCGGGATTGGCGAGGGTAGCTGTTCTGTTGTGCACACATCTGATTTTCGGCGGTTCGTCTGATGTCCCGTGGCGGAGCTGACTGCGAGAAAAAAAGCAGGGGTAACCACCTTGCATTGACCGAGATTAGCCAGTACGTCGTGCCAGCAGGCGCGAATAGCGGATGTGTAGCGAATGTGGAGCTTTGCGGGAAGCCGTCCTAGTCTGATGTCATGAGGTCACAGACGAGTTTCTGCGCCTCTCTCATTCTGTCTCTGTAAAACGCGGGGCTGCTCAGATCTTTGTTCGCCCCCGCGCGCAGCTGTTGTCTGACGCCCTTCTTCGACAAGAACAGCGACAAGGCCGCATACGTCTTGATTTCCTTCTCCAGAAAACTGACGACTCGTTGATTCGAGTCATGCATCGGGCGCCTCCGAACGTACAGGCTCGCCCTGCCTGAGAAAAGGAACGCCGCGACGCGCAACACACGCCCGCACGCTCCGTCACACGCGATTACAGCGGTGAGAAATCTAAATTCGTCCCAGAATCACCAGGATCACAACTACCAGCAGCACCAGCCCCAAACCGCCCGTCGGGAAATAACCCCACTCGCGGCTGTGACCCCAACGCGGGAAAGCTCCCACAAGCGCCAGAACCAAAAAGATAATCAAAATCATTCCGAGCATTGTTCTCTCCTCTTTTCCAGCCGGTTGACGCGGAAACGCAACCGTGCGGTCCCGCCAGTCAATTCAAAACTGTTTACGTCCCTACGCGCATTCGCGACAGCGAGTGAAACAGCCCAAAAATATTCAGCAGCCACAAAACCGTGACGATCACCACCACGGCGTTCAAAATCGACTTGATCGATCCCGCCATCGGTATGAAATTGTTCACCAGCCACAGCAGAACTCCCACTACGATCAGCACCATCAATATTTGAAGTAACGGCATAAGCTTTGCCCCCCTTTCTCTTCGCAGGCCGACACTCCGGCCTGTCCCAAGTTGTCGCACACAATTTCTGGCTTGTTCCAAGACCTGTTACCGGCGGCTGAATGGAGAGGAAATCTGCGATATCCGGTGTAATTCAGATGAAGGTTCTTGGACTTGCTTGCGGCCTGCTACGTTCACTTCATCCACGGCAACATCTTAGAGAACGCCAATGCGCATATCTGTTCACTACTGCACACAAACCGGATTTTGATTGTGCCGTTGCGGGCCGGTGCTCCCTGCGCTTGGCGACGCGCAATCCTAAACTTGCCGCGTCGCTCTTATGGGATCAGCACAATTTTTCCGTAGGCGCCGCCGGCCATTATGGCGGTATGCGCGCGCGCCGCCTCAGCCAGCGGAATTTCCTGGCCGATCACAGGACGCAACGTCTTGTTCTCCAGCCCCGCGACGAGCGCCGCATGAATGCTGATCAGTTCGTGCGGCGTGGCGTTCCACAAACTCATGCCGATGATCGCGCCGTCGCGTCCCATCATGTCGCGCGGAGTAATCTCCGCATTGCCGCGGCTGCCCACCAGGGAAACGCGCCCGTGCACAGCCAGAATCCCCAGATCGCGCCCTAGATTCACATTCGCCAGCATCTCCAGAATCAAGTCGTAGCCGCGCCCGCCCGTCGCCGCCAGCGCTTCCTCAAAATGGTTAGCAGCAGAATGGTCCAACACCACGTGCGCGCCCTCGTCCAACACAAGTCTCCGCCCGCGCTCGGAACCCACGGTCCCGATCACGCGCAACCCCGCCGCACGCGCCAGTTGCACCGCCGCAATCCCCACGCCGCCGCTAGCCCCGTGCACCAGCAAAGTCTCGCCGGCCACGGCGTGCGCGCGCTGAAATATAGCCCGAAGCGCCGTAGCGTATGGCACATGCATCGCCGCGCCTTGCGCAAACGAAACATGCGCCGGCAGCGGAAACACGAATTGCTCCTCGCACAGCGCCAATTCCGCATACGTGCCAGACAAGCTGCCGGCCAGATACACGCGGTCTCCCGGTTTGAAGCGCTTCGCAGCGTCGGCGCCTGCACCCAGCGATTCCACGGTCCCCGCCCCGTCAGTCCCAGGCGTATAAGGGAGCGCCGGCTTGCGCGGATACGTGCCCGAGCGCATATAAGCGTCCACAGGGTTCACGCCCGCCGCGCGAATCCGCACCACCAACTGCGCGCCAGACGGCTTGGGATCAGGCACTTCCTCCAGCCGCATCACTTCCGGCCCGCCAAATTCCTTCACGCGAATCGCTTTCATGGCATCTCCTGTCCCGCGCGCCACCCGCCAGGCCACGCGAAAGATCCATTATTTCACAGCCCGCACCGCCATTCTTCCCCGCCAAGGGATTTTTCCCGATTCGCGGCCAGAAGCCCGCAAGGGAAGCCCCACGGAGCCCCCGCGAAATTAGCAAAATATTGCCTCCCGAGAACGACAGCGGTACACTTCCGCCGATGGAATCCGGGGAAGCAGACAGCCCCTAACCATTGTTGTTCGCGCTGTGCTTGGTGTGTCTGCCGCCCGCCGCAAAGGTCCAGACAACACTAATCCCTGCCGGAACCCTGCTCCACTGCACCATCGACGACACCACCATCTCACCGAAAACCGCCCAAGTCGGCGACCCGGTCCTCTGCCACCTCAACCAGTTCACCGAGTTCGGTCGCGCCGCATTCCCCCGCGGCTCCTACCTCGCCGGACATCTGGAAGACGCCAAGCAGCCCGGCCACTTCATCGGCAAAGGCTATCTCGACATCGTTTTCGATCACATCGGCCTCCCCAATACAGACAGCGACCTGAACGCCAGAATCGTCGCAGCGCAAGGCCTGCACGTCGATGAACAGGGCGACATCCTGGGCCACGGCCATGCCAAGCGCGACATGATCGAATGGGCGATTCCCCCGCTCTGGCCCTGGAAGATAATCACGCTGCCAACCCGCGGCCCCCAACCCAAGCTGAAAAGCGAGCAAATGGTCACTCTAAAAGTAATGCAAGACGTCGAGCTGCCCCGGCTAACTGCCTACGCATCCCCGTCGCCGTCGCAGTACGTGGCGCCCCGCGCGCAATCCTATTCCCAACGCACGCCCAACCATCCAGCGGCCCGGTCGTCCCACAATCTTCGTCCGGAGTGTAATACCTCCCACCGAGCACTCCCGCCGCGGCCCCACCCGTTTCGCTGGGCCCGGCGCAAGCAGCGGACATGCCCAGCCGCGCGCTCACGCTGATAGCCCTGAAGCCAGAGGTAGTCCATCCAGCCAAGGATTACTGGGTAGCCGGCCGCCTGCTGTTCTACGTCCTGCCAGACGGCAGCGAGGCGTCCACCGACCTGAACTGTATCGATTGGCAACGCACCACGGACCTGAACGCTGAACGCGGCGTCCGCGTAACGTTGCGCACAACCCCCACCCAGTTCTAGTGGGGAAAATCATCGGCCCCCAGCGCGAAGCACGCCCAGCCGCAAGCGCCACACTATCAGTGTGCCTCACCGTCGCGCTCGAATATCTTCAGCCGATCGCCCGCCAAGCCCAGCTTGGAGGGCGGCGGCTTGCCGCCGCATTGCGTTGGGCGAGGCTTGCCTCGCCTGCTCTCCAGCAACATGTCAACGCGTTAGCCACGGTAGGGACGCTGCTCGTGAATCGCCTCCGCAAGGCGGGGGCGATTCATCCTGAGACCCTGCCCGCCGTGGGAGGACGCGCAGTGCGGGATCGAAGGGCTGCGCCCCAGCTTGCCAACGGGTTAACCCCGCGCAGCGTCCAAAGAGCGCAGGCATCCCGCCGGCTCCGTCGCCTTCGCAGTTGCCGTTGTAGCGGCCGCCTGCTTCTTAGGCGGGCTTCGCGGTTCGCCGAAACAGAGAACCGCGTGTCACCCCGAAAGGAGTCCCGCGCTTTTTCTTTCCCGCCGCAGTTTGGCGGGCGCGGGACGAAGTGAGGGATCTGCTTTTTGCAACAACGACCACGAATCTTTGTAGGTCGTAGCTTTAGTTCATCCTGAGAGCCTGTCTGTCACAGGCTCGAAGGGCCACGACCTAAACCCCGCCGAATCCGGGCGGCTTCAGCGGCTGAAGCTCCGCTCGTGCAGTCCTCCCACAAACTCCAATCCCGCACCCTTCAACTCAATCGCCAGTCCACCCCCACCCGCCACCCCCTCGTTTTCTTCCCAAACACGAAAATTCCAGTTAAAATCACGCAAATTCAAGAAAAGTCGCACCACAATGAACTTTCGAGTAAGAAAAGCATCCCCCCAAGACGTCCCGCGCCTGCGTGCACTGATCGAATCTTCCGTCCGCGGCCTGCAAGCGGAAGATTACACGCCCGCGCAGATTCAGGGCGCGCTCGATTCGGTCTATGGAGTGGATACCCAGCTCATCGCCGACGGAACGTATTTTGCGGTGCAGGTCGCCGAGCCAGGAGCGCAGACGGGGCCGCAGACGGCACAGGAGACCCCACCAATCGTCGCCTGCGGCGGATGGAGCAAGCGCAAAACCCTCTACGGCGGCGATCAATACACCCGCCGCGAGGACTCCTTACTCGATCCCGCCCGCAATGCCGCGAAGATTCGCGCCTTCTTCGTCCATCCGCAATGGGCGCGCCGCGGCATTGGCACGTTGCTCCTGGAAGCTTGCGAGAACGCCGCCAGCGCCGCCGGTTTCACCCGCCTGGAAATGGGTTCCACGCTAAGCGGCGTCGCGTTTTATCGCGCCAAAGGCTACGCCGCCCTGGAAAATTTGCAAGTGCCTCTGAGTAACGGAGAAATGCTCCCAATCGTGAGGATGGCAAAGGAAATCAAACGCAAGTTCTGAGAGCGACGGGCCAAGTTATGCCGCGCTCCTTCAAAAACCGAAGGATGCGCCACCAGTCGAATCAAGCTCATTTAGTGCGAAGGCGCCTCTGTAACTCCATCGCGAAATCAGTTCACCGTGAAGGCGGCGTCAAAAAATACTGTTGGCCGCCCGGATTAGTCACCGTAACCCGCACTGGGGGACGGTCGCTTTGAGCGTCATGCCATCCACGAAGGTGGTAGTTGCTAAAGATGTGCCAAACAAAATGCTCGCGCCACTCTGAAAGCCACTGCCGCGAATCGTGACGGTCGCCCTGCTTGCTCCGGATGCGGGATTCACCGAAGCGATGCTCAACGGCGCTACCGCGAGCTGAGCGATCGTTAGGCCTGACCGGGTTAGGATGAATACCTTCGTGCTGGTTTCATCAACGGCTAACGAGGGGGGTTTGGGAACCGTGGGAAACTCGGGCAAGGCGAGGCGTAACGCTAACCGTCCCTGACGCACATCGAAAACGTCCACTCCGGGGGGCTAGCTGGTCCACGCTGCTCGCGCTTCAACAACTAGCGCGCCAGCCCCGCTCTCCACGCGCCATTTTCTAATCGGTCGCTACGCGATTATAAATGCCCGCAACTCCCCTGAAAACAATGCGTTGCATTTTTCTAATGGGCCTAAAAACGCATGCTTGCAGGCACGTTTTGCGCCCCAAGCATCACCATTCGCCAGAGACGTGTAGCGCTTCGCGGTTCACTGATCACCAATCACTACTCACGCATTTCTAGTCGCTGGTGAGCGAAATATTAAAAAGCGATGCAAATGACTGAAAACAAACAACAGCGCCCCATTCTAATCGCTAGTTTTTCCGGCGTTTTTGGGGGTCACGCGGCGAAAAAACCCGAAACAAAAAATAAACGGGAAGCCCGCTGGCGATCAGCACCAGCCCCGGCAGAGTCGTCGCAGCGCGATAGCGCAGCAGGACCACGAGAATTACGCTGGCGCCGACGGTGTAAAGCGCCGGTACGATGGGATATCCGAACGTTTTGTAGGGACGTTCCGCCGACGGCTGCAACCGCCGCAGCCGAAAAATCCCGATGATCGTCAAAATGTAAAAAATCAGCACAGCGGAGACGACGTAGTCGAGCAAATTGCTATAGAGGTTCCCATATTTTCCGCTGAGCGGGTCGTAAGTGCGCGGCAGAACCAGAAACGCGGCCCACACGCCTTGCACCAGCAATGCGATGCCTGGCACTCCGGCGCGATTAAGAATTCCAGTGCGCTGGAAGAACAGCCCATCGCGCGCCATGGCGTAATAAGCGCGAGACCCCGTGAGCAACATCCCGTTGATGCACCCGAAAGTGGAAACCATGATAGCCAGAGCCATTAATGTGACGCCCAGTCCCGGAAAGACGGCCTGCAAAGTAGCCGTCGCGACACGATCGGATTCCGCGTGCTGGATCGCATTGAGCGGCAGAGTGAAAAGATAAGCAAGATTCACAAGCAGGTACAATCCGATGACCATGCCGGTTCCCAGCACGAGCGAAAGCGGAATATTGCGCCGCGGATTTTTCACTTCGCCCGCGGTGAAAGTGATGTTGTTCCAAGCGTCAGCAGCAAACAGCGACCCAACCTGCGAAACGCACAGCCCCACAAAAAGTCCGTAACCAGTGGCCGCGCTGATTCCCGCGGCGATCGGAACGTATCCGCTGGGCGACCACATCGCAGTGAAGTTCGCATGAATTGCAGCAGCGTTGCGTCCAAACAAAATGCCCGCAACGATGAGCCCCGCGAGCGAAGCAATCTTGCAGCTGGTGAAAATATTCTGGATCGCCTTGCCGTAGTTCAGCCCGCGCGAGTTGCTCCATGTGAGCAGCAGAATGACAAGCACAGCCACCAGTTGCGCGGTGGAAAGTGAAATCGCGTAGCCAGACGAGATGTGCAGCGGCTCGATGAGGTAGTGCGATTCGCCGACGCTCGGCCACAACACGCCAAGAAACCGCGCAAACCCAATAGCGACCGCCGCGACAGTTCCTGTCTGAATGATAAGGAACAGCGTCCAGCCGTACAGAAACCCAAGAGTCGGCGAGAACGATTCCCGCAGATACACATACTGCCCGCCCGCGTGCGGCATCATGGAAGCGAGTTCGCCGTAGGAAAGCGCCGCAGTGATGGTGAGAACTCCAGCGATAACCCAGGAGAGCAGCAGCCACCCAGAACTGCCGAGCTGCCGCGACATGTCGGCAGAGACGATGAAGATGGCCGAGCCGATCATGGACCCGGCGACGATCATCGTGCTGTCAAACAGCCCGAGCCCGCGGCTGAAACCGCGCGCGCTTTCACTGATTGCCTGCTGATCAGCTGGAGCTTTGGGATCGGACGACGTAAGGTTCCTCCCGCGGCCGGCGAAAACGGATAATACCACCGCGGAAGTGGAGTGAACGCAGATGTTGATTGGTTTGTTGCTTTGCGGGTACTTAAGCGCGGGTAGTCGAGAAGAATGAACGGTGCGGCGCGCGCGCGGCGTTAGAGCGCAGTCGAAACCGCGGTGCCGGCGGCAGCGAACACGGAGGCCATTTCGGCCCGCGCGAGCGGCAGGAAGCGTTCGACGACGCCGGCATCGAACTGGGTGCCGCTTGCTTGCCGCAAGCGGCGCTCGGCCTCCTCGAACGGAAGGCCTTGCCGGTAGGGCCGCGAAGAGACCATGGCATCGAACGCATCAATCACGGAAACGATGCGAGAACCGATCGGAATTTCCTCGCCTTTCAGCCCGCCGGGATAGCCTTTGCCGTCGTAGCTTTCGTGGTGATGAAGAATGATCAGGCTAGCGCGCTCCATGCCCGGCACCTGGCGCAGTACGGCCCAGCCGTATTCGGGATGCTTCTTCATCAGGTCGTATTCTTCGGCAGTCAGTTTTGCGGGCTTGTTCAGGATGGCATCGGAGATGCCGATTTTCCCGATGTCATGCAGAAGCGCGGCAACTTCGATATCGCCGAGGTAGCTTTGGTCGAGGCCGAGTTCGCCGGCGACGTGCAGAGCCCATTCCGCCAGGCGCGTGCTGTGGACTCCGGTATTCAAGTCCTTCAAGTCGAGGAGCTGATTGAACGCGCAGATCAGAGCGCTGCGCAGCGCGGCGATCTGTTCCTCCATTTGCTTCACATGAATGCCGGCAGAAACCCACGGTGCCGCGGCCTTACCAAGCGCACCGCGGGAGTAGGTCGCTTGCGCATGCGCCGCCTTGCCGATTGGCGGAATCGGAATTAAGGCGCCTGCTCGTTGTGCGTCGTTGAGCTGCATTGGAATTTGCACTCGATCCTATTGCAGCAGGCCCAGGAGTGGATTGAATGCTGAGAGCGATCCGTAAACATCCAGCCGTCCGTTGCCCATGTTCACACCGATCCACTTGGCGTGAGCAATGGCCCAAGCCGCCTGATTCTCGCTGGTCGTGGATTGCATATTGACGAGCAGGGACGCGGTTCCGGCGACCATCGGCGAGCTGAACGAGGTGCCCCAGCCGGCGGCATACGTTGCGAAAGGATACGTGGTGATTACGCCTTCGCCAGGCGCTGCGACCCAGACGATCTGATTGCCGTAATTCGAGAACGTGGAGCGCTGGTCTTGGTTGTTCGTCGAGGCCACGCCCATCACGTTCTGCAATCCGGCTGGATAAACCATCTCTTGCTTGCCATCGTTGCCGGAGGATGCCGCAAGGATCACATTGTTGCTGTTGGCATACTTGATCGCATCCGCCAACTCGGTGGAGCTTGTGGTCAGATCGAAGCTCATGTTGATGACGTTGGCATGATTCTGCACGGCGTAGTAAATCGCCGCGAGGATGTTCGAAAGCGATCCGTTACCGTTTGCGCTGAAGGATTTCAACGGCAGCAGTTGTGCAGTCGGCGCGACCAGGTGAATTACGCCCATCACCATGGTGCCGTGTCCAAACGCCGCGTATTGAGAGCCATCCAGCATGGCGGCCGTGTGCTGATCGAGCATCGCCGCAGTGTGCTGATTCACGTAGGCAGCAGCGCAAGTCTCACAGGGCGGCGGCGCGGACATTGAGATATCGTTCAGTTCCGAGCCGCCCGGCTGGTTGCGGGTAAAGTCATAACCGGGAAGCAAGACGCCCTGAAGCGCTGGATGATTGGGATCCACGCCCGTGTCAATGTCTGCGACAATTCCCGCACCGCTCACATTGAAGACGCTGTGCGCTTGAGCCACGCGAATAATTTGAGCGGCCGGCTGGTTCACATATCCATGCGTGACGGTGTTCCCGTAGTAATTGACCGGTGTGGTATCCCACAGGCCCTGGGGAGCGGTGGACGCGGCGGTTTGACTGGTTTCGTTCGGTGGAATCGTGAGAGTCTGATCGGGCTCAGCATCAAGAATTCCGTTCACCAGTTGCAGCACGTCCGCGAGCAGCTGTGGCAGCAGGCCTTGCGCCGGCCGCACCAGAAATACTTGACCGACGTTTCCATCCAGGTTGCCAACAACGGTGCAGCCGTTGGAGAGGCAAACATTCGTCAGGCCGAGAAGGCCCAGGTTCGTGCGGACAATCACTCCCTGTTGCTGATTCTGACCGGAGAGCACTTGTCCGACGGTGGACAACAGGCCGCCGAGGAGTCCTTGCGCGCTGGCTGGCTGGCCCCAGAGACTCGCTGATAGAAGTATGAAGGTTCCAACTAGACGACGCATGATTGCCTGCGCTCCTTTTGAGTGCCAGCCAGTAGCCGGTTTGCTTGAAGATGTCGCCGTTCCATTTTGGTTCGGGCGACGAATTCCGAGCAATGGTACAGATGGCTACTTTCCGCACTCTCTGCATCAATCCTTAGTTCTAGTACCTTTTTTCTTTATTCTCGATGTCTTTCTAAGCTTATTGTCGTCAGCTATATGCGGAGCATCTTGCGCCGAGGTGAATAGGGGATCGACCAATTGGAGGGTGACATCCGCCTGGTCGAACAGAGCAACCACGAGGCGGATACCGCTTTGCAGTTCACACTCGATCTGGAATTCGCCGAAGTCGCTTGTGTGGGATTCCGCCAGTAACTGTCGTCCCCTCAGCAGGCTAACTCGCATGGCGGAAAGGCGTTCATTGGGATTGGCGGAATTGAGCACCTGGCCGATCAGAACTACCTTTTCCGAGTCCATTTGGGGCTCGATCCGAACGTCAATCCTGTAGTCGCCTGCACCGTAAAGCAATTGCTGTGAAGCACTTTCGGACGACCGCACGCCGGCGAGCAGGGGCCGCCGGAAGCTGTCGAATAGCAGCGACGCAAGCTGGGATTTCGCGCGACTCGACGGGCCAGTTGACCGGTTAACAAATGTCGCGTTCACCGTGCGCACGGCGTCTTCGGACGGTGCGTAAGCCGACGCGCGCCGTGCAACTTGCTGCAAACGCTGCCACATGCTCAACTCCTTCGAGCACGCCGCGCAACCGGTTTCCAAGTGGCTTTGCATTTCCGCCCTTTCATCCTTGCCAATCACGTTCCGTGCGAAATCAACCCACTTTTCCAATGAATAGTGTCGCATCCCATTCCCCCGAACTCGATTTTTCAGCTTCGCCCAAATAACAGCCCCATTGCCTACTGCCATCACCAACTCATAAGGGTAGGCACCTGCTGAAAAAATATAGGGGGTAGCGAAAAAAAGTCGCTGGAGGTCAGACGGGGGAAACTTTGCCGATAAGTGCAAACGGGGCCCAGTGATAGGGGTGGGGGTAGGATTCGCGCAGTTCGATCATCGCGCCGCGCAGCGCGGAGGCTTTGCCCTCGCCGTCCTGGAAGCGGCGGTAGAAACGAGTCATGAAATCCGCGGTACTTTGGTCGTGCACGTCCCAGAGAGTGAGGAGCAGGGAATGTGCTCCGGCGTAGAGCAGTCCGCGGATCAGGCCGAGCAATTCATCTCCCGGAGTGACGACGTTCATTCCGGTGGCGCAACCGCTCAGGGTCACCAGTTCAGCGTTCAGCTTGAGCTGATAGAGGTCGTAAAGACTAAGGTATGCGTCGCCGAGGCGAATTCCGGAGAACATTGGATTGTCCTGACGGAATTTGCCATGTGTGGCGATGTGAATCAGCCCGCTTTGCAAACCTTTGTCGCGCAAGACTTGTTCGTTGGCTTGGGCGCCTACGAATAATTCCGCATCGGGCACAATTTTCGCCACCTCCCGAACTTCTTCCAGAATTAACGGGGCGCGGGCATCGGGAATCCCTAGAACCAAGGACGGGCCGCTCGTGTGCATAGGTTTTTCCTGGCAGTGAGTGAAAATACTGGCGCTCGGGGCGTAAGAGATGGTGAAGGAATCGATCAGATAGCCGGTGTCGTCCAGCAGAGCGTGGAACGGAAGGTAGTGCAGCACGCCATGCGGCACGATGACCAAGTGCCGCGCGGACACATGCGCGCGAACCGGCGCGAAGACTTCTTCGTAAAGCTGGCGCAGGTGCGCTTGCACCACGCCCAGCATGGATTTCTCAAACGTCCGCGCATATTCCGCGCCCAGCTTGAATTTCGAAATCTGGAAATGCAACATGCGCATCAGGTTGATCACGCGCGACACTGGTGTGAGCGGCACGATTTTCAATCCATCGTGGGTCACCACTGCGGCAATGAATTGATCCTTCAGGCTGAAGTACTCGACGAGCGCAGAGTCCGGAGGTAAGCTCGCGCGAATCGTAGCCAGCGACCTGATTGCCGGGCCGTGGGTCGCGCTTTCTGACTGGGGCAAATCTCGCAGCACATGCAGCAGCTCGGTTTCGTGCGCCAGCGCTTCTTGCTGCAGCTTTTCGATGCGCTCGGGTGAAGGATCTTCCGCGCGCAGCTGTTCAATTTCGATGCGCCGGTAATACCAGTTGAGCTCTTCGCGCATCTCGCGGATACGGCGCACCAGGTCGCTCTGTCCAGCGTCAGCGGGACGGATCGCTGGGCCGGAACGCATCAGGAGTTCCGCCAGGCTGCGCGACTTTGCCATTTCGATATAAGAGAAAGACTCGTCGGCTGCATCTGGCCCTTCGGCGCGCATCAGGCAAAGTTCGACCAGGCTCTCGTAAACTTCCAGGCGATTTTTCATGAACGCGATTTTCAATTCTTCGCCATGCAAGCTGCTGCGCAGGGCCTCCAGCGATTCGCGCGCTTTCTGGCATGAATCGTAAGCGCCGGAAAAATCCCCGGAAGCGTGCTGAATCTGCCCAATCAAAAAATGCGCCTGATAGTGCAGCACCGGAGCTTCCAAGCGCGCGAGGCGTTCGATCGCGCGAGACGACTCCGCCTGCGCAGCGTCCAAATCCCCGGTTCGCAGCGAGAGGCGCGCGAGAAGCAAGTGGCATAGAACCGCTTTGCTGGGCAGAAAAGATCCGTCGAAGAATTGCGCCGCACGGGCACAAAGTCGTCGCGCTTCAAATAAGCGGCCTTCATTGTAAAGAACGATGGCTTGGTACAAATCCATCAGCCACGGCCACACCAGGTTTTTCTCACTGACAAATTTCGCGCGCGCTTGTGCAAACAATTCCAGCGAGCCCAACGCCTTTCCCAGCTGGCTCGACGCCATGGCTTCATATGCCTGACATTTCGCTTCTTCGTATCCCATTCCCAATTTCTGGAAACGCAAGTAGCCCTCGTGGGCGGTCTCTTTCGCTTCGCTGCTGAGATTCAATTCCAAATATATTTCAGAGAGGTCCAGATAACAGAGTGCCAGCACGTGGGCGTCGCCATTCTTTTCACATTCAATGCGCGTGGCGCGCAGCATTTCGATCGCCCGGCTGTATTCACCACGCAGATAATAAAGGTAGGCAATGTTGTAGTCGCTTTGCGTCACCAGCAGCGTCATGCCGTGACTGACGCACATTTCCCGAGCGCGCTGGTAGGTGGCGAGCGCGCGGGGAAAATCATTCAGGGTAATTAGGCAAACGGCCATGTTGTAGAGAGCGACGGCGAGGCCTTCCGAATCGCGAAAAGGCAGCAGCATCTCGTAGGCGCGCTCATAGCAGGCCAGTCCTTCCTCGAAACGGTCCTGCCGGTGGTAGATATTGCCGAGATTGATCTGGACGTGGGCCCAGCGCTTGTCGTCGCCCAGGTTCCGGAAGATTTTCTTTGCGTCTTCGGCGGCCGCGAATGCTAGATCGTATTTTCCCAGCAGGATGAAAGGCTGAATGGAGGGAATGAGCGTGCGCGCTTCTTCCTCGTGATTGCCAATTTCGCGAAAGATACGCAAAGCTTCGGCGTGGAAATCCAGCGCCTGCTGATTTTCTCCCAGCATGTACAGCGCGTTGGCTTTCGAGCGGAGGCTGCGACCCAGCGCCTCTTTATTTTTCAGCCGCCGCGCGATGAGCACGCTGGATTCCGCGAGAAACAGCGCTTCGCGGGCGTTTTCGCGCAACTTTCCGCGCACCACTTCGTTCAGTTGCTGCACGACGCTGTCTTTCAACAGTCGCGGACGGGACGCAATGAATTTGTCGCGGCTGGATTCCGCCGAAAGATTTGCCAGCTGGCGCAGCAGCTTCTCGGACACAGGAGGCTTTTTATTTTCCGGCGTCACGCGAAACCCTTTTCCAGCAGGCCATTGCGGAGCTTTTCCAGGCACCGCTGCCGGATGAAGCCGATCGAGCCGACCGCGATCCCCAGCGTCGCGGCAATTTCCTGATAAGGGCGCACCGGCTCGTCATAGAAAAGCATGTGGACGAGCTCGCGACAGCGCGGCGGCAGTTCGGCCATCGCTCGGCGCAAGCTCTGCTCGTCTTCCGCCTCGCGCAAGATTTCCTCGGCGCGGGACGGAGTGCTTTTCTCGAATTCTTTGGCGGCTGGGTCGAGAACGTCGGTGCGTTGTTGCTGCTGTTTACGGTGAAAACATTTATGCGCGGTGACCTGCATGATCCATTTCGGCAGAGCTTTGACTTTGCGCAATTTGGGAAGTTCGGACAAGAGATCGAGGCACACAGCTTGAAAAATATCCGTCGAATCGTCTGGGCTGAAGCCATATTTTACGGGTATCGAAAAGATGAGGTTCTTATATTTGGAGATCAGCGCGCACCAAGCCTCTTCGCTGCCGCCAGCGCATTCGCGGACCAGTCGCGCATCCGGCCATGCTGCGCGGACGTCGTCCAACGCCGGAAGTTTTCGGGCAGCGGTGCGGGTCAGGCTCATCAGCTATTGCACGTAGAGCTCTTCGATATTCCACAGAGCGTAGGGCACCAGAATCGCCGGACGGAAATTGCCCAAATGATTGGCTGCGCCCACCAAAATATTGGGGCTGACCAGACAAATCAGCGGCAGTTGTTCGGCAACGATTGCCTGCACACGGTCGTACAGCTTTTTGCGCTTGGCATAGTCCAAGGTGACGAGTTGTTGTTGCATCAGGCGATCCATTTCGGATTCCCACGGCGTGGCCGGCTTTTCCTGGCGAGGATGCCACAGATGAGTTTCACCGCTCGATAGCCACACATTCATTTCCGACGTGGGATCGGCATCGCCGCTGACCAGGCCCATCACTGCCGCTTCATAGTTGTGCGTGTTGAGCAAGCGGTCCACCATGGCGCGAAATTCCAGCGGAATGACTTGTACCGTCATTCCCAATTGGGTCAAATCGTCTTGAACGATTGTGGCGATTTTCGTGCGTTGCGCATTTGAGGAGCTGGTGAGGATGGAGAATTCCACGTGGTCGCCGTGCGGGTCTACGAGGGAGCCATCAGTCTTCCAAGAAAAAGCCGCGGATTTCAGGAGCTCGCGAGCGTGCTGCAGCGAGCGCGGCGGATGCGCAACGTTTTCGTCCAGCCAT
>Ga0209655_10000080_pt1 | contig 34879 bp, 34 predicted proteins | sample BogFormECP03_OM2_FD_188236 | JGI IMG/M metagenome (GOLD analysis project Ga0209655, IMG submission 188236) | Bog forest soil microbial communities from Calvert Island, British Columbia, Canada - ECP03_OM2 (SPAdes) (version 2) | ecosystem: Environmental > Aquatic > Freshwater > Wetlands > Bog ...
AGGCCGCAAGCCCGAGCACTGGACCAGCTATACGAACAGTTCGGGAAGGCAATTCTTCAAAGTGACTATGATCCCGTTGGAAGAAATTGGAACCGACCCGAAGGAAGCGCAGAACTTTCATAACCGAACGGCGGACAGTGGACCTCTCGGGAAGGGAACCGTAACGGCCAAAGACGGATTGACCTACGTTGCGCAAACGGTGATCGCTAACGCATACGCCGACCTCAAACTTTCACCGGAGCAGCAGAAAGAATGGAACGGTTACCGGGAGAACATACTTCTGGCGCCGCTGGCCTACAAGGCGCGGCCCCACAACGGCATCTGGGCTACGCCTCCCTACCTTCACAACGGTTCCGTTCCCAATTTATTTGCTCTGCTTTCGCCAGTGTCCGAGCGGCCCACCATTTTCTATCTTGGGAACAAGCAATTCGATCCCGTAAACCTTGGTTTGAACGCCGACGCCCTCAAAGGTGCCTCTGAGTTCCGCACCGATTTGCCGGGCAATTCGAATGCAGGACATGAATTCAACGACGGTCCAAAGGGCAAGGGAGTGATCGGCCGCAAGCTGTCTAAAGAGGAACGAATGCAGATTATTGAGTTCCTCAAGACGTTGTGACCCGTCTTTCCATCTGCCAAATCCTGCAAATGAGGAGCTTACTGTGCCCGTAGCCTCGGATAACCCAATTTCTTATCCCCACGCAGATGCAGCTTTGGGGGAAAAACTGTTTCCCGACGAAGCAGCCCTGGCCGAACAGTTGGCGGACACAATCGAAAAAACGATTCGCGAACAATACCAGCCCGGGAATGCGCGCCGCGATGTGCACGCAAAGGCGACTGGGTTTCTTAAAGCGGAATTCCGCGTCCACGAAACGCTCCCCGATAATCTCGCCAGGGGCGTTTTCGTTCCCGGCAAGATCTACCAAGCGTGGATTCGTTTCTCGAATGGTTCAGCGAATGCCGCCGAGTCCGACAACCATCAGGACGGGCGTGGCATGGCGATCAAGCTGCTCAACGTTCCTGGAGAAAAGATTCTCGAGAGCGATCGCCACGCCACCACACAGGATTTCGTGATGATCAATCACCCGGTCTTTTTCACCAATGATCCTCAGAGCTATCTCTCGCTGCTTCAAAAAGCAGGAAGCAGCAATCTGCTTGCGAAGATGACGATCCCGTTCGCTCTGGGGCTCAAGGGCACGGCGCTCGCAATGGAAATACATCACGGTAAAATCTCGAATCCGCTCCAGACGCGCTACTTCTCGGCTTCTCCCTATCAATGGGGGGTCGGACCGGACCGGCAAGTCATAAAATTTTCCGTTGTTCCCGTTTCGGCGGCGGTCGACCCCATGCCTGACAATCCTGGCCCCGACTATCTTCGCGAGGCCATGCAGGCCACGCTCCAGAAATCCACGGTCGGTATGAAGTTTCTCGTCCAGCCAAAAATCGTTGACAATATGAGCGTGGAAGACTCCACGACGGAATGGCAGGAGGCTGAAGCGCCATTCCACGAAGTCGCGACGATTCACATTCCCCAGCAGGATTTTGACACCCCTGAACAGAATGCGCTTGGCGAAAACCTCTCTTTTACTCCTTGGCACGCGCTGCCGGAACATCGGCCGCTCGGGTCGCTCAACAGGATTCGCAAAATTGTGTACGAGCGCGTGAGTCTCGTAAGGCACGCCATGAATTCGCTCGAAAGACGCGAGCCGTAGTACCGCGAGGGCCAGCTAACTGCCGGCGGAACTCGCGGGCCGACTGCGGGCACTGGATGGACTCGCCGCTGGCAAATTGTGGCCAGAGCTTGAAAGTCCCAGGCGGTCTCGTCTTGCTAGAAAGACGAATAACGGCCTACACTTGATATTGATGATTCCGGTTAGTTTCCAGATTCGTGACTTAACGATCCGCCCTGCAGCGGTGCTTGCGCCCATGGCTGGCGTGACGGACACGCTTTTCCGCCGGGTGATTCGCGGGCTGGGCGGGTGCGGCTTGTTGATGACGGAGTTCACAAGCTCCGAGGGGATCACGCGAAGCGCTGCAAAAACGCTGCGATACCTTTATTTTCAGGAAGATGAGCATCCCATTACCGCGCAGCTCTTCGGCGCAAATCCGCAGGTTATGGCGGACGCCGCCAAAATGGTGGAAGACCTGGGCTACGACGCCGTGGACATCAACCTGGGCTGTCCAGCCAAGAAAGTGGTGAAGTGCGGCGGTTCTGGTTTGCTGCGCGATCTGCCGTTGCTCGGAGAGATTTTTCGTAACGTTCGTGCTGCGGTTCGCATCCCATTGACGATTAAGCTGCGGGCCGGCTGGGATGATAAGTCCATCGTGGCTGTCGAAGTCGCAAAAATGGCTGAAGATATTGGCGTTGAAGGCATTGCTGTGCATCCGCGGACTCGCGAGCAAGGCTACGCGGGAGCGGCTGACTGGAGCATCATCGCCGCCGTGAAGCAGGCCGTGAAAATTCCCGTGATTGGCAATGGGGATATCATTGTGCCCGAAGACGCCGAGCGCATGGTCTGCGAAACAGGTTGTGACGCGGTGATGATCGGCCGGGCGGCCGCCACGAATCCCTGGATTTTCACGCAGATGCAGCAATACGCTGCGAGTGGCCGATACGACACACCGAGCGAGGACCACCGCAGGCGTTTACTCTCCGGCTACTATAGGCAAATTTGTGCTGCCAACCTGCCTGATGGTATAGGCAAAATGAAGCAGTTCGCTTGCTGGTTTACCCATGGCGTGGGGAACGGCAGCGAGCTTCGACGAATCGTACATGCGGCGCGAACGCCCAGCGAGGTGATCGAAAAGGTGGAAGCCTTTTTCGAGAGCCGCGCCGCCGCGAATGCCAGCCCGGGGTCGGTGGCCGGCAGAAAAGAGGACCCAGCCCATGGTCCCGTTAACGCAAACTGCTACGAGACAACGCTCGGAGCGTAGAATCGCTGTTCGGCTGCCGTTGAAAGTGCGGGGACGCGACAGCCGCGGTGTGGCCTTCGAGGAAGAAACCTCCAGTGAAAATTTGTGCCGCAGCGGCGCCGCGTTCGTTACGCGCTTTGACGTGGCCATCGGCTCCGATCTCGAAATCAGGATTCCCTTTAGCAACTATGCCTCGCGACGCAGGGAAGCGGACTTTGCGACGCGTGGGCGAGTAGTGCACGTTGTAGATGCCGAAACACAAGGCGAGCGGCTGGTCGGAGTGCAGTTCACAGGGCCGCGCTTCCAGCGCGTCTTCCGCCCGGAAAACGCCGCGTAGTTTCGTTCCGTATTGTGGGGCCGGCTTTCCGAAGCGGGCCTGCGACTTGAATGTTTCTTGCTCCTATCGAAACGCCTTGTCCCGAATCCAGGCGCAAAACTTTTCAATCAAAAGCGGCCACTCTCTTTTCAACCAAAAGTTGGCCACTCTCATGTTAGAGTAACCCTCACAATGTGAGGCGCCCAGACGGCGCTTCTGATAATCACCCTTGGAGGAGTTCGCATCATGGCTCGCGCCCATGCCGCTCGAGGCGGTTCGGCTGCCGTTCCACTCTCCGGCGCTCGCAGGCGCACGCGCTCGTTAAATCCGGAACGCAGATCCCAGGACAAACAGAACTTGAAGGAAGCAGCCCCCGGCTTGCGCGAGCGAAAGAAAGCCCGCCTGCGCCAGCAGATTATTTCCACGGCCATAAAGTTGTTCCGCAAACGCGGCTACGAGAAAACGCGCGTCGACGATATCGTCGAACTCCTCGAGATCAGCCAGCCGACTTTCTTCCGCTATTTCCCCAGCAAAGACGCGGTACTCCGCGAGGTAGGCCGGCGCGGCTATGCCTGCATGGCCGAGCACTTAAAGACGGAACTTTCCAGCGAGGCAACCACTGCACAGCGCCTGCAACGTTTTTATGATGGACTGGCGCGCGAAACGGAGGCCGACCGGCCCCTGTGGCAAGCCGTGGTGCTCTCCGGCGCGATGGACCCCGTTCGCTCGCCGGATCTCCGGCAGCCCGAGCAAGTCGCCGTTGGATTGCTGCGCGAGATTCTCCTGAAAGGCCAGAAGCGCGGGGAGATTACGCGGGCGTTCCCGGTTGTTCATCTCGCCGAATTCATGGAAGCGCTTTACCTCACCGTGGTACGCCAATGGGCTGTCGATCTTCCGGGCCCCCACAAGCTGACGGAGCGAGTCCGCAGCGCCGTGGCCTTCTTCCTGCGCGGCATCCAACCCTGATTTCCTGACCGCAGGCCAAAGTTCCCGCCTGCTTTCCTGCCGGCGGAACAAAGCTCCCGCTGATTTCTTCTTGACGTTAGTTGCAAAGATGTGATAGCAACTATCATAATTCTGGATTTGAAGGATTTGAAAAAGAGACATTTCGAAGGATGTCAGGCCCTTCTGGATGCATCTCTTTCGCGGGTTTTGGGTCCAAGTACCGGGGTTGTGCAGGCACGTCTACATTTTGGGGGTGGAAAGTGAGAATCATCAAGATACTCACGTTTGCGCTTGCGTCGATTTTCCTTACGGCTGGGTTGAGCTTTGCTCAAGGCGTAGGTTCCTCAGGGGACTTGACTGGCACAGTCACGGATCCGACCGGGGCTCAAGTGCCAAATGCCAAAGTGACGGCGAGCGACGCCGCCAAGGGCGTGCAACGCAGCGTCGAGACGGACGAGCATGGATTGTACCGGCTGACCGGACTCCCTCCATCGAGCTATAAAGTCACCGTCGAACACTCTGGGTTCCAAACGCAGGTCGCTTCCACCGTCGCGCTGACGGTGGGTCAAACGCTGGTACTGGACTTCTCCCTCAAGTTGTCCGGGTTGTCGGCGCAGGTGGAAGTGAGTTCGGAACTGCCCGTCATCGAAACCGAGCGAGGCAGCCAATCGAATACACTCACGGAAGATATCATTTCAGAACTGCCTATCGATCGCCGCGATTACCTGACGTTTACGCTGCTGCTGCCGGGGGTGTCCGATTCCACGCGGGTTGCAGACGACCAGGATTATCGAGTGAAACAGACGCCGCAAAGCGGACTGTCCTTCTACGGAAGCAACGGCCGGGGAAACAGCGTGACCGTGGACGGAGGGGAGGTCAATACTGATTCGGGCGGCGTTCGGCTAACATTGAGCCAGGACGCGGTGCAGGAGTTCCAGGTAAATCGCAGCAACTATGGCGCAGACCTGGGAGGTGCAAGCGGAGCCTCGATCAACATCGTCTCGAGGTCAGGGACCAACAACGTGCACGGAAGTATCTACAGCTATTTCCGCAACAGCGGTATGGATGCACGCGATCCATTTGCGTTCAGCTCAGCCCTGGCGCCGGACCCGACCTTTAGCAACTTTAACTTTAATTCCGTTGGCGAGCCAATCAAAAACAGCCTTAGCCGCTACCAATATGGCGGAGCCGTGGGGGGGCCCATTCGGAAGGACAAGACGTTTTTGTACGTGGCTTTTGAGGGGTTGTTGCAGAACTCGCAGAATAGCGTGCCCCTGTTGACGAACAGTTCGATCTTCGCGGGACCGAATCCGCTGGCGACGTCAAACCCATTCTCGGAGAGCGATCCGAGATCCGCACAGCAGGCGATTGTCAGCGCGCTGGCAGCGGACCCGGGAAATCCCATGGTGCCGTGCATCAACAACCCGAACGGCACGATTACCAGCTTGTCCGCGCAGAATTGTGCCGGTGCCCTTGCGCTAGGATTGACGGTCGCCCCAACGACAGGGCTGACGGCGGGTCAAGCGGCGATCAATCAATATCTGATCACCCAGCTGGAAACAAACGGAGGGTTGTTTAACTACAACACGCGGGAGTATTTGGCATCGGGGCGGCTCGATCATCGAATCGACGACAGCAATCAGCTCTATTTCAGCTACCACTTCGGGCATGACCTGGAAGAAAACCCGGACGTGCAATCGCTTACAGGGTTTTCGGCGGGCAGCTCGATCCACAACTATGACGACAATGCTTATGCGGGATGGTTCCACCAGTTCAGCCCGACGATGCAAAACGAGTTGCACCTGCAATTTAACTACGACAGCTTCAACGTAATTCCTAATGAGCCGGGAGAGGTGGGGCTGCAGATACCCGGATTCGTAAACAATTTGGGGACGAATATCTTTCTGCCGAATTTCACCATCACGCGGCGGACCGAAATCGCGGACAACATAAGCATGACGCGCGGCCACCACACCATGAAATTCGGCGCTTCCGAACTGCTCCGCGGCAATCACTCGGAATCGCACACGTTCATGCCGGGGCGATTTGTGTTTGGTTCGCTGCCGGGCGTGGCGCTCAGTCCGTGCCTGGCAAATCCGACCGGCGCTGCCACAACCAACCCCGATACCGCGGGCTGCGGACTGGCGGGCACTCTTGGCTCGGCTGGCATCAACGCGCTTCAGTCCGCTTCGTTGGGCGCGCCGCAGGTCTATCAGCAAGGATTTGGAGACGCGGACTATCCCGCTTATACGCGGCCGTTTACAGCGGGCTATTGGCAAGACACGTGGCGAATCGTCTCAAACTTTACTCTGACTTATGGGCTGCGATATGAGGTTGATTCGCAATTCCTTCCGCTGAATACCTATCATGGCGACGTGGCTCCCCGCGTGTCGTTTGCGTGGGATGTGTTTAAGGATCACAAGACGGTGGTGCGCGGGGGATACGGAATTTTCTACGGGGCCGTTGACTCGCAGATACCCCAAGTGGACGAGAGCCTGGGAGTCCTTAACAAGAACCACAGTACGGTGGAAAACCAGAACAACACGTCTCAGGTTCCGGACCAAATCAACAATGTGGTGGGCACCTGCGGGATCGGGGTCACCGCGTTTGGGACCGCGGGCACGATTTTTCCTGGCAGCGGCAGCAGCCCGTGCAACCGGTACATTTCCATCTATGTGGATTCACTTTCGCCGAGCGGCCTGCCTTTCCTTCAAACCTCAGCGCAGGTTTTCCAGGGGCTCTTCGGTCAGGGGCTGATTCAGTGCACAACCCCGACGGCCGGGAATGCCGCTTGCATCACGCCGGCGGATGTGGCGCCGTACGGCATCTTCGTGCAGAACAGCGGCCAACTGTCGCCGCTGACGGTGCTCTTCAGCAATCCGCAGAACTACAAACCGCCCTATTCCCAGCAGGCGTCGATTGGAATTGAACACGAGATCGCTCCGGGGTTCAGCATCGCGGTGAGCGGCATCTATTCGCACACGCTGCGGCTGCCCGTGGCGATAGATACCAATCTGTTGAACGCGCCAATGAGCACGGTTACCTTGGCCAACGGGAAGAGCTTTTCCTACCGGAACTGGAATACCAGTGCCGCGGCCGATCCGCTCGGAGGCACGGAGTTTCCCGGTGGCGTATTCCCCTGTGCGATAACCTTGAACGGCTTTGGCCAGCCCGTCTCACCGTGCTTTGTGAATCCGCTGATCGTCCAGAACAACCAGTACACGTCCGCGGCATCGTCCCTTTACGAGGGCGGCATCGTGGAAGTCAAAAAACGATTCAGCCAATCCTTCACGTTGTTTGGGAACTACACGTACAGCAAAGGCTTTGACACTTCGACAGATTTCAATACCGATTACGGGCCACAGGATCCGACCAACCTGAGCCTCGACCGCGGCCTATCGGAGTTCGACGAGCGCCACAAGGTCGTCGTCGCTGGAGTGTTCGATAGTCCCTGGAAGAATCCTATCCTTGCGGGCTTCCAGCTTGCCCCGATTTTCAGTTACCACAGTGGACTGCCCTTCAATCTGCTGGCCGGCGGAGAGGTGAATGGAGACAATCACACGACGAATGAACGTCCCATTGGAGCCGGCCGCGACACAGGTCTGGGACCGGACTACGTGAACTTCGACATGCGGCTTACCTGGCAGCATAAGGTTCACGAGAAGGCCACTCTGCTATTTACCGCAGAGGGCTTTAACATTGCAAATCACACCAACTACGCAAGCGTCAATAATGTGGTCAATCCGCTCTTCGGTATTCAGACAGGGCCAACGACATGCCCGATCGCAGGCACATGCGCAACGGGGAATACCACGTTTAGCGTTCATGGAAGCGCAGCGTTTTCGCCTAGCCAGCCGCTCGGGTTCACTTCCGCGTTTCCGAAGCGGGAGATTCAGCTCGGCGTGCGGCTGAACTTCTAGAAGTAATTGGACGGCGCGCACGGCGCAACACGAGTGCGCCTCATTGTTATCGCTGTCGCTGCTGCCTATTTGAGTTCCAAATCAATTCAGGAGGAATCGGCTATGTGGCGAACGATGAGGAATCTGGCTGGGGCTGCGACAATTTGCTTGTTTATTCTTCTAGGAGTTTGCGGGAGCGCTTACGCGCAGGCGGGTGTCACCGCGAAGACCGGGCCTCTTTCCGACGGCGCGACCTATCTGATCGAGGTACCGGCAAACTGGAACGGAACGCTATTTCTCTATAGCCACGGTTATGTAACGCCGGGAAGTCCTAACCCGGCGACGGACGTTGGCGACCCGATTACAAGGTTTTTCATGCTATCGAGTGGCTTTGCGCTCGCCGGTTCTTCTTATGCCACCACGGGTTGGGCCATTCAGCAGGCTCTGCCGGATCAGATTGCTGTGCTCGACAAATTCAACCAGCTCTTCAGTCCTCCGAAGCAGACGATTGCCTGGGGACACTCGCTAGGAGGCATCATCACGGCAGGGCTGATTCAGACGAATCCTCAGCGGTTTGACGCTGCGCTCCCGATGTGTGGAGTGCTTTCTGGTGGCGTGGCCACATGGAACACCTCGCTGGATTCCGAGTTTGCTTTCAAGACGCTGCTGGCGCCGGGAACGGGACTGCAACTCGTGAATATTGCCGATCCCGTCGCGAATCTTGATCTTGCCGAAGTGGTGCTGGCCGAAGCGCAATCCACTCCTCAGGGACGAGCTCGGCTTGCGCTTGCTGCTGCCTTGGCCGATCTTCCGGGATGGTTCACACCGACCTCGCCCGAGCCGGCTCCCACTGATTTCGCCGACCAGCAGATCAACCAATTCCTCTGGCAACAGCAAGTGGACTTCCCGTTCGTTTTTGCGTTTCGCGCGGAATTGGAAGCGCGCGCGCAGGGCAACGTTTCCTGGAACACGGGTGTGGACTACCGGAGACAGTTGGATCTATCGATCGGCCGCGACGAAGTGATCGCGCTTTACGCGCAAGCGGGGCTGGATCTCGACGCCGACCTAGACACTCTGGAAAAGACGGCTCGAATCAGCGCCGATCCCGAAGCCGTTCACTACCTGGAGAAATATATTATTTTCGATGGGGAGATTCATATCCCCGTTCTGACGCTGCACACGAAAGGCGATGGGCTGGTGGTGGTGCAAAACGAAGAAGCGTACAAAGACGTGGTTGACGAAGTGGGGAATGGGAAATTCCTGCGCCGGACGTTTGTCTCGCGTGCTGGGCATTGCGCGTTTACTCCGGCGGAAACCATTGCTGCCGTGCAAACACTGCTGGGACGTCTGGACACGGGGAAATGGCAAGGAGTCCAGGCAGGGGATCTGAACAATGCCGCGGCTGCGCTAGGACCGAATTTCAATGTGTTCGCTACCAGCCAGGGCGTGGTGCCCGTTCCGCCGGCGTTCATCGAGTTTCACCCGGGGCCCTACCTGCGGCCCTTCGATGCTTTCTCGCCGGAATGCCTTTTCGATGACCGATGCCGCGATGACTTTTTCGGGCATGGACCTTTCTAGCGAAGAGTCGGAAAGGCGTATTATTTCCAGAACGCGTAGAAGCGCCGCGATAGAGTTCAGTTCGCTGGCGGCGCGCAGGTGAAGTTTGCCGCGTCATTTGTGTCGCCGGAACCCTTGTATTTGGCGACTTGGGGATAAGCGCACAGCGGTCGGGTCCCTTTCACTGATGGTTCAGATGCTCCGCCGCCTGCCACTTTGGAAGCGATGACCGTCGAAGGAGCCGCGCCTTTTTCTACCCACTGTTCCAACGCGAGATAAATATTGTGTTGCGGATCGTTTACAGGGCTCCAGCCGCTTTCCCCAAATACGTCTGGCCCTGGACCGCCGCCACAATGCTGCATCCCCGGGACCATGAAGAGCCGCACGAACGAATCGCGTTCCGCCTGTCCCATCTTGCTTCCAACGTTCTCGTAATAGTTGATGGTGTTCAGAGGGGAAATCGCAGCATCGTTCCAGCCATGATAAATGATGAGCTTCCCGCCGTGTGATTCGAAGGGTTTCAAGTTTGTTTCCGTTGCGTTCAGCACGTTAGAGAATTTCTTGTCCGCGGTTGCGACGGCGTCATCGAGATTGGCCTTCTTGTAGTCCCAGTCAGCTTTGTCGTAAACCATATCGGAGAAAAATCCGCCACCAAACGCAAAGAGCAGACTCTTTCCCGGAGCTTGACCGGTAATCCAGAGGGGCCAGCCGCCGTCGCCGTCTTCGCCTCCGGGGAGAAACCCCGGAAAAAGTTGATTGCCTTTGGAATCGTGGGCGCCTGCGTAGAGTCTTTCCAGCGTGTCTGCCTGTCGGGAAGTCAGGCAATCGTCGGTGTTGACCGTTTTGCAGATCATCGTCGATGTATTGACGTGGCATTTTCTTGGATCGTTGAGCACGCCATCAGTGACACCATCCATCGCGTCACATTGCGCGTTCACGGACCGGGCGATGAAGGGAATTTTACTCGTGGGAATGTAGCTTGCCGGATCCAGAGTGGTGGTCTGCGCGTCGTACAGCGCGCCTCCCAGCAGATGGGTGAAGTAATTCGCGGGTGCTCCGGCGAGGATGCCGTCGTAGTCGTCGGGGAAGCGTTGCGCTTCCATCAGGGCCTCCCTGCCGCCATTGGAGCAATTTGCAAAATACGCGCGTTGCGGAGCGTCGCCGTAGAAGACCTTCACGACGGCTTTGCCGGTCAGCGTCATCTCGTGAATCCCGCGATACGCGAAATCCACAATTTTCTCCGGGTGTCCGAGGGCCCAGCTTGCGTCCGTTCCGCCTGCGGCGTGACCGGTATCCGTGGCCGCCGTCGCATAGCCTTGAGCTACTGCTCCCGCCAGCGAACCATAGTCAATTTCGCCGGCAAATCCGCCGTTGCCCTGGCCGCGGAATTTGCCGTTCCATCCCGTGACAGGCATCCAGACTTCAATTTTGATATTGGAGTCGGTGGTGGGCTTTGCTTCGGCCGTCAGCCTGCAAAATGCGGGGAGCCGCTTGAACAGTTTCGGATCGCCTGACAACCACGGCGCCATAGTCGCAGGCGGGGTAAACGCACCAGCCGCGACGGTCTCTGCCGAAGTAATGATCGTATTTGGCAAGGTCAGCTGTGCCAATTGCTCGCAGGGCGTTCCTGCTGCCCGCGCCGCAGGAATAAATATGCTGCCCACCAATAGAAACGCGGCCGCCGCGAATTTATTCATGCGAAGCTCCTCTCGGGTCTACTAATTCGATTTTCGATCGCTAGGACACGATCAGTGGTTTATCCTTGGGGATTGCTTCCAGCGTTGCTTTGTCCAAATTCAGATGCGCCGCCACAAGTTCCGGCGGTGTGTGCGAGAGCCACTCGGAAAGCGCGAGATCCTGGTAATAGCTGCTTTTGAACATTTCCAGGAATTTCAAATCGGTTGTGCCGGTGTTTTCGACATAGTGGGGGAGCGTTTTTTGGATGTAGCCGACGTCTCCTGTTTCGAAATCCATCGTTCTGGCGCGACCACCGGTGGTAAAGACCGTCATGCGAGCTTTTCCGCCGAAGTAAAACTGCCACTCGTCCGCGTTCGGGTGCCAATGCAGCTCGCGCATGCCGCCGGGTTTTACCGTGACAATGGCGGCTGCCACGGTCGTCGAAATCTTGAAGGTGCTTGAATCGATGACACGGACCTCTCCGTTTTTCAGCTTGGATGGCGCGGGGTATTGTGTGGTGCGGAATGCAAAATCAATGGGGGACGGGCCCAGCGCGCCGGCTGCGCGCTTTTGATCATCCGCAAGGGGGCCAGGAACTTCGGCCTGGAAAATAAATTTTTCGCGTTTCGGCATCTTCGCGAGGGCGGATTGCGCTACGCCGAAATTTTTTGCCACGACGTCGGGCGGCGTGTGGGCCATCCAATCAGTCAGCAGAACCGTTTCGTACTCGGAGAAATTGCCGTCGTCGAAGACCAGCATGAATTCGGTGCCGTCGGGCGGCAGACCTTGAATCGAGTGGGGGATTCCGGGAGGGAAGTACCACAGGTCGCCTTCTTTCACGTCCGTCACAAAACTCTTGCCATCGCCGTCGATGCATGTGATCCGCGCGCTGCCGTAGAGCATGTAGGCCCATTCCGCTGCGGTGTGCCAATGCAATTCGCGCACGCCTCCGGCGGTCAGGCGCATATCAACGCCGGCGAGAGATTTTGAAACGGCGAGTTCGCGTACCGTCACTTCGCGCGACCAGCCACCTTGCTGAAACCGTTTGTGCGCGAAGGAGAAAGGGTATTTGAAAGTTTGCACACCGCCTGCATCGGAGGGCAGCGGGTGGTCCGAATCCGGATTCGCGGCATCGATTACCGAATTCGTTGGTCCTGGATCGCTTGCGCTTCGATCGTTTTTCGGATTTGCTTGTTCTTGCGGCGCAACTTTGTCTGGGCCAAGAACGCTTGCCGCGGCCATGGCCGCCGAACTCACTCCCAAAAAGCCGCGCCGAGTCCAAATGTCTTTTTCAGGTTCGTGAGCCATTTTTCACCGTCCTCCGCAAGATTTGCCGTGGACGCGTCCTGCGTCCAGGGTTGACCGCTAAAGTACACCGAACACCATTGTCCCGCAACGCCACATGGTGGAGCAAATACGTCGCGCCCAGCCTCGATGTTCGACGACTGTCCGATTTATGAGAAGGGTATCCTCTGTATCGGAACTATCATCGAAAGGCGGAGTGTCAGCAAATGGCGTTGATGTGATTGCTGATATATGGTCGATGGATAGAGTCGTCGATCAACGAGGAGAAAAGGTGAGAAAATTGACTGGTCGCAGAAGGCTGGGATTGTGCCTGTCGGTTGTGGCAATGGGGATTCTGCTATTCGCCGCAGGATCGTTGCCCTGTGCGCTCATCTTTGCACAGACCGCTTCTTCAGCAATTCCGCAAAGGCCGGCTGAACTTCAAGTCTCCGGGGCGCCCATCGCAACTCGCGTCCTGGTGCAAAGCCCCGCTGAGACAGATACCGAACTGCAAATCGTATGTCTCTTCGCATCCGAGCCACAGAACGCTCTTCACGGCGCGCTTCTCGAAATGAATGAGAAACTCAAAGGAGTCCTCGACAAAATTCGCAAGCCGGCTCTATTTAGAGGCGAACTCGGCGAAACGCTACGAATTGTTCCGCCTGCGGGGAGTCTGGTGGCACGGAATCTCCTGGTGATCGGCCTCGGCGATTCCACTAATTTTACGCCGCAGCGTATGGAACTCGTTGGCGCCATCGTCTACCGCGAGGCAAATCGTCTCGGCGCCGCGCACCCTTTCTTCGCGCCTACCATTCTCGATGGCGGCGTAACAAAATTTGCCACCGGTGAGGTCGCCGAACACTTCTTCAACGGTTTTCTCCGCGCAGACCGCACGGAGAAATTGCTTAAGGAGCAGGGGGTCTCACCGGCACCAGTCCTGCAAGATTTGACCTACCTTGCCGGGCCCAGCCACGCACTGGATACACAGCAAGGATTGGGGAGGGCGTTGGCGAACCTATCAAAATGAAGTAATCGAAGTTTAGGAATCAACTGCGGAGTCTTCTGAAATGAATCTGCCGCACGGGCGAGATTGACTGACGTCCTATCTACTGGCCCTGTTCCAACGTGTCTTTGATCGTGTTCAGAGACTTTTGCAGCGAGGAGGACGACCGGTCCGTGGCCACTTTGCGCACGATCGAGCCCTTGAAACCGGTCAGTCCAGCCTGTTCGGAGCCCATCGTCTTGATAAGATAAAACCCCTTCGCGTTCGGGTCCGCGCTATCGCGAACGCAGAACGTCAAATCGAGAGCGGTCTGAAAGTAGTGACTCGAGTAAAGCTGCTTCTCCGCGACGACATTATCCGGCGTGGCTGACCCGTCTCCGTGCATCGTCAGAACATGCACCAGGCGTAATGTGGGCTTCAATCCAAATTTCACCTTGGCCCAGTAGAAGTTGTCATCCACATTGGCGGGTTTCGCCGCGGGATACGAAAGCAAATAGTCATAGAAATCGGGCAAATATCTTGGCAGAGCTTTCGAATAGCTCAGCATGTACTTGAACTGTTCCGGCACCTCTGTGGGGTTCCGCTTATCGTTGTAGACGCCCAGCACTTCGTTGCCTTGCTTCTGATAGTTGGTCACCAGCTCAATGATTTTTCGCCGTATGAGTTGGTTCAACGCCTGTTCCGCGTCCGGCTGGGTCCAATCCACCGCTTGGTGGATTTCCTCGATAGAGCTTGCGGGAAGCTGAATCTTGCAATCGGCAGGCTTGCATTCCCGAAATTCCTTGATGTCTTCACTGTCGAGAGTCAACGTTTCCACATCGGACAGCTGCGGAGGATCGCTGAACTGGCCGAGCTCCAGAAAACCGGGAACTGTGCGTAGCCGCTTGAAATCGTGGGCAAACTGCAAGTAACTTTCGGGTTTCGCGTTGATGTATACGGCGCCAAAAACGAAGATCTCATCCGCCATTCTGGAATGGAGATTTTTTGCAAAGGCCTGGCCGGCGCGAATCGCTACAATCTGATCGTCCGAAAGGCCAATGTCCTCCTTAAAATAGGTGTGTAGTCTGGGATTTGACTGAGCAGAGCAAATCGAAGCCGCGCCTAAGATCAGACTCAGGAATACCGTCAGCCGTATTTTCCAGTGCATTGCCTGCCTCCGGCCCGTCCGCTTAGAAATGAACTCCACTATCAGATGCTCAAACGTGAGCAAAGGAATCACCATTAAGAACGCAAGGTAAGCCAGGAGTCTCACCGGCACAGTTTTACTCGCCCGGATCGTCGTCGGCGTCGCCGCGCGCGAGAACGATTTTGTCGTAAGCTTCGCGGCGGGTCAGGCCATGTTCTTTTGCGGCAAGCTTTAGAGCTTCTTTTCGGTCGAGTTTGGCCTGGTGGATAAGTTCTTCCACGCGCTCGGCGAGGCTTTGCACGGAGTTTGCGGGAGTACGCGCATCGGCGGGATCTTCCGCGCCGATGAGCAGGGTGATTTCCCCTTTGGCGGGACGTTCCGTGAGCGAAGCGAAAAGTTCGGAAAGTTTGCCGCGGCGGAACTCTTCGTGGAGCTTGGTGACTTCGCGCGCGACACACGCGGAGCGGTTGCCGAGCACTTCGCGGGCGTCGGCCACGCATTCCGCGATGCGGTGCGGCGCTTCATAAAGAATGATGGTGCGGTCTTCAATGCGCAGGCGCTCCAGGGCGCGGCGGCGTTCGCCGGTACGGTTGGGCAGGAATCCCACAAAAAGAAACTCTTCGTTGGGCAGGCCGCTGGCGGCCAGGGCGGCGAGAAGCGCGGATGGTCCGGGGACGGGAACCACCGGAACATGATGACGCAGGCAAAGAGTGACGAGGCGATGGCCGGGGTCGGAAACGAGCGGCATGCCCGCGTCGCTGACGAGAGCAATTTTCGCGCCTTGTTCCAGCGAGATGAGCAGTTCGGGAGCGCGCGTCAGCTCATTGTGCTCGTGGTAGCTGATCAAGGGCTTCCGAATTTCGTAGTGGGTGAGGAGTTTTTGCGTGTGGCGCGTGTCTTCGCAGGCGATCTGGTCCACTTCTTTAAGAATGCGCAGCGCCCGCAGCGTGATGTCTTCGAGGTTGCCAATGGGCGTGCCAACGAGGTACAAGCATCCCAGAGCGGTTTCCGTGGAGCTTGGCGCGGCTTTGCTCATGGCCAAGAGTCTAGCATGCGCTGCTGGGACCGAATGTGACGCGTGCTATACTTTTTTGTTTGGAGATAGAGCGGAGGGAGTAGCTGTGCCACTGTACGAATACAAATGCCTGAAGTGCGCGCGTCACACGGACAAAATCGAGCCGGTGGCCGGGCCACACTTGAAAAAATGCCCGCATTGCAGCGGGAAAGTAGAGTCGGTGATTACGGCTCCCGCGATTAAGTTTAAGGGGTCGGGGTGGTACGTTACGGACTACGCAGGAAAATCTCCAGACGGAGGCAGTAAGGAGAGCACGTCTGCTGGGGAGAGTAAGGAGTCTGCAGGAAAGGATGCCGGCAAGGATGCCGGCGCTACCTCCGGGGGGAACAAAGAGTCCTCTGGCGGCAAAGATTCGGCAGGAAAAGAGACGGCGTCCAAGGACAGGAACAGCTCGGCGAAAGAGAAGAAGGCCGCAAAGAAAAAATAGGCCCGCAAGAAAAATTCCCGTGGTGAGGAACAGGATGGCTGATACAAGGCAAACGACGAATGCTGGGTTGCGCAAAGTGCGCAAGGCCGTGCTGCCTGCCGCGGGATTGGGCACGCGATTCTTGCCGGCCACCAAAGCGCAGCCGAAAGAAATGTTGTCGGTTGTAGACAAGCCGCAAATCCAGTACGTGGTGGAAGAGTGCGTGGTCTCCGGAATCGAGCACATCATCATCGTCACCGGGAAGGGCAAAAACTCCATCGAGGATCACTTCGATTCTTCGCCGCTTCTGGAGCGTTTTCTGGAAGAAAGAGGGAAGCCGGAACAGGCCGCCATGGTGCGGCGCATCAGCGACATGGTGCAGGTAAGTTACACGCGGCAGAAGGAACCACTGGGGCTAGGGCACGCCGTTCTGGTGGCACGCGATCTGGTCGGCGACGAGCCATTCGCGGTTCTGTTGGGTGACGTGCTGATTCCGGGAGAAAATCCAGCCACGAAGCAATTGATTGATGTCTATGCCGCTACAGGCGTTGGCGTGATTGCCGTTGAGGAAGTGCCTAAAGAAAAGACGCATCTCTATGGCATTGTGGATGGAGAGCCCGCGCCGCAGCCGCCATTTGGCGCGCGATTGTTGCGAATCCGCGACCTGGTGGAAAAACCGAAACCTGACAAGGCCCCGTCGAACCTGGCAATTACCGGGCGCTACGTTCTCCCTCCGCAGATTTTCGATTGTTTGGAGCGAACCAAGCCCGGCGCGGGGAACGAAATTCAGCTGACTGACGCACTGCGTATTCTGGCCCAGGAAGACGGCCTCTGGGCGTACATCTACGACGGCGTGTCGTACGACGCGGGCGATAAACTTGGATTTTTGAAAGCCACCGTGGAAATTGCTTTGCAAAACGGGGAACTGGGCGGGCCGTTCCGGGAATATCTAAAAAGCTTGAAACTGTAATCTCCGTTTGATTGACGACCGATTAAGTATGACGCGAATTCTGGGAATTGAATCTTCCTGCGATGAGACAGCCGCGGCGGTAGTCGCTGACGGCCGCGAAATTCTGTCCAGCGTGGTGGCCTCGCAGATTGATATTCACCGAAAATATGGCGGCGTAGTGCCGGAGCTGGCTTCGCGGGAACATTTGCGCCAGATCGTTCCCGTTGTCCGCGAAGCACTCGCGCAGGCTGGTATGCAGCTTGCGGACATTGACGCCATTGGCGTAACGCACGGCCCCGGGTTGGTCGGGGCGTTGCTCGTGGGCATCACCTATGGAAAAACCTTGGCGGCGGCGCTCGGCAAACCTCTCGTGCCGGTGAATCATTTGGCTGGGCACGTCCACGCGGTTTTTTTGGAGGCCTACAAAGCCGGTCGCCTTGTGAAATTGCCCGCGGTGTGCTTGATTGTTTCCGGCGGACACACCGTTTTGTATGAAGTGAAGCCAGGAGATTCGGGCGGCCAGAATCCTGATCATTCGCAAGGCCGTGGACTTTTGACCTACCGGAAAATTGGCCAGACGCGCGATGACGCCGCCGGAGAAGCCTACGATAAGGTCGCGAAACTTCTCGGACTGGGCTATCCGGGCGGACCAATTCTCGATCGGCTGGCCGCGGTCGCGAAGGGCGTCGCCGCTCCCGTGAAATTCGGGCCGACGAAAACCCGCGGGAATCCGCTGGACTTTAGTTTTAGCGGATTGAAAACTGCGGTGTTGTATCACTTGCGCGAACATGCAGAATACTCCAGCGAGATTCGCGCGCGTGAAGAAGCCCTTCAGCGCGGCGAACGGAAATTCGAGCAACTGTTGCCTCTGTGCTCGCCGCAAACGCTCGCTCTCGTGCGCGAATTCCAGAACGCGGTGGTGCGCGATCTGGTGGGCCGGACACTTATGGCCGCGGAAGAGCTTGCCGTCGATAGCGTGCTGGTGTCCGGCGGAGTGGCGGCGAACAGCCAATTGCGCGCCTCGTTCGAAGAGCGCGCCAAAGACAAAGGGTTTGAAGCGTTTTTTCCCAGTCGCGCGTTGTCTACCGACAACGCGGCGATGATTGCCGCCGCGGCCTATGAGCGTTTTCGAGGTGGCGTGTTTGCGGATGCGTCGCTCAATGCGGACCCGAGTCTTTCCCTCGCCTAAAGTTCATTTTTAAAGTTTGCGTGGAATGGGCGCAGCAGTGCTGCGCCCCTACATTTAAGAAAAACCATATCGTCTACAGAGGCTTCGGGTGAGCCGTCAGAACTTCGCGATAAATCTTGAGATTGTTTTTGTCCACGACGACCGTTCCGGTGTCCACAACCGTAGGCATTGGCGGCGCAAGAGCCGTCCGCCAATCCTTAAATTGGTGCACCGCGTTGTGGTGCAAATCGTCGAGAAACTTCAGCCCATAATAACTCATGACGTACGCTTTTTGCGTAATTGTGGCGGTAATCACGCCGCGTTCAATCCAATCCAGCGTCTCCGGGTCATTATCAAACGCCACGATGGGTATCTTGCCTTCCAAGCTCAAGCGGTGCAGGGCTTGCGCCGCGCCGGAACCTCCGGTCGCCTCCAGCGAAATGATTCCGTCCAATTTGTCTTTCTTCTGGATCATCCCGGATATCAGATCGTTTGCAGTTCCGGAGTCGCCCTTGCCATCCAGAATCTGCGTCAGCTTGAGCGCAGGATAGTTTTTCAGCGCGTCGGCCACGCCCGCCACGCGTTGGTCAAGGTTGTTCTGTCCCGCGATCGTGATGACGGCAATGTCTCCTTTGCCGTGAACGAGTTCCGCCATCCGCTTCAGGCTCTCTCGCCCGGCCTTGAAATTATCCGTCCCAATGTAAAGCACGCGCTTTGAATCCGGGACATCCGCATCAACGCAAATCACCGGAATGCCCGCAGCCACAGCCTTATCAATCTCCGACTGGAAAAGGTCGGGCCGCGCCGCGGAAACGCAAATTCCGGCGGGTTGCTGTTCGACGACCCGGCGGAACATTTCGATTTCGGCGTAGGGGTCAAAGGTTGCGGGACCTGTGAGTTCCGCCTTCACGCCAAGCGATTTCGCCGCGTCCAGAAAACCAGCCTGCGCCTCCTGCCAGTACGGCAAATTAATATTCGTTGCCACGAACACGTACCGTTCGTTCTCCTCATGGTAGGCGTTCGTGCAGGATGCAATCAGCGCTACACCTGCTGACACAAGAACAACTATCAGCGTGGCCCCATTTCTCCTCATTGGATTTCTCCTTTCGAACTCGGTCAAGCCGCGGGCCATTTGCTCACATGGCAAGAAAGTCAGATACCGGCGAAAGCTGATTAGGAAAAAATGGAATGAAACGGCGGGGCACCTCCAATTCCACAGCAGAACCGCGTCCCAACATATATGAGCTGGAGTTGTTGATTCAGGCCTTATCTTTGTACCCCGCAACCATAGGTCTAACCCCTGTTCCTGTCAATGTCAGAGAGAGTTGGCGCGGTTGTCGGTGTGTCAAGAAGTTCGGCACGCCGCGTGACACTTCACGAGGGCGGGGCATCGAACCTGGCAGGCTGCTAGTTGAACCGAAAATAGAGGAGCGAGGTGACGCGATGAGTACCTACGGTTACGGCGGAAAAGAATTGGCAAGTGCCTTTCGAGGCGTCCGCAAAAATACCATTCAAGTAGCGGAGGATATTCCCGAGACGAGCTACGAATTTGTGGCGGCTCCCGGAGCGCGCACCGTCGGTCACATGCTGACGCACCTGGCCATCTCCACGCGGATTTGGGAAGAAATTCACAAGAAGCGGCTCATGACTCTGGCGGGCCTAAATTTCCTGGGATTGATGGAAGAATTCCACGCGGAGGAAGTTAAGCCCAGAAACAAAGCGGAGATTGTGGAACTTCTGCGGACGGAAGGCGAACAGTTTGCGGCATGGATGGAGACGCTAACGCCTGAAATTCTCGCTGAAATGGTGACCGACAATGACGGCAAGACGGCCAAGAGCCGCTTCGAGCGCCTGTTGAGCGTGAAAGAGCACGAAATGCACCATCGCGCACAATTGATGCTGATCGAACGGCAACTCGGAATCGTGCCGCATCTGACGCGCCAGTTCCAGGAGCGACTGGCGCAGATGAAGGCGGCCAAAGCTTAGGCGGTGTTTCAACCGTACTCAGCGAAGGCTATATCACCCGATTGGTCTGGTGCGAACCGCTTGGAGCGGCTGCACCAGGAGTTCTCCCAAAACGCCAAGGAACCGCGTCATGTGCGGCAGCTTCGCATGGGCATCCAGCGCCGCGTCGTCGATCCACTCGGAGTGGATGAAGTAGACGAGCGGCTCGCGCGTTCCTTCATAGACATGAATGCTGATGCATCCAGGTTCGGCGCGGGTTGGCTCAAGAACGGCCAACAATTTGTCACGGAACTCGGCCTGTTTTTCAGCTCGCGGCTCAAACCGCACAAAAGTGTGAAGCGGCACAATGGGGCTCCTGACGAGTGGTGCAAATGTATTTGAGATCCCTGTTTCCAGTGCAAGAGACTCGGCTAACCCCGGCAAATCGGCGTCTCTCACACATGCGGTTTACCGCGGAGGTTGGCGTCCATGCCTGCGTAATCCGGACGGATCCGGTAACCGTCATAGCAGAGTTTTCTGAGAACGGATGCGGGCCGCAAATGCCAACTGGCCCAGGTGAGTGGCGAGTCGCCGTTCACATCTTTCGCGTCGATAATTGCACCCGCGTCAATCAGGGCCTGAATGGCTTCTTCCTCTCCAAACGCGGCGGCGCGGTGCAGTGGTGTTTCGCCTTTGGTGCGGACGTCTCGCATGAAGCCGCCGGTTTCCACGCCGGGCTTCGTAGCGCAATTGGGATTCGCCCCGTGCGCCAGCAGGATTCTCAGCACCAGCGTGTGTCTGGCGCTGTTAGCTTTGCACAGTGCGGTATGCAGCGGCGATTCGCCCGTGTCCGCCTCGGGGCGGTTGACGTCCGCCCCGCGCTCGATCAGGAATCTTACGAGTTGCCAGTGGCCGTGGAAGCAGGCACCGATCATCCCAAGGTCGTTTCCAAGAGAATCGAGGGACCCGCCATTGGCGAGCAGAAATTTCATCGCGCTGACGTCGCCATAGTAGGCGCAATGCTGAATCAACGACACGCCGTGCGGGTCAGCGGAAGTGGCCGGATGGCCCTCCGCGACATACTCAAACACCAGGTCGGTGCGCCCGTCGGCGATTTCGTCCAGCAATGGCACGGAAGCCAATGTACCACGTCACGCCGTTCCTCGTGATGGGCGTCGACACCAGCGGGAGAAGCTGGGCGGACCAGAAAACTCTAGTAAGCCCAGTAAGGACCTTGCCCTCCGGGCGTGCTCCGTCCCTCAATCGCGGTATACACGTTCCTTCCAAAAAAGAACGGCAAGCCCCAATCGAAGGTGCCCGGGCCGAATCCGGGTCCGCCTAGATCTGCCGCGACGCCATTAGTTAATTTCGAAGTCAGCGTATCGGCATTTCCTATGCTGAAGTTGAAGGTGCCCGTGGCTCCATTCGCGCCTTCGTTGGTTGCGGAGAAATTAGTGGTGGACGCCGCGCAATACCAGAAAGAGAGATCCGTGCAAGTGGGAATTCCGGTCGTGCGCGAGTCCAGAAAATAGATGGCGTTCGAGCCGCTGTCGAGGAACGCGGCATCCGTGTAGGTTTGTCCCTTGAAGGTTGTCGTGAAATTTCCTGTGTTGGGGTCGATGGTGTAGACCGTCGCGCTTCCCAGCGCATTGTTCGATTGCGTCCCAATTCCGAAAATCATCGAGCCGTTGAGGCTGGCCTCCGAGCCTGAAGCAGCCGGCAACTCAATGATGACGCCGTTGTTATCGCTCGCGAAAAAAGCCACTGGATTGGAAACCTGCTGAGCCACGGGTTCCGAGGTCACTTCACAAACCGTTGTTGGACACGCGTAATAGAGGCCGAGATTTTGCCCTCCGCTCACACTCACGGCACAGCCATCGCCGCAGTCCTGCACGAAATTTCCGACTCCCACGATTCCGTTCGCGCCGAAGCTCGCCAGATCATCCTCGACCGGCCCCAGATTGGAGCATGACGCGGGCACATTGGAAAAACTCGGGCTGCCGATTACTTCAATCGCCGCCGAACTGGCCTTCTCACCCGCCATCGTAATATCCGCCGCCTGCACCGGGCCCCAACTCTCGCCGTCCTCGAACTCAGCGCACTCCGCGATTGGATTGCCGCTCGAGTCGTTCTGCTGCGGAAGCGAAAGTGTGAGCGCGGAAGCCAGAACCCTCACTCCCGATGAGCCTGTGTCCACGAGCATGCCGTCGATCGTCTGGCATTGAGTTGTGCTTCCCGGGACGCAAAGCGTAACGGAAGTAAACGCGATGTCGACCGCGGGGGAGCCCACGGCCGCCGCCGGCCCAGTAGTGACGCTGATGGGCTGCACGTTCGAGGTTGTGGAAGGCGTTGTTGGCGTTGTTGTGGTCGTTGCGCTGCCTCCGCCGCATCCGCAAACTAATGTGCCGAAAAGCGCCGCCAGTGAGGCGATTATCATGGCTATGCTGAATTTCCCCGCTCGCCCCATGCTCATTGGATTTCCTCGGTCTGGACTCCGGCAGGCACCATCTGAGGGACGTAGGCTTTCCCAAAAAACGACCGTGCGTGTCCGCCCATTTGCACGACAAGGCCCGGCTGCTGAACAACAAGCGGGCCACGTCCAACTCGGTGCGCTTTTTGGGCCTGCGCTGCCTGCGTGAACATCTCGAAATGCGCACCCAATACTTGTTGCAAATCCGGGCGCGACGGTCCCTGCCACGCTACTCCAAATACCTTTCCCGCCGGCGACACAAACTCCCTGACCACAAGACTATTGGGAGCATGCATTTCGTGAATTGTGTAGAGCTCCTTGCTCGTGGTCTGCAACGAAGCCTGGAGTTTCGCCTGGTCGGCTTGCACCGTTGTTGCGTCTCCACCCAGCGACCCCCATACGGAGAAGGGAATAGCACTTGCCACGAGCGCAATTCCGATCGCAAAAGTCATTTTGATGGTGAACGGCTTTTTAGCCCTTGCAATATTGTGTTCGATTAGTTGGCGATCCATGTCCTCACCTCAAGTGTCCCTCTTTGAATCACACCTCAGGCTGGGCGCCACCTCTACTTGGATGTAGGTCTGCCTGATTAGCGTTGCACCAGACCCTCCTGTTGAATTCCGCCGCAACACGCAGTTTAGTTCCTGACCATCAGGGAATACTGTCCGTTCGTAAAAGAATTTTAGTACCGCAAAGCTGGGCCGAGTCCGCGGATGACAGCTGAGACGTACAGCAATCTCGATTCCACTGTGGGGTATACTCTCGGCCGTCATGCGCGAAACTGCGAAAAGACCCGCACGGTTTCAGGTTGCCAGTGATCAGTCCCTGCTGGTGTATTTCGAGGTGAACACGAAAGAGCCAGGTACCCCAGGCGCCGTCCGGATAAAGACCGCACCGCCCCGACAAAATCAAATTACAGCGGAAGCACATCAGCAGGTAAGGAGGTTGCTGCGTCTGATCGAGTTGGAACCGATTAATGGAGTGCGAAATCTCCACCCGGCCTACAATTCGCTGCTGATTAAGTTTGATGCCGTGAAATTGCGCCACACCGAACTGGAAGAGATTTTGCGCGCATACATCGCGCGGATGGAAAAAATCGCGCTTCCGGAAGCGCGCCTGGTAGAAGTTCCCGTGTGCTACGGTGGCGATTTGGGACCGGATCTGAAAAGTGTTGCCGAGTTGCACGGCCTGACGTCCGAACGGGTCATCGAACTGCACGCCGCAGCCACGTACGTTGTTTATTTTTTAGGTTTCGCCCCAGGCTTCGCGTATCTCGGCGAACTGGCCGAAGAGTTGGTAACGCCACGTCTCGGAACGCCTCGCAAAAGCGTGCCCGCAGGCAGCGTCGGCATCGCAGGCAGTCAGACGGGTGTCTATCCGATCTCCACCCCGGGTGGCTGGAGATTGCTCGGGCGCACACCGCTGGCCATGTTCAGGCCGGATCGCGCAGAAATGAGTCTGCTCTCGATTGGGGACCGCGTTCAATTCGTGCCGATTTCGCTCGAAAAGTTTGCGGCACTGGAGCGCGCGTGAAGCTGCTCGAAGTGCGTTCGCCGGGCATGTTGACGACCGTGCAGGATCCAGGGCGTGAGGGCTTTGGGCCCATGGGCGTTTCGCCGTCGGGCGCGGCAGACCCGCTGGCCCTGCGCATCGGCAATCGCCTCTTGGGCAATCCGGAAGGCGCCGCCGCATTGGAGATGACTCTGCTCGGTGGCACGTTTGCTTTTCCCGAAGGCGGAATAATTGCGCTAGCGGGATCGGATTTTGCACCGACACTGGACGATGCGTCCCTCGCCATGTGGATCTCCGTCGAAGTTCGGCCCGGCCAGATCCTGCGCTTGGGCGCAACTCACTCCGGAGCGCGCTGCTATCTGTGCGTGCAAGGCGGGTTCGCCGTCAATCCATTCTTGGGAAGCGCCTCAACCCACCTCTTGAGCGGGCTTGGCGGTTACGAAGGCCGCGCTTTGCGCAAAGGCGATGTGCTCAGCTTTGGATCAGCCGCCGGAAGTTTTCGCACATTCCGAAAGAAAACCGCCTCGCGCCGTGCGTTAGACAAATGGACGCCGCGAAAAGTTTTGCGCGTCACCGCCGGCCCACAGAACGACTGGTTCTCGCAAGAAGCCCAGAAGCAGTTTTACACGGCCACCTATCGCCTAACAGAAGAATCGAACCGCATGGGATTGCGCCTCGAGGGCCCGCCCATCCCTTCAGCCGCCGGAGGCGAGATGATCTCCGAAGGCGTTTCGCTGGGAGCGATACAAATCACCGCAGGCGGCCTGCCAATTATTCTATTCGTTGAGCAGCAGACCACCGGCGGCTATCCGAAAATCGCCAATGTGATCTCGGCCGACCTGAGCAGTCTCGGCCAGCTTCGCCCACGCGACGAAATTCGCTTCCAGCAAGTGGACCTGGAAACAGCCAGAAGGCTATTTATTGAGCTCGAAAAATTACTGGTTTCGGAAGGATTGCTTTTATAGCACACTTCCCTTGACAACCGAGTAACTCCTCCGGTACACTTCTTTCTGTAAGGAACTGTGCCCCGGCTTGCCCGGGGCTTTTTCTTTTATGGGGGTCACGATCTCTCGTGCCCTTCTTTTATTGCTGGCTTGCCCTTAGGGCATTCTTACCGGCGTTCCCTCCGCTTCTTCTCTGTGACCTTTGTGTTCCGTCTTTGCTTGTCTCTTGCTTTGTTAACCGGCAACTGCTTGCCCTCAGGAACGAAGAACGCGTAGTCAAACGGCCGGCTCAACTCTCTTACTGGACTTACACCATGAAAAAACCCAACGCCGAGCTTGTGTGGAAACAAATCGTGGACCTTCTTGTGCCTCGCCTCCGCCTGTCTATTACTGAACGTGTTGTCTATTCTCATCTTCTCCGTCACAGCCGCCTCGAGGGATGCCATCGCCTTCGCTTTTCGATTACATGGCTTGCTCGTGGTGCTTGTCTCTCTCTCAGTCCCGTGCGCTGGGCGGTCCGCCGCCTCGTCGCCCGCGGTGTCTTGCGCTTGGTGCAACGCGACAAATCAGGTCACGTGGTCGAGGTCCGCTTGCCTAGCGAGATTCGCGGCGTCCGATATGGCCGGATCGCACACCGCCTCCCGTGCCAAGCTCCCTCCGCCGAATTCAAGGAGCTGAACTTCCTGAGGCATCCCGCTCTGCGCCGAGCCATACATGCTCGAGAACGCGGCCGTTGTTTTTACTGTCTCAGCCGCCTTACCACCCTTTCCCGTTGCCTCGACCATGTCGTCCCGCGAGCCGACCTCGGCGATAATTCCTACCGCAACCTCGTTTCCTGCTGCCACAAATGCAATTCACTGAAAAGGGATCTTCCCGCGGCGGATTTTCTCCGCTCTCTCCACCGCGAGCGCCGCTTGACCGCCATCGAGCTTACCGCCCGCCTCCGCGCCCTGGACGCCCTCGTCGCCGGCAAACTTCGCCCTCCCGTTTACCCTGAGCCACCGAAGCGCACGAAGGGCTACCGTTTACCCTGAGGAACGATGGGTGAGGGCAGCAGGGGCTGACCCTAACCGACTCTACGGGCAGTGGGCCAGTTTCCGGAAACTGACCCAGCACCGGGGCGCGATAGATCGTGCCCAAAGGGCCCCGTTTTGGTTTACCCTGAGAAGCGAAGGCGGTAACGGCTCCTACAAAGCGAGATGAAGCGCATCGATTTGAATTGCGATATGGGCGAGGTCCCGCAGGCGATCGCCGACGGCACGCAGGAAGCGCTCCTGCGTTCGGTTACCTCAGCAAACATAGCGTGCGGCGGCCATGCCGGCGATGCTGTAACGATGCGCACCACCATCGAGCAGGCGCAACGCGCTGGCGTTGCCATCGGCGCGCATCCAGGCTATCCCGACCGCGAAAATTTTGGCCGTCTGGAATTGCAGATGTCCCCAGCAGAGGTAGCCGACTCCGTCCATGCGCAGGTCCGCGCGCTAGCGCAAATAGCCGCGCTCTGCGGCGCCAGGATAGTCCACGTGAAGCCGCACGGCGCTCTCTACAACCAGGCCGTAAAAAATCGCGAGCTCGCACAAGCCATCGCCACCGGCGTCGCCCGCTGGAGCCGCAAAGTTGTGATGGTAGGCCTGGCGGGATCACCGATGCTCGACGTATTTCGAGACGCAGGCTTTGCTGTCGCCGCCGAAGCCTTCGCAGACCGCCGTTACGAACCCGATGGCACGCTTCGCTCGCGCAAATTCGACGATGCCTTGCTCCATGACCCGGAGCAGGCCGCTAGGCAGGCGCTGAGCATGGTGGAACGAAGCAAAGTTATCGCCAGCGATGGCAGCCAGGTGGCCGTCAACGCACAAACTATCTGCATTCACGGGGATACCCCTGGGGCGAAAGAGATCGCCGCGGAAGTAGCGAGGGTGCTGCGAGATTCGGGGATTGGTCTTAGCGGATTAGCCCACAAATAATCAGGGCCGATGGCAGTTGTTGCCGTTCAGATTGCAAATTGTCAGGTTGCCGGAATTGTCCTGCGTGACGCGAGCTTGCAGCTGCAGCGTCGGCACCTTGGTGGCCCGGTAAGCCCGTGCAACTTCTCCAAGAGAAGGTGTCAGCTCTCCCCGGGCCGCCAACTCGGCATCCGCAATCTGCTTCTTGCCCAGCGCAAGCGCGTCCTCGTACTTCATAAAGGTGGCGACCGCCGTGTCGCCATCGTTCTTCACGAAGCCGATTGGAAACTTCCCCGGTTCTTGGTAGGTAACTCCGCCGCCGGCGGCGCTGGAACCACCAAATCCTCCGCCAAAGCCGCCGGCAAAGCCAGAGTTCCCAAAACCTTGACTGCTTTCCATGGCAGGCATCATGTGGTGTTGCTGCGCCTGAGCACAGCTTGCAAAGAGAAGCAGGGTGAACAAAGCGAGGCTGGATTTCATGATCATCTCCCCAATATTCCCACCAAAGCGCGGGCGGGAAAACTCTACGAGAACCCTTGAAGGGGTAGCGGGGGGACTCTGCTAACGCCCCGATTATACGACGAAGATCGCAATTGTAAAGTTTCTTCTAGTAGATTCTTACGGAGGATCCACTCAAAAGGCAGCAACTTGTTGCCATTAGGGATGGAAAACGCGGCCCGAAATGAAAAAGGCGGGCAACCTGTGGTCGCCCGCCCTATCATTCCAAGATTAAAATTTACTCAAACTTTTCCGTCATTACCGGAAACTGCAGCTTGGCCTTGGCGAGCGACTTCACGACAATGGCTTCGGCGCTTTCCGCAGTAGTGTTGCGTGACGTGGCCATCTCGCTGACCAGCAGATACTTCGCGCGTTCCAACATTTTCTTTTCGCGGAAGGACAGCGGCTTGCTCCGGCTGAGGGATACGAGGCTCTTGAGGACGACGGCGACTTCGAGGAGGGACCCGGTGCGCATGCGCTCCGAGTTCTCTTTGAAGCGGTGTTTCCAGTCGTGGTGGGAATTCAGTTTGCCCTTTTCCAGGAAGCCAAGGACTTTGGTCGATTCATTAGAGCGGATAACAGAGCGGAGCCCAACGGTTTCTGCGTTCGATTGCGGAACCATGACTCGCAAGCCGCTGGATACGATGCGAATCATGAAGTAACGTTCGGTCCTACCATTCAAGACACCGTAACTGATCTGTTCTACAAGTCCCACACCGTGGTTCGGATAAACGACCTTATCACCGATTTTGTAGTCCATGAATTCAGATGCCCCCTGAGATACTTACAAAGTCTAAAGACATGTGTTGCAAGAGTCAAGATATATCCAGTGGAATCAGAAGGTTAGAGAAAACGACCTGCCAATGTGGCATGCGAATTGCTCAGGAGTTTATCCCATTTCTCCCCTCCCGAACATATTGGTTTGCTCGTTGCGTTCTACCAGCTTACCCTCATTGCGCAACATTTGTTGCAAATGCCGCAAAACCCGGCGATTTCTCAGCCCTTTGCCGCTGCTGTAGAATGAAGTGGTGATCGTTCTCTCACTCGATACATGCGATGTGCGCGGAAGCGTCGCGCTTCTGCGCGAGGACGTGCTCCTTGCCTCGGCAAACCACGACTCCGACGACGACTATTCGTCCTGGCTGCTCCCAGCGGTAGATAGCGTTCTAAGAAATGCGGACATCCATATGGCGGACGTTGACGCCTATGGCGTGGCCGCAGGCCCAGGCTCCTTCACAGGAGTGCGCGTGGGCCTGACGACAGTAAAGGCCTGGAGCGAAGTCTATGGTAAGCCCATCGCCGCCGTCTCTCGCCTCGAGGCCATCGCATGTTCAGGTCCGGCCGGAAGCAACTATGTAGCTGCTTTTGCTGACGCCCGCCGCGGGCATGTTTTTGGAGCCATATATCGGCGCCATGCCAAGATCCTTCAAAGGCTCGGCGAAGAGTTTGTGATCGCTCCCAGCCGCTTTGTGAGCATGGCGGTAGAGCTTGCCGGAGCGGAAAAGATTGCCTGGACAACAACAATAGCTGAGGGCCTATCCGGCACCGAAGAATGGCGCAGCCGTGAAAAGTTCGGCGAGGAGACCCAGATCGTTTCGCCGTTTCTTGCTCCGAAGATTGGACAAATGGCTGCCCGTCAATTGGCTTCGGGGCAGTCCACCGGCAGCCTCGAGTTGGATGCCAACTATCTCCGCCGCGCCGACGCACAGTTTTCCTGGAACGATGCGAGGGCCAGTGGCCGCTGAACCTCCAAAGCCCCCCGCACCCTGCACCATCCGCCACTTTGCCCTCGGCGACGCAAACCAAGTCCGCGAAATCTTCCAGAACTCCCCGCAGGCTGGAGCTCTAACCCACGATTCTTATGAGCGATGCCCAGAGTGGATCGGCCCATTGGCCCTTGTCATCGAGTCGCAAGGCCAAATCACAGGCTTCGTAATGGGCAGGGAAGTAGCCGACGAAGCCGAAATCTTCAACCTGGCCGTAGCGCCGCAATACCGTCGCCAAGGACATGGCACCGCCCTCGTCACAGCCGCGCTCGAAGGTATGCGCTCACGAGGTATCCAAAGCGTCTTCCTAGAAGTCCGTGAATCCAACCTCGGCGCAATCGCCTTCTACGAAGACCTGGGCTTCCTCAGGAGCGGGCGCCGGAAGGACTACTACCGTTACCCCGACGAAGCCGCCATCACCATGGTAAGAAAACTCACAGGCCAGGACTAACTTCCCACAGGTTCCCCCTTGACGCCGCCTTGCAAAGTGCTATCTTTCGTTCATGTAGCATTCATATTTCAAATTCGCGCAGTCGTGAGGAGGACGCATGGCCACCGCACAGCGGGCACCTCGGGACATACTCCTCGAAGCAGACGCCGATTATCAGCGTCTGGTCGAGCAGCACTCGAAATACGAAGCAGAACTGCACCGAATCTCCTCTTCTCCTTTCCTCAGTTCGGAAGACCTCGTCGAAGAAATAAAATTAAAGAAGAAGAAGCTCTGCTGTAAGGATGAAATGGAGCGGATTGCCGCACGTATCCAGCGCGCGCGGGCAAACTTTACGCAATAACGCCCGCTATCCAGAAAATTCTGTCGTAGAATGGCCCTGTTTGCTCGCCGCGTTTCTGCAGCGGGCAGCCCCGATGAGGTATATTCACTAGGGTATGGTTAAAGAGGGCTATTACTTTGGGCTGCCGCTTCTACTCCTCGCGGGGGGCGCCTATTTCACGAACTGGACGATAGCCGCCATCGTCTTGGTGTGCCTGGCGCTCTTTGTTTTCTCCTTCTTTCGCGATCCAGAGCGCGTAATTCCGCATGAACCAGGCGCGGTGGTCTCTCCTGCGGACGGCCGCATCGTTGTGGTCACGGACGAGGACTACGCGGGCCAGCCCGGCAAACGCATCAGCATCTTTCTCGCCGTCTGGAACGTCCACGTAAACCGCTCCCCCGCCGCAGGGGTCATCACCAGGATGGAATACAAGCGTGGAAAGTTTCTCGCCGCGATGCTGGCCCGGGCCTCCACCGAAAACGAGCAAAACGTTTTCACCCTCTCTACCGACGCCGGCGAAATGGTCTTCAAACAGATTGCCGGATTGATAGCAAGGCGCGTAGTAAGTTGGAAAAAAGAAGGCGAACGCGTCGCGAGAGGCGAGAGAATTGGTTTGGTAAGATTCGGCTCAAGGGCCGATGTCTGGGTACCGCGCGATGCCGAGATTCTGGTGAAGTTGGGCGACAACGTCAAAGGCGGCTCGAGCGTGCTGGCAAAGTGGGTTCCGAAGTCCGAGAACCCCGAAGCAGGCGGGCAAAAAACTTCGGATGAGGAAGCCGTCCTGCCAGCCATCGGGAAAAGATCGTAGGTTATGGGCGCAACCGAACAGCAAGAAATTCCGTTTGATGGCAAACGCCTGAAATCCCGAAGGCTACGGCGAGGCATTTTTCTCCTGCCCGCGATGATGACCTCCGCAAACCTGCTGTGCGGCTATTACGCAATAGTGGCCGCGCTGGTAGGGACGCCGGACGACCTGGACCGTGCCGCGAAATCGATCGGCCTCGCAATCCTGTTCGACTCCCTCGACGGGCGCATCGCGCGTATGACAGGCACCAACACCGAATTCGGCGTGCAATTTGATTCGCTCGCGGATGTGGTGAGTTTTGGCGTCGCTCCGGCCGTTTTGGCCTACGCATGGGGCTTCCATGGCATAACCAGCATGGTAGGCGAAGGCCTTCACCAACTCGGCGAGTTTGCCTGGGTCTGCTGCTTGGCATTTCTGATTTGCTGCGCCTGGAGGCTCGCCCGCTTCAACGTGCAGGGTATGGCCCCGGGCAGTTCAAAGTATTTTGTTGGCATGCCAACGCCTGCCGCAGCGGCCGTAATTGCCTCCATCATTCATGGCTTTCGCCAGGGCGGCCCGATGCCGCTCGGCCCGCTGCAAAACGGCTGGTGGGCCGTAGGATGGTTTGTCCTCGCCGCCGCACTGGGCGCGCTCATGACCACTACGATCCGTTACTACAGTTTCAAAGACCTACCGTGGGCTCGCAAACAACCTTCGCTCGCCATCGTCCTCCTCTGCGTCCTGGGTGCGGTTATCTGGCGATATTCCGAATACGCGCTGATGAGCATCGCCTGCACCTACACGATCGTGGGGGTGGCGCTGCATCTCATTCGTTTCTTCCGCCATCGCCTGGTTTCCCGGACCGCGTGATTCATGCCATCGCTTGAGCAGGGCTCCCATCGCATCATCATCGCTGGCGCTACGTCACTGCTGGCGACCGAGCTTCGTTCGTTGCTGGAAGAGAGCCGCTTCGCGGGCGCCGAGTTTCGCTTGCTCGATGAAGAGATTGCCGCCGGCACACTGACGGAAGCGGGCGGCGAAGCCGCGGTGATTCAAACTGTGGAAGAAGGCAGCTTCAGCCGCGCAAGCAAAGTTTTTTTCTGCGGCTCAGAGGGCTTCACCCGCGCAAACATCTCAGCCGCAAAAGCCGGCGGAGCCAGGATTATTGATCTATCTGGAGCGACCGCCGGCAACGACGGCACAGTCTGCTGGTTTCCGAAACTTGACGCGCTGCAATCCAGGAATTTTCAAAAGGACGCCGCCGTCTACACGGTTCCTTCGGCCGCCGCGACCGCCGCATCCTCGCTCGCGCTTGGCTTGTTCAAAATCGGCGTCTCGCGCCTGGTGGTCATCTGCTACCAGGCCGTCTCCGAAGCAGGCCGCGCCGGAGTCGAAGAACTCGAAAGCCAGACCGGCCAATTGTTATCCTTTCAAGGCATGGGCCAGCCGGTTTTCGACACGCAGGTAGCCTTTAATCTGCTCGACCGCTTTGGGCCGGCCAGTAAACACAAATTGAGCGCCGTCCGCGAACGCTTGCGCGCCGAAACGAAAGCCTGCTTGGGCAAAAAGGGCGTCATGCCGGCTCTGCAACTCGTCCACGCACCCGTATTTTACGGAACCGCATTTGCCGCCTGCGCCGAGCTTCTTCCGGGAACGAAGCTCGAGCAAGTCGCGAAATGCTGCGAAGACGCCGGCTTTGTGATCTCCGCGGAAGGCGAAGCGGGACCGAGTAACGTAAGTGTTGCCGGAGAAAAAGTAGCCCACCTTGCGAAGCCCGAAGAAGATCCCGCCCGGCCCGGAGCCTGGTGGTTCTGGGGCGCTGCGGATAATATTCGACTGCCAGGGGCGAACGCGGTCAAGCTGGCGGAGATGCTTCCTTGATGAGCAAACGCTTCTTCCATTCCGCGATAGCAGCAGTCCTGCTGCTTTGCGGATGCGGCTATCACGTCGCAGGGCACAGCCCCACGCTGCCGAAAACCATCCACGTAATCGCGATTCCCGCTCTCGAAAACAAAACGACCAGCTACCGTCTCGAACAAAAGCTGACGGCCGCGACAATCCACGAGTTCCTCGCAAAAACAAACTACCGGATAGTCTCAAATCCCGAAGAAGGCGACGCAGTCCTGCGGGGCAAGGTGCTAACCCTGGAAACAGTGCCGCTCCTTTTCGATACCGCGACGGGCCGCGCGACGACCATGCTCGTCACCGTAAAATGCGAGGTCACCTTCACGGAAACGGCCACGCAAAAGGTGCTCTATCACACCGACAATTTTGTCTTTCGCAACCAGTACGAAGTCTCTACCAGCATAAGCGCTTCTACCGGCGTATCCGACCCGACTAGTTTGCGGAATTTTTTTGAAGAACAAGATCCCGCGCTGGACCGCCTGGCCCAGGATTTTGCCCAACGTCTGGTGGCGGCAGTGATCGAGAATTATTAGCAGGGGCGGAGCTTGCCCCGCCCTCGCTACGAAGAGGCGATGGCTAAAGGGGTGGGGGAAGCCCCACCCCTACGGAGAACGCAGAATGGCGCAAGTTTCCGCACAAGAATTACTGGCACGCCTGGAAAAAGGGAAGCCCATTCCAGCGCTTCTCCTTCTCGGCGAAGAGCCATACCTGCGCGATGAATGCCGCAAGCACCTCATCGAACGGTTCGTTCCCGAGGCTGCCCGGACCTGGGCTCTTTCGCACTATTCCGCGGCGCGCGGAGACACGCAGGCGGCCCTGGATCAAGCGCAAACGATGGCCATGCTTTCGCCCCAGCAAGTCATCTTCCTGGAAAACGCGCAGACAATCGAAAAATTGGGCGAAAAAAACCGTGAAGAAGCCGTCGAGCAGTTGACCGCGTACCTTAATAATCCTGCGCCGTTCACGATTCTGGTCATCGAAGCCACCGGGCTCGATCAGCGCATGAAGCTCGGCAAACTCCTCATCGAAAAAACGCTCGTCGTGCAATGTGGTCTCGGCGATGAACCCGCGGAACGCCAGGCCGCAGCTGTGGCCTTTGCGCGCTCCATCGCCAAAGAAGATGGCATCGAGTTCGAAAAAGGCGCAGCCGAAGACCTCGCCGAGTTTGTGGCCGCCGATCTGATGCGGCTCAAAACCGAAATCGAAAAGCTCTCCACCTTCGTCGATGCAAAAAAGCTCATCACTCGCAACGACGTCAGCTCTATGGTCATCTCCGAAAAGGTGACCACAGTCTGGGAACTCGCGGATCTTCTGGCCGCCCGAAAATCCGCCAAGGCACTGGAATTTCTGGACCGCCTGCTCCGCGATGGCGAAGAGCCGCTTTCCATGGTCGGCGCGATGGCCTGGATGTACCGCAAGCTGATCGAAGCCTCCGAAGTAAGAGGCGCAACAAACGGATGGCAGGCTGCACGCGCTCTCGGAATGCGTCCCGAGCAAGCAGAACTGGCCTTGCAAGCATCGCGCAAAATACCCAAGTCCCAATTACTCGCAGGCCTGCACGCCCTGCAAACAGCCGACGGACGCCTCAAGGGCGGCGCAGAAGATTCTCGTGCGGTCATGGAGTTTCTTGTCACGGAGTTATCGTCGCCTTGCACCGCAAAAGCCGCAACACGCTAAAAAGCAAGAACGAATGTGATAGCCAGCTAAACGCAAAAAGGGCGGGCCACTTCGGCCCGCCCTTTTCCTTTTCTTACGAAATTAGTTGTCTGCGGCGATTACCAGTGCCCGCCGCCACTAAAATCAAAGAAATCAAACAAATCGCTGAGCGCAGGAGCATTCCGCGGAACATACGGGTTGTCCGGCGTCACCCAGGGGTTCGGGAAGTTGTCCCGGCTGCGGTGCGTGACCGGCGGCAAATTCCAGTTGCGTTCGATGAACTTGAGGATCGAAACATGATCCGCATAGCTGTGTGAGATGTAGCCCGGCTTCAGGAACGGAGCCACGACCAGGAAGATGATGCGCGTGCCA
>Ga0209655_10000081_pt1 | contig 34737 bp, 31 predicted proteins | sample BogFormECP03_OM2_FD_188236 | JGI IMG/M metagenome (GOLD analysis project Ga0209655, IMG submission 188236) | Bog forest soil microbial communities from Calvert Island, British Columbia, Canada - ECP03_OM2 (SPAdes) (version 2) | ecosystem: Environmental > Aquatic > Freshwater > Wetlands > Bog ...
AATCGTGAATGGATCCCCATCTCTTCCGGAATCAATACGGGCGTCGCATCACCGGAAACTAGGATTGTTTTCCGGTTACCAGGCAGATTAGGGATTCGCCCAGCGACCGGATAGATGCTAGGAAACGCATGCGAAACGAGGGCGAGAATACATTTACCCGCGAAAAGTCGCGTAGTGTTTACTGATGATTTTCGGGAGGAGGGTTATCCCAAGTTCAGCACCAGAGAAGTGAAGATGTGTCGGGGGCTCCTGCGGAGGAAATCCAACGCCACGCCTACGCTGCGAATTCAGCCCTGCACTGCCGGTCGATCCTCGCGTCTTGATGTGATCGACCAGGGGAAATGAGCCGCAGTAGAAAGGCCAAAATGCGCGCGTTAGTTATGCTCTTAACGCTGACGCCTTGCCCGCTCTGCCAATGGTTTGTCATTTGCTAGGGTTTTGACGCGCCGCGCACCTGGTATCCGTCCCGTTTTCAGGCGCTTGTGAATGGCCTCCACGTTGCACTTCACTGGCTGTTATCGTCAAGGAGCGTAGGCAATTACACGTGCCGTTCAAACAGCGGAAAGAACCTCGCGACATGCTTTATGCAGAATGAGTCGCCAGCGAAGGCTGGCGCGAAAGGATCTTGAAATGGGCTTAGCAACCGATTCGCATATTTCTTTGGCGCCGCAAACCATGGATCTGACCTGCATCAACACCATCCGGACACTCGCCATGGATGGGGTTCAGGCAGCCAATTCAGGGCATCCTGGAACTCCGATGGCGATGGCGCCGGTGGCTTACTGTCTCTGGCAGCAGTTCCTTCGCTTCGATCCGCAAGATCCCGTATGGCCGAACCGCGACCGCTTCGTTCTGTCCATCGGGCACGCGTCCATGCTGCTCTATTCTCTGCTTCACTTGACCGAAGTCCGAGCTGTCAGTAAAGACTATGAAACTCTCGGCGAAGTATCGGTGCCTCTGGACGCCATCAAGGCGTTCCGGCAGCTGGACAGCCGCTGTCCGGGACATCCGGAGTACCGCTGGACGTCGGGGGTGGAGACCACGACGGGGCCGCTCGGCCAAGGCGTCGCCACCAGCGTCGGCATCGCCATCGCCCGGCAATGGCTGGCTGCGCGTTACCACAAACCAGGCTTCGAGGACCTGTTTGACTTCAACGTCTACGCACTTTGCGGGGATGGATGCATGATGGAAGGCATCTCCAGCGAGGCTGCCTCGCTCGCGGGGCACCTGCAACTTTCCAATCTCTGCTGGATTTACGACAACAACCACATCACGATCGAAGGCAACACTTCCTTGGCCTTTACTGAGGACGTGGCCACACGCTTCATCGGCTACGGCTGGAACGTGACTCGTGTGGGCGACGCAAACGACCTAGATATGCTGACCCGCGCATTCCGCACCTTTCAGAACACCAAGGATCGGCCGACGTTGATCATCGTAGACAGCCACATCGGATACGGCGCGCCTCACAAACAAGATACTAGCGGGGCCCACGGCGAACCCTTGGGCGAGGAAGAGATCAGGCTCGCCAAGCGCAATTACGGCTGGCCGGAAGACAAGAAATTCTATGTACCGGAGGGCGTCTATGATCACTTCAGGCAAGGTATCGGAAAGCGCGGTAAGCAGCTGCGCGACGCCTGGTTCGCGCGAATCGGCGAGTATCGCAAACAGCACCCCGAGCTCGCCGAAGAGCTATTCCGCATGCAGCACCGCCAGCTCCCGGAGGGTTGGGACCGCGACCTGCCGGAATTCCCGGCCGACCCGAGAGGTTTGGCGACTCGCGAGTCCTCGGCCAAGGTGCTGAACACAGCCGCCAAGAACATTCCCTGGTTGGTCGGAGGAGCAGCAGACCTCGCGCCATCCACCAAGACCCGCATTACGCAGGAGGGTGCCGGCGATTTCTCAGCGGAGAATTATGCCGGACGCAATTTTCACTTCGGTATCCGCGAACATGCCATGGGCGCCATCCTGAACGGACTGAGTCTGGTAAAGGTCCGGCCCTTTGGCGCGGGATTTTTCATTTTCGTCGACTACATGCGGGGCTCTCTCCGCCTGAGTGCCTTGATGGAGCTCCCCGTGATTTACGTGTTCACGCACGACTCGATTGGAGTTGGCGAGGACGGGCCCACCCATCAGCCCATTGAACAGCTTGCCCACATGCGTGCCATGCCCGGCCTGATTTTGATCCGGCCCGCGGACGCGAATGAGGTGAGGGAAGCTTGGAAAGTAATACTCCAGCTGCATCACGAGCCGGCGGTGCTTGTGCTGACTCGTCAAGCCGTGCCGACAATCGATCGGACGAAGTATGCCCCGGCCTCGGGCCTGGCCCGCGGGGCCTACATTCTCGCGGATTCCCCGGGCGGAAAGCCGGAGGTTGTCCTCATCGGCACCGGCAGTGAGGTCGCCCCCTGTCTCGAGGCCTACGAACAACTAAACAAGGAAGGCGTGCGAGCACGAGTGGTCAGCATGCCGTCGTGGGAATTGTTTGACGATCAGGACAGGACGTACCGGGAATCTGTTTTGCCTCCAGAGGTGAAAGCACGAGTGTCGGTGGAGGAGGCATCTGATTTTGGCTGGAGCAAATACACCGGCTCCGAGGGGCACAATGTTTGCATTGAAACCTTTGGAGCCTCGGCTCCTCTTAAGCAGCTGTTGAAAAAGTTCGGCTTTAGTGTGGAAAACATTGTAGCTGCGGCGAAGAGCCAGATCGCGCAGCACCTAACTCGGAGCTAACGGGGCATCAAGGGATGAAAGTGGGCGTAGGCGCAGATCACGGCGGTTTCGAAATGAAGCAGCAACTCGTCAAGTTGTTGGCCGCGGCAGGCCATGAGGTCCTCGATTTTGGCAACAAAGTATATGATGCCGACGATGACTACCCCGATTTTGCGATCCCCCTTGCCCGCGCTGTGGCAAGTGGAGCCGTCGAGCGTGGCGTTCTCTTGTGCGGCAGCGGCGTGGGCGCCTCCGTGGCTGCAAATAAGGTACGCGGAGCGCGAGCGGCGCTCTGTCACGATGACTTTTCGGCCCGCCAAGGAGTGGAGGATGATGATCTGAATATACTCTGCTTCGGGGGCCGGACTATGGGCATCGCGGTTGCCTGGGATTGCGCGAAGAGTTTCCTCGACGCTCGATTCAGCGGTGCAGACCGACATCGTCGTAGGCTGGCCAAGGTAACTCAGCTTGAAGATAGCACGATGGCTTTCGCGCACGGCGGCGAGTAGCAACAGATTATTGAGTCTGAATCATAGGAGATCACCATGACATTACTTGAATCCTTAGAGAACTACACGACCGTTGTAGCGGACACGGGTGATATTGAGGCCATTGCCCGGCACCGGCCGCAGGACGCTACCACCAATCCTTCGCTTCTTTTCCACGCCGCCCAGATGCCGGCCTACCGGCACCTAGTGGAAGAGGCTGCCGAACTTGCGCTCGAGCGCAGTGGCGGCCACACAGACATGGCGGAAGAATTCATTGATCGCCTTTTCGTCCTGTTCGGATGCGAGATTCTCAAGGTGGTTCCCGGCCGCGTCTCGACTGAGGTTGCTGCTCGCTTGAGCTTCGATACCGCGGCGACGATCGCCAAAGCGCAGAAGCTCATCTCGCTATATGAGACGAAGGGCGTGGCGCGCGAACGCATCCTCGTCAAGATCGCGAGTACCTGGGAGGGCATTCGGGCAGCCGAGCTTCTTGAGAAGGAAGGGATCCACTGCAATCTGACACTCCTCTTTAGCTTCGCTCAAGCGATCGGGTGCGCCGAAGCTCGAGTCACCTTGATTTCTCCTTTCGTCGGCCGCATTTACGATTGGTATAAGAAGGAGCAGGGCGGGGCAGAGATTCCACCGGACAAAGACCCCGGCGTTGCGTCCGTCACTCGCATCTACAACTATTACAAGAAATACGGTTACGAGACCCAGGTAATGGGGGCAAGTTTCCGGAATGTGAATCAGATCGTCCGGCTCGCCGGATCAGATTTGCTCACCATTAGTCCAGACCTTCTTGACCAATTGGAAAAAACCGAGGGCGTTCTGGATCGTAAACTCGATCCGGTGAAAGCGAAGGCGATCAAGGAAGAACGAATCCATCTGGACGAGAAGACGTTCCGTTGGATGCACAACGAGGATGCCATGGCGACGGAGAAACTGGCCGAGGGAATACGTAAATTCAACAGTGACGCCCGCCACTTGGAAGAGTACGCGCTCTCCAAGGTTACCCAGAAAGTCGGATAGCTGCGGTCTGGCTCCTGCTTCGCTCACGAGCGGTGCTCCGGGTTCATGCCGAGCGGCATTGTAGGGTGCAGCGCTGGCCGTCTCCTTCGAGAAACAGATGTAGTGCCGCACTTCACCAATACAGAACTTTCGATAGAGGTCTTAAAGATGAACGAGGCTCGAGCAGTACTTTGGGACATGGATGGAACCTTGATTGACTCAGAGGAATTCCACTGGATTTCCTGGCGGGACACAATGGCGAATGAGGGCAGTGCGATCACGCACGAGCAGTTTCTCTCCTCGTTCGGTACGCGCAACGATTCTATTATTTCCCAATGGCTGGGCCCTGCAACGACCCTCGAACGCATCGATAGAATCGGAAATGCCAAAGAGGAACTATATCGTCAACTGATTCGCAAGAACGGAATCTCACCACAGCCAGGAGTTGCGAGCTGGGTTCACCGGCTTCACGAACAAGGATGGCTGCAAGCTATCGCCTCGGCAGCGCCGCGTCAGAACATCGAAGTAGTGCTTGAGGCTCTAGGGGCGGCCCACTGTTTTCAGGGCATCGCCTCCGCCGAAGATGTGCACAATGGAAAACCGGATCCGGAAGTGTATCTCACTGCGGCATCGCGGGTCGGCGTCCCGCCCGAGAGGTGTATTGTTGTCGAGGACGCCGCCGCAGGGATCGAAGGAGCACGCCGCGCTGGTATGCGGAACATTGGGGTTAGTCACAACGGTAAGCATCTGGCAGCTGATGTAGTAGTGCAGTCTCTTGAACTCCTGGACTCGAACACCTTCGAAAAACTGTTGCCGGGCAATAGCTGTACCGCCAAGAATGGGTAGCTGCGTCGCTCAAGCTGGGTCATATTCGAAAATTGCCTTGTCCGCTACCAGCACGCACTTCAATACCTGATCAGCATCCTGGACGTCGCCCCGCAGCGGCCGAGTATTTGTCTGGCGGCTCAGGACCCTCGGCAGCAGTGCCGCGATCTCATCAGGTGAAAGCGAACCGCAGGCGACTTGACACAAGAGGAGCTCGAACACGTGATCGTCGTGCAGATCGATCAGCGTGACGTTCTACTGTCCTTTCTCCGGGGTCGAAGTAAGACAACGATCGATCTGGGAGCCACTACGTAATTCGCTCGCTCGAGATGCAAACCTTGGTCGGAGAAATCGTCTGGACTCGCCAAAGCCGTGTCCACGATTCTCGCCCACTCCTGTGGCGGACCTTCCTGGATCCGAAAGTCCAACTCTTCCCAGTACGCGTTGATCATCACGTAGATATCATCGTCATCTTGAGAGTCGCCGTGGAGACAGAATGCCAGGCTGCGAGACTCCTGGGACAAATCGGCTGTAGACCCCGTTCCGTACCAGGAGACATCCTCCCGCCAAAACCTGCTGCGGCTGAGGCTCGGATGTGCTCTCCGGAACGCAATCATGCTTTTGAAAAAACGAAAGATGTCCTGATTAGTCTGGAGTTGGCTCCAGTCCAACCACCCAATTTCGTTGTCCTGATTGTAGGGGTTGTTGTTGCCGAATTGCGTGTTCAGGAATTCATCACCTGCGCGAAACATGGGGATCCCATTGGACAGCAACAGCAAGCAGCAGAAGTTCTTGACTTGCTTGCGGCGCAGTGCCAGCACCGCCGATGGCACGCCTTCCTCCCCCTCATGGCCACAGTTCCAACTGTAGTCGTCGTTCATGCCGTCCTGATTGTTATTTCCGTTCATCCAGTTGCGCTTGCGATCGTAGGAAACGAGATCGTAGAGGGTGAAGCCATCGTGGGAGGTTACATAGTTCAAGCTCTGATAGGCGTGATAAGCGTCGCCACGGCTGTCGGGAAAGAGGTCATCGCTTCCATAGATGCGCCGCATGACGTCGGAAACCATCCCTGGGTCACCCTTCACGAAACGGCGAACATCGTCGCGAAACCGTCCGTTCCATTGGAGCCAAGTCAGACCTGGGAATCCGCGACCGAGTTGATAAGCGCCTGTGTCCCAGGGTTCCGCGATCAAACGTAGCCGACCCAACTCCGGATCAGCTGCAATTTCACTGAAGATCGGAGCGTCTCGCCAATTGAGAGATCCGTCCGCGTTGCGGCTGAACACCGACGCCAGATCGAACCGGAATCCGTCGATATGCATTTCTCGTTTCCAATAACGCAAGCTGTCCATCACCATCTTACGCACGTGCGATTGCCCGAAGTTTAAGGTATTGCCGGTACCGGAGTAATTGACGCAGGGGTTCGCCGGGTCGGAGGACAGCATGTAATAGCCGGCGGCGTCAAACCCTTTGAAGCTGTAGATTGGTCCCCTGTGGTCACCCTCGCATGTGTGGTTATACACAACGTCAAGCACTACGCCGATACCGGCCTGGTGAAAAGCCTTCACCATGTTTCTGAATTCGAGATGCTGCTCATCATCGTCGCGGGTGCTCGCGTACTGCGCATGGGGTGCGAAGAAGTTCAAAGGCATATAGCCCCAGTAGTCGCCGTCGTGGGGATCGCGCTGAAAAATCGGCATCAACTCGACAATCGTTATCCCGAGCTCCTTCAGATATGGGATCTTTTCCACCAGACCCGCATACGTGCCGGAACGAGATGGCTCTACGCCGGAGTTAGGGTTCTTCGTGAATCCTTTCACGTGAAGTTCGTAGACGATCGCATCAAAATCGTGATGCGGTGACCGGTCTCCTGCCCAGTCAAACGTTGGGTGGCGACCCGTCAGCGCTCCTAAAGGTGCCCGGCCCGCGTTTGGTCCCTCGCGCATGGCCAGTTCGCGGTCGAAACCGGGTGGAAAGTAAATGCATCTCGCATACGGGTCGAGAAGAACCTTCTGCGGGTCGAAGCTGTGAAGTTGAGGAACGGTCGGTCCCGACACAGAGTATGCGTAATAACTGGCTTCACCAATTTCTGTGATTGGCAGCCGGCAGTGCCAAATCCGCCCTGACTTGTTTCGCAGAAAATCGAAGCGAAACGTCAGGAGAGGGTTCACCAAATCGGCAGAGGAGTAGAACAACAGAGTGACATTCTCTGCGTGTTCAGAATAGACAGCGAAGTTGAACGCCTGCTCCTCTTCGATCCACGTAACACCAAGCGGCAATGGACTGCCCTCAATCTGAGCCCATGAAGGGCGTTTCCTAAGTGCGACCGCCGCGGGCTGGGCTGCGCCGGCAGGGCGATCCCCACCACCAATTACCACAGGGGTTGGATTTTTCACTATCCCTCTCTGAATCCCGTTGCCGTCAGCGACTAAATTCTTCTTGAAAATAGGCCTTATTGCGATGCACGCGCGGCATGAAAGCTCACGAGGCGCACGATTTCTCGGGTGGCTTAGCTTGCCGGATCTCCTGCCGCGGCACGATCAGCGAAAATCACGGTCCGATCCTGACGGATCCGGCCGGCCGGGATCGACAAATCGCCCTTACGCAGGCGGTCCAGCATGCCAACTTTCTTACTACCCGTAACCAACCACAGAACGCGCCGCGCGCGATTGTTGACCGGATACGTCATCGTCATTCAGCGCCTTCCCTGGTAGTTACCTGTCATGGCCACACCAGCGTCGGTGGCGTTGAGCACCGGCTCACCAGACACTAAAGAGGCGGTGTATCCGTCCGGCCCAAGTGGACCAAGTCCAGCGTAGGCGGCCTGCCAGCGATCTCGCAAAGAGTCGAGGTATATCCCCTGACCGCGGCTTCGAGGTTTGGCGATTCCACGGGCGTGGCGGGATTTTCTTGTAGGCCAGGTCGCCGGTTGCACCAAAGAAGACCAGCGCGTCCGAATCGGAGTTGGTCACAATTCTCTCCTTAACCAACATTGGATTTGGCATCGGATTTTTCCAGGTGTCCGCCGAATTGGTACCGCATTGCGGACAAGAGCTTGTTGGCGAAGTCCGCCTCGCCCCGCGAGCTGAACCGCTCGTAAAGAGCGCTGGTCAGAACGGGCACGGGTACCGCTTCGTCGATCGCCGCTTTGATCGTCCAGCGTCCTTCGCCAGAGTCGGAGACACGGCCGGCGAACTTCGAAAGATTTGGGTCCTGGAGTAAAGCGCTGGCTGTCAAGTCCAGCAGCCAAGAGGCGATCACGCTGCCCCGGCGCCATACCTCAGCTATGTCACGCAGGTCCAGGTCGTATTGGTACTGCTCGGGATCACGGAAAGGCGTGGTTTCCGCATCGACTGTGCCGTTTGACTGCTTGCCAACGTTGGCGCCGCGCAAAATCCCCAAACCCTCGGCGTATGCCGCCATGATGCCGTACTCGATCCCGTTGTGGACCATCTTGACGAAGTGGCCGGCGCCGTTTGGACCGCAATGTAGGTAACCCTGCTCGGCGGTGCCGTTGATCTTGTCTCGACCAGGCGTGCGCGGAACGTCGCCCATTCCAGGCGCCAAGGTGGCAAAGATTGGAGCGAGCCGCTTGATGACCTCGGGCTCGCCGCCAATCATCATGCAGTAACCTCGCTCCAGACCCCACACACCTCCGCTCGTGCCCACATCCACATAATGGATCTTTTGTGGAGCGAGTTCTTTGGCGCGCCGGATGTCGTCCACGTAGTAGGAGTTGCCGCCGTCGATGAGGATGTCCCCCACCTCGAGGTGGGGAAGAAGGGTAGCGATGGTCTTATCAACAACTGCGGCTGGGACCATCAGCCAGACAGCCCGGGGTGTCTCGAGTTTCTGCACTAACTCTAGGAGCGAGGCGGCACCTCGCGCCTTTTCGTTGACCAACTCGTTCACTGTTTTTGGCGACATGTCGAACACGACGCAGCTGTGACCATTTTTCATGAGCCGGCGCACCATATTGGCGCCCATCCTTCCAAGACCTACCATTCCGAGCTGCATATTTTTCTCCTTTGTGAATACAGACTATTCAGTGACTAAAGGGCTGTTGCTATGCGCAATGGCGGCACGCAGGCGGTTGATGGCCACGGCCACTCCCGCACTATCTCCAAAAATCGACGATCCAGCGACAAAGACGTCTGCTCCCGCCGCGCCAGTCAATGGCGCAGTAGCCTCATCAATGCCGCCGTCTACTTCGACTTCACAACGCGGATTGACGTGCTCGACCATCTTACGGACGCGTCCGATCTTGGGCAGAGTGTCCGCGAGGAAATGCTGGTGTCCGAAGCCCGGATTGACAGTCATGACCACGATCAGATCGACTGCCGGAAGGATCTCTTCCAGCAGCGAGGCGGGGGTCGCAGGGTTGATGACCACCCCACGCGTTTTCCGAGCTCTTTGATCCGCCGAACCGTGCGATCCAAGTTGTTGTTGCCCTCCCAATGAACAAGAAACGAATCTGAGCCGGCCTCGACAAATTCTTCGAGGAAAAAGTCCGGATCCGAGATCATCAGGCGGGTCTCCGAGGGAAGTCGGGTGACGCGCCTGAGTGACTGCACAATCAGGGCTCCCATGGACAGGTTGGGCACGAAGTGCCCATCCATCACGTCGACGTGGATCCTGTTGGCCCCAGCCTTTTCCGCCTCGGCCACCAGTTCACCCAGGCCGGCGAAGTCAGATGCCAGGATCGACGGGGCTATTTTTACAGTGTCTCTATCCATCTCCTTGTCTCTTCCTTATTCCTTAGGCAGTAACGACCTTCCCGCGGGTCTCGAAGATTTCGACAAACTCCTGATATCGACGAGCAATCTCGGCGACTGCGGCATCCCGCGTTATTTTCTTTCCGCGCCAGGCAACCAGCGGATCCCAGAAACTGGTCCGGCCGACGGCAAATCCAGTGAAGCCTGGGACCGCGGCCGCGATCGTAAGCCACTCGCGCACTTTCCTGTCGTCCTCACCCCGACCGAGAATGATGCAGCCCACTCGGTTGCGGCCTCCCCGCCGGGCGGCGGCCACAACTTTTTCGCAATCTTCGTGCCGGTCGAGCCCTTCAATTTTCCACACGTCCGGCTCCACGTCCGCACCCTGAAGTTGTTGAATGGCCTGAACCATCAGCCGCGGACGAAGCACCAAGTCGTAGGCCTTCTTCGCTCCCTTGACTTGGTCGAGCTGGGCCTTCTCGGCCGGGACCAGCAATTCGAACATGAACCTGCTTCGGCTCTTGTCGCTGTGCAGATATTTGGACAAGAGCTTCAGACGTGCCAACTGCCGCCGGTTCAGATTTTGATCTCCTTCCGGGTTGTACCGGACGAGGACCTTGCAAAACGTTGGGCGAAAAGCTTCGATGTGTTTCGCAAAATCATCACCATATTCAAAGTCGAATTCGTCCTGCCCGCTCTTCTCGGCCGGGCATGATGTTGCGTAACCTTCCGCAGCAGCATCGCGGAGAATCGCCGAGCCAAACTGCTCGTCGACCAGAATTCCAGCCTTATCTTTGGGCGCACCGGCGTGGACGGCGGACTGGAAAGCGTCGTAAATCACTCGCTTAGCAGCAGCGATTTCGGCCGTCTGTTGCGGGCTTAGCTCTCCTTCCCATCCGAACATCTTTTCCTGGAACGAGCCGCGGTGGTCAAACGGCAGAATGTACAGTTGTTTGTCAAAGCCAAGAGTCGTCATACGGTCTCCTTTGATTTTCGGTAATGTCTAACCAGGTTGTTCGTCGAGCTGTCGTGCGAGAGCTCAGGTTCTGCTTGGCTCTCGAGTTCGGGGATAATGCGCTGCGCCAGGACCTTGCCGAGCTCGACACCCCATTGATCGAACGAGTCGATGTTCCAAATTGCGCCCTGGGTGAACACGGAGTGCTCGTACAGCGCCACGAGTTTTCCCAAGGTTTCCGGTGTTAGTCGTTCAGCGAGGATTGTGTTCGATGGACGGTTTCCCTCGAATACCCGGTGAGGAACCAGCCACTTCGGGGTGCCTTCCGCCTCGACCAGCTCGGCCGTCTTGCCGAATGCCAGGGCCTCGGTCTGCGCACAGACGTTGGCAATCAGGATGTCGTGGTGCCGGCCCGTGGGATTAAGAGACTGGGCAAAAGCGATGAAGTCGCACGGGATGAGCCGAGTCCCCTGATGGATCAGCTGGTAAAACGAATGCTGCCCGTTGGTTCCCGGCTCCCCCCAGTAAATGGGAGATGTCTCTTGAGCGACCCGCTTCCCATCGACCGTAACGTGCTTGCCATTGCTCTCCATCGTCAGTTGCTGGAGGTAGGCCGGGAACCGTTTGAGGTATTGCTCGTAAGGCAAGACCGCCACGGTCTGCGCCCCAAAGAAATCGTTGTACCAAACCGCCAGAAGACCCATTAGCACCGGCAGGTTTTGCTCGAATGGAGCGGTGCGGAAGTGCTCGTCCATCTGGTGGAGCCCACTGAGCATGGCGTTAAAATGATCCGGGCCGATGGCGACCATCGTCGAGAGACCGATAGCAGATGACATAGAGTAACGGCCGCCGACCCAATCCCAGAACTCGAACATGTTGGCGGTGTCAATTCCGAACTTCGCAACCTCCGAAGCGTTCGTCGAAACCGCCACAAAGTGTTTCGCGATTGAGGTCTCGTAGCCCCCCAGGCCGGCAAGCGACCAGGCGCGAGCGCTGTGGGCATTGGTCATGGTCTCGAGCGTTGTGAATGTTTTTGAAGAGATGATGAAGAGCGTCTCCGCGGGGTCGAGATCACGGACGGCTTCCGCTAAATCCGTGCCGTCGACGTTCGAGACAAAACGGAACGTCATGGATCTATCGGCGTAGAACTTCAGCGCCTCGTAGACCATGACGGGTCCCAGGTCGGAACCGCCGATACCGACGTTGATCACATTGCGAATCCGCTTGCCGGTGTGGCCTTTCCACTCGCCACTCCGCACTCGATTGGCGAAGTCCGCCATGCGGTCGAGCACGGCATGCACCTTGGGTACCACGTTCTCGCCATCCACCACGACGGAGGCGTCTCGGGGAGCCCGCAGAGCGGTGTGCAAAACCGCCCGGTTCTCCGTGAGGTTAATTCTTTCGCCGCGAAACATGGCCTCGATTCGTTTTTGAAGATGAGATTCCTCGGCGAGCTGGATCAGTAGCTTGAGCGTTTCCTCTGTAATGCGATTCTTCGAGTAGTCGAGAAAAAGACCCAGAGCTTCGACATTCAAGCGCTCTCCACGCTTTGGATCGTCCGCAAAGATCTGTCGAAGATGTAATTTCGCTATCCTTTTATAGTGATCTGCGAGGCCCTTCCACGTCAGGCGTTTTCCGGCCGGGCGCCCCGAGATTGCTTGTGCGCGTGCTGCCACCTTGGTTCTCCTTTCCTGTAAGTTGCTCATTCGGAATGAATCCTGTACGAGCCACGTTTTTCGGCCCGCTTGTTTGTTCCCACAAGCGAAAGCCACCCAGAAACGCATTGCGATTGTCGCCAACCCGGCACTTTGGAGGCAGCTCTTTCAATTCTTTCGCGTTGCCGCCTCCCAGCACCACTTCGTCGGGTTCAAGAGCCGCGACCAGCTGGGCGACCACTTCCGCGACATGCCGGCGCCATCGCTTCTTCCCTTTCGTCAGCAATGCCTGATTTCCGACATAGCTCTCATACGTTCCCTTCTTATAAGGGAGATGACCTAATTCCATGGGCTCCACGATGCCGTCCACGATCAGGGTCGATCCGAGGCCGGTGCCCAAGCCCAGGAAGAGCATCTTTCCGTTTTTGTAGCTACCCACACCCTGCATTGCCGCATCATTGACAAGTTTTACGGGACGGCCGAACGCACTCCGGAAGTCAAAACATACCCAGCCCCCTCCCAGGTTGCATGGTTCGGCAACGGGTCGATGTCGCAACACGGACCCTGGGAAGCCGATTGAGATAACGTCGTATTTCCAATCTCCCGTAATTTTCTGCACTCTCGCAACCATTTGCTTGGCAGTCAGCGTCGAGCCCGATGCAAATTTCCGCGGCTCGCGCTCACCGCTGACGAGGACCTTGACATGCGTGCCACCCACATCAATGACCAGTACTTTCATGCGTTCCTCTCGCACCAACTCCTGCGGGTGTTGACAAACCATCAATCGTCCAGCCAGGTTACCGAGTGACCGAGAAATCGTTCGTGGAGCTCTCGAGTCCGCACGCCGCCGCGCCCGCCAGTCCTGCGGGACTAACCACTACGTGGATCGGGATGCGCCCCATGAGTTCCGCAAAACGTCCTTTGCGCTTGAATCGCTGCAGAAAGGCGGGCTCCTTAATCACTCGCAGCGTGTGCACAGCGACACCCCCCGCCAGATAGACACCGCCCGTCGCCAGAAACTTCACTGCAAGATTGCCGGCCTCGCTGCCCAAAATCGAAACAAACAGGTCTACGGTTGCCGCGCACAACTTGCTTGGACGCTTAGGATCGAACGCCTGTTCAATAATCACGACGGAGGGATCGCCTGCCGAATCGACCAACTTGCCTACTTCCGGCTCTTCCGGCAGATGCTCGACATCGCGAAGGAACCGATAGAGATGCGGAATCCCGATTCCAGAACACACGTGCTCGAAGCTCACATGATCGAATAGTTTCAGCATGTACTCGAGCAAACGGATCTGCCGCTCGTCGGTAGGCGCGAAATCGGAATGACCGCCTTCAGAGCTGTGAGCCAGGTAATGGAATCCATCCCAGGCCAGGAAGGACTCGCCCAGGCCGGTACCCGGCGCAATCACGGCGATGGCGCCCTTGGAAACAGGCTCGCCGGTATTAATCGTGCTTACATCGCTCGGCCGTAGGATCGGGACCGCACGCGCAATTGCCTCCAAGTCGTTGATGAGACGAACCGACTTGACATTCAGATTCAGTTCCTGTGCGAGTGCCCCGTCTTCAATCACCCAAGGCAAATTGGTGGTCTTCACTCGCCCGCTGATAACCGGCCCGGCCACCGCAAAGCAGGCTCGATCCACGCGCAATTTGGTCTTGGTCAAGAATTCCTTCACGATGGCCTGCAGACTGGGGTAACTCGCGCTATGCACGTTCTCTTTCGCTAGGGGAGCATGCGGACCTGCTTCGCTCGAGAAAATCGCCAGGTCCGTTTTCGTACCGCCAATGTCTCCTGCAATTAGCATTGCCACTCCTCCCTCTGGACGTCCTTTACGCTTTCGCGAACCGTTCGCTGTTCGACCTCGATCCGCTAAACCCGTAGAACAGAATGTACAAGTAGCAGATCACGGGAAGAACGAACGCATGGTGAAGCCCGACAGTGTCAGCGATACCACCCTGTATTACGGGCAGGATTGCGCCGCCCACGATGGCCATGTTCAGGACGCCGGATCCGGTTCCCGTTAGAGGACCAAGTTCTGCCACTCCCAAGCTGAAAATTGCGGGGAACATGATCGAGTTGAATAGCCCGACAGCGAGAATTGTCCACATCGCCGCATGGCCACGTAGAGCCATGGAAGTAGTTACGAGCGTCGCTGCAAAGACCGCGCATAGGCCAAGCAGATATCCGGCCTTGAAACGCCGCAGAAGTGGTGCACCAAGAAAGCGCCCAATCATGGCGCCGCCCCAGTAGAACGAGACAAAACCTGCCGCCGTCTTCGCGGAGAGGCCCGCAATCTCGGGCAAACCGAAATAGTTCACGAGAAAACTTCCAATGGAAACCTCTGCTCCAACGTAAGCGAAAATTCCGATCGCGCCGAGGAGGAGATTGCGATGCTTCCAGATGGAATCGTTCGCTTTGTCACCTGGACGGGACGCCGCCGTTTCGATCTTTGGAAGCTTGAACGTGCCGATCAGGACGGCCAACAAGACCAATGCGACACTGATAACGGTGTAAGGGAGCTTGACCGAAGCCGCTTGTTGCACGCGGTAGGCATGCAGAGCTTGCGGCGCGAGCTGTCTTAACTGTTCGATCGCCAACGGTGCAGCACTCAGAATGAGCAGTCCTCCGACTTTCGGGGCGATCGTGGTTCCCAGCGAATTGAAAGCCTGCGTCAGATCCAAGCGGCTCGATGCCGTTTCAGGTTTGCCCAGCAGATCCACATAAGGATTTGCAGCCACCTGGAGACCCGTAATCCCTGTGGCCAGAATGAGGAGCGCGGTTAAGAACAGCGGGTAGGAAGCAGCGGTTGCCGCAGGTATGAACAGCAGTGCTCCAACAGCCATGGTTAGCAAACCAACGACCATGGTCCTCTGGTAGCCGACCGTATTCACGATCTTCGACCAGGGCACCGAGAACAGGAAGTAGGCCGAAAAGAACGCAAACTGGACCAGCATGACCTGCGCGTAACTCAGATCAAAAATCGACTTCAGGTGCGGCACCAGAATGTCGTTCAGGCAAGTCAGAAAACCCCACATAAAGAACAGCGTAGTAACGACGGCCAGAGGGCGTGAGTAATTGGGAGTAGCCGCAACAGCCGGGATCGTTTGCGCCGGGCTAGGACGAGTCGTAATTTCTGGAGTTGCCATGTCCTTTCTCCTTAAATTCCCAAGCCGTTGCCTGCGCTGCAGCTAGATTTGCTAGTGGTGCCCTTTGATAGTGTCCTTGACATAGCCATGTTTCCTCGTAATCGGCTAGCTACCACCACGTTTCGGCCTGTACGCCGTACGTCAGGCCGTCCGTTCTGTTCGCAAATGGCACCCCACCGACATAGCCTCGGAACCCGTCAGACCAGCTTGCATAGGTCAGGAAGGCGCGTAGCACCGGGCGGCTGAAGTATTTTCTGCCAGCTCCGATTTGTGGCGCGATCGTAAATTTGCGCAGCCACCCATCTAAATAAGGTTCACCGTTTTGTGTAGGAACAAATCCTTCGGTGTGGTCAAAGCCGGCCTCGAATGCCAGTGAGATATGTTTGGTAAAGAAGATTTCCGGCCGGACGCCAAACGACACCCACTGGTTCCAGTTATGCTGCGGAATCCCGTCTTTTAAGCGCTGGTAGACGAAGATGGGCATGAGGGCGAACCTGTCGTTGGGTTGAAAGAGCACCTGTTCCGTGACCAGAAACTGTCTGGAGCTATTTAGAAACGGGGACGGGTTCGGGATCGTCGTGCCGTTTCCGGGATTACTGAAGTCGCTGGCCGCCCCCGTCCCGTACTGGATCGAAAACAGGTGATAGCCGCCGCGCCATTCCAGGCGTTGATGGCGCAGCCCAACCGCGTACCCAGTCGTCGTGGGGAATTTTGTACCGGTGGGAAGTACCGTGTCGTTTTGCGTAGTACCGCCCTTCGAGGTAGCGTAATCGAACCATCCAGCGAAGGTCGACCCCGCAGGTGCTTTCACGTCATAGAAACGAACGTCAATGTTGCTCTTTGCGAGGTTGCCGTTCTGGGTGATGATGTCGGGCCGCGCTGCGCTTAGGAAGGCCAGGGCCAGCTTGCCGATTCCTAGGTTGACGTCCTCAACGCCGCCCCCGTAACCGCTCAGGTCCAGGGGATAGAAGTCGTCGATGTCAACGTGTTGGCGACGGTAGTATCTTTCGCCCGCCCAGAACTTGGCGTCCGGCTGGCTTTCCAGGACGTTGCCGGCTTGGACATACGCTTCTCGAAAGCGGAACTGATCGTTACCAATGCCATTGGTGAAATTGGCAGAATTTTCGGAATTTGTGGTGTTGGCCTCCACCATGAACTCCGACCTAAACCATGCCTTGCCGGACTCGTGCTCTGAGTTCACCCAGTTGTTGACAAAGATCAATTCCGCGTAGGTCTCCGCTTCGTTTCCCAGGCGGTATTTGGCATCAGCCCCAGGGGCCTGGAAGGCGACCTGTTGCCCACCCTCACTGTTCAGGCCGTAACCTGAGCGAGCATACCCGTGGAATTCAAAGCTGCTCGCTTCTTCCTGGAGCTTTGCGATCTTCTGGTCCGCTTCTTTCAGGAAGTCATACTCCGGCTCCTGGGGCAGATCGCCTTGATACTTGGCCCCAACATCTGAATTTCCCGAGATGACTTTTTGCGCTGCTTGCTGGGCGGCCAGCTCGGCCGCTGAGATCGTTCCTTGCTTTGCTTTTTCGTTGGTCTCTTTCTCTTTTTCGATTTGCTGTTCCAACGTAGCGATGCGTTGTTCCAGGTCGTGAGTACTTGTTTCATACTGCTTTTTCAGCTGCTGCAATTGCTGCTCTAACTGTTCGGCTTGTTGGCCGGTGGCGACTTGCTGACCGCTAGAGGTCAAGACCGTGAAAGGAATCATCAGAGTGCACCAGACGGACCTCCCCAGTTGCCTCTTCCAGTAATTCCTTGATCCGGTAATCATCAAGCGCCTACCAAGCGTTCGCCCTGCCATGTGGTTTGTCCACGGTCGCGAGAACCGCGAATCGCGGATCAAACGGTTCTCGTAAAGCATTCGGAATTCCACGTCGGGCTGGCCCATTACAAGGTGAAGCTTCATGCTCTAACAATAAGCACTTTAAGCTCTTATCGTCGAAGAGCACGCCACTGGCGCCTTCAGGGGCAACTATGGTGAGTGCCGAAGTCTTGACGAAGGAGTCTAAAATTAGGTCACTGAAGATCGGCAAGAATCATTTTAAGAAATAGCCCCGTCACACGCCCTTTCACAAAAGTTTAGAATCGACCCAATGAGGTCAGCAGCATCTGACGATGCCTTCTTCTACCTGACGGCTTGGTAGCGACCGGCCGTGTCAGCAACTCTGCTTAACCGGAACGGCGCTGGCAGCGGAACGGCAAGAACGTCAAGAACTTGTCATTCGTCACCCGCTCAAGACGACGTGATTTCCCTACTGGCGTTCGCTTTCAGCTGCTTACGGGCCGCCACTGTTGGACTTTCCCGTGCTTCCCATTCAGCCTGAGTAAGTGCGAGGCTCATGAAAAGGATTCGGGGAAAGGTGGCAGCGTTCAGCAGTTTACTCGTTGGAAAAACGGGCCTGCGCAAGGGAGTCGTGGCTGTCGTCGCTGCGTTTCTCGTTGGGCAGTTCTATTTCGTCCGGGAGTTACTTGCAGCGGAACTGTTTTTGGGTCTTGTCTTTGCAATTCTGCTTGTGCTCAGTGGCCTAGTGTATCTCGTCGGCTCGGTCTGCGTGCGTGGCCTGGAATTTGCAAAGGTGGGTCTTCGAGGGATGGGAACTCGGCGGATCGTGGTTTCAGCAACCTCTGAGAAATAAGTGGAGAGCCATCCAACCCTGAAGGATCTTCACGCGCCCGCACTCTGAAACTTACATGAGAGCGCGAGGAGACTAGTGACAAACAGAAAACCAAGTAAAACGCGCAGCTTTCGCTCAACCCGAACGGCACTGACAGCGGATCGGCTAAAACGTCAAAAATCCGCTGTTCGTCGCAGCAGGACAACCGAGCACTTCCCACCATCTCATTCGCTTTCAGCTGCATACGCCCATCTCTTTTGGCTTCTCCCGTACTTCCGATGGAGCGAGGGGGCTTTAGGGCCAATGAGAAAACCTTCGAGACCTATTGAGACTTTCGCCAATTCAGTCGCCGGGAAAGCGAAGCTGCATAAGAGGATGATGGATGTCCTCGCCGTGGTTGTCCTCGCCATGTCAATGGCAGACATTTTATTTCACCGAAAACGGAGGGACGTCTATGCCACGTCAATCTAAACAGTTTCCTTTAGTAGCAGCCCGGCGTTTGTGTCTGGCGATCATCGATCGGGCCATCGCGGATGTCTTGGAGAATGGGGATGAGGCGGAAGCAGCGGGGCGATGGATGTCGAGCGGACATTTTGACTCCTTCGTAGAACTGTTCGGTTGTGACCCTGTAGTGTTTCGTCAACGCTTGCCTGGACGCTGGCAAGAATTTCGTTCCGGTGACCGATGGCAAGACGCACGACTGTGAACTCCGTGATGACTATTTCGAACCCTAGAATCTCGGAAACGACCACGCAACAAGCACAGTGAAACTGGTCTGGCGGCATCAATTGCGTTGGAAGGGGTTCATGGAAGCGGAGCGTAAAACAATTGCAAAAAGGATTGTGGCAACGGAGATTCATCTATTTCGGCCCTCTTTGGACTTGATGAACCCAGGATACGCGCCGGGCCATGTCCTAAAATGGCCGCACTGCGATTGCTATCGCACGGTCTCGTTCGGAGGGATATCCCACACGAAGACGTTGGAGTTGGTTTTCGATTTGCAGCTCGGTGAGGTACAGTGACAAACCTTGCGGACCGTATTAATGCCCCTTTGGCCGATGTTCAAGTGCGCAGGGAGCAGGGCAAGTCCCGCCGGCAAGTTCTGCATCGCGTTGACCAATGTCACTGGAAGCCGCCGAGAACCCGGAAGGATCCAGTCGACCTGTTGGTTGATGCAAGCCGCGACCGCCTGCCAGAGCTTTTGCCCATCAAATGGGCACGCATGGCAGCTTCGCCCTTCGGCTTCTTCCGCGGTGCCGTTCCGCTAATGGCGGCCGACTTAGCCGCGCTCCCCACCACCGGCATCGCCGTTCAGATTTGCGGTGATGCCCACGTGCGCAATCTTGGCGCTTTCGCTTCGCCTACCGGCAGTTTGGTGTTTGACATCAACGACTTCGACGAAACCATGCCCGGCCCTTGGGAGTGGGACGTCAAGCGGCTGGCCGCCAGTCTCGTGCTCAGTGGCCGCGAAGCGGGCCACTCCGACACTGCGTGCAAGGACGCCGTCTCGAACTTCGTGGCTGAATATCGCAAGTCGATCCATAATTGTTCCGAGTTGACGATACTCGAAATCGCGCGCTACTCCGTGCATCGCCGCAGGGAGGGACCACTTCCGGACCTGCTCCATAAAGCCGAGCGTGCGACGCCGCAGCACACGCTGGAGAAGCTCACTTACGGCCGCGACGGCGTGCGACGTTTCAAGGAGGAGAAACCGTTTTTGACGGCGGTCTCCGAGAAAACTCGCCGCGACGTGTTGGCCGCACTGATGCGCTATTCCGATACGCTCTCGCACGAGCGCCGCGACTTTCTCGTCCGTTACCAGCAGGTGGACGTTGCATTTAAAGTCGTCGGTACGGGCAGTGTGGGCACGTGCGACTACGTCATTCTGTACTTGGGCAACGGCTGCGAGGACCCACTCTTCTTGCAGATGAAGGAAGAACCACCTTCCGCTTAGTCGCGGTATCTTGAGACTCTGATCCCGCGCAATCAGGGAGAGCGCGTCGTGCAGGGACAGCGGCTAATGCAGGCGCAGTCCGACATTTTTCTTGGCTGGACGGAAATGGAGGGGCGCGACTATCTGGTGCGCCAACTCGCCGATCACAAAGCCGCCATCGGCACCGAAGATCTCCAAGGCTGCGGTTTGATCGAATACGCCAAGATGTGCGGCGAGGTCCTGGGCAAAGGTCACGCTCGCTCTGGTGACGCCTGCGTGCTGGATGGCGATTGTGGTGACTCGGAAAAACTCGACAATTCCTTCGCCGAATTCGCCGTCGCCTATGCCAATCAAACTACAGCCGATTACGAGCTGTTCACCAGTACAGCGAAGAAGGAACGACTGGAAATCGCCAAAGGCGTGGAGTGATGATCGGAGCATTTGCACAATCTTCCTGACCTCAGTGTTGGAAACAGCATTTCGGCCAACAGCATGATGTCAACAACTCGCCCAAACAGTCGAAGCCTCGTCATCCATTCCTGGTTGGCGCCGCCGTCGATCGGCGTACGTACTTCTTAGCATCGTCAAACGATTGATAAGACGCCTGATCCAAACTGGTCCAGCAAACGATCTATTGGACTCGCGAATGCTCTATTGGAATCCATGGAGAAATGGATTGATTGCGGGAGACATGGACGTCTACCTGATGGGCCGCTCCTATCTTGCGCATTCGAGCCGCACGCAGTCTTACGGGAAGCCGGAAACGACTTTGACACTCCTAGCGCAGCTGCCCCGGAAGGCAGAAATCCGTACGCGACGTCAGAACGGGATAAGACGCCACGCGTCCCGAAAAACCATCTTACTGCTGTTTTACCTACTATTTGTGATCTGCTCGTTCGCGTACGCGGCGCGATGGAACCAGGCCAACACAGCAACCGCGAAAGTCGAAGGAACAGTGTTTGTTCGAGACTCTGCGGGGAACCAATCATCTGTGGCCGGTGCTAAGGTGAAACTGAACGGACCAGCCACTCTCGAAACTGAGACCGACGGGAACGGCACGTTCGTTGTTGCCGCCGTGCCTGCTGTGCCCTACACGGTGGAAGCCGTCTTCCCAGGTTTCGAGTCTCAGCAGACCGTACGCGTCGAAGCCAGAGACGTCAGCGTTCCTCTCGAATTAAAACCCATTGAGGTCAGCACTTCTGTGGTCGTAGCAGCCGAGCCGCTCGAAACCAAGGAAAAACCTGCTCCTTCCACCACAATTTCCGAGAAGACATTGCGCGATCCTCCCAATGTGAACGAACGGTTCGAAAACTCGCTTCCTCTCATTCCTGGAATTGTTCGCGGTTCTGATGGACGCGTCAATCTCAAGGGCACTCGGAATACGCAGAGCGGTGAGCTGGTGAACAGCGCCAACGTTACCGACCCTGTGACCGGCAGTCCGGCCATCAATCTTCCGATTGATGTCCTCTGGCTCGTGCTTCAACGCGACCGAGGATTGCGTGAACACTCAACAGGCTGCCATGAGGTTTGATCCTAGATCCGTTGCGAATGAGCACGAGAGAACGAGGTCGAAGTTAGCATCATCGCGGAGCACTCGAAGACGCTCTGTAGCACGTGTCGACCTCGTGCGCAGAACGCAAGAGACGAACTTAGATACCCTGGAGCATCGTTATGGGATTGACTGACTTTTCTTCACACCAGGTAGAACGCGGTGATTCTCGGTTCACTGACACGCTCCTAGCCGAACCGGGAAGCTCGTTCTGTCTAGAAGAACAGATCATCGGTAAAGTTGAACTGCCTCTGGCTGTTGACAACCTACGCCGCCACGGGGAGCTAAAACGCTATGAAACATTGTCACGCCTCTCGATCGCTCTCGCCGCTTGTGCGCCGGAGGATCTGTCTCGCAATGTCGCCACGCTCCTGCATCCAGTGCTCGACTTTGATTTCCTTGATTTCATCGTATTCAAAGAAGGCAGCAGCGAAGTTCTTTGGCATTCCATTGGTGCAGGGCGACTCCCCTCGTCGGATGCCCCAATGGAAGAAACGACTCGCTGGTGGGTCTATCAACAGCAAGAGCCGCTGTGCATCGTAGACTGGGAGCGCGACGAACGATTCGCGGCACGGAGAGAGGCACTGAAGAAATTGGGTTTTGATTATCGCACCCTCTGCCGGGTGCCATTACGCACGCCGCATCACCGACTCGGAGTTTTCAGCATTGCCAGCTCGCGACCCTATGATTATTCCGAACTAGAAATACGGTTCTTATCGCTGGTAGCGGACCAGGTTGCCGTGGCGGTTGCCAACGCGCTGAACCTTGAAAGCTCGCACCATGTGCAATCCGAGTTAGACGTAAAAACCGCCAGGCTCAGACTGTTGCTCGACCTCACGAATACCATGGTTGGCAGCGCCGAGTTCAAGGATGTTCTGAGAGAAGCGGCGATCGGCACTCGGCGACTCATGCGATCGGATTTCGCCATTTTGGGAATACTAAATTCAGACAATAGTCGATTGGACGTCAAGGCGTTCGATCTCGCAGATGACGCCGGGTTTGAAGGGGAAACAGTGGACTCCTTGGAGGAGATACTCGACTCTTTTTTCTGTTCCACGGGCAAACCCTGGGCGGGCAAGGCCACCGACTTTGCCCAGATCTATGAGAAGGCTGACCCGAAATGGACGGCCGCGGGCTTCAAGCACAGCTGCGTCCTGCCACTCGTGAGTCGGGATCAGGTCCGAGGCGTTCTGGCATTGGGCAAGCGCGAGGGCACGACCTACACGCAGGACGAACTCGATTTTCTAAAGCAAGTGTCGAGCCAAGTGGCAATTGCAATTGAAAACTCACTCGTTCGCGGAGAACCGCGAAAACTGAATGATAATTTTGGCGCAGAGAGAGTAAGTCTCGACCATGAAATCCGCAGCGAGATGAAGTTCGCGGAGATCGTAGGGAAAAGTGCGGCCCTGCAGCGCGTGCTCCGGGAGATCGAGATCGTGGCACCGACGGATTCGAGCGTTTTGATCCAAGGAGAAACTGGTACAGGAAAAGAACTCATCGCCCGCGGCATTCACAATCTGAGCGCCCGACGTGATCGGTCCTTTATTAAGCTGAACTGTGCTGCGATCCCCTCCGGCCTCCTTGAGAGCGAGCTTTTTGGGCACGAGAAGGGTGCGTTTACTGGCGCCATCGTGCGAAAGGCCGGACGGTTCGAGGTCGCAGACAAAGGAACGCTTTTTCTAGACGAAGTGGGCGATATTCCACTCGAATTGCAGCCCAAATTGTTGCGGGTCTTGCAAGAGCATGAATTTGAAAGGCTCGGTAGCACACGAACTCAGCACGTCGATGTCCGTGTCATCGCGGCCACTCACCGGGACTTAAAGCAAATGGTCGAAGCCGGCCAGTTCAGAAGTGACTTGTTTTACCGATTGCATGTCTTCCCGCTATCTGTCCCTCCTTTGCGCGATCGGCGCGAAGACATCCCTGCCCTTGTGCGGCACTACGTCGACAAACACGCAAGGCGGATGAACCGGTGCATCGAAACCATTCCGTCCCATGCCATGGAGGTTTTTTCAAGTTATTCGTGGCCAGGCAATGTGCGCGAGCTGCAAAACTTCATCGAGCGAGCAGTGATCTTGTCGCTCGGTAGCATTCTCCGTGCTCCGCTAGAAGAACTGAAACATGCACCGGAACCAAGTCCGAAGCTAAGTATTCTCGAAGCGGCTCAACGTGAGCATGTCCTGCGGGCCCTTCGAGAATCCAACTGGGTGATTGGGGGGGCCAACGGTGCCGCGGCACGACTCGGAATTAAACGGACGACTTTGGCATATCGAATCCGTAAGCTGAAAATCCCGTGCCGGCCGCAATGACCGAACGTTTCTCCGATGGATGATCTGATTTCTGGCGGGTTCTCGAATGAGCCGAAGCGAGCCTCGTCGCGAGATTCCGTTCGAGTTGTAAGTTGGAATATCGAGCGAGGTCTGCAATTTTCGGCGATTGCGAATTTCTTGCAGGACGCGGAAGCTGACCTGATCCTCCTGCAAGAAGTAGATTTGAACGCGCGACGTACCCAGCACCGAGACGTAGCGTTCGAGCTGGCCCGGTCGCTCAACCTGAATTATGTATTCGGGAAGGAATTCCGAGAACCCGGCACGGGTTCTGAAGTTTCGCCAGCACACCCGGGGCTGGCGACACTTTCCCGAGGGCCACTCGAAAATGGGCGAATCATTCGCTTTCAACAACGATCGAATTTTTTGGAGTCCGCGCTAGTATGTACCCCAGAAAGAACTGTTCCAACGACGGCTAGGAGGGAGGATCGCTCTGGTGACGGAAGCGCCGATCCATGGCCGAAGACTGGTGACCTACAACCTGCACTTCGAACGCAAAGGGAAAGAGAGTCTCCGACTTCAACAATTGCGGCAGGTCTTGGAGGACGCAAGACGACACGCTGAACCTTTATTGGTCATTCTGGGTGGCGACTTCAACCTGAATGGCAGCTACGGCGATGCTGCACGGCGCCGGTTTCCATGACGCGGTGCGACTTTCTGAGGTCCCGACTACAGCGGCTCGTTTGCCGTTTCAACCCGCGCGTTGTATCAATTGCATCTACGTTTCAGCTGAAGTCCGTTCGTGGGGCCAAATACACGATGGTATTCGGGCTCCAAACCACCATCCCGTTCCGGCTACGATTGCGATGCCTTGACGTTCTGTTGAACAAGCGCACCAGCTCCTGACATTTCTTAACCGAATCCGAAATTCGTGCGGATGGAAGCCCATGTTCCTGCGTCTTGTTAAGACCAAGAAGCGGAGATCACTCTTTGGATGGTAGCCGTCACAGCGGCGGATGAAAGTCCGAGAACGCAGAGGGAAGTTGAGAGAACTCAGCGTCAGATGTTCCTTTTTCGGGTGATGGGCTGCCAATGGTTTGTCATTTGCTATGGATTTGACACTCAGCGCTCTAGCAATCCATCCCATTTTCAGGAGCTTACGAATGGCCTCTGCGTTGCACTTCACCAGCTCGTTCGCCACCGGCGAGTTGGATGACTGATCGAGCGCGCGACCCGGTCGGAATTCGTTTCGGACTCCACCCGGTGGAAACCAAGGAGCGTAAGAAATGACACCTGTCGTTCAAACAGCGGAAGAACCTTCGTCCCTCTCGCTGAGTGCCTATGGGAAAGCCCGGTCCACCATTCAAGGTTCACCCCTGAGCTCCGAAGAACTCAGAAAGACGCACGCCTACTGGCGAGCCTGCTGCTACCTTGCGCTGGGGATGATCTATCTCCAGGACAACGCTTTATTAAAGAAGCCTTTGAAGCCGGAGCAAATCAAGAATCGCCTGCTCGGACATTGGGGATCGAGCCCCGGCCTCGCCTTCATCTATCTTCACCTGAACCGGTTGATCAAGAAGCTGGACCTGGACATGATTTTCATGGCGGGGCCCGGGCACGGCGCGCCCGGCGTGCTGGGTCCCGGTTATCTCGAGGGGACGTACTCCGAGATCTATCCCGAAAAGAGCGAGGATGAACGCGGGCTGCACGAATTCTTTAGACAGTTTTCCTTTCCCGGCGGTATTGGGAGTCATTGCACGCCGGAGACTCCCGGTTCGATCCATGAAGGAGGCGAACTCGGGTACGTGCTCTCGCACGCCTGCGGCGCTGCGTTTGACAACCCCGAGCTGATCGTCGCCGCAGTGGTGGGTGACGGCGAATCGGAAACCGGACCCCTGGCCACCTCCTGGCACATCAGCAAGTTCCTGAACCCCATTCGCGACGGGGCGGTGCTGCCGATCCTGCATTTGAACGGCTACAAGATCAATAATCCCACTCTTCTGGCGCGCATTACCCACGAAGAGCTGGAGAACCTGTTGCGTGGGTACGGCTGGACGCCCCACTTCGTCGAGGGATCGGATCCTGAGAGCATGCACCAGGCCATGGCGGCCACGGTAGAACACTGTATCCAGGAGATTCGCGGGCACCAGCAGGAATGCCGGACCAGCGGTGTGGCCAGCCGGCCTCGCTGGCCGATGATCGTGCTGCGCTCTCCAAAAGGATGGGGTGCACCGAAAGAAGTAGGAGGCCACCGTCTCGAAGGCTTTTGGCGCGCCCACCAGGTCCCCCTGACCGACGTCAAGAAAAATCCCGAACAGTTGAAAATCCTCGAAAAGTGGATGCGCGACCTCAAGCCGGAAGAGTTGTTTGACGAAAATGGCAAGTTCGTTCCGGAACTCAAGGCGCTCGCCCCCACCGGCAGCCGCCGCATGAGCGCCAACCCTCATGCCAACGGCGGAATTCTTAAACAGTGCCTGCGCTTGCCTGACTTCCGCGATTACGCGCTGAAGGTGGACCAGCCGGGAAACATAGAAGTCGAGAACGTCCCGCCCCTGGGCAACTTCCTGCGAGACGTAATGAAGTTGAACATGAACAACTTCCGGGTGTTCGGCCCGGATGAAACCACCTCAAACAAGCTGCAAGCCATCTACGAGGTCGCCAAAAAATTCTGGATCGCCGACTACTTCCCCGAAGACAAGGATGGCGGCGAACTGGCGACCGATGGACGCGTCATCGAAATGCTCAGCGAACACACCATGGAGGGCATGCTCGAAGGCTATTTGCTGACCGGACGAAACGGCTTCTTCTCCTCGTATGAAGCGTTTGTCCATGTCATCGACTCCATGTTCAATCAGCATGCCAAGTGGCTGTCGATCTGCAACCATCTGTCTTGGCGCCGGAAGATCTCCTCCCTGAACCTCCTGATCACCTCGACGGTTTGGCGCCAAGATCACAACGGATTCACCCACCAGGATCCTGGCTTCCTGGACGTGGTGCTGAACAAGAGCGCCGCTGTTACGCGCATTTACCTCCCGCCCGATGTAAATTGTTTGCTGTCGGTCGCCAATCACTGCCTGCGGAGCGAGAACTACATCAACGTGATTGTTTCCGACAAGCAGCTACACCTCCAGTACCTAAATATGGACGCCGCGATCGAGCACTGCACCAAGGGCATCGGCATATGGGATTGGGCGAGCAACGATCAGGGTGCCGAGCCCGACCTGGTCATCGCTTCCGCGGGCGATATTCCGACGCAGGAAGCTCTGGCCGCCGCGGTGCTGCTGCGAGAGGAGTTTCCCGATCTGAAGATCCGTTTCATCAATGTGGTCGACCTTTTCAAACTGCAACCGAGCACGGAACATCCGCACGGGTTGACGGATCTGGATTTCGATTCTCTGTTCACCATCGACAAGCCGATCATTTTCAATTTTCACGGCTATCCGTGGCTGATTCACCGCTTGGCCTACGGCCGCAAGAACAAGACTCTGCACGTGCGGGGGTACAAGGAGAAAGGCAACATCAACACGCCGATGGAGCTGGCCATCAACAACGAGATCGATCGCTTCAGCCTGGCGATCGACGCGATTGATCGCGTCCCCCGCCTGCAAAGAATCGGAGGTCACGCCAAGGAAAAATTCCGTAACCAGCAGATCACCTGCCGGGCCTACGCCTACGCGCATGGTATCGACAGCCCGGAGATTACCGGATGGAGATGGCCGCAGCGGTCGGTCTAAATGCACCGAGTTTGAGGGTGCGTGGCTGAGGAAGATTGGGCAATCGCTAAAGAATGTTGGAAACTGGCGCAAGCAGGCAGACAAGCGGAGACAATAACGGGAGTTGTTGCCCAGAAAGGGTCGCTCCGACCAGGCGAGAAAGCGGCAAGCGAATCCGTCGCTAATTAAAAGGATAGCGAAAGTATGAGCGAAGTACTTCCAGTGGTCTATGTCGCGCGTCACGGCGAAACGGCGTGGAGTCTCTCGGGTCAGCATACCGGTCTCACCGATTTACCTCTGACCCCCAATGGAGAGCGCAACGCCCGGCGGCTTGGGGAACGTCTAAAGGGCATGACATTCCAGAAAGTATTTACCAGCCCATTGCGGCGTGCGGCGCGGACCTGCGAACTGGCAGGGTTTGGTGCCGTGGCCGAAACCGATCCTGACCTAGTGGAATGGAACTACGGGCAATATGAAGGGCTCCGCTCAGCCGAGATCTTTGCAAAGCGCCCAGACTGGCAACTGTTCAGGGACGGTTGTCCCGGTGGCGAATCGCCGGCACAAATAGGCGAGAGGGCCGATCGTGTGGTCCAGCGTGTGCGCGCAGTTTCTGGGAACGTACTGCTCTTTTCCAGCGGACACTTCATTCGGGTTCTGGCCGCCCGCTGGTTAGCGCTCGGTCCGGGATCAGCAGGTAAGTATTTTCTGCTGAGCACGGCGAGCTTGAGCGCGCTCGGTTATGAGCACAATCTTACCCAGCCGGTGATCCGGCTCTGGAATGACGATCATCATGTAGCGGCATGAGTCAACCCGGTTGTTCAGTCAGTAGCAGTTCGATTTCGATGTTGGACAGCACCGATTTCAGATAACCCAGACCAAGAGGATTTCCGATGAGCACAAAACGTGTCGTAGCCCCGCAGTCCGAGGGGAACGACCAGGGGACGACGAACGCAGTCAGTCTTTCTGAACTTCTCAATCAGTACGGGTGCGGCCCGATTCCATTTGTCGGTACGGAAAACGCATTTTATGAACGGCATTTGGTTTTTGACAGGGTGATCGATCCAAAGGTAGCAACTGCGCGTGAGCGCTTTGAGGCGTTCTCTCGTTCCGTACGCGACATCCTCGCGCAGCGTTGGGTGCTGACGAAGCAAACCTATGAACGAGAAAATGCCAAACGCATCTACTACCTTTCCCTGGAGTTTCTCATCGGGCGCTCGCTGGCCAATAACGTTACGAACCTGTTGCTCGATCCCCTCGTACAGCAGGCGGTTCAAGTAAATCATCTCGATTACCTTGAACTGATCGAGCAGGAACCGGATGCGGGCCTGGGGAATGGCGGCTTGGGCCGCCTTGCGGCGTGCTTCCTCGACTCGATGGCTACGATGCAGCTCCCAGCCACTGGCTATGGTCTCCGCTATGAGTACGGCATGTTCAAGCAATCCATCGTGAATGGTTGGCAAAAGGAGAACCCCGACAATTGGCTTCGCAACGGCGATCCCTGGGAGGTCGCACGACCGTTCGAGAAGGTGGAGGTCAAACTGAACTGCTCCTTCCAATTGCGAGCAGGCAACTTTCAGATCATCCCGGGCCGGCCGTCGACCCTGATCGGCATTCCGTATGATCGTCCCATCGTGGGATACGGAGGAAAGACCATCAACACCCTCCGGCTCTGGGCCGCGGCTGCGCCGGATTACTTCGATTTTCGGGAATTCGGCACAGGCGACTTCGTCGGTGCATTGAGCGAAACTCTTGGAGCGGAATCGCTGACCCGAGTGCTGTATCCCGATGATTCCACAACCGTGGGGCAGGGACTTCGCTTCGTGCAGGAGTATTTCCTAGTCGCTTGTTCACTGGCTGACCTAGTGCGCCGCTTCGAGCGATTCAACACGGACTGGGATAAGCTGCCCGAGAAAGTTGCGATCCAGCTTAATGACACACACCCTTCCTTGGCCGTCGCCGAACTGATGCGCATCTTGCTGGACGATGCGCACCTGGGATGGGACAAAGCCTGGGATCTGACAAAGAAGTCGCTTGCGTACACAAATCACACATTGCTGCCTGAAGCTCTCGAGAAATGGCCGGCTGCGTGGTTTGAGATACTTATTCCGCGACATCTGGAAATTGTATATGAGATCAACCGGCAGCTGCTAGACGAAGTACGTGCTCGCTTCCCGGGGGACGACGGTCGCGTTGAGCGTGTGAGCCTCGTTGAGGAAGGTAACCAGCGCAAGATCCGCATGGCCAACCTCGCCATCGTCGGCTCCCACAGCACCAATGGAGTGGCCGCTGTCCACTCGAAGCTATTGCGGAAGACAACGGTGAAGGAGCTAGCTGAAGTGTTTCCCGAGCGGTTTAGCAACAAGACGAACGGGGTAACACCACGACGCTGGTTGCTCGGAGCAAATCCCGAGCTGGCCGGTGCAATCACGCAGGTCATTGGAGACCGCTGGATTACCGACCTAAGCCAGCTTACCCAGCTCAAGCCACTCGCCGAAGACCACAACGCTCGCGAAGTGTTCCTCGTGGCAAAGCACAGCGCCAAAGTACGGTTTGCAAATTGGCTCAAGTCGACGTCGGGGCAGATCGTTGATCCGGACACCATCTTCGACTGCCAAGTCAAGCGCATTCACGAATATAAACGGCAACTGCTAAACGCGCTGCGGATCGTCGTCATCTACAACCGGCTGCGAGAAAATCCCGACATGGAGATGGTCCCTCGCACATTCTTCTTTGCCGGTAAAGCAGCGCCAGCGTACCGCTTGGCCAAACTAATCATAAAGTTCATCAACAACTTGGCGGCCACGATCGATGGGGATCCTGCTATACGGGGGCGACTCAAGGTCCTTTTTCTTCCCGAGTACAACGTTTCGCTGTTGGAACGACTGCTTCCAGCCAGCGACGTCTCGAATCAGATCTCGACTGCCGGCTACGAAGCCAGTGGAACAAGCAATATGAAGTTCATGATGAACGGAGCCCTAACTGTCGGAACGCGCGACGGTGCGACCATCGAAATGGCGGAGGAGGCAGGGGAGGAGAACTTTTTCCTGTTCGGCCTCACTGTAGAGCAAGTCGAGGGCAGCCGCGCCTGGTATAACCCGCACTGGCACTATGAACATGAGCCGGAGACCCGAGCGGCTCTAGACCTGATTTTCTCTGACCACTTCAGCCATAACGAACCTGGAGTGTTCGCTCCATTGCGCGATACGCTCCTGACCCAGGGCGATCACTACATGCACTTGGCCGACCTAACCTCCTACTGCCAAGCGCACGAACGGCTCGGCGCATTGTATGCGGATCCTGGCGCATGGGCGCACAAAGCACTCTTGAATGTAGCGAGTTCCGGAAAGTTCTCGAGCGACCGCACCATTGCCGAATACGCTGCCGACATTTGGAAGGTGAAACCATGCCCCGTACCTTAGAAACTCGTTCAACGCCAGGCGAGCCTAATGAAATGACGATTTCGCCGCTCGCGGGCAAACCAGCACGACAGGAGATGCTGCTGGACGTGGCTCGTCTGGAGAGAGAATACTTTGAGCGCCAGCCCGACCTGCAAGATCCCAGCCAGCTCGTTAGCTTTGGCACCAGCGGACACCGTGGCTCACCCCTGCACGGTACATTCACCGAAGCGCATATCCTGGCTATCACACAGGCGATCTGCGACTACCGGCGAGAGCAGCGAACAGACGGCCCGCTCTATATGGGAAAAGACACCCACGCCCTGTCCGAGCCCGCACAGCGCACCGCACTTGAAGTGCTTGCGGCGAACAATGTGGAGACGGTCATCCAGCAAGGCAACGGTGTTACTCCAACTCCAGTCATCTCGCGAGCTATTCTCGTTTACAACCGCGATCGCAAAGAACACCTTGCTGATGGCATCGTCATCACGCCATCGCACAACCCGCCGGAGGACGGCGGTTTCAAATACAACCCAACCGACGGCGGCCCGGCAGATACCGATGTGACGCACTGGGTCGAGACTCGGGCGAATGAGTTGTTGCGTGCTGGGAGTGTCGGGGTCAAGCGCGTTCCGTTCCCCAAGGCCATCCAAGCCTCAAGTACGCACCAAGAAGACTTTATGTTGCCGTACGTTCGCGATCTTAGGAACGTTGTTGACATCGATGCTATCCGGGGTGCCAAGCTCAAACTTGGCGTCGATCCGTTAGGGGGAGCCGCTCGTCCATATTGGGAACCGATCAACTCCATCTATGGATTGGACATCGTCGTCGTCAACCCGACGATAGACCCGACATTTTCGTTTATGACCGTTGATCACGACGGGAAGATCCGCATGGATTGTTCCAGTCCGTATGCGATGGCCAGACTCGTCGGCCTGAAGGACCGTTATCAGGTGGCTTTCGCCAACGACCCTGACTCGGACCGCCACGGAATTGTCACGCCCGCTGCGGGGTTAATGAACCCCAACCATTACCTCGCGGTAGCCATACGATACTTGCTCACACACCGCTCACGGTGGCGCGAGGAAGCCGCGGTCGGAAAGACGTTAGTAAGCAGCAGCATGATCGATAGAGTCGTTCAAAAGCTCGGCCGCAAGTTGCACGAAGTGCCGGTGGGCTTTAAGTGGTTTGTGCCTGGCCTGTTTGACGGTTCGTGCTGTTTCGGCGGAGAAGAGAGTGCAGGAGCGAGTTTTCTCCGCTTTGACGGTACCGTGTGGACGACCGACAAGGATGGGCCAATCATGGACTTACTGGCGGCTGAGATTACCGCCCGCACAGGGAAGGATCCCGGGGAGCATTACCGCGAGTTGACGGCAGAATTCGGCGCACCGTACTACACGCGCGTCGACGCGCCCGCCAGCCCTGAACAGAAAACAAAATTGCAAAATCTCTCGCCAGACGCCGTGAAGGAATCGGATCTGGCCGGCGAGCCAATCACTGCTAAGCTGAGCAGGGCTCCAGGAAATGGCGCTCCTATTGGCGGCTTGAAAGTTGTGGCAAGAAGCGGCTGGTTTGCGGCCCGCCCTTCCGGAACGGAAAACGTTTATAAAATCTACGCCGAGAGCTTCCAGAGCCAAACGCATCTGGATGCGCTCGTAAGCGAAGCCCAAGAGATGGTGAACAAGGCTTTGGGTGACGCCGGACCCGGGCGATGAGCGATGCCTGTAGGCCATTGAAAGTTCCACCGTTTCCGTCCGAATACCGCGCTTCCGGCTTGCTTCTACACGCCACCTCTTTGCCCTCGCCTCACGGCATCGGCGATCTCGGACCGTCCGCGTTCTCATGGGTCAATCACCTGCACGACGCTGGCCAAGGATGGTGGCAGTCGTTACCTCTCGGCCCGACCGGTTATGGAAACTCGCCATATCAATCACTATCGTCGTTTGCCGGCAACGCGCTGCTGATCAGTCCTGATGGCCTTATCTCGGAGGGGCTGTTACAGGCACGCGATTGTGAGTCTCACTCCGCTCCGGGCACGGTCGACTATGAATCAGTTATTCCGTTCAAGGAGCGCCTGCTCGAAAGGGCGTGGACAAACTTTCAAGCGGGCGAGCGCAAAGACCTGCGGCCACTCCATGATGAGTTTTGCGCTACGCACACAAATTGGCTCGAAGACTATGCTTTATTTCGAACGCTGAAAGCCAAGTTTGACGGCGCCTATTACCTCGAGTGGCCAGTCGAGTTGGTCCAGCGCAGTCCGGACGCCCTAGCCGCGGCGCGCCGAGAGTTGGCAAGTCAAATCGATCAGGTTCGCTTTGCACAATTCCTATTGTTCCGCCAGGCCGATCAACTTAAGGAGCACGCCCATGACAACGGCGTGCGCTTGATCGGGGACTTGCCCTTTTTCGTTTCTCCAGATTCCAGTGATGTTTGGGCTAACCCGGAGTTATTCTTGCTGGACGAACAGCGTCGGCCACGCTTTGTCGCAGGGGTTCCTCCTGACTATTTCAGTGCGCAAGGACAGTTGTGGGGTAATCCCGTCTACAACTGGGATGCCCTTCGCTCAACTGGTTATCGCTGGTGTATAGACCGTATGCGAGCCCTGCTTGCTCACGTCGATGTGATCCGTCTGGATCACTTCCGTGGGTTCGCGGCCGGGTGGGAAGTTCCAGGCGGGTCTCCGACAGCTCAGTCCGGGCAATGGGTGCAGGGTCCGGGCGCCGGCTTTTTCCAAGCAGTCCAGAAGGAGCTGGGCCGTCTGCCGTTCATCGCCGAAGATCTCGGTCTGATCACGCCCGACGTGCGCGCACTTCGCGACCAATTTCAAGTGCCGGGAACCCGGGTCCTGCAATTTGCCTTTGACGGCCATGCAGAGAATCCATATCTTCCGCAAAACTTTGCCCCCAACACAGTGGTTTATACCGGTACGCATGACAACGCTCCAACTCGACAATGGTATGAAGAATTACCCAACGACCAACGACAGAACTTATGGAGTTACCTCAAGCGCGCACCGGGCGAGAGCATCGAGGCTGCTCCGACATTGATGCGTCTGGCATGGTCGTCTGCTGCGGCACTAGCGGTTGCTCCATTACAGGATCTCCTCAACTTGGGCAGAGAAGGTCGTATGAACGTGCCTGGTCACACCGACGGCAATTGGCGCTGGCGCTGCACCGAAGACTTGCTGTCCTCCCCAGCGTTTCATTGGCTCGAGCAACTCACCGAGAGCTCAAACCGTAGGGGGTCCACTTTCGTTTCGATCAAACCGTCATCACGCTTCGCGTAAGCTCGGTCTAGCCACTCGAACGCTTCGTCGGACTGGTTCCGGAAGCGGACTTACCGGGCACGAACAAGTCCGCGTGCACATTTGCCGGATATCACTGCAATTTCGCGTAGTCTGCCTTGGCTTGCTTACTGAAGAGCTTGCACCACGAGACCCGCGATATGCCGCGTTCTTGAAGAAGCTCAACCTGCCGGGCCGAAATATGTTTGCCCCTTTTAAATGTAATTTCTGGGAAGCGCGAGCCCTCAAGTTCCCGGGATAGACTTGAAACGGTTCCTGTTGATTTTCAGCGAACGAATCTTCGATTCCAGGGTAGACCGTGGTATCCCCAGCTTGACCGCAGCGCCCGTTGGTCCCGACACACGGCCACGGGTATCTTTCAGTGCAGCCTCGATCATGTCCTTCTCTTGCGCGAGGAGTCTCCGAGGGAGCTCCACTTGCTGTTGCGACTCTGCTGTCACAGGC
>Ga0209655_10000083_pt1 | contig 34474 bp, 37 predicted proteins | sample BogFormECP03_OM2_FD_188236 | JGI IMG/M metagenome (GOLD analysis project Ga0209655, IMG submission 188236) | Bog forest soil microbial communities from Calvert Island, British Columbia, Canada - ECP03_OM2 (SPAdes) (version 2) | ecosystem: Environmental > Aquatic > Freshwater > Wetlands > Bog ...
CCTGGCCGGCAAGCGCTCCCGCGATGCGGTGGGGGCCAGAGACAAAGACGCGTGGCTGGCGGTGTTCGCCGACGACGCCATCGTCGAGGACCCGATCGGGCCGTCGCATTTCGATCCCGAGGGCAAGGGGCACCGCGGTCGTGCCGCCATTTCGGCGTTCTGGGACATGGCGATTGCCCCGACGGACAAGATCGAGTTTCATTTCCGCGACACCTACCAGTGCGGCCATGAGGAAGCCAACGTCGGCCACATCCTGATCACTGCGGCCGGACATCAGGTCACCGCCGAAGGCGTGTTCACCTACAAGGCCAACGACGACGGCCAGTTGGTCGCGCTGCGCGCGTACTGGGAGGTTGACCGGGCAACCGCGAGCGCGCGCAAGATCTGAACCCAGCACTCCTCTCCCCCGTAATCAAATTATGGACGGCGTGGACAAGCCCGTTCCCAGGGACGATCCCGTACGAGTACGAGGCGAATTCGACGCGCCCTCGCGTTGGCTCTGCCTCTTCAAGTGGTGCGTGCTGGCGGCGCCGCACTATCCGATATTGATACTGCTCTACCTGGCCTACCCGCTGGTGACCGCCGTTGCCGGCATCGCCATCTTGTTCACCGGACGGTATCCGCGCCCGCTCTTCGACTTCAACGTCGGGGTGCTGCGGTGGTCGTGGCGAGTGATGAATTATCGATTTCCGATGAACGGCACCGACAAGTACCCGCCTTTCACACTTGCCCCGCGGTCGGATTACCCAGCGGACCTCGAGGTCGACTACCCAGAACGGCTCTCGAAGGGGGCTGTGCTGGTGAAGTGGTGGCTGCTCGGCCTGCCCCAGATAATCCTGTGCTGGGCGATGGAGCCGCTGCTGCAAGTGCTTTGCGTTATCAACGCGCTGTGGTTGGTGTGGAAGGGGACGATCAACCAGGGCATGTTCGACCTTTTGTTGGGTATCGTTCGATGGCGCTACCGGGTGGCCGTGTACGTTTCGTTGATGCGCGACGAGTATCCGCCGTTCCGAATGGATCTGGGGAGCCAATGACCCGCCGTAATCCGTTGTTCCCCTACATCTATCGACTCGGCATGCCGCTCTTCGACCGACTGTTCTACCGCCGGTATCGGCGAGAGGCTATGAGCCATGCGACCGGCCGGCTGCTGATGGTGGGCCTGGGTCCGGGAACCGACCTGCTGTTTCTTCCGCCCGGGGTGACCTCGGTAGCTGCCGTGGAACCGGAGGCGGCGATGCGCCGAATGGCTTCGGGGCTGGCTCGCCGTCGCGGCATTGCGGTCAGCATCGTCGATGGGACCGGCGAGTCGATTCCATTCCCGGACAACAGTTTCGACTCGGTACACGTCGGCCTGGTGTTGTGCTCGGTCGACGACGTGGCCGCCACCCTCGGCGAGATCCGCCGCGTGCTCGCACCCGGCGGCAGGCTGGTGGTGCTCGAGCATGTCCGCGGCGACGGCCTGATGGGCCGGTTCCAGGACCTGATCGCAAAGCCGTGGTCTTGGCTGGCTTCCGGTTGCGAACCGAACCGCCGAACCGTCGACGCCATCGCCGCCGCGGGCTTCGACACCGGCGGATTGCGCAGCATCCGGCGCACTCTGGTGCCGCCGCCGTGCACTCCTCATCTGCAGGGCTTCGCCACCGTAAATGATCCTGATACCTGAACGTTATCGCTTATTCATCTTTTGTTCAGGTTTTTGTCAGCTTTTGTTCATTGGCGATCCGTGTACCAAACATGTCGATAACTCGCCGCCGGTGAGCGATCGACTGTGTGGGCGACCCACAACATCATCACCGGAGAAAAGGGGGCAAGCCGTCGCCGCTGGGAGTCCACAACTCCTCATCCAACGATTCAAGAATTGGAGTCTCCCATGAGTCACAATATTCTGGCCGGCCTCGGCACGGCTGCTGGTGGTTTCGTCGCTGCCGGTCTCATCTCGTTGGCAACGGGCCCAGTCGCGCACGCCGACGGGGATGATTTGACCCCCGCGATGGACACCGACTTCATGAGTGGCCCCCTCCAAGATTTCGGCCTGTTCACGGACCAGTCATTTGCCGACCCCGACGACGGTGAGTTCGTTGCGACGGTTTTCCAAAGTTCGCAACTTGGCTTCACGGATATTTTGACTTCCGGAGCCGACCCCTCGGACGGCGTCGGGTTCGGGGCCGCAGGCATCGGCGTGGCCGGGGAAACAGTGAACACATTCATAGACCCAAGCGACCCGGCCCTCGACTCCATGTTGTCGTTCACGCTGCCGTTTACGGATCCGCTGGCCCAGCTGTTTACTGACCTTCTGCCACTTGGCTTCTGATCCCACCAACCCGCGGATTGGGCCTAGTGAGAGGGTTTCGCTCAGGTTTTTTTGCGTATACGCTCAGGTTCTTACTAATAGTGAGCTAGATCACACGCTCGATTGGAGTCTCCAATGAGTGCTCGGCGTATGACACTCGTTCTTGGCACGGCCGCCGGTGCTTTTCTGGCGGCCGGGCTCATCCCGTTGGCAACCAGCCCCATCGCCCACGCCTGCTCGCCGGACGACGCCCTGGGGTGCGACACGGACTTTATCTCTGCCACCGACCCATTGTTTAAGCTCTTCGGCGTCACGGACATCGGGGCGGCCGACCCTGACGACAATTTTGAAGGGATGATCATAAACATCCCATCGCTCGGCATTACGGATGTGTTGACTTCCGGGAAGGACCCCTCGGATCTCTTGGCTGGGTTGGGGGTAACGCTGACCGACGACACGGGAATCGGGACCGCCGGCGTGACAGTCAACACGTTCACAGATTCGATGGATTCAGCCCTGAACAGCGCGTTCACCATTCCCTTCGAGGATCCCCTGGCCCAGCTGTGGGACTTCCTTGTTGCAAACGCCTTCTTCGGCCTCTGAGGTGGATAGCTGAACTGAGATCGCCGTCGCCTTACTCGACGCCGACAGCCTCGATGATGTTCAGTCGCGCCGCGCGTCGCGCCGGCGGCAGCGAGCCGAGCAGGCTGATTGCCAGCGCGCCCACGGTGAACACGAGTGCCATCGGACTCGGCCGGAAGCCGACGGTGAAGTTCATCATGTCTCCGCTGACGAGGCTGTAGAGCCATTGGTCTGTCAGGCCGAACAGCAGCCCGCAGACGCCACCGACGACACCGATGGCGGCCGCCTCGGCCAGGATCATCTGCACGGTGAACCGCCGGCTGGTTCCCATCGCCCGCAGCACACCAAGTTCACGCCGCCGTTCGAGCACCGAGAGCGTCAACGTGTTGAAAAGTGCGACTGCCGCGACGAATACAACGATGATCCAAACGGCGTTGGCGATGAACATGCTCTGATGCAGCGGCGCCTCGAGGCCTGCCAGGGCAACGCGACCGCTGTATACGTAGTTCGGCGCAGGAACCACACGGCGTACGTCGGCCAACAGGCGACTGGGATCCACGCCTGCGGCTGCGGTGATCTGGAGTGCGGTTGCTGCCGGACGGTCGAACCAGTCCCGCATCCGGCCGAGATCCATCCCGACGGTGCCGATGACCGTCGAGAAGTACGGGACCAGGGCCAGCACAGCCGTCCGACGCGGGCCGTGTGGCGTTTGCAGCTGGAGTTCGTCGCCGACCCGGACGTGCAGAGTTTTGCCCAGATTCTGCGAAAGCACCACGCCCCGACCGGCGAGTACCGCGTTGCGTACCGGATCACCGAGCGCGCGGTAGAGCGGATCGGCGGTCCCGGCCGAAAACCCGTCAAGCATCACGCGCGTGCCGCCGACCTCAGCGAACCCGAATGCGCCCTCGGTGACACGCTTTACGCCTGGCACCCCGGCTACCTTGCCGGCAAGGCCTTGCGGCAGGGCGTCGACGGCATAGCTATCGGGCGCATCGGCGCTCACCCACACGTCGACGCCCGCGACCGGTGCGAAGATGGCGCGCGCCGACCGGATCATGTCGGCGTTCGTACCGGTGATCACGACGGTGGTAACCACCGCGATGAGCACTGTCATCACCGTGGCCCACACTCGCCGCGGCGCACGCTCGATCGTCGCTGCCGCCAGTCGCCCAACCGATCCGAACATCCGGGCCGTTGCTGCGGTCGCTTTGACGATCAGCGCGGTGAGTGCGAAGCCAAGCGCGATCTCAGCACTGAACAGAGCGAAGACCGCGGCGAATGCGAGTGTGCCGCGTTGGTCGACCACGACCACGATCGATGCCGCGAACACCGCAACGGCTGCAATCCCGCATGCCATCCGCAGCCACCGCGGCACGAAGTCCGCGGCTGAGACCCCAACCGGCGCCAAGGCCTCGATCGGTGAAACCTTGTACACCTGCCGCGCAGCCATCGCCGACGCTGCCCCGCTGGTGAGTACCGTCGCCGCCAGCGCTATCGGTATCGCGTAGCCGGGCAACCAGTACTCGACCCGGGCCTCGAGACCTTGAGTTATGGCCGGAGGCAATCGACCAATCGCCATACGGCCCATGAGGATTCCGATGCCCGCCCCGATCGCTCCGCCGATCACCCCGAGAATCGCGGCCTCGGCGAGGAGGTCGCGAACGATGGTGACGCGTCGGCCGCCGATTGCGCGCAGCATCGAGATGACCGGCCGGCGCTGGGTGATCGCCATCGTCATCGTGGTGTAGACCAGGAACGCGCCGACCACCAACGCGACACCCGCACCCATCAACGCCATGTAGTTCATCAGCTTGACGCCGTCGCCGGCCCGGGCTGCCCGCATGCTCGGATCTGCAACGATTGCCCGACCCCTCACGGCGGTCGTGACCGCGGCGCGCACTGTAAGGAGATTGGCACCGGGCTTCGTCGTGATCAGTATCGAGTCGAGCTGACCTTTTCGCCCGGTTATGTTCTGCGCCAGAGCAAGCGGAGCCAGAACGTAATGCCCGCCGTTCAGGTCCGCAAGTTGCTTGCCGGTGAGCACCTCCGTGACTGCGACCGAAGCCGAGCCCAGCCGGAATGTCTCGCCTTTGCCATGACCGACACCGGGCCCGACCTGGACACCGTTGGGGTTGGCGGACAGTGTCTTTATTGGTTTCGCGACGGCGTCTTTCAGGGCGCCACCCAGCGCGGCGCTGTTCTTGTCTGCGCCGAACAGCAGAACTGGACCTGATGCCGTGGACGCAGAAGTGCGAATCATCGGTGCCGCGGTCGCGACGCCGGGCACGGCGGCGACGTCGGCCGTTATCGTGTCGGGAAATCCCCCGTCGGTAATGCCCGACACCTCGAGCGCCGCGATGCCCGCGATCCCATCGGACAGCCGGTTGACCGATCCGGTGATCGACCCGAAGATTCCGAACACCGCGACCAGATACATTGCGGACACTGCCATTACGGCGATCGAGGCCGTCGTGCGCCGACGATGCACGACGAGTTCGCGGAGGCTGAATACCCGTAGCCGGCTCGCCGTAGCCGCGATGGCCGAGCCCGGTCTCATCCGGTGACCGCTGACAACTCGTCGGAACCGACGCGACCGTCTTGCAGGGTAATCACCCGATCCGTCGTCTCCGCCGCACTGGAGTTGTGGGTCACCATCACCACCAGTCGACGGTCACCGTCCTCGTGCGCGACCTCGGCAAGGAGCGCCAAGATTGAAGCGCCCGTTGCGGAGTCGAGGTTCCCGGTCGGTTCGTCGGCGAGAATCAGCGATGGATCCATCATCAACGCCCGCGCCACCGCGACCCGCTGCATTTGACCACCCGACAATTCCGCCGGCCGATGCTGGGTCCGGTTGCCGAGCCCCACCCGGTCCAACAGCGAAACCGCATCCGACTTGACCTTGCCCAGCCGGACGCCGTCAAGCAGCTTCGGGACCGCCACGTTTTCCCACGCCGACAAAGTCGGCAACAGGTTGAAGAACTGAAAGACGAACCCCACGCGGTGATGGCGAAACTCGGACTGCTGTTCGTCGCTCAGCTGGCCAATCTCGTCGCCGTCGAATGTGATCGAGCCGGAATCGGGGGAATCCAACGCACCGAGCAGGTGCAGCAACGTGCTCTTGCCCGCCCCCGACGGCCCGACTACCGACACAAACTGCCCACCCCCGAACCGCAGGCTTATCCCGTCGAGTGCGCGCACGCATTGACCGCCGACCCGGTACTCGCGCACCACGTCGCGAAGTTCAATCGTCAGACCGTGCATCGGCGTATCGCGGGTATCGAGTTGTGTGTTCATGGTCCTCCCGCGTGGCCGCAGCACTCAGCCGGCCGCGGCGACCTTGTGCGCGACCAGCTGCCCATACGAACATCATGTCGTACGGGCACTACTACGAGATATAACGAGCCGGGGGTTCAATCGGTTCGACCATTCCGCTCGCCGGATTCCATCGGTAATCTGCCAAGAGAAAGCACGCATTTGCAACGTTTTTGACAGGAGCCGCTTCTCCCATCACCTGCGCTACAAGACGTGAACTCATCGTCGTTCGCTTACGAAGGAGACCGATCCGATGTCGCTGCCCGCGCTTGAAGATATCGCCGCCCACACCGGGAGCAACCAGCCGATCGACGGGGTAACCCGGATCGAGACCAGCCCGCGGGAGAAGGCCACCCCGATCATCATGGAGATGATGCACTCGGTGTACCCGCACGACGAGGTATTCGGCCAGTACTGCACCGTCAACGACTACATCGACTGCCCGCCCGACGAGCTGTTCGCTTACATGGCCGATACCCGTTGCTTGGAAGAGTGGACCTATAGCCTGCGCGGATTCACCCAAACCGACGAGCCAGGGCTATGGCAGGCCTACGACCGACTGGGGTCGGAGACCAAGATCTACGTCCGCACGGAGGCCGCCGAGCAGGGCCGTACTGTCGACTACCACTGCGCGTGGGACCAGGGCAAGCATCTGTGGATGATCTACCTGATGCGGGTCATCGATGCGCAAGCCGTGCTGGACAAGCCGGGCTCGGTGGTGCTGTGGACCAACTGTCACCATCCGTTCTACGACCACAACCCCTATCCAGATGCCAGCCCGCCGGAGCGGCCGGTGTGGGTGGGGGAGTTCTGGGACATGTTCGGCGCGGGCCATCTACTGGAGATGAAAAACCTCAAAGCCATCGCCGAATACCGCCACCACAATGGGCTCCCCGTGAAACCGGACTGGATGCGCTAACGCGCGGCACAACGAAACCCGGCTTGCCGCTGGGTATTACGGCTAAACGGGCTCTAGGCCAGTCAGGTAGCGCTGGGCCAGGTCCTGATAGGCCTTCGGGTTCACGTTAACCCACATCTCGGCGCCGGTGCCCGCGATCGGGCCCTTTACCGTGGCCGGCGCCCCGACCACCAGCACCTCGTCGGGAATCTTGGTGCCACCGATGACCACTGCGCCGGCCGCGATCAAGCTGCGCGAACCGATTACCGCGCCGTCGAGGACGGTGGCATGGTTGGCGATCAACGCCTCGGCCCCGACATGGGCCCCGTGAATGAGGCACATGTGCGCCACCGTTGCTCCCGGGCCGATATCGACCGGGATGCCGGGCGGCGCGTGCAACACCGACCCGTCCTGCACATTGGCCCCCTCGCGCACGATGACGGGCGCGTAGTCGGCGCGCAGCACGGTGTTGAACCAGACCGACGCCCCGGCCTCGATCGTGACGTCGCCAATCAGGGTGGCGGTTGGCGCGACGAAGGCAGTGGGATCGACTTTCGGCGATCGGCCTTCGAAGGAGAACAGCGGCATCGTTCACATATACCGCAGCCCGGGTACTCCGGCGTCAGGACCTGATTAACCGGCAGTAAAGCTCGCTGTCATTGCGCGAACCCGTAGAAAAACTGTAACGTGTTCTAGTTAGAAGCTAACAAAGTTGGAGGCCTGATGGCTACCGAGACTGCCGCTGTCCGCGAGATCGACGCCGGCACCCTGCCCGACCGCTATGCCCGCGGCTGGCACTGCCTGGGCCCGGTCAAGGACTACCTGGACGGCGAACCGCACGGGATCGAGGCGTTCGGCACCCACCTCGTCGTGTTCGCCGACTCACACGGCGACGTGCACGTCCTCGACGGCTACTGCCGGCACATGGGCGGCAACCTGGCACAGGGCACCGTCAAGGGCGACGAAGTCGCGTGCCCGTTCCACGACTGGCGCTGGGGCGGCGACGGCAAATGCAAGCTGGTGCCGTACGCCAAACGCACGCCGCGGTTGGCCCGCACCCGGTCTTGGACCACCGACGTGCGCGCCGGCTTGCTGTTCGTCTGGCATGACCACGAGGGCAACCCGCCGCAGCCCGAGGTGCAGATCCCGGAGATTCCCGAGGCGGCAAGCGACGAGTGGACCGAATGGCGCTGGAACTCGATCCTGATCGAGGGGTCGAACTGCCGCGACATCATCGACAACGTCACCGACATGGCGCACTTTTTCTACATCCACTTCGGCCTTCCGACGTACTTCAAAAACGTCTTCGAGGGCCACATCGCCTCGCAGTATCTGCACAATGTCGGGCGGCCCGACGTCAACGATCTGGGCACCTCATACGGTGAGGCGCACCTGGATTCGGAGGCGTCCTACTTCGGCCCGTCGTTCATGATCAACTGGCTGCATAACAAGTACGGCGACTACAAGGCCGAGTCCATCCTGATCAACTGCCACTACCCGGTGACCCAGGATTCGTTTGTGCTGCAGTGGGGCGTCATCGTCGAAAAGCCCAAGGGCATGGACGAGAAGATGACGAACAAGCTGGCCAAGGTCTTCACCGAGGGTGTCAGCAAGGGCTTCCTGCAGGACGTCGAGATCTGGAAACACAAGACGCGTATCGACAACCCCCTGCTGGTCGAGGAGGACGGCGCCGTTTACCAGATGCGACGCTGGTATCAGCAGTTCTACGTCGACGTCGCCGACGTCACGCCGGACATGACCGACCGCTTCGAGATCGAGGTGGACACCACCATCGCCAACGAGAAGTGGCACGTCGAGGTCGACGTGAACCTCAAGCGGCAGGCCGAAACGGAAGGACAGCCCTCCCAGGTCTCGACATGACCCCACGCGAAGAGCCGCCCGACGTCGATCGACTGGCCCGGTCGATGCTGATGCTCCATGGTGATCATGACAGCCACGACGAGCCGGCACCGGCCGCTCGCGGGAGGCGTGGCGGATCTTGGTCTAAGGCACCGGCTTTCGACAACGACCCGCAACGCGCCGCTGCGGTGCGTGAGGCGACCCAGGCCGACCGCTCCCGCTACCTGACGTCGGGTCTGCAGGCGGTGGACTGCCGGTTCTGCCATGCCACGGTCAACGTCAAGAGGCTCGGACCGGGACATACCGCGGTGCAATGGAACACCGACGCGTCGCAACGCTGCGCGTACTTCGCCGAACTACGCGCGTCCGGTGAGGACAGCGCACGCACACGCGCCTGCCCGAAACTGAACGACAGTATCGAACATGCGGTTGCGGAGGGTTGTTTGGAGGCGGTGTCCACCGCCTCGCCCGCCGGCGACGGCTGAGTTAGCCCCATCACAGCCCGGCGAAGCGCTCCTTGACCTCTTCGGCGGTCAGCCCGTAATCAGCCAACGAATACTTGTGTTTGGGCGCGCGCTCACCGGATTGGCTTTCGGCGTGGCTCTTTTCCATCGCTTGCCGGGCCGCGTCGGTCAGCGGGATGTTGAAGTGCCGGTAGATATCGGCCACCGTGCCGAGCGGGTCTGCGATCAATGCGCGGTAGTCGACGTCGTAGAACTGAGCCGGATCGTATTTGGCGCGGGCGGTGTTGAAGCGCTCCAGGCCACGCGACCAGGTTTCCATTGCGTCGGCACCGATCTGGGCGCCGACGAAGTTCGTCGACCACCCGTCGGCGGTGTGCTGAGCCAGCGAACACATCGAGGCCATGATCGTCTCGACGGGCCGGTGCGTCTGAATCACCAGCGCGTCGGGATAGGTCGCCATCAGCGCGTCCAGCGCGAAGAGATGGCTGGGATTCTTTAGCACCCAACACTTTTCGGCGTCATTGAGTCCGATCAGCTGAAGGTTCTTGCGGTGGCGCCGATACGACGGCGTCCAGTCCTGTCCCGCGAGCCACTGGGAGTAGCCGGGCAGGTGCGCGAGCGTCTCGTAGGACACCGAATGCAGCGACTGCCGCAGTAACTGCCAGCACTCCTCCAGCTCGTAGGCGGCCATGAAGTGCAGGCCGGTGTAGTCAGGGTTCTCGTTGTGGTGCCTGGTGAATTGATCGTCGAGCTGACGGTAAAAAGGATTGGCATCCCAAGTTTCGCGGGGCGGACGCGGCTGCGGGAACTCGGCCAACCATAGGTGCACACCTTGGTGCGTAGGGTCGGCGCCGAGCAGCCGGTGCAGGGCGGTGGTCCCGGTGCGCACCAGCCCGGTGACGAAGATCGGCCGTTCGATAGCGACGTCGGCGTGCTGCGGGTACTGCTTCCACGCGGCCTCTGACAGCAATCTGGCGACCAGTGCGCCGCGCAGGAAGAACCGATTCATCTTGCTGCCCAACGGCGTCAGACCGGCGTCGCGCCGGTAAGAGTCCAGCAACACGCCAAGCGCCTCGCGGTAGTTGTCGTCGTCGGTGCCGAAGTCGTCGAGGCCAACCATCTTGGTGGCCGAGGCGTGCAGCTCGTCGACGGTTGCGATGTCGGTGCGTGCGGCGGTCATCAGGTGTGGTACTCGCCGCAGTTGACATCAAGGGTCTGGCCGGTGATGCCGCTGGACAGGTCGCTGGCCATGAACAGAATCGCCGACGCCACCTCGTCCTCGGTGGGCAGCCGCTTGAGGTCGGAGTTCGCCGCCGTGGCCTGGTAGATCTGGTCCGCGGTGGTGCCGTACTTGCCGGCCTGGTGGTTGAAGTAGGCCTGCAAGGTGTCGCCCCAGATATAACCGGGGGCAACGGAATTGACGCGAATGCCCTGCTCGCCGAGCTCGGTGGCCAGCGACTGCGACATGGACAGCAGCGCGGACTTGGCCATCTTGTAGGCGCCGTATTTCGCCTGGGAGTGTCGGATCACCATCGAGTTGACGTTGACGACGGAGCCGTGCGATGCGGCCAGCGCCGGGGTGAAGCCCTGGATGAGCCTCAAAGCCCCCAGTGCGCTGAGCTCAATCGCATCGCGGATGTGCTGAAATGTGGTGCCGGCCAATGGCTTCATCGACGGGACCCGGAACGCGTTGTTGATCAGCACGTCGGCCTTGCCGTAGGCCTCAATGGTGGCGTCGACAAGGTTGGCGACCTGATCGTCGTCGGTGATGTCGGTGCGTACCGTCACCGCCCGGCCCCCGACGTCGGCGATTTGCTTGGCGACGTCGTCCAGGCGTTCCGGGGTGCGGGCGGCCAGCACCAGATCGGCACCCTCTCGTGTGCACCGGTGCGCCAGCGTCGTGCCCAAACCCGGGCCCACCCCGCTGATCACCACGACCTTGCCGTCGAGCATCTTCGTCATCCCAGCATCCTTGTCGCAATTTGTTGTTGGCGCAACGCAATTCGCGTCCGCCAGTCGCTTTCGGAAATCTTGTTCTGCTCAAAGTGTGGCAGCGACGCAGGTACCGCATCGAGGTCGGCCAGCTCGACGTTGGGTCCGTCCGCATCGGTGAGCTTTCGCGACACCCGCTGCCAGCGGAACTGCAGGAATCCGCGCCGATGTCCAAGGGTTTCAACCCAGTTGGTGACGCCGGGGTTCTGGTCGGCGACGACGATGCGGACCTTTCCGTCCGGATCCGCTTGGGCCTGAGTGTTGTTCAGCGATGTTTGGTGGTTGATGTAGTCCAGGGAGATGTACCACATACTGCCCAGCTGGAAGCCGAGGTAGGGCGCATCGGTCACCGGCAGCGTGATGATCAAGGCCTGATCGGGTCGGAGCTCGAAATGCCCAACCGAGGAGTACTGCGTCGCCAGACCGCCGGGCGTCAGGCGTGGTGGGACCATCGTGTTGACCGGGATGTCAAGGTAGAACCACTGCGGAAACTGCAGCCAGGTTTTGATGCGGTTGACGAGTTGTTTTCCCGCTGTGGCGTAACGTTTTTCGATCGCCGCGCGGGTGAGCGGCGGAGGCGCGGTGCCGGCGGTGTCGAGTCGTTCGATCGCGACGATGCCGCGCCGCGCCGACCAGTCGCCGTAGACCTCCCGGATCACCAGCTGGCCGGGGCTGGTGGGTCGCACCTGCCACCGGAAGCTGCCGTCCGCAGCGATCTCGAGCTCACGGTCGTCGAACGCGGCCTGGCTGGCGGGCACGTTGTCGTCGGTGTACTCACCGCCGAGCAACTGAAAACTCAGGTCGGTGGTGGTGCCGCGAGTGCCGGTGACCAGGTAATCGTGGTCCGGTTGGACCCGGCAGCCGAAGTAGAGGGTGTCCGGGTTGTCCAGGCCCATCTTGGTGAACGGTCCGGTGCCCGACAGCAGCATCGGGTGATCACGCTCGTAGTCGAACACCATGTGCGTGCAGGCGGCTACGCAACCAGCCAGGTACTGCAGCCCCTCGAGCAGGTCGGCTTCGGTCTCGATATGCGGTGCGGCGGCGACATGTTCTTCGGCCTCGGCGATCGCATCGGTCAACGGTCTGGAGAAAAGAGGAGCGGACACTCCTTGACGCTAGAACGTGTTCTAATTTCCGTCAACAAGCGAACATATCGCGTGTTGTCGAGGGCGCTCGCAGACGAGGCCCGCTCGCTATCTCGCTACGGCGCGCACTGCTGCGACAGATCGATCAGATGCTGCCGCACATCGGGATGCCGATTCAGGTAATCGATGACGTTGGGGCCGCCGCCCTCCGCCTCCGACCTGGCCTGCAGCTCCTGGTGCAGGTCGGGATGCCGCTTTAGGTACGAGTCGATGGAGTTACCCACGGTCTGGTCGCATTGGGCGTTCGCCACAGGCAACGCAATGAGCGTCGCGGCCGAGGCACTCAGCAGGCCACCAGCGAGCAGACCATACAGTCCGCGGCGACGGGACCTCGGGGTTCCGGAAGTCATGGTCATCGGATTGCTCCTTAGGGCACCGGCTCTTGCTTCGATGTACTAATCGAGAGTACCCGCGACGGCGTTACCACTGCCTTTGCTGAAGCTGTGAGGCTAGTGTGTGACGGCTTTCTGACCGCTCGCGGCTTGTTCGCGCTTGATCTCCAACGCGATATCGATGAGCTGGTCTTCCTGACCGCCGATGAGCTTGCGCTGACCGGCCCGGTGCAACAGCTGATGAGCCGGGACGTCGTAACGCTCAGCCTGGCGCACGGCGTGCTTGAGGAAGCTGGAGTACACCCCGGAGTACCCCATGATCAGGGCATTGCGGTCGAGCAGGCATTCGGCCGGCATGGCAGGGCGCACCACGTCCTCGGCGGCGTCAGCGATGTCGAAGAAGTCGATGCCGGTCTTGACGCCGATCTTGTCGAACACGCCGATCAGCGCCTCGACGGGCGCGTTGCCCGCCCCTGCGCCGAAGCGGCGGCAGGAGCCGTCGATCTGCTTGGCGCCCGCGCGTACGGCCTCCACCGAATTAGCCACTCCCAGGCCGAGGTTTTCGTGGCCGTGGAAACCGACCTGCGCGTCGTCGCCCAGTTCGGCGACCAGCGCGGATACCCGATCGGCCACCCCGTCGAGGACCAACGCGCCGGCGGAGTCGACCACATAAACGCACTGGCATCCGGCGTCGGCCATGATGCGCGCCTGTGCGGCCAGTTTCTCCGGCGGAATCGTGTGCGCCATCATCAGGAACCCGACGGTTTCCAGCCCCAGCTCGCGGGCCAGGCCGAAGTGCTGGATCGACACGTCGGCCTCGGTGCAGTGGGTGGCGATCCGGCAGATCGACCCGCCGTTGTTCTGGGCTTCCTTGATGTCCTCCTTGGTGCCCACCCCCGGCAGCATCAGGAAGGCGATCTTGGCCTCTTTGGCCGTGTCGGCCGCGAGCTTGATCAGCTCCTGCTCGGGTGTCTTGGAGAACCCGTAGTTGAAGCTCGAGCCGCCGAGCCCGTCACCGTGGGTGACCTCGATGACCGGCACACCGGCGGCGTCCAGCGCGGCCACGATGGCGCCGACCTCGTCTTTGGTGAACTGGTGACGCTTGTGGTGCGACCCGTCCCGCAGCGACGTGTCGGTCATCCGGACGTCCCAGATCGGGTTGAAGAAGATGTCGGCTGTGCTCATGGCGCCACTCCTCCTATTCCGGCTATGCCGGCATCATCGTCGTCGGCGCTCATGCCTGCGCTCCTCCCGCCGTCGCGGAAAGCGATTCTTTCGCGATCTCCTCGCCGACCTTGGTGGCCGCGGCGGTCATGATGTCGAGGTTGCCCGCATAGGGCGGCAGGTAATCCCCGGCGCCCTCGACCTCGACGAACGTCGTGACCAGAGCTTGGCCACCGGAGTGCATCGACGGCTCGTCGAACTGCGGCTCGTTGAGCAGCCGGTAGCCCGGCACGTAAGTCTGCACCTCGGCGACGACGTCCCGAATCGACTGCGCGATCGCATCGCGGTCGGCATCCTCCGGGATGGCGCAGAAGATGGTGTCCCGCATGATCATCGGCGGGTCGGCCGGGTTCAAGATGATGATCGCCTTGCCGCGCTTGGCGCCGCCGATAGTCTCGACGCCCTTGCTGGTGGTCTTGGTGAACTCGTCGATGTTCGCGCGGGTCCCGGGACCCGCGGACACTGACGCCACCGAGGCCACGATCTCCGCGTAGGGAACCCCACCCTTGTCGACCAACGCGCGACTCACGGCGTAGACGATCGGGATGGTCGCCTGTCCGCCGCAAGTGATCATGTTGACGTTGGGCGCGTCGAGGTGCTCGCGCAGATTCGCCGGCGGGATCACCGCCGGGCCGACCGCGGCCGGCGTCAGATCGATCGCCCGGATGCCGGCCGCCTCGTACTTCGGAGCCGCGTCGCGGTGCACGTATGCGCTGGTCGCCTCGAACACCATGTCGGGCTTTTCGGACTGAGCGAGGAGCCAGTCGACACCTTCGTGGGTGGTCTCCAAACCCAGCTTGCGGGCCCGCGCCAAGCCTTCGCTCTCCGGGTCGATACCCACCATCCAGCGCGGTTCGAGCCAGTCCGAGCGCAGCAATTTGTAGAGCAGGTCGGTGCTGATATTGCCCGACCCGACAATGGCCACACTGGCCTTGGAAGGCATGGACGCTCCTTTACTCGAAGGACAACCCGACGGACCCAAGGCCGGCGAACTCCGCGACGAAGTTGTCGCCCGGGTGGACGTCGATGGCCCGGGTGCACGAACCGGGTAACACAATGTCACCGGCCCGAAGCCGTACACCAAAACTCTCCACCTTGCGGGCCAGCCACGCCACCGCGGTCACCGGATTTCCCAGAACGGCGTCGCTGCGGCCTTTGGCCGCCGCCTCGCCGTTGCAGGTCAGCACCGCATCGATCTGGGTGATGTCGATGTCGCGCGGCGCCACCCGGCCGGTGCCGAGGACGAAGCCCGCCGAGGAGGCGTTGTCGGCGATGGTGTCGCACAGCGCGATCTTCCAATCGGTGATTCTGGTGTCGATCAGCTCGATGGACGGCACAAAAGCCTCAGTGGCCTTGAGCACGTCGTCTTCGGTGCAGTGCGCCCCGGGCAGGTCGTGGGCCAGGATGAAACCGACCTCGACCTCGACCCGCGGGTAGAGGTACTTGTCCGCCTTGACCGGGGTGTCCTCGAACACCTGCATCTCGTTGAGCAGGTGTCCGTAGTCCGGTTCATCGACGCCCATCATCTGCTGCATCGCCAGCGACGAGAGGCCGACCTTGTGCCCCACCACCCGGGCGCCCTCGGCGACCCGCTGACGGATGTTGATCAGCTGGATCTCGTAGGCGTCGACGACGTCGATCTCGGGGTGCGCAGCCGTCAACGGCGCGATCGGCTGACGGCTCCGCTCGGCCTCCGCCAGATCGGCGGCCAGCACAACACGGGTGGCTCCCGGGATCATTTAGCCGAAGTCCCCTCACTCGTGTGACCGGGGCAGTAGCGCCCGGCCCCGGCAATTCTATAACGTGTTCTACATGACAGCTCAGGAGTTCGACGTCGTCGTGGTCGGAAGCGGCGGCGCCGGCATGGTGGCTGCCCTCGCTGCCGCCAACCGGGGTCTTTCGACAATAGTCATCGAGAAGGCTGCACACTACGGCGGCTCCACCGCACGTTCAGGCGGCGGCGTGTGGATTCCGAACAACGAGGTCCTCGCGCGCGACGGCGTCAAGGACACGGCGGAAGCGGCCCGCACCTACCTGCACGGGATCATCGGCGACATCGTCGAACCGGAACGCATCGACACCTACCTCCAACGCGGGCCCGAAATGCTGTCGTTCGTGCTCAAGGAGACGCCGCTGAAGATGTGCTGGGTGCCCGCGTACGCCGACTACTACCCCGAGGCCCCGGGCGGCCGCCCGACCGGCCGTTCGATCGAACCGAAGCCGTTCAACGCCAACAAGCTCGGCCCCGACCTGCCCGGGCTGGAGCCCCCGTACGGCAAGGTCCCGCTCAATGTCGTTGTGATGCAACAGGACTACGTGCGGCTGAACCAGCTCAAGCGGCATCCGAGAGGTGTGCTGCGCAGCCTCAAGGTGGGCGCGCGGACCATGTGGGCGAAGGCGACCGGCAAGCACCTCGTCGGGATGGGACGCGCGCTGATCGCGCCGCTTCGGATCGGGCTGCGCAAAGCCGGCGTCCCGGTAGAGCTGAACACTGCCCTGACCGACCTCTACGTCGAGGACGGGGCGGTCCGCGGCGTCTACGTGCGTCATACAGAAGCACCCGAATCCGGTGAGCCGCAGCTTATTCGGGCCCGAAAGGGAGTCATCCTCGGCTGCGGAGGATTCGAGCACAACGAGCAGATGCGGGTGAAATACCAGCGTGCTCCGATCACCACCGAGTGGACAGTCGGCGCGAAGGCCAACACCGGCGACGGCATCGTAGCCGCCGAAAAGCTGGGCGCGGCACTGGAGATCATGGAGGACGCCTGGTGGGGGCCGACCGTCCCGCTGGTGGGCGCGCCGTGGTTCGCATTGTCGGAGCGCAACTCGCCCGGCTCGATCATCGTCAACATGTCCGGCAAGCGATTCATGAACGAATCGATGCCCTACGTCGAGGCGTGCCACCACATGTACGGCGGCGACTACGGGCAGGGTCCCGGCCCGGGAGAGAACATTCCGGCGTGGCTGGTGTTCGACCAGCAATACCGTAATCGCTACATCTTCGCAGGATTGCAGCCAGGACAACGCATTCCGCGTAAGTGGCTGGAATCCGGCGTAATCGTGCAGGCCGATACGCTCGAAGAGCTTGCCACCAAGGCCGGCCTACCGGTCGAAGAGTTCACAGCGACGGTCGATCGTTTCAACGGCTTTGCCCGCTCGGGCGTCGACGCCGACTACCACCGCGGTGAGAGCGCCTACGACAGGTATTACGGCGACCCGACCAACAAGCCGAACCCGAACCTCGGCGAGATCAGTCACCCACCGTATTTCGCCGCCAAGATGGTCCCCGGCGATTTGGGTACCAAGGGCGGCATCCGCACCGACAAACACGGCCGGGCACTGCGCGACGACGGCAGCATCATCGAAGGCCTCTATGCGGCGGGCAATGTCAGCTCTCCGGTGATGGGACATACCTATCCCGGTCCGGGCGGCACCATCGGCCCCGCGATGACGTTCGGCTACCTGGCGGCTCTGCACCTTGCAGGAGAGAATTGACATGCCCATCAACCCGGACGTCGCGCTCGCCGCCGAACTCGATCCGATCGAATTCTCTTGGAGCAGCAGTGATGTGCAGCTCTACCACTTGGGTTTGGGTGCGGGCGCCGACCCGATGGACCCGCGCGAGCTGCGCTACCTGGTCGACGACACCCCGCAGGTGTTGCCGACGTTCGGCAACGTGGCGGCCACCTTCCACGCCACCAAACCGCCGACGGTGAAGTTCCCCGGCATCGACATCGAGTTGGGCAAGGTCCTGCACGCCAGTGAGCAGGTGAGCGCGCCGGCGCCGCTGCCACCGTCGGGCGCGGCGAAGGCCGTTACCCGGTTCACCGATATCTGGGACAAGGGCAAGGCCGCGGTGATCTGGTCGGAGACCAAAGTGACCGCGCCGGACGGAACCCTGCTGTGGACGCAACGGCGGTCGATCTTCGCCCGCGGCGAAGGCGGGTTCGGCGGCGAGCGGGGGCCTTCAGGGGGCGGGTCTGCTGCACCGGACCGGGCACCGGATGTCGAACTGGACATCGCGGTGTCGCCGCAGCAGGCGCTGCTGTACCGACTGTGTGGCGATCGCAATCCGCTGCACTCCGATCCCGAATTTGCTGCTGCCGCAGGGTTTCCGCGGCCCATCCTGCACGGCTTGTGCACCTACGGCATGACCTGCAAGGCGCTCGTCGATGCGCTACTCGACGCCGATGTCGCCGCCGTCGCGTCCTACGGCGCACGTTTCACAGGTGTCGCCTACCCGGGCGAGACGCTGAAGGCCGCCGTCTGGAAAGAAGACGGCCGGCTGCTGGCCAGCGTCGTCGCCCCCGCGCGCGAGAACGCCGTGGTGCTCACCGGGGTAGAGCTGGTCCCGGCATAGCGGCTTTGCATCGAGCGTGCGGCTAGCCGCATTCTCGGGCTTGAGTGTGCGGCTAGCCGCACGCTCGCCGGGCCAATGCCGCACGAACACGCCCAACGACCTCGGCGGGCCGGTCCCCTGCCAGCACTCGGATGACGATCCATCCGAGACGCTCGAGCATTTCCAACCGCCGGACGTCCCAGGTGTATTGCCGGCGATCGCTGCGGTGTTGCTCGCCGTCATACTCAACCGCTACTTTGACGTCCTCCCAGCCCATGTCCAGATATGCGATTGCACTGCCGAATTCGTTGAGTACCGGAATCTGTGTCTGCGGTCTCGGTAGGCCCGCCTGGATCAAAACGACGCGCAGCCAAGACTCTTTGGGTGACTGCGCACCCGGATCAAACAGGTCTACCGCTTCGCGTGCTTGCGCGATGCCTCTGCGTCCGGCGTATCTGCGAGCCAGCAGCTCGACATCAGCCGCTTTGATTTCGATTGCTCTGGCGAGGGCGTCGATCCCCGCCACAGCCGTCATGGTTGGGTACCAACAGCCGAAGTCCAGTGCCGTCCTCACCGCCGAGGTGACCGGCATACCGGCCACCAGGTCAATTTCGTCGTCCTCGATACGGTCTCGGTGCGTCTGGATCCCAGGTGGACTGCGCCGATTGTCGTGAATCAACTCCACGACCTGTACATCATCGACCCACTTACTGCCATGCAGAGCAGCTGCAGCGAAGCCTGCGATAACACCCCGACGTCCGCTCCAGAGCCACCCTGCCTTCGCACGAAGCTCCGCATCGACGTCGACATCACGTTCCGCATAGACGTCCGGGAACAGTCGGCGGCACCGCGTAGCCAGTTGGGCCTTGGTCAAAGCCCCTGCGTCGATGGCCTCGCTGCCGATGAATGGCTCTCGCACGACAGGAGCGTCGCAGGCAGGTGTCACCACCGTCACTTCAGCTGTCCACACGTCGCCGAGCGTGCAGCAGGCCGCACACTCGAGCGCGAATGTGGGGCTGGCCGCACATTCGGCGATGAACTAGCCCAGGATCAGGCCCGAGGTCGGCACACCGGTGCCGGCGGTGACCAGCACGTGCTCGACGTTGGGCACCGGGTTCACGGACGTGCCCCGCAGTTGGCGGACTCCCTCGGCGATGCCGTTCATACCGTGGATGTAGGCCTCGCCGAGTTGCCCGCCATGGGTGTTGATCGGCAGCCGACCACCCACCTCGACGGCACCGTCGGCGATGAAGTCCTTGGCTTCACCTTTGCCACAGAACCCCAACTCCTCCAACTGAATCAAGGTGAACGGGGTGAAGTGGTCGTAAAGCACGGCGGTCTGGATATCGGTCGGCGACAGCCCGGACTGCTGCCACAGCTGGTGACCCACCAATCCCATCTCGGGCAGGCCGAGTTCGGGCCGGTAGTAGCTGACCATCGTGTACTGGTCGGGGCTTGAGCCTTGTGCCGCCGCCTCGATGATCGCCGGCCGGTGCTTGAGATCCTTGGCCCGCTCGACCGAAGTCACCACGATTGCCACTGCGCCGTCGGTTTCCTGGCAGCAATCCAACAGACGCAGTGGCTCGGCGATCCACCGCGAATTCTGATGGTCCTCAATGGTTATCGGCTTCTCGTAGAAGTAGGCCTTCGGGTTCTTGGCGGCATGCTTGCGGTCGGCCACCGAGATGGCGCCGAAGTCCCGACTGGTCGCCCCCGACAGATGCATGTACCGCTGCGCGATCATGGCTACCTGCGCCGCGGGCGTCGAAAGCCCGTGTGGATATGAGAAGGAGTTGTCCGCGGACGTCGAATCTGCCTGCGCGCTACCGTCTCCCACCAACCGGGTCTGCACCTGACCGAACCGCATCCCGGACCGCTCGTTGAACGCCCGGTACGCGACGACGACGTCGGCCACCCCGGTCGCCACTGCCATCGCGGCGTGCTGGACGGTCGCGCATGCGGCACCGCCGCCGTAATGGGTCTGGGCGAAGAACTTCAGCTCACCGATGCCGGCCGCCCGGGCGACGGCGATCTCCTTGTTGGTGTCCATCGTGAATGTGGTGAGCCCGTCGACGTCAGCAGGCGTGAGGCCGGCGTCATCGAGGGCGTCGCGAACTGCCTCTGCGGCCAGCCGCAGCTCGCTGCGACCGGAGTCTTTGGAGAAGTCGGTGGCACCAATGCCAACGATGGCAGCCTTACCCGACAACACTAAACATCCCCGATCGTGAGCGTGGTAGTCGCGATGACGTGATCGCCAAGGCTGTTGCTGCCCACGACTTTTACCGTGATCAGGCCTGCGTCCACCGCGGTCACTTCACCGGAGAACGTCACCGTGTCGTAGGCGTACCACGGCACACCCAGCCGCAGCCCGATCGACTTGATCAACGCCGACGGCCCTGCCCAGTCGGTGACATAGCGCTGCACCAACCCGGTGTCGGTGAGGATGTTGACGAAGAAGTCCTTCGAACCTTTGGCCTGCGCCTTATCGCGGTCGTGGTGCACATCTTGAAAGTCTCGGGTGGCCAAGGCCGTCGAGATGATGAACGTGGGATCCCCGTAGAGCTTGAGTTCGGGCAGCTTGGTTCCGACTTCGATGACCGGTGCGCTCATGCGTCAGGCTCCCAGGCGTAGAGACTCCACGCCGGCCCGCTGTCACCGGCCGGAAAGTCGATATAGGTTGCGCGAACGGGGAATCCGATCTTCACCGCGGCGGGGTCGACGTTACGCAGCTCGCCTAGCAGACGAACGCCCTCTTCCAGCTCCACCAAAGCGATCACGAACGGCAGCGTGCGGCCAGGGACCTTCGGCGCGTGGTGCACAACGAAGCTGAACACCGTGCCCGTGCCGCTGGCCACGACGTAGTCGATCGGCTCGGTCTTGTTCTGCCACAACGCGGGTACCGGCGGGTGCTGGAGGCTGCCGTCCTGCAGCCGTTGAATCCGCAACTCGTGCGCCTTGACGCCCTCCCAGAAGAACGCGGTGTCCCGCGACACCGACGGCCGCATCATGGCATCGGCATCCAGGTCCGCGGGCACCTGAGACTTAGGGGTCGGCGCTGCCTCTCGTGGCTTGAATTTGAGGATGCGCCACTCCATCTCGGCGACATCCTCGTCACCCACGCGCCAAGTGATGTGCTGGTTGATGAACCAGCCCTCACCGAGCGCGGTCTGCTTCGGGCCGACGACGTCGCGCATCTCGGAGGCGATACTGACCTCCTCGCCCGGTCGCAGATACCGGTGGTAGGTCTGCTCGCAGTTGGTGGCGACCACACCGACATACCCTGCGTCGTCGAACAGCTCCATCATCGGGCCCATGGGATCGTCGGTCGGGCGTTCGCCCCCCAGACCGAACATCGTCCACACCTGAATCATGGCCGGTGGGGCAACAATTCCCGGATGCCCGGCGTTGCGGGCCGCGGCCTCGTCGGTGTAGATCGGGTTGCGGTCGCCGAGCGCCTCCACCCAGTTGTTGATCGTCGGCTGGTTCACCGGATCCCGGGCTGCGCGCGGCTTGGCGACGACGGTGGCGGTGATCTCTGCGACTTTCTCCGCGATCCCGTTCGCCTCGGTCATCGAGGCACCCTCGGAACCTTGAGGCCCGACGCCGCGATCATCTCGCGCATCACCTCGTTGACGCCGCCGCCGAAGGTGATGACGAGGTTGCGTTTGGTTTGCGAGTCGAGCCAGTCGAGCAGCTCGGCGGTGTCCGATTCCGCGGGGTTGCCGTACTTGCCGACGATCTCTTCGGCGAGCCGACCGATGTACTGAATTCGCTCCGTGCCAAAGACTTTGGTCGATGCGGCGTCGGCCACGTTGATCTCCTCGCCGGCAGCGGCCACCTGCCAATTGAGCAGCTCGTTGATCCGCCACATGGCGTAGATCTCGCCGAGCGCGCGCTTGACGTCCTGGTGATCGATCGGCGTGACCCCGTCACCGCCCGGCTTGGACGCCCAAGTGTGCAGCCGGTCGTAAATGCCGGCCGTACGACCCGCCGGGCCGAGCATCACGCGCTCGTTGTTGAGCTGCGTGGTGATCAGCCGCCATCCACCGTTCTCCTCGCCGACCAGCATGTCGGCCGGGACCCGCACGTCGTTGTAGTACGTGGCGTTGGTGTGGTGGGCGCCGTCGGACAGGATGATCGGTGTCCACGAGTAGCCAGGATCCTTGGTGTCGACGATTAGGATCGAAATGCCCTTGTGCTTAACGGCTTCCGGATCGGTGCGGCACGCCAACCAGATGTAGTCGGCGTCATGCGCGCCGGTGGTGAAGATCTTCTGGCCGTTGACGATGTACTCGTCGCCATGGCGCACGGCGGTGGTGCGCAATGACGCAAGGTCGGTGCCGGCCTCGGGCTCGGTGTAGCCGATCGCGAAGTGCACCTCGCCGGCCAGAATCGCCGGCAGGAACTTCTTCTTCTGCATTTCGCTGCCGAACACCTGCAGGGTGGGCCCCACCGTCTGCAACGTCACGGCGGGCAACGGCACGTCGGCGCGATGGGCTTCGTTGACGAAGATCTGCTGCTCGATCGGGCCGAAGCCGTGGCCGCCGAACTCTTTTGGCCACCCGACGCCGAGCTTGCCGTCCTGGCCCATCCGCCGAATCACCGCGCGGTAGGCGGCGTTGTGGCGGTCCTGCTCCATCGCCTTCACCTCGTCGGACGAGATCAAATTCGAAAAGTATTGGCGTAGCTCGGCTTGCAGCTGCCGCTGCTCCGGTGTCAGTTCGATGAACATTGCGCTCCCACCAGATCGAGGCGATGAGAAGGCCCGCCCAGCAGCCGGGTCAGGTCTTTGATCGTGGAGTAGTACCGGTGCATCGGATAGGTGACATCCATGCCCATGCCGCCGTGCAGGTGGTGACAGATTTGCATCATCGGCGGCGCCTGCGAGGTGATCCAGTAGCCGAGCACATCCAGGTCGTCGCCAGCGTCGCGCCCCTCGGACAGTCGCCAGATCACCGACGTCGACGCCAAATCGATGGTCCGCGAAGCGATGTAGACCTCGGCGAGCTGCGCGGCGACGGTCTGGAAGGTCGACAGTGGCTTACCGAACTGGTGTCGGTTGGCCACATAGTCGGCCGTCAACCGCAAGGCGCCGGCCACCAGGCCGGCCGCGTAGGCACCGATCCCGGCCAGCGCCAGCTGGTTGACCCGCTGAGTCGTCGCTCCGACCAATACGTCCTGTTCGGGCACCGCGACATCGGAGAACGTGACCACGTACTCGTCGGATCCGTTGGAGGTCGGCGTCCTTGAAAGGTGCATGCCCTCGGCCTTGGGCGACACCACGACGACGGCGCTGTCGGCGGTGACGATTATCCACTCGGCTTTTTCGGCATATGCGACACCGACTTTGGTGCCGGACAGTCGGCTGTGCACAAAGGTCGTCGCCGGCCGCTCCGGCAGCGCCATGCCGGGCTCGTTGAGCGCCGCTGTGAGCAGCGAGCCCTTGGCCAGGCCGCCGAGGTAGCGGTCCTGCTGCTCATCGGAGGCCAAATCCATTACCGGCACGGCACCGAAACCGAGGGTGGCCAGCGCCGGACCGACCAAGCCGTGGCGACCGATCTCGGTCAGCGCCGTCGCGATCTCTGGCAGGCCGACGCCGTCGCCGCCGAGCCGCTCGGGCACCGGCAGCGCGGTCACGCCGCCTGCTACCAACGCATCCCAGGTGTTGTCGCGGTCCAGTACCGACGTGACGACGTCGGCAACCGCCTGCTGCTCCGGGTCGGGCGTGAAGTCCATCAGTGATCCACCGGGCACTTGCCGGTGTAGTCGACCTGCCAGTGTTTGATGCCGTTGAGCCAGCCCGACCGTAGCCGCTCGGGCGCCGAGATCGGTTTGAGGTCAGGCATATTGTCGGCGACCGCGTTGAAGATCAGGTTGATCGTCATCTTTGCCAGGTTGGCCCCGATGCAGTAGTGCGCGCCGGTGCCGCCGAATCCCACATGCGGGTTGGGGTCGCGCAGAATGTTGAATGAGTACGGGTCCTCGAAGACCTCTTCGTCGAAGTTGGCCGACCGGTAGAACATGATCACCCGCTGGCCCTTCTTGATCGGCACACCGGACAACTCGTAGTCCTCCAGTGCGGTGCGCTGGAAAGAGGTGACCGGGGTGGCCCACCGCACGATCTCGTCGGCGGCGGTTTCCGGGCGCTCCTTCTTGAACAGCTCCCACTGGTCGGGGTGGTCGGCGAAGGCCATCATGCCCTGGGTGATGGAGTTCCGCGTGGTCTCGTTGCCCGCGACCGCGAGCATCACCACGAAGAAGCCGAACTCGTCGTCGGTGAGCTTCTCCCCGTCGAGGTCGGCCTCGATCAGCTGCGTCACGATGTCGTCGCCGGGGTTCTTGCCTTTTTCCTCGGCCATCTGCATCGCGTACTGGATCAATTCAAACGACGACATCTTGGGATCGATGTCGGCGTACTCCGGGTCGTCGTTGCCGGTCATTTCGTTCGACCAGCGGAACAGCTTGTCGCGGTCTTCCTGCGGCACGCCGAGCAGACCGGCGATCGCCTGCAGCGGCAGCTCGCAGGACACCTGCTCGACGAAGTCACCGGAGCCGGCGGCGGCCGCCGTCTTCGCGATGCTCTGGGCACGCTCGTGCAACTCGTCGTGCAGACGGCCGACGGCGCGGGGCGTGAAACCGCGGGAGATGATCTTGCGCAGCCGGGTGTGCTGCGGGGCGTCCATGTTCAGCATCACAGCCCGTTGGAGATCGATGTCCTCACGAACGATGTCGTTGTTGAACCTCGGGATCACCCCGTTCTCGGAACTAGAGAAGACGTCGCTGCGCCGCGACACCTCCTTGACGTCGTCCAGCTTGGTGATGGCCCAGAAGCCACCGTCGTGGAAGCCGCCGCCGTTGCCCGGGGCCTGCTCGTTCCACCAGATCGGCGTGGAGGCGCGTAGCTCGGCGAACTCCTCCATCGGCAGCCGCTCGGTATAGATGTCAGGGTCGGTGAAATCGAACCCTGCGGGCAGATTGGGGGTAGGCATCAGTGCGCTCCTCAATGCAACGTGTTCTAGTGCCAGTAAAACATGCCTTCACCGCAGACCAAAAGGCGTCAGGGCATCGTCGCTTGTCAGGGTAATGAAACGTGTTCTAGCCTGACCTCATGGGTAACCCGGTAATAGTTGAAGCCACCCGCAGCCCCATCGGCAAGCGCGCCGGATGGTTGTCGGGGCTGCACGCCACCGAGCTGCTGGGCTCGGTTCAGAAGGCGCTTGTGGACAGGGCCGGCATCGATGCCGGCGACGTCGAGCAGCTCATCGGCGGCTGCGTGACGCAGTTCGCGGAGCAATCTAACAACATCACCCGCACGGCCTGGCTGACCCTTGGTTTGCCCGAGCAGGTGGGCGCCACCACCATCGACTGCCAGTGCGGTAGCGGGCAGCAGGCCAACCATCTGATCGCGGGCCTGATCGCGGCGGGCGCCATCGACATCGGGATCGCCTGCGGCATCGAGGCGATGAGCCGCGTCGGGCTGGGCGCCAACGCCGGTCCCGACCGCAATTGGCGTGCCGAGTCCTGGGATATCGATCTGCCCGACCAGTTCACCGCCGCCGAGCGAATCGCCAAGCGCCGCGGCATCACTCGCGAGGACATCGACGCCTTCGGATTGGCCTCCCAGCAGCATGCCAAGCGGGCCTGGGACGAGGGCCGCTTCGACCGGGAAATCTCACCGATCGAGGCGCCGGTGCTCGACGAGCAGAAGCAGCCCACCAGCGAGCGCCACATGGTCAGCCGCGACCAGGGTCTGCGGGACACCACGATGGAGGGATTGAGCCAGCTCAAGCCGGTGCTCGACGGCGGCATCCACACCGCGGGCACGTCATCGCAGATCTCCGATGGCGCGGCGGCGGTGTTGTGGATGGATGAGTCCGTGGCAAAAGCGCACGGCTTGCGGCCGCGGGCGCGGATTGTCAGCCAGGCGCTGGTCGGCGCCGAGCCCTATTACCATCTGGACGGCCCGGTGCAGTCCACCGCGAAAGTGCTCGAGAAGGCCGGCATGAAGATGGGCGACATCGACATCGTCGAGATCAACGAGGCCTTCGCCTCGGTGGTGTTGTCCTGGGCGCGGGTACACGAGGCCGACATGGCCAGGGTCAACGTCAACGGCGGCGCGATCGCGCTGGGGCACCCGGTCGGTTGTACGGGCAGCCGGCTGTTCACCACCGCACTGCACGAGCTGGAGCGCTCCGATCAGAGCACGGCGTTGATCACCATGTGTGCCGGCGGCGCGCTGTCGACGGGCACCATCATCGAGCGCATCTGAGGTTTCAATGTCCGATTCTCCCCCGCATGCGGGTGGTACCCCCACCTCGGGCCCCGGGCCCGCATCGTCGTCGAACGTGGGCGTTTCCGACGACGACCGGATCGCCGCCGCCCAGTCCTATATCGACGCACTGGTCAGCCACAACGGCGACGCGGTCCCGTTCGCGCCGGACTGCATTCGGATCGAGCAGGGCGTCAAGACCGGCTTTTCCGGAAATCACTTGCGGCGCAGCCTCAACCGCGGCCCGCAATTCCGCATCATCGCGGCGACAACGCCACCGGAGTACACGATCAACGGCGACGAGGTCCGCGCGGTGTACGACGTGGTGACCAAGGTCCAGCTCGGCGGTCGGCGGTTCGGGTCGCATGTTGACGAGACGTTCGTCATCCCGGTCGGGACCACCACGATCCACCACATCGGGGTTCGGATGCGCCCGTTCCTCAAGCGAATTTAGGATCGGCGTCATGTCGCCGAAACCACCACCCCGGTATTTGAACTCGCCGCTGCTGGACATCTTCCTCAAGTGGATGTCGCGCATCAACACCTTCATGTACCGCCGTGGCGGCGGGGAGGGACTGGGCACAACATTCCAGAAGATTCCCGTCGCGCTGCTGACCACCACCGGCCGGAAAAGCGGGCAGCCGCGGGTCAGCCCACTGTATTTCCTGCGCGACGGCGATCGTGTCATCGTGGCCGCATCTAGGAGCGGCACCGACAAGAATCCGATGTGGTACCTGAATCTCAAGGCCAATCCCAGAGTTTCCATTCAGATCAGAAAAGAAGTGCTCGACCTGACCGCGCGGGATGCCACTGACGAAGAGCGTGCCAACTACTGGCCGCAACTGGTGAAGATGTACCCGACCTACGAGGACTACCAGTCGTGGACCGATCGGACCATCCCGATCGTCGTCTGCGACCCCGCGCGTTGACGTGACCCAGCGGCAATGGATCCGCAATTCGTGGTTCCTCGCTGTCTTGCTCAAATACTTTGCCCGGGATCATATTTGGGTCTATCAGCGTACCGACGGCCGGCTCGGCGCCCGGTTGCTGTGGTTTCCGGCTGCTCTGCTGACTACGACCGGACGCAAGTCGGGTGAGCCGCGGACCACTCCCACGTTGTATCTGCGCGACGGCGACCGGGTGATCTTGCCGGCGTCGTTCGGCGGTCGCGCCGAGAACCCGACCTGGTATCTCAACCTCAAAGAGAACCCGGCGGTGCAAGTCCAGATTCGTGCCGAGCGCCTTGCGCTTTCGGCCCGCGATGCGACCGACGAGGAGCGGGCGCGTTACTGGCCACCGCTGATCAAGATGTATCCGCCCTATCGCGGATACCGCCACGCTACCGACCGGGTCATCCCGTTGGTGGTGTGCGAACCGGCGTAGTTCCTCCCGCGAATTTCCCCGAACAGGGAGGCCGGCTGCGGTAAATTGCCTTTGCGCTGAGACGCACTGCGGCGAATGGGGGAACTGATGAGAAACCGGCTCCGCTTCGTTACCGTCGGGCTGCTCTCGACGGCGATGATGTCCATCGGTTCGGCGCTGGCCTGGGCCGACGACGGGTCGATCGTGCTGGACTTGGTCCGGCACGGAGAATCGGTAGACAACGCCAAGGGCATCATCGACACCGTGCCGCCCGGAACCCAACTCGACGCGACTGGCGACGGCCAAGCCACCGCTGTCGCGACCGCGATCCAGAACGAGTACACCAACATCGCCGGGATCTTCTCGTCGGACGAAATCCGCTCCCAGGAGACCGCGACGCCGCTGGCCCAGGAACTAAACATGTACCCGCTGGACCCCAGCCACATCCTGTCCGGTCTCAACGAAATCCCGGCCGGCTCTTTCGAGGGCGACTCGACCACCAGCCTCGAGGGCATCCTGTACCTACTTGGCCCGCTTTCCTGGGTCTTCGGTGACGTATTGATGCCGGACATCGGCGATCCCAGCGTGAACGGCGTGACGTTCGACGAAAGCTTCGGAGGCGCCGTCCAAACGATCTACGGCGACACCGTGGGAGGCGCCGGCACCAGCGTTAATGACGTCGCGTTCTCCAGCGAAGGCGCGATCGCCGTCTGGACGATGATGAACGTCAACAACCCCGATTTCTCCGTCCTCCTGCAAGAGATCGAACAGACCGACGGTTTCCTGCCCAACGCCGGCCAAGTCGTCATCGAGGGCAGTCCCGGGGATTGGACGCTGGTCAGCTACGACGGGACAGCGGTGCCGCAGGATCCGGGACTGGGGACCGACCTGTTCGTCGACTTCCGTAACCTGATCGAGGCGCCACAGTTCGCCGGCTACGACATCTACGAGGCTCTGCTCGGTGGCAATTCGGCGACGATTGATGCGGCGCTTCAGACTGGTATCACCCAAGTGGACACGGCGCTTTCGCAATTCCCGGTCGAGGTTTTCGATCAAATCGTCGGCGCTTTAGGTGGCAGCATCTGAGCCGGGTTCGCGACGTCGATGCGTAATCCCCGCTACCTTGCTATCGGGCTGCTGTCGGCCGCTTTCTTGTCCATAGGTTCGGCGATGGCCCGGGCCGACGACGGGTCAATCGTGCTGGACTTCGTGCGACACGGGGAGTCGGGCGACATGAGCGTGGTCAACACGATGGTGCCCGGTCCCGACCTGACTGATACCGGTGAACAACAGGCCCAGGCCCTCGTTAATGCGATGTCGGGCAACGGTATCGACGACATCTACGCCTCGACGATGATCAGGTCGCAGGAGACTGCAGCGCCGTTGGCCGAGGCGCTGCATTTGCCGATCAACGTACTGTCCGGGCTCAACGAAATCGACGCCGGCATCTTCGAAGGCATCCCGGTGAACGTCGGAGACCTGCCGCTGGGCGGCGCCCTGTATCTGCTGGCCCCGCTCGCCTGGACCCTCGGTTTGGACTTCGTTCCGCAGCTGGGTTCGACGGTCGACCCCAACGGGGTCGCCTTCGACGAAAGCTTCAGCGGCGCCGTGCAATCGATCTACGACGGCACCGTCGGGACGGAGGCCGGCACCGTCACGGACGCGGTGTTCTCCCACGAGGGTGCGATCGCGATCTGGACACTGATGAACGTCAACAACCCCGATTTCGCGCTCGTCCTCCAGGAATTCCTCAACACCGGCGAGTTGCTGCCCTACACGGGCCAAGTCGTGGTGGACGGCTCGCCTGGGGATTGGACCCTGGTCAGCTGGGACGGGACGCCGGTGCCGCAGGACCCGGGATTACCGACGGAGCTGTTCGTCGACTTCCGCGACCTGATCACGGCGCCGCAGTTTGCGTCGTATGACATCTACGAGGCTCTGCTGACCGGCAATTCGGCGACGATCGAGACCGCGATTCAGGCCGGAGTCAGCCAAATCGACACGGCACTCACCCAATTCCCGATCGCGGTGTTTGACGACATCGTCAGCGCTTTCGGTGGCGCGATCTAAGCCAATCTTGTTGACGACGCACGAATTCCGCGTCGACGACGCTGCCATGACCCGGCACGTAGACGGCGTCGCGCCCGCCGATCGCCAGCAGGCGGTCAAGCGTGTCCGGCCACGCCGCCACATCCGAATCGGCGTCGATCGCCGGATCACCGGATTCCTCGACGAGATCACCACTGAAGACCACGACCCGCTCACCCTCATCACCCGGCACCACCACGACGAGATCAGCGTCAGTGTGGGCGTGCCCGAGGTGAGCGATCGTCACGTGAAAGTTGCCCAGGTCGACGACAGCGTTGAGGATCGCGTGTTCGGGCGGCTGAAGAGCCGCGATCGCGCGGTCGATCTCCTCGGCGTCGGCATCGTGACGTAGCGCGTCGTCACGAAGCTGCTCAGTGGCCGTCTCCAAGTAGTCGAATACCTGCGGCGCGCAGTATATTTCGGCACCAATGAAGAATCCGGATCCCAGCACGTGATCGAAGTGCTTGTGGGTCAACACCACATGGGTGACACGGCGTCCGGCGATCTGTTGGACGTCGGCATCGATCGCCGCTGCTTCAGTGAGCGTGGTACCGGTGTCGATGAGCAGCGTCCCCGCTCGGCCCTGCACCAGACCGACAGTGACGTCGAGAAACGGTAGCCGACAACGATGCACGCTGTCGGCCAGCTGCTCCCAGTCGAAGTGCACACCCGGTCCGGGTGGCCGTTGGCTAGGCGCCGTAGACCGGCACCGGAGGCCGGGACTTGGCGAGCAGGTCGCCCACGACCGGACCCAACTCCGCCGGATCCCACTGGGCGCCCTTGTCGATCTGCGGGCCGTGTGCCCAGCCTTCAGCGACGCGGATCTTGCCGCCTTCGACCTCGAAGACCTTCCCGGTGACATCGCGGGATTCGGCGCTGCCCAGCCAGACGACCAGTGGTGAGATGTTCTCCGGCGCCATCGCGTCGAAGTCGTCGTCTTGCGTGGCCATCATTTCGGCGAAGACCGTCTCGGTCATCCGGGTGCGGGCTGACGGCGCGATCGCGTTGACCGTGACGCCGTAGCGGCCCATTTCGGCGGCACCGACTAGGGTCATCGCCGCGATGCCGGCCTTGGCGGCGCTGTAGTTGCCCTGGCCGACGCTGCCCTGCAGGCCCGCACCGGAGCTGGTGTTGACGATCCGTGCGTCAACGGCTTTGCCTTCTTTGCTCAACGCCCGCCAGTACGACGCCGCATGCCGCATCGCCGCGAAGTGACCCTTGAGGTGCACGGCGATGACGGCATCGAACTCCTCTTCGCTGGTGTTGGCCATCATCCGGTCGCGCACGATGCCGGCATTGTTCACCAGGACGTCCAGGCCACCGAACGTGTCGACCGCGGTCTGGACCAGGGCTGCGGCCTGATCCCAGTCCGCGATGTTGGAGCCGTTTGCGACGGCTTCCCCTCCCGCTGCGGTGATTTCGTCGACAACGCTCTGCGCGGCGCTGCCACCGCTTGCGGGTGAGCCGTCCAGGCCCACACCGATGTCATTGACCACAACACGTGCACCCTCGGCGGCGAAGGCCAACGCGTGCGCGCGCCCGATACCGCCGCCCGCTCCGGTGACGATGACGACGCGACCGTCGACTATCCCCATGCCGTTTGTCTCCTCTATTTGATCGCGCTGGCATTTGTTGTGGCCAGATAGTGCGGCGGCTCGCCGCCGCCGTGTACCTCCAGCGAGGCGCCGCTGATGTAGGAGGCCGCATTCGAGGCCAGAAAAGCTGCGGCCCAACCGACGTCGGCAGGTGTGGCCAGCCGACGGAGCGGCACGTTCTTCGAGATCGCCGCGATCGATTCGGCATCGCCGTAAAACAATTCCGATTGTTCGGTTTCGACCATGCCGACCACGCAGGCATTCACCCGGACCTTTGGACCCCACTCCACCGCCAGCGTCTGCGTGAGGCTTTCCAACCCGGCCTTGGCAGCACCATATGCGCCGGTGCCTGGCGACGGCCGTCGGCCGCTGAGACTGCAGATGTTGACGATCGACCCGCCACCCGGCTGGTCTTGCATCCTGTCGTTTGCGTGCTGGGAAACCGACAGCGCACCAATCAGATTGAGCTCGATGATTTTGCGGTTGAACTTCGCGCTTGCCTCCGCGGTCAGCACGTAGGGCGAGCCGCCGGCGTTGTTGACGACGACGTCGAGGCGGCCGTGCCGGTCGATGATCGCGTCGATCATCGCCTTGACCGCGTCATCGTCACGGACGTCGCAGGAGTGAAACTCGTAAGGCAGGCCCTCGACCGCGCGCCGCGCACAGGTCACCACGGTGGCACCCTGTCCGGCGAAGACTGAGCTGATGCCGGCGCCGACCCCCCGAACGCCGCCGGTCACCAGCGCGACCCGGCCGTCGAGCCCGAAGCTGATCGCGGGGCCTCCTTCGGCGTGAGTCACTGTGCTAGCGTACCAAGCAAGTGCTTGCTTAGGTAATCGTCCCCCAAGGAAGTGGCCGAGGATCTCGATGACAATTACGTCACGCACCGCCGAACCGGGGATAGTCGCGGTCACCGTCGACTACCCCCCCGTCAACGCCATCCCGTCGCGCGGCTGGTTCGAACTGGCCGACGCCCTGACCGCCGCCGGCGACAACCCGGAGACGCACGCGGTGATCTTGCGGGCCGAGGGCCGCGGCTTCAACGCCGGGGTGGACATCAAGGAGATGCAGCGCACCGAAGGTTTCACCGCGCTGATCGACGCCAACCGCGGCTGCTTTGCCGCCTTCCGGGCGGTCTACGAATGCGCGGTGCCGGTAATCGCCGCAGTCAACGGCTTCTGCGTCGGCGGCGGCATCGGCTTGGTTGGCAATGCCGACGTGATCGTGGCCTCCGAGGACGCCACCTTCGGGCTGCCCGAGGTCGAGCGCGGTGCGCTGGGTGCGGCGACCCACCTGTCCCGGTTGGTGCCGCAGCATCTGATGCGGCGACTGTTCTTCACCGCGGCCACCGTGGACGCCGCCACCCTGCACCACTTCGGTTCGGTGCATGAGGTGGTGCCGCGCGAGGAGCTCGACGAAGCCGCGCTGCGGGTGGCACGCGACATCGCCGCCAAAGACACGCGGGTGATCCGGGCGGCTAAGGAGGCGTTGAACCTCATCGACGTTCAGCGGGTCAACTCCAGTTACCGCATGGAGCAAGGCTTTACCTTCGAGCTCAATCTCGCCGGGGTGGCTGACGAGCACCGCGACGCGTTCGCCGGCACAACGAAGGGCGAGAAGTCTTGAGCGACAAGCGGACCACTGTTGACGACGCCGTCGCGGGCCTGTGCAGCGGCATGACCATTGGCATCGGCGGCTGGGGGTCGCGGCGCAAGCCGATGGCGTTCGTGCGGGCCATGCTGCGCACGGATATCAAGGATCTGACCGTAGTCACCTACGGTGGACCGGATTTGGGACTGCTGTGCTCCGCGGGCAAAGTACGACGCGTCTACTACGGGTTCGTCTCGCTGGACTCGCCGCCGTTCTACGACCCCTGGTTCGCCAAAGCCCGCACCACCGGATCCATCGAGGCCCGGGAAATGGACGAGGGCATGCTGCGCTGCGGATTGCAGGCCGCAGCGCAACGGCTGCCGTTCCTGCCGATCCGCGCCGGGCTGGGCAGCTCGGTCCCGGACTTCTGGGAGGGCGAACTGCAAACCGTCACCAGCCCGTACCCGGCGCCGAACGGCGGACACGAAACGCTGATCGCGATGCCCGCGCTGCGACTGGATGCCGCCTTTGTACATCTCAATCTTGGTGACTCCCAGGGCAATGCCGCATACACCGGGATCGATCCCTACTTCGACGATCTGTTTTTGATGGCCGCCGAGAAGCGCTACCTGTCGGTGGAGCGCGTCGTTCCCACTGACGAGCTCATTAAAGCGGTTCCGCCGCAGGCGCTGCTGGTGAACCGGATGATGGTCGACGCCGTGGTGGAAGCCCCCGGGGGTGCCCACTTCACCACGGCAGCACCGGATTACGGCCGCGACGAGAACTTCCAGCGCCACTACGCCGAGGCGGCCTCGACCGACGAGGGTTGGCAGAAATTTGTGCAGACCTACCTGTCGGGCGGGGAAGCCGAATATCAGGCGGCCGTGCGCACGTTCGCAGAGGAGGCGTCTTCGTGACTGACACCGCGAGCACCCGAGCCGAAGTCTGTGCGGTCGCCTGCGCTGAGTTGTTCCGAGACGCCGGCGAGATCATGGTCAGCCCGATGACTAACATGGCCTCGGTCGGTGCGCGGCTGGCGCGCTTGACCTTCTCCCCTGACATCCTGCTCACCGACGGTGAGGCACAACTGCTGGCGGACACCCCGGCGCTGGGCGCGTCCGGAGCCGTCGAA
>Ga0209655_10000084_pt1 | contig 34023 bp, 37 predicted proteins | sample BogFormECP03_OM2_FD_188236 | JGI IMG/M metagenome (GOLD analysis project Ga0209655, IMG submission 188236) | Bog forest soil microbial communities from Calvert Island, British Columbia, Canada - ECP03_OM2 (SPAdes) (version 2) | ecosystem: Environmental > Aquatic > Freshwater > Wetlands > Bog ...
AAGCTGGGCACTACGACGATTGATCGCGCAGGCACGGAACGCGCACTGCGCGAAGTGGGCTTGGGCGCGTATCTGGACTCACAAGCGGCGGGAGTCGAGACGCCCGTGACGGAGCGCGGCGCGACTCTTTCGGTGGGGCAGCGGCAACTGGTGAGCTTCGCGCGTGCACTGGCGCACGATCCGAAATTTCTGATTCTGGATGAAGCTACCTCCAGCGTGGACACGAAGACCGAATTGATGATCCGCGAAGCGCTGGACCGTTTGCTGAAGGGGCGCACGGCAGTGGTGATCGCGCACCGGCTGAGCACGATTCAGCACGCGGATCGGATTCTCGTGTTTCATAAGGGGCGGCTGCGCGAGCAGGGATCGCATCAGGAATTACTCGCGTTGCATGGCATCTATTACCGTTTGTACCAGCTCCAGTATAAGGAGCAGGAGTTGATCGCTTCTCTGCCCAGTGGCAATGCGCCGGGATTTTCGCAGCCGCTGCCTGCCGATGACTGACGTGTTGCTAGCCGAATTGCCGCAACAACCAACCAAGAAATCGTTTGAACGTGCGAACTTCTCGTGGTCGCGATCTTCTGCGACGAATCCGTGTGAGCCGCCGCGATGAGCGAGCGCCAGGTGCTTATCTCCGCGGGCGAAGCGTCGAGCGATATGTACGCCGCACGGCTGGCGACAGCGCTGCGGGAGCGGACGGGGGCGAAATTCTTTGGCATGGGCGGGCCGCGCATGCGCGAAGCGGGCGTGGAGTTGATCGCTGATTATCACGAAGTAGCAGTGGTGGGCATTACCGAAGTGCTGCACAAAATCCCGGCGGTGATCGGAGTGCAGAATCGGCTGGCGCGTGAAGCAGCGAAACGCGGCGCGACACTGGCTGTGCTGGTGGATTCGCCGGGAACGCATCTGGGCGTGGCGCGACGGCTGAAGAGAAACAAAATTCCGGTGGGATATTTCATTGGGCCGCAGGTGTGGGCTTGGCGTGCGGGACGCGTGCGCGTGGTGAAGCGCCTGGTGCAACGCACGGTGGTGATCTTCCCTTTCGAAGAGAAAATCTATCAGGATGCGGGTGTGCCGGTGAGTTTTGTGGGACATCCGCTGGTGGATACGGTGCGAGCGACGATGTCTCGCGCAGAATTTGCGGCGCTGCACGGGCTGGATGCGGGACGGCCGATCGTGACGATTCTGCCGGGGAGCCGGCCGAACGAGATCGCGCAGAATTACGCACGGGTGATCGCGGCGTGCGAACGGATTGCGCAGGCGGGAAACGTGCAATTCGTGCATGCGGCCGCGCACGGCCTTAGCGCGGAATTGTTTGCGCGTTACGCAAAGCCGGGCATCGCCATCAAGCGGGTGGAAAACGCCGCATACAACGCGTTGTCTGCGGCCGATTGCGCGATCGTGGCGAGCGGCACGGCAACCGTAGAAGCCGCGCTGCTGGGGACGCCGATGGTGGTGGTATATCGCGTGGCGCCTGTCACAGCGTCTATTCTTCGGCACATGATTCGCACGCCGTTTATCGCCATGGTGAATCTGATCGCGGGCCGGTTGGTGGCGCCGGAATTAATTCAGGATGATTTCACGGCGGAATCGGTGGCGCGCGAAGTGCGGCGACTTCTCGATTCGCCCGATGCACGTACCGAGGCGAAAGCGGGGCTGGCAGAAGTGCGCGCGAAGCTTGGTCCGGGAGGAGCGATCGAGCGGGCAGCGGACATTTTTGCCGGGATGATGTAACCTTTTATGGGGGGCAACTGGATTCACGTATTTTGTATCTGAATTGATTGGGGTTGTCCCGTTACGAGCGAGGTACGTTTCTTGTTCAAATTCTTGCCCAAGCACGAGCGGCTTTCCGCTGCATTTCCGGCCTTTCTGGCAGTGCTGATGGCGTCATTGGTTTGCGCGAATGGCGTACGCGCGCAGACTCCGCAAGGATTTCCCTTCCGCGCGACATACTACGAAGTGGAAGTGCTGCTGCATCCCGAAGACCAGACGATTTCCGGGCAAGCGAAGGTGGAATTTATCGCGCAGCAGCCCGCGCGCACCGTGGTGGTGGAACTGCATCAGGATTTGCGCGTGAATTCGGTGAAGCTGATGAACGGCGGCACGCTGGAATTTGAACGGGACAATCGCTACCCGCTGCTGCTGACGATCGGTCTGCCGGACGTTGTGGCGCCGGGAAGAACCGTAACGCTGGTGTTCGATTACACGGGGCCGATTTCCAGCGAAGAGGATAGCCCAACGCGCGGCGTGCGTTTCGCTAACGTGGACAAGACCGGGGCGTATCTGCTGCTGCCGGCGCGCTGGTTTCCGCTGACGAACTACCCCACGAACCGTTACACCGGAAAATTCAAGATTGATGTGCCGGATACTTTTGCCGTGGCTGGCACCGGCAAAGCCGATCCACCAACGATGCAGCCTGGAATCGGCAAGGGCTCGCCGGGGACGGCGTCCTACGTATTTCATTGCGACCATGCGGGGCCGGTGGGCACGTTCGTCGCGGGGAATTTGCAGCTGACGCCGGTGCAGTCCGAAGGCTTCAACGTTTCGGTGTTTACGCCACCGGCGCAGGCCACGACTGCGAATCCCTACGCGACTTCGCTGTCGCACATCGTCAGTTATTTTTCCGACGTATTCGGACCGCTGGACATCAAGGAGAACGATCCGCCGCTGACGATTGCGCAGCTGCCGGACGGGACAGTAAGCGGATTCTCGGCGCCGGGAGTGATGCTGATCAGCGCGCGGCAATGGGGCACGCGCGCGAACGAACGCTTGCTCTCGCAACTGGCGGCGGAACAGTGGTGGGGCGATCGCGTGCTGCCCTCGACCGCTTCCGACGTGTGGCTGACGGACGGGCTCTCGCGCTATGCGGAAGCGATGTACGCCGAGCAGAGCGACGGCAGCGCGGGGCTGCACAAGGCGCTGGAAGATTTTGCGGTAGGAGCCTTGATGTACGAGGATACCGCGCCGATATCGCAGGCCGCGCGCTTATCGACATTTTCAAATGAATGGCGCTCGGTGGTGGCGGACAAAGGCGCGCTGGTATTTCACATGCTGCGCACGGAGCTGGGCGATGATGAGTTCAATGCGCTGCTGCGCGAGCTTTACAAGAAATATGACGGCAAGAACGTTAACCTGAACGATTTTGAAAAAATCGCGATGACCAAGATTCCGCCGCCGGTGAAGGGACAGCCGCCCGTGAACCTGATTTCTTTTTTTTCGCAGTGGCTGAACTCGACAGGCGTGCCGGAATTCAAGATGGAGTACATCGTCTATCGCACGCAAAAGGGATTCAAGGTGGTAGGCAAGATTCATCAGGACCTGGACACTTTCCGGATGCCGGTGCAAATTCGCGTGGATACAGAAGGAAATCCGGAGCTAAAAACAATCTTGGTGACCGGGACCACGCAGCCATTTGAGGTGGATACTTTCGGCCGGCCGAAGCCGAACGGCATTTTGATTGATCCGAATAATAATTTGCTGAAATCCAGCCCGCGTTTGCGGGTGCACGCGTTGATTGCGCGCGGCGAAGGGTATGCGGAAGTCGGCAAGTACTACGAAGCGATTCAGGAATATCAGAAGGCGCTGGACGCGCAGCCGAGCAATTCGCTGGCACATTTCCGGATGGGCGAGGCCATGTTCTACCAGAAGAATTACCAGGCCGCGGCGAATGCGTTCCGCGCGGCGTTGGGCGGGGATGCGGATCCGAAGTGGACGGAAGTCTGGAGCCACATTTACATCGCGAAGATTTATGACCTGCTCGGACAGCGCGAACGCGCGATAAATGAATATAGTCTGGCGCAACATCTGGGCGACGACACTGCCGGAGCGCAGCAGGAAGTGGCGCGATACATTCAGAAGCCGTACACGGGCGATGATTCCACGCCTGCTGGCGGCGCTGCTGCTGCGACGCCGACGACTCCCGCACCGGCTCCTGCGGCTAGCGCACCGGCGACAGATCCCACCAAGCCGACGCTCAAGCGGCCATCGCCGGGCTCGCAATAGTAGACCGGCGCTTGTGCACCCGTGCGAGCGCTCAACAAGCGGGACCTTCGTTTGAACTATTAAATGCGGCGGTATTTTTTACAAGGGATCCAGGCCGGACAGGTGTGGCTGCGCGACGCCCTTGTGCTGGATGAGAATTTGAAATGTTTCGCCCATGCCCTCGGGATAAATCAGCGTTTTGAAAAGAAGCCGGGCGCGAGTTTGTTCGCTTTCAGTCATTGCTGGGGATTGCAGTTCGGCAAAATCGCTGTGGCGCGCCAGGCTCAATAGAAAATTGGATTGCGACGTGAGGCCGGTGCGCTGCAGCCCGGCACGGCTGCCGTGGCGATCGAGGGCCGTGAAATTGACGTGTGCGGTCAGATCTTGTTGGCCGGGCGCGCGAAAGAAATTTTCGCTGGCGCGGTGTTTCTCGTAGGCCAGCAGCGTGCCGCGCATGTGAAGGTGATCGTAGAGTTCCTCTGCTTCGTGGCCGTAGTCAATCGTGAGCACGAAACCGCGGCCCAGGCGCGCGCCCATTTGCGCGATCCAGGCGCAGGCTTCCAGATTTACTTCCGCAAGCTGTCCTTCCTGCAGCGTAATTCCCTGCTCGGTGAGATATTCGGCGAGCGCCGGTGAAGAGAGCGCGCCGAACTGTTCGCACAAGCCATTGGGGCCGGAGCCGACGTAAATTTCGCGCAGCTCGTTGCCCTCGCGTACGAGGCGATGTACCGGCAGCGCGTCGAAAAATTCATTGGAGAAGATGCAGCCGCAGGGGATGTGTGCGGGCATGTCTGAAACCATCGCAAAATGTTGGGCTGCGACGTGTTCCGCGATCGATCCGGCGCTGGCCGCGGCGCGGCGGGCGGCGGAGCGCTCGACTGCTACGTATTGCAGAGCGCTATAAAATTCGGGAAAGGACTCCGCGGTGAAATCCAGAATTTGCGGCGCTAGAGCGCCCGTTCCCGCGCCGGGTTCCACGAGCAGAAATTCCGCGGGGCAGCCCAGCTGCACCCACATTTCCTGAAATTGGCGAGCGAGGAGGCGGCCGAAGATGGGGCTGGCGTCCACGCTGGTGAAATAATCGCGGCGCGGCAATTGCTCGGCGCGAGTGTAGTAGCCGTGCTGGGGATCGTAGAGGCACGCGTCCATATATTTCGCGAAGGTGATTGGCCCCCAGGCTCGAATGTGCTCGGTGAGAATGGTTGCGAGCTGGGTGGGAGCGTCAGGCATGGGGCGCGCGATGCTCACGGGCGGGAGTCAGTTCACCCGCTGCGGATTGCGCGTGAACATTTCGATGATGTAGTCGTGCAGGCAATCGTAGAGCTGCTTCTGAAAGGACCACGGAAATTGGGTGTGCTCGATTTCGCGCGGGCGAAGCAGGAACGTGTAATCGTGAATCTCGGAATTTCCGGGCTTGTAGCGGATCTCGACTTCGACGCCTTCTTCCACGGGGCGCGCGGCGAAATCGAACAGGGGATGTTCGTAGCGCACCAACTCTGCTTGTACCTTCTCCACCAGCTGCTGGGTCATGGGCCTCAACTACACTCTCGATTCGAGTTCGGAGCGGACGCTTTGAAATGCGGCGAGCGCTTCCTCGTCGAAGAGCACGAAATAAATTTTTTGCAGCGACGTGGGGCCCTCCAGGTGCTTGGCCGCTTCGCGCAGCATGATTTCGGCGCACTCGCGCATGGGAAAGCCGGCGATGCCGGTGCCGACGGCCGGGAACGCGATGGTCTTGAGTTCTTTTTGCGCGGCGATGCGCAGAGCGTGCGCCGTGGAGCTGCGCAGGGATTGCGCGGATGTGCGCCCGCCGAGTTGCATGCTGGCGGCGTGAATCACATGGCGCGCTTTCAGGTTCCCACCGGAGGTGATGGCCGCGCCGCCGACTGGCACGGGGCCGATCTCATCACATTCTTTTTGAATCTGTGGGCCGCCGCTGCGGCGGATTGCGCCCGCGACGCCGCCGCCGAGTTGCAGGTCGTTGTTGGCGGCGTTGACAATCGCGTCTGTGTCCATGGCAACGAGATCGCCCTGCAGGATCTCGATGCGGTCGGCGAGATTTATTTTTGGTGGCATTGGTGTAGACGCATTCGACGCGTGCGGCGCGCGCGGTGCGGGTGATGGAGCGCCGCTGGATTATTTTTTGCTGCCGTCACTATTGTAATCATACACGCCGCGGCCGGATTTGCGACCCAAGCGTCCGGCGTTCACGTACTGCAAGAGCAATGGCGACGGCCGGTATTTTTCGCCGAGAGTCTTGTGCAGATATTCTAGAATATTCAGGCGCACGTCGAGGCCCACCAGATCCACCAACTCGAAGGGGCCCATGGGATGATTCAGGCCGAGCTTGAGGGCTTTGTCAATATCTTCGGCGGAGGCGATGCCCTCCTGAAGCATGTAGAAAGCCTCATTACCGATCATGGCGTTGATGCGGCTGGTGATGAAACCGGGCGAGTCACGAATTACCACGACTTCTTTGCCCATGCGGCGGCCGACCGCGGCGCATGCCTGCACCGTTGCTTCGGAGGTTTCCAGCCCACGCACGATTTCCAGCAGGTTCATTTTCGGCACGGGATTGAAGAAATGCATCCCGATGCAGTCGGCGGCGCGAAAGGTGATGGCTGCAAGCTCGGTGACGGAGAGCGACGAAGTGTTGCTGGCGAGGATTGCGTTGGGGCGGGCAAATTTATCGAAGATGGTGAAAATTTCCAGCTTCACTTCCATTTCTTCGGGGACGGCTTCGATGAGCAGGTCGGTTTCGCGGCAGACGTCTTCGATGGAGCTCGAGGTGCTGAGATTCGCGAGGGCTTTCGCCATTTGTTCTGGCGTTACTTTGCCGCGGACGACCCCGTCGTTGAGCGATTCGCGGATGTAGGCTATTCCCTGTTCTAGCATTTCCGGCGAGACGTCTTCGAGCACGGTGCGATAGCCGCCGAATGCAGAGGCGTAGGCGATGCCGCGTCCCATGGCGCCGGCGCCGATTACGCCAATTGCTTTTACTTCCATTTTATTTTGCGGCTCCTAGACCCGCGGCGGAAAAAGCCTCGCGGCGTTGTCGTATAGAATTTTCTGCTGCGCTTGCGGTGAAATCGGCAGGGCGCGAAATCTTTCGATGTTGCCGCGCACATTGGGCACGCCGGGACCAGGCCAGTCGGTGCCGAATAACACTTTGTCCGCGATTTCTTCGATGCGCGGGAACGATTCCAGCAGCTTTTGGGGCGGGATGCCGGAGATGTCCATGTACATGTTAGGGTGGCGGCGGACGAGGAAGAAGGCTTCGTTCATCCAGAGAGGGCGGCCGCCGTGGGCGAGGATCACCACGAGATCAGGAAAGTCCACGCCTACGTCATCGGCGAGGATGGGTTGGGCGTACACGTTTCGGGCACCGGGAAAAATTGAAGTGCCGGTGTGGATCATTACCGGGATGCTCAGGGCTTGTGCGCGCTCGTACATGGCGCGCAACGGGCCCAGGCCGTTGCGATATTCGTTTGGCGCGAAGAGCTGGTGCGAGGGATGAACTTTGAGGCCGCGGATGCCCAACTTTTTAAGGCGGTCCACTTCTGCAGCGGCATCTTCAATGTATTTCGGATGCACGGATCCGAATGCGAGCAATCGTTTGGGATCGGCGGAACAATATTTGGCGATCCAGTCGTTTATTTCGGCGGTGAAACCGATTACGTCCGGGCTGACGTAGTTGATCAGGCCGGCGCGCTCGATTTCGGCGGAGTCCATAAATTGCAGGAACGCGGCGGGGCTGGCAGCGTATTTCTCTACTTCATCGTAATCGCGGCGGCCGCGTTTGATGAGTTCGAGCGCGGGAGGATTGACCATTCCGTGCGGGTTGATGTGGACGTGAATGTCAATAATCGGCGGCAATTCCGGGCGCTCCTGGACCTTACGACAATAACGATGCTGTGCAATTTCTTACAGGCTGATTCTTTACAAACGGTCGATTTTCTCCTGGTCGAAGCCCAGGACCACGCGGCCGCCGGCTACGATCACGGGGCGGCGGATCAGATTTGGCTCGCCGACCATCATGCGGATGGCATCGGCGCGCGTCGGCGGATTTTCTTTCATGTTCTTCCGACGGTACAGCTCGTTGCGCGTGTTCAGAAATTCGCGGTGATCGCGATCGCCGATTAATTTTTCCAGCTCGTCGGAGCTGAGACGTTCTTTATCGAGATTGCGAAAATGCAGATCGAAGCCGCGATTTTCCATATAGGCGCGCGCTTTGCGGCACGTCGTGCAGGTGGGTTTCTGGAGGAATTGGACTGACTTCCCTTTTGTCTTTGCGCGTGCGGCAGGTTTCTTGGTTTTCTGTTTCGTAGTCATGTTCTCTTCCCCGTCAGTAGTGCGGGACGCTGGGATCAATTTCAGTGGACCAGCGCTCGATGCCGCCGGTCATGGATTGCGCGCCATCGACGCCTTGCGAGCGGAGCCATGCTGCCGCATCGAGACTGCGCATGCCGTGATGGCAGAAGAACACGACATGGTCAGCACTTTCCAATCGCTGCAAATTCCCGGGAATTTCGCCCAAGGGAATCAGCACGGAGCCGGCGATGCGGGCCGTATCGTATTCCCACTTTTCGCGAACGTCCACGAAAAGAACTTTGGGGTCACTCGCGAGCAGGTCTTTCACTTCGCGCGGCGTGATTTCGATATTTGTCATTAAGTCTCCGCTCATCAGTATCCAAAATCCGCGGGCGCGGAGAAAGCATGATCTTTCACGGCCAGATTTTCGAACCGACCAGCGCCGAGTTCCTTGGCGTAATCGCGGCGATCGCTTATGCGCACGACCCAGCGCGCTAGCCAATCCTCGAAATCCTCGAGGCGCCGAGTCTGTTCGTGGTATTCGGTGAAGAAAGCGTGGTCGCGGCCGTAGTGTCCCTGGACCGGCGAGGGATGCGCGCCGCCGGGCTCGTGCACCACCGCCGCGACGAGGAAGCCCGGGATCAACGTGCGATTTGGGTCCGAAGAAATTACAGCCGGCTCGACAATTTCCTCAGCCACGACAATCACTTTGCGTGCGGCGCGTGCTCCATCCACGGCTACTCCCAGGCTGCCCCAGATATGCGCGTTACCCTGCGCGTCGGAGCGCTGCACGTGGAGGATGGCGACATCTGGGCGCAGGGCGCGGACCGCGACCAATTTTTCTTCGCTGACGGGCGAGGAGAACTCGCGCAGGTTGCCGTTCTTCTTCAGCAAATCGCTGCCAAGCGTCGCGTAAGTAGGTAGGAACGGCACGCCGAGGGCTCCAGCATGTAGCGCGAGCGCGAGCGTGAAATTCGAATAGTCCAGGACTTCCAGGCGCCGCGGGACGCTGCGCTCCACGGCGCGGCGGAAACAATAGCCGACGCCGGCTGACACGTTTCCGACCCACGCGGCCATCACGCGCGAGACACAACCTGCGCCGATCAACTGGTCGAAGAGAATATCGGAGATGGGGCCGACGAGCGTGAGGTCGCGGCGGCTCTGGCGAATCAATTCGTGGCCTGCGGCAAAAGGAATCATCTGCTCGAGTTGCGCGCCAAGCAGGACCATGGAGCCCGAAGGAACGTGGCGGGCGATGGCGTCGCGCATGGTGAGCAATTTGGATTCGGCGGTCATTTAATATTATCGCGTCCAGAAATGATTGGGATCGAGTTCGCGCATCACGCCCAGTTCCTGGTCGCTCGGCGGCTCAGTTTCCGTCAGCTCATCCCCCACGCGCAGAGTCCAGCCAGTGTTCGCCAGTACTTCTTCGACGCTGACGCCGGGATGCACGGACGCGAGAAAGGTTTCGCCATCGTGGCCAAAGCGCAGCACGCCGAGCGTGGTGATAATCGCCGACGGGCCAGACGCGGGCGGCAGACCCTGCGCGCGACGCCAACCTTCGCCAGTGCCAAATCCAGGGGAGGTGATGTGTCCGACGCGGTCGCACAGGCGCGGGCGATCGTGAGCGAGCAGCACCACTGTGCGGCGCGCGAGGCAGGCAATGTCGCAAGCACCTCCGGAACCTGGCAGGCGCTGTGTTTCCTTATTGCGATGGCCCCAAGTGGTATTGAGATTGCCGAAACGATCTACTTCGGCGGCGCCCAGGAAGCCAACGTCCACGCAGCCTTGCTGCAGCAGGCCCATTACGTCCAGCATCGCGCCGCATTGCGTGGCGCCGCGCAGATTTGGTGGATCGCCCATGGTGTAGAGAAGTTCGGTGGAGGGAGTTTCGCGGAGCACGCCATTTTCAAAGAGGCCGACGGCGCTTGGGGCGTGAGTGCGACGCGCGACGATAAAAGCCAGCATCGGCAGACGCATGCCGACGAAAACGAGTTCACCATCGCCGATCTCACGCGCGGCGGCGGCTACCATCAGCTCGCCGAAGGTGTAACCACGCGCGGCGAGATTGGCTTCGGAACGAGCCATCAGGATTGCGCCCCGTTCATTTTCAGCAGACGCCGCGGGCAACCGGGATACTGTTCAAGCGAATTTTTGCGAATAGCAGCCCAGTCCTCTAAAGCCGTTTATTCCGGTGTGTAGAATTTCGACCGGAGCGGCGTCGCGGAGCGCGCCGCGGAAAATCGCCGGCCGGTCAGTCAGTCTCGACATCAATGCCAGCGTTAGTGCCCCTGAAAATTGGGTTTACGTTTCTCGATAAATGCGTTCAGGCCTTCCAGACAATCATACGATTCGAAGCAATGCCGCTGCAGGCGGATCTCTTCGTCGAGCGCGGCTTCCAGGTCCTTGCGGTGTTCCTCGATCATGCGATGTTTCACGTCGCGCTGCGCGAGTCCCGCTCCGTTGGCGATGCTTTCAGCGAGCTTTTTAGTTTCGGCTTCCAACTGGTCCGCGGTAACCACGCGGCTGACGATTCCCATGCGTAGGGCGTCGTCCGCCGAAAGCATCTGGCCAGTGTAAAACAACTCGGCCGCGCGGGTGGGGCCGACGATCCGCGGCAAAAAAAACGTGCCGCCAAAATCAGGGAACAGGCCGATCTGCGCGAAAGATTCCGCAAAACGCGCCTGGTCGGAAGCAATGCGAATATCGGCCGCGAGGGCCAGGTTCATGCCACCGCCGGCAGCAGGGCCGTTCACGGAGGCGATTACGACCTTCGGCATCGTGGCGATGGCGATGCAGATCTCTTTGCCGGCCGTCACCAGGGCTTCCACTTCGTCCGCGGCTTTGCGTTGGCGCGCATCGCGCAGCAGTTCCAGGTCTCCACCGGCGCAGAAGGCGCGGCCTGCCCCAGTGATAACGACGCAGTGGACGGCCCGATCGGCCTGCGCATCCAGCAGCGCGTGCACCAATTCGTGGGCGAGCTTCAGGTTCAACGCATTCAGCTTTTCCGGACGATTCAGACGGATGATGGTGACTGCGCCGGCACGTTCTACGGTTACGAGCGTAGCGGCGGCCGCTGGCTGTGACGTGGTTCCCATACTTTTTCGATCTCCCTAATCCTTTAGAGCCTTCAGCAGCGCCGCAAGTTTCTTGAAATATCGGGTTTTCACGCCGCGCTCGGTTCCGGCGTTCAGGCCGCTGGTGGAGGGCAGCACGAAAACTTGCGCGCCATAGAGCTTTTCCTTTTGCAGGCCGAGCTTGCAGGGGCGGCCGGTGAATTTCTCGTACACCATTTTGCCGTTGAAGGCCACGACCCGCGGCTTCAAGTCTTCCAGCTTTTGCGCGAGCAGCACCCGACCCTCAGCGAATTCCTGGCGCTCGATTTCCTCTACGGCGCGGGTGGGACGCTTCACCAGATCGGTCATGCCGATACCGAATTCCAGGATGCGGCGGTCGTCTTCGTAGCTGAGCGGTTCGGGGATTACGCCGGATTCGTACATGATCGGCCAGAACTGATTGCCGCGACCGGCGTAATAGTGGCCGACGCGCGCAGAACGGTCGCCGGGATTGGCGCCGACCAGAATCATTCTCATTCCCTTGCGGAGATAGTCCGGCAGTGTGCGCATTCAGTCCCTTTGAAATTTAGCCCGTGCCTTGCCGCAGCCCATCTTAATGGAGCGATTATCCGCCAGCCATTGGCAAATCCGCAAGCATGGCGCGACGCGTGTTGCTTGGCTGGAGACCCTTGTGACGCGACGATTACTCCTGCGCCAAACGGAATCTTGCAGCGCTAAATCGCTGAAATTTGGGGATTTGGCCGACGAGGGCGCTGGGTGCGCGCGGGAGAGCGGCGATTTATGTTACTCTGGCATGGAACCGATATGAGCGCTTCCAAGATAAATCCGTTGCAACCGCGCACGCCGCTACCCTCGCAGGTGGTGAAAGACGACGAAGGCTCGCTCGTCGCCGCAGCCAAAGCCGGCGACATTGACGCTTTTGAGACGCTGGTAGGCCGCTACGAGCGCAAAATCTTCCGCCTGGCGCAAAACATCACGCAGAATAAAGAAGACGCTGAAGATGTGATGCAGGAAGCGTTCCTGAAGTCCTACCAGCACTTGGGCGAGTTCCAGGGGAATTCGCGGTTCTACACGTGGCTGGTGCGGATTGCCGTGAACCAGGCGCTGATGAAGCTGCGCAAGCGCCGGCCGAACCAGGTGTCTCTGGACGAAGAAGTGGACACCGGTGAAGATACAATGCCGCGCGAGGTGGAGGACTGGGGTCCTTCGCCTGAGGAACGCTACAAGCAGGCCGAACTGGGCACGATACTGAGCAGCACAATTGCGGAACTTGAGCCTCCTTTCCGAATCGTTTTTCAACTTCGCGACATCGAAGAATTGTCGACCGAAGAGACGGCGGAGGCGCTGGGTCTCTCGATTCCGGCAGTGAAGTCGCGGCTGCTGCGCGCGCGCTTGAAGCTGCGCCAGAAACTGAACCGTTATTTTAAACAGGGTGAGAATTCGTGAATTGCAAGAGCATCGTGAGGGAGATTTCGAACTATCTGGAAGAGGCGATGGAGCCATCGCTGAAGTCGTCGATCGAAAAGCATTTGGAAAATTGCGAGGATTGCCGGGTGGTGGTGGACACTACGCGGCAGACGATTCAAATTTTCTGCAATTCCGAGCCTGCTCCTTTGCCGGAAGATACGCGCGTGCGATTGCGCGACGCGCTTTTCAAGCACTTGAATAAACTGCGTACCGGGCCGCGCGCTTAGACTTTTCAGACCTAAACTACGCGCGCTTCTGCTGACCTGGCATCTTTTTCCCACAGCGGTACTTGCCGGCCCATTCCTCGTTCCACAGCTATTTCGTAAATCCTGCCCGCTACTACAATGTCTTCAATCGCGATGCCATTGGATTTGAAGAGCGTGATCTGCTCGGGATTGCTGCGCCCGGGAGCTTTTCCGGCGACGATTTCGGATAGGTCGGTGACGTTGTCCCAGCGGCGCTTGTCGTCGCCATACATTTGAATCAGGTCCCCCGCCTCGATTTTGGATTGCTCGCGGGAATCGGCGGCGATGATGTCGCAGCGGCGGACGGCCGTGCCGTCCAGCTCGTGTTTCTGAGGAAAATTGGCGCCGATGGCGTTGATGTGCATTCCAGGAGTGAGCCAGCTGCCGTCCAGTACCGGCTCGGTAGAAGTGGTGGAGGTGACGACGATATCGGCGCCACGGACTGCTTCCTGCGCGGAGGCCACCGCGACGACTGGGAAGCCTAGTTGCGCGGTCATTTCTTCTGCGAAGCGCTCACGATGCTCTGGTGTGCGGCTGAAGGCGCGAACTCCGGTGATAGTGCGCACCAGCGCCAGAGCCTGCAGCTGCGTGCGCGACTGCAATCCTGTCCCGATAAGCCCGATTTTGCTGGCGTCGGCGCGCGCGAGCAGCTTGGTGGCCAGGCCGCTGGCCGCGCCGGTGCGGATCTGGCCGAGGTAATCCGCTTCGATCAGCGCGAGCAGTTCTCCGGAATCCACCTGAAATAGCGGGACCAGGAAACGCAATCCCTGCGTTGCGCTGGTGTAAATCTTCATACCCATGTAATTGCCCGTGCCATCGGCCGCGGCCATGTAGTGAAGGTAACTTTTGCCGGGAACGTGCAGGCGCTGGCGGGAATGCAGCAGCGCAGAGCCGTCGGCGAGGCGGCGAAACGAATCTTCCACGGCTGCGAGCGCCATGGGCATGGTGAGGATTTGCTGCACGTCCGCTTCAGAAAGCAATAGGGCCATGAGACACACCTCGTTAATTCGGACCTGCAATCATAGCGCGTGAAGGGGGAATGTCAGAAGGTGATGCGGTAGCGCAGGACGCGCGATTCCGGCGCATCCAGCACCAGTAATTCTCCATGAGGGCTGACGGCCAGCGCCGGAGCCTTGCGCGAGGCTTGGCCGAGTTCGGGAGCGAGGTCGATGTCCGCCTTTCCGGCGCCATCAGCGGTGCCGGCAATGTGCAACATGCGCCCATCGGAATCCATGACAAACACGCAATTGTTCCAGACCGCAAAGCCGGCGCCGGGATTCCAGGTCGCGCCCGTCGCCCCGGGAGTGATCTCTGAAATCAAGTGGCCTTCGTGCGTGAGCTTCATGATGCCGCCGGAGGGAGTCCCGAGATACAGGAAATTATCGGGACCCTCGACGAGCGGGCCGAAGGGGCGCGTGCCAGGGAAGGTTTCGCGCGGCTCCCAGGTTTGCACCAGGCGCATCCGCAACGTGTAGCTGAAAACTTTGCCTGCGTGCGGGTCGAGCACGTGGATCACGCCGTCATCGCCTACGGCCGCGCTGAGCCCGTTGCCAGCGAGGGGACGCGTGCGCAGGCGCAGTTCACGATAAGCATCGCCGCTGGGCATGAAAATGAAGACGCTATTGCGCACCGGATCAGTGACGTAAAGCGCGCCGCCACGGTCCACAGCAACGGATTGCGGATGATTTAAGCCGTCTTGCTGAAAGGAGAGTAGCGGCTTGCCTTCCGGTGCAAATTTGGAAATGAAGGCGCTGCCGGAATCCACGATGAATATGTCGCCCAGGGAATTCGTGGCGATGCCCGAGGGCTGCTGCATTTGACCCGGCCCATTGCCGTGGCTGCCCCACTGGCCGATGAAGTGGAGCGTGGGCACCACGGGATTCTGGGATGGAGGCACGGGCTGGGAAGTGGCTTGCGAGCAGCCGGAGAGCGCCACGGAACAATATAGAATCAACGCTGCGCCGAAAATCGCCGTGCGATTCGCCACCTGACAAATTTAGCGCATTCGGTGGCGGGCGCGGCTGCAAATGATGAGCGATGAAACGCGGTGATTAATGGGTGCGCTTGCGCGGTTTCGCAGCGTTGCCATCTTTCACCAGGCGAACGATGGTCTGATGCATCTGGTAGGTGCGGCGTTCCGGCGTTCCGTTGCTGTAATCCAGAAAAGTAAAAGTCAGGTCGCTTTCGGGGCCTGCCGTCTGCGATTTTAGAATGGGAAATTTGCCACACACATTGCTTTCGACGAACGCAGTTTCGTAGCGCTCCTTCTGTTTGCCCCATGTGTACACGCGCAGTGCGGTGAAATCGCAGGGCTGGCCTTCGGGGCCGTGCGTGCCCAGTAGCAGATACTGCGCCATGGGTTTTCCGGCTGCGGAGGTGACGCGGTTCAACTCCGTCCAAGCCACGATACGCATTCCGGCAGACGTGGCGTAGTCCGGCAAGGGCGCCGGAACATCGAGTTCCACGAAGCGGCCCAGCATCCATCCGGCGAGGATAGTTTGGTCAGGCATGTGCGCGCGAACCAGCCACCAGTCTTCTTTTTTCGGTTCAGGCTTGGCATCTGGATTGGCGTCCGCCTTCCCTTTCGATTTGCGGTCTTTGGATTTACGGTCGCTGGATTTGCGGTCCCCTGGTTTGGCGTTTTCGGGTCCAGTTTCGTCCGCGGGTTCCGACTCGGGGTTAGAAATGGAAGCGGCTACGACCAACTCCGGTTGGCGCGCCATCAAGTCCAGGGGAATGTCTTTGTTCAACTGGCGCACGCGCGGCGAATCGCGCCCCGGTTCGATGTGCATGTTGCTGAGAACCCTTGTATGACCGCGCGCCACCACCGGCATGGTGGCCGACTTCGCTTCCAGGTCTTTCAAGGTTTCCCACAGATCCGCGGACAGCAAATCGTTTTCCTCGATCCAGCCGACGATTCCGGCGGCCGTGCGCACTTTCACCTGATTTTGAAATCTCTGCAGAACTTCCAGGCGATCTCCGAAATTGACGGTGGTGACGGGTTCGCGGACTTGCGCCGAAGTGCTGAATAAAGTGACGGTGCGGCTGCCGGCATAGGCCGTTTCCAGAGGCGGAGCGGAATGATGAAAACGAACGTAGAGCGCCACCACCAGAACCAGCAGCAGCGCAGAGCCCAACAGCACTTTCCGAATCACGGACAAACTCCCGGGCTAATGCTTGCCGCGCGCCCAGCGCAGACGTGATTTCTTCCGGTATTTGTTCGTTTCGCTCGCGACGTCATATGAAGTAGGCGATTAAAGATTCTACACTAACCACGCTACGCAACCCTGTAACGGACGTGCGCAGAGTTTCCATACGCCGGTCCGGGAAGCTTTTTCGGTTCTGGTACAATGCGGGACACGCGGCCAGAACTATCGCTGGGCGGTCGCGGGAGGAACGGAATGCAGAGCCTGGAAAAACTGAAGCCGCTGGCCCTTTTGCTGCTGCGTTTGGGATTGGGAATTATTCTGGTGTATCACGGGTATCCGAAGCTGTTTACACACACTCACGAAACGATGCAGGGCTTCGAGCACATGGGATTCCCCGGTTATTTCGTTTATATCGCGGGGGTGGTGGAATTTTTTGGCGGCTGTCTGCTGATCGTGGGGTTATTCACACGGATTGCGGGATTGCTGGTGGCGGGGGAAATGGCGGTGGCGCTGGTGAAGGTGCACGGATTGATTTCGAACCCGATGAAGGTGGACAACTATCAATTTCCGCTGGCCGTGGCAGTGGGCGCCTTTACATTGGCAGCGCTAGGCGCGGGATTGATATCCATTGACCAGGCGATTTATGGCGACCGGCGCGGAGCTTTTTCGCGCAGAGCAAAGGGCAAAGACCGCAATTAATTGCAGGGAGGGGGCGCGTGCCGCGTCCGGCAACATTTTCTGAAGACTTCCAGTTTTATGCCGTCTGGGCGGAGCCGTGTCCGGACTCGGCTGGTTGTGCCGACACTTCCACCGGTATTGGCGGAGGCGCTTGCGGGATCACCAACCAGGCGACGAAGTAACCCAGCACTGCCGGAATCAGCGGAAACGGGAACAGAATCAGCACCACCCAGATCAGGCGCACGATGGTGGAATCCACGTCCAGATATTCGGCGAGGCCGCCGCAGACGCCTCCGAGTTTGTAATCAGTGGAAGAACGCATCAGGCGCTTCTGCGGACGCGGCGCGGCGCTGGGCGCGCTGATCTGCCGCGCGCCGCAGTAGTAGCAGAAATTCGAATATTCGGCAATTTCCTTGTGGCATTGCACGCAATTCATGATTTTATCCTCCCGAGCGGTTGTTGCCCGAGCTTCATCCGCCTACTTTAGCTATACGAGTCGAGTGATGCAAAGGTTTCATCGGTTTCCCGACCGGCCGGCCTGGCGGCCGAGCTAATAGGTCATCAAGTCGCGGATGGCGCGAGCGATGTCCTCGGTTTGCGGCAGAATGGCGTCTTCGAGCTTGGGCTGATACGCAACAAAGGTGTCGGTCGCGGCCACGCGGCGCACCGGAGCGGCCAGCTCGTCGAATAATTCGTCAGCGACGCGCGCGGCGATTTCCGCGCCGTAGCCCCAGGAGCGCGTGTCTTCGTATGCCACCAGCACGCGATTGGTCTTGCGGACGGTCGCGGCGATGGCTTCCCAGTCATAGGGGCTGAGCGTACGCAGGTCGAGAATTTCGGCGGAGATGCCGTTGCGCGCCAATTCCGCTGCGGCGACTTCCGCACGATGTACCACCGCGCCGTAGGTGATCACGCTGACGTCAGTGCCTTCACGCACCATCCGCGCTTTGCCGAAGGGAATGGTGAAATCCGGTCCGGGGTATTCCGAGCGGTTATACGGCTGGCGGTAGAGGTGCTTGTGCTCAAGGAACAGCACGGGATCGTCGGAGCGGATCGCGGTGCGCAGCAGGCCACAAACGTCCAGCGCGGTGGAAGGCATCACCACGCGCAGGCCGGGAATGTGCGTGAATGTAACTTCGCCGCACTGGCTGTGATAAATCGCACCGCCGGTGAGGTAGCCGCCAATCGCGACGCGAATCACGACCGGCGATTTGAAATGTCCGGCGGAGCGCCAGCGAATGGTGGCCATTTCGTTGCGCAGCTGCATCATGGCCGGCCAGATGTAATCGAAGAACTGAATTTCCGGAACCGGCTTCAGACCGCGGATGGCCATGCCGATGGAACGGCCGACGATATTCGCTTCGGCCAGCGGTGAATTGAACACACGTTGCGCACCAAATTTTCGCTGCAGGCCCGCGGTGGCTTTGAATACGCCGCCCTTCCCTTTTACCGTCGCCAGGCTTTCCTCGCGGCTGCAATCGGCCACATCTTCGCCGAAGACGACGATGCGTTCGTCGCGTTTCATCTCGTCGAGCAGTGTGATCGAAACCATCTCGACCATCGTTTTGGGATGGCCTTCTTTTTTCGCGGCGGCTTCAAAATCGCGAGAGGTGGGATCGACGTCCGGAGAATAAACCCACTTGTAAATCGAGTCGGGCGTGGGAACTTCGGCCGCCAGGGCGCGATCGGTGGCGGCGATGATTTCGCGATCCACCTCGGCTTCCAGAGCTTCGATTTCGCTTTCTTCCAGAATGCCTTCGCGCACCAGGAACAACGCAAATTTCGGGAGCGGATCGCGCTGGGCTTCGGCGGAGCGTTCGGCTTCACATTTGTAAAGCTTTTCGTCGTCGGACAGCGAATGGGAATACGGACGAATGACGTGCGCGTGGATCAGCGCAGGGCCTTTGCGGGCACGGCAATGTTCGGCGGCGCGCCTGAGCGCGGCATAACTTTCCAGCGGCTCCGTCCCGTCACATTCTTCGACGTACAGGTTCGGATAATTCCGCACCAGCTTCGAGATGCTGCCGCCGGGAGTCTGCACTTCCACCGGCACGGAAATCGCGTACCCGTTGTCTTCGATGAGATACAGAACCGGGAGGCGTTTGGTGCTGGCTGTGTTCAGCGATTCGTAAAATTCACCTTCGCTGGTGGTGCCATCTCCGGCAGAAACGTAAATAATCTCGTCGGAATGAAAGGCGACAGCGGCGCCCGCCGGAGCTTTGCGGGCTTGATCGAAAGCCTTGGGGAATTTTTCGAAATACGCGGAACATTCCGCCGCGCCAATGGCCTGCAGGAACTGCGTGCCGGTGGGCGAAGAGCGCGTAACGACGTTTAAATCGCGATTGCCCCAGTGCGAAGGCATCTGGCGGCCGCCGGATGCTGGATCGGCCTTTGCACCGACTCCCTGCAAGAGCATGTCGTAGGGCGTGACGCCGAGCATCAGCATCAGGGCGCGGTCGCGATAGTGCGGGAAAAACCAATCGTAGGCGGGCTTCAGCAGCAGCCCGGCGGCGGCCAGCACAGCCTCATGGCCGGCGCCGCTGATCTGAAAGAACAGGCGATTCTGGCGCTTCAGCTGGATTTCGCGATCGTCCAGGCGCCGCGACAAGAACATGGTGCGATAGACGCGAATCAACGTCCCGCGGTCGAGGCCTTGATATTTGGCCGGGTCGAAGTTCGCAATTTTCGCTTTGATCTGGGTCGCCATCGGGCACTCTCGCCTTAGAGGTCTGCCGCGGGAATTAGGTACACACCATTATAGCGAAATGCGCGGCGCGAAGAAAAAAAAGCGCGGCGCAATCGCCGCATGCCTACTGGAAAAATAGACAGTCATCAGGTGGCCGTTAGGACAGGGAGTCAAAGAGTTCGGCGGCTTCGGCAAATCCCGGCTGGCCCTGGCGGATGATCTCCGCTTTCGCGGATTTGAACGGCTCTTCGGTGGGGATGCGATCGAGCCAGCGCTGGTGCGAGAGCTTTTCGTGGTCGGAAAAATCGAGGCGGACCAGAACGCGAATTTTGGAGCTGGACTCGGCGCCGTCGGCTTTCGCCGCGGATTTCTTCTTGGAGGCTGACGGCTTCTTGGCGTCGGCTCCGGACTCGGACTCGGATGAATCGTCGGCTGCTTCGCGCTCGAATTTCAGCAGCATTTTCTTGCCGAGGCGGAATCCTTGCGTCCAGCCTTCTACTTTGTGGCGTGCTTGCTGCGCTACTTCTTCGTTGGTGCCGAAATCGAAAATCAGGAAGTCGTGGGCCATGGTTCATGTATAACAAAATTTGGTGGGGGATGGCTAGGGGTGGGGGCGTAAAAGGAAAGGCGAAAATGGAAAAAAGAAAATGGAAAATTGGAACGGTCGCGATGGAAATATTGGCGCAAGACTGTAGTTGCACCGGCGTTCGTTGCGTGGTAGCCTCAGCGAATAAAAGGCGAAAGCTTTCAGACGGGCGGGAGCTTGGCAATTTCGTGGGGAGGTGGTGATGGCCGCGTCGCAACACGGGTTGGCCGGAGGACTTACCAGAGGCCTGGCGGTGCGTGCCAGCACGACCCTGAAGACGGTGCAGGAGGCTCTGGGAGCGCTCGTCGCGCGTTATCGCACGGACGAAGTCCTGACCGCCGTGCGGCACATCCCGGCGCGCGAGGCGCAATTCCGGGCGATGCCTGCATGGGTGCGGCCGGAGCTCGCTGCGGCTTATCACGCCAAGGGGATCGAAAAGCTCTACACCCATCAGGCGGCGGCCGCGGAATTGGCGCACGCGGGCAAGAATTTCGTGGTGGTAACACCCACGGCTTCGGGCAAGACGCTTTGTTACAACCTGCCGGTGCTGAATGCGGTGCTGGAGAACGCGGATACGCGCGCGCTGTACCTCTTCCCCACCAAGGCGCTGGCGCAGGATCAACTGGCTGAGCTGCACGACCTAGCGAAGCGGCTGGATGATTGCTTTGGCGTGTTCACGTATGACGGCGATACGCCGAGCGACGCGCGTCGGGCAATCCGCGAGCGCGGGCATGTGATCCTGACGAATCCCGATATGTTGCATACGGGGATTTTGCCGCACCACACCAAGTGGACGCGCCTGTTCGAGAATCTGCGTTACATCGTGCTGGATGAATTGCACACCTACCGCGGCGTTTTTGGCAGCCATCTAGCGAACGTGCTGCGGCGCCTGGCGCGCATCGCGGAATTTTACGGCTCGAAGCCCCAATTCATTTGTTGTTCAGCGACGATTGCGAATCCGGGCGAGCTGGCGGCGCAATTGATCGCGGAGCCGGTGCAGGTGGTGGAAGAAAACGGTGCCCCGGCCGCGGAGAAGCTTTTCGTTTTTTACAATCCGCCGATGGTGAACCGCAATCTGGGAATTCGCCGCAGCTATCTGAACGAGACGACACGCGTGGCGAAGGAACTGCTGGCGCGCAAGCTGCAAACCATCGTGTTTGCGAATAGCCGCCTGCACACCGAGGTGCTGCTCACTTATTTGCAGCAGGCGAACCGACCCGGTCCAGGAGAGGCCGAGCCGATTCGCGGGTATCGTGGCGGATATTTGCCCGGAGAGCGCCGCGAAATTGAGCGCGGATTGCGCGACGGGCGGATTCGCGGCGTAGTGGCCACGAGCGCGCTGGAATTGGGAATTGATATTGGATCGCTCGACGCCAGTGTGATGGCGGGATATGCAGGATCGATCGCTTCTACATGGCAGCGCGCGGGCCGCGCTGGACGACGAAGCGGCACATCCTGCGCGGTGATGGTCGCGTCTTCCGCGCCGCTGGATCAATTTATCGTGCAGCATCCCGATTATTTTTTCGGGCGCTCGCCGGAGCATGCGTACGTGCAGCCGGACAATCTGGAAATTCTGGTGAACCACTTGAAGTGTGCGGCTTTTGAACTGCCGGTCGGGCCCGAGGAACGCTTCGGCGACGTGGATTTGCCGGGCCTCTGCGAGCGGATGACCGACGCGGGATTCCTGCATCGCAGCGGCGGAAACTGGCACTGGGTGCAGGAGGCTTACCCGGCGGATACGGTGAGCCTGCGTTCGGTGACGTCTGACAATTTCGTGATTATTGACACGACGGGCGGAACGAACGCGGAAGAAGACGGCGAACCCGAAGTGATTGGCGAAGTGGATTTTTCATCGGCGTTGACCACGGTGCATCCCAAGGCGATTTATCTGCACCAGGGGCAGCAATATCATGTCGAGCGGCTGGATTTCGAGCAGCGCAAAGCGTATGTGAAAAGCGTGAACGTGGATTACTACACGGACGCGATCCGCTATACGCAGGTGCGCGTGCTGGAAATCGCCGAGGAGGAGCAAATCGCAGGTCCGGCGGCGCGGGTGCACGGCGACGTGCTGGTGCGGTCGCAAGTAGTGGGATTCAAAAAGATCAAATTTTTCACCAACGAAAATATCGGCGCGGGCAAGTTGGAGCTGCCGGAAAATGAGATGCACACGACAGCGTTCTGGATCACGCTGGAGCGCAAGTTGCTGGCGGAATTGCCTTATGCGTTGTCTGACCGGCAGAATGGAATCTTGGGTTTGCTGTATGCGATGGCATCCATGGCTACTCTGTTGCTGATGTGCGACGGGCGTGACCTCGGGACGGCAGTGGGTGAGCGGCCAGCGAGTCCGGGGATCGAGACCGAGTGGCAGGAATTGCCGGCGGCGCTCGCGAATCCGGCGGAGATGAAGGAATTCTTCGAGCCGAATTTGTATTTGTACGATGCGTATCCGGGCGGGATTGGGTTCAGCGAACCCTTGTTTCGCGTGCATGATATTTTGCTGCGGCGGACGCGGGAGTTGATTGTTGGATGTCCTTGTGAGAACGGGTGCCCTTCTTGTGTGGGGCCCGCGGGCGAGAAGTGCGAGAAGACGAAGGAAGCCGCGCTTGCGATCCTGGACCGGTTGTGCGCCTAATCGCGAATTCGAAAGCTTTTATCGCAGCGACGCAGAGGGCGCAGAGAAAGGCAAGAGAGATCCTTCGGCCGGCTTGAAGCAGAGGCGCCGGCCTCAGGATGACGACGCTCGTCGCATCGTCAGAAAACCGGAGAGCACAGCGTGAAGCAGGAGATTCATCAACGATGAGTGTGCGGGACCGACTCGCGTCTTTGGCGGCGTTGCGGCCGACGCGGAAAGCTCGTGTCGCGAACGACGCCGTTGCGGCCAACGATTTCGCGAGCGGCGCGCGGGGATTTTCGCCTGCGCTGCCCGATGGCGCGGAGCGGCTTGCGGAGATGTTGCAGGCGAAAGCGCTGAGCAATCAGTTCGGCGAACATCTCACCGTGCGCAAATGGTTTTCAGAGGCGATTGGGTGCGCGCCGCCCGAAGGCTCGGTGGACGCGAAGGCGCTGCGGCTGCTCGCGCCGGGAGCCTGTGCGGAGGCGAGCGACCCGCGGCAATGGCTTTTTCTGGACACGGAAACGACGGGTCTGATGGGCGGGACGGGGACATATCCGTTCATGGTGGGTATTGCCTGGTGGGACGCGGGCGGCCTGGAAGTGGAACAGTTCTTCATGCGCGAACTGAGCGAAGAACATGCGCTGCTGCTGACGCTGGCGGAGCGGATGGCCGAGCGCCCCGTGCTGGTGACGTTCAACGGGAAATCGTTTGACTGGCCGCTGCTGGAGACGCGTTATCGCATGACGCGAAAAATCAAATCCGTAGCGCCGCGCACGCATCTGGATTTCCTGCATCCCGCGCGCAATTTGTGGCGCGTGCGGTTGGGATCGGTGCGCCTGGCGGAACTGGAAAAACACGTGCTGGGATGGCATCGCGGCGCAGATTTGATTTCGGAGATGATTCCGCAATTCTATTTTGATTATTTGCGCGGCGGGTCGCCCGAGCCGCTCGTTCAGATTTTCCTCCACAACCAGATGGACCTGCGGGGTCTGGCAGGGCTCGCGAGCCGCATCGTCGCGGTGCTGGCTGACCCGCAGGCGGACGGCAAGGACGGGCTGGAACTCTTCGGGGTTTCGCGCATTTGCGAACGCCGCGGCGACATGGTGCGCGCGCGGAAGCATTACGCGCAGTCGCTGGATGCCGCGCTGCCCGCGGAAACCGATCGCGCCGCGCGACGGTCACTCGCGCGGCTGGCAAAACGCGAAGGCGATTTACCGCTGGCGCTGAAATTGTGGGAGAGCATCGTCGGGAATTCGCGCGAAGGGCTGGAAGCTTACAAACAGCTGGCGATTCATTACGAGCATCAAGCGCGCGAGCCGCACCGCGCAGCCGTGCTGGTACGCAAGGCGCTCAGCGAGCTGCGCCCATCGAACCGCCACGCCGGGCTAAGCGCAGCGTTGCTACGGCGTTACCGCGGCGATTTCGAACGCCGGCTGCAGCGCTTGGACCGTCGAGCACACCCGGCCAAAATGGACGGTGAGAGCCCGCTGGACACGTTTAAAACAGAGTCGCGGGCGCGTGACTAGGAATCCAATATCGCAGAATTCGACGGTCTGGGGCGAAGGGAGTTCCAATGCCAGAAACGGATAGCGCGGCGGTAAGCATGGCGCGAAGCTCGGATGTGGAGGCCAAGGAAATGAGCGCAGTAAGCGACCCATACATTCGCGAACAACTGGAAAAACGACGCAAGGAATTGAACGCGGTGATTGCGTCGCCTGAGGCAGCGGCTCCGGCTGCATCGTTACTGGCGCTGCTGGGCGAAGTGGATTCCGCACTGCACAGGATGGACGACGGGACGTACGGAATTTGTGACGAGTGCCATGACAGCGTGGAAAAAGACCGGCTGCTGGCCGATCCGCTGGTGCGGCTGTGTTTGGACCATCTGACGAGCGATGAACAGCGCGCGTTGGAACGTGATTTGGAGCTCGCCTCACGCGTGCAGCGCGGATTGCTGCCGCGCACGGATCTGCGGCACGGAGATTGGCTGGTGCACTACCAGTACAAGCCCGCGGGAATGGTTAGCGGCGATTACTGCGATTTAATTCCTCCGGCGGCCGCGGATGGCGAACTGGTTTTCTTGCTTGGTGACGTGGCCGGCAAAGGCGTGGCCGCTTCGCTGCTGATGACCCATTTGCATGCGATGTTCCGCAGCCTGGCGGGCGTCGACTTGGCGCTCGATAAGCTGCTGGAAATGGCCAACAGCGTATTTTGCCAGAGCACCATCGCTGGACAATATGCCACGCTCATCTGCGGGCGCGCGGGGCAACGGGGCGAAATCGAAATCGGCAGCGCGGGACATTTGGCCGCGCTGCTCATTGCGAAAGACGGCGTGCGGCAAGTGTGCTCGACCGGCGTGCCGCTGGGAATGTTTTCCAAGAGCCGCTATACGATTCAGCGTGTGCGCATGGAGCGCGGCGACAGCTTGCTGTTGTACACCGACGGGATTTCCGAAGCGGTGAACTCCTCGGGTGTGGAATATGGCGCGGCGCGACTTTCCAGTGTCGCGAGCGAGCGCCATGGTTGGGTGCCGCAGGAACTTGCGGCGGCGTGCATGAAAGACGTGCAGGGATATTCCAGCGGCAGGAAGCAGGCCGACGATCAGACGCTGATGGTGGTGCACCGCGCGGATACGGTGCAGCTTTCGCTGAATGATTAAGTGGATAGTGCGCGAAACTATTGCGCGCCGATGCGGCCGGATTCGACTGGCGCGGGCTGCTCGGTAACGTTTGCAGGCGAGGCTGGCACGCTCACCGCGGCGGGCGCCGGGTCCCAGCCGATGGCGTGATTGATCTTGTCGAACGTTTCCCGCGACGCGCTTTCCACCGTGATGCATTGCGTCGCTACGCAGCGCAGGAAAACTCCGCCGGATTCCGACTGGAACTGAAAGAAATTGGGGCGGCGAAAGAGTTCCGTGCGCGTATTATATTTATGTTCCAGCGCTTCGCTGTACTGGCCGAAGAAATGCGCCGCGTCATCCGGATTATCCAGCGCCAGACGGAACACCAGCGGAGTGGACTTCGTTTTGGCGTCTTCAAACACCGCGTAGCGATCGCCTTTCCACGCCGGTGCAAGCAATTCCGCGCGGTTTTCGTCCAGCAACTGCTTCAGCACTTCCCCCAGGCCGAATTCTCCCATGGTGTTTTCTTCCAGCAGCTTCCAGTCAGACGGAACCAGTGCTTTCCATTCCGGCAGTGTGACGACCTCCGGCTTCACGCCGTGCAGGTACAAATCCGGATGCAGAATTTGCTGTGTGGATACCGGCGGATCCTGAAAAATCAGATGGAGATCCTGCCAGCCGGTGTGCGCCTTCAGGAATTGCTGCGTGAAGCCGGTGCCGGCGAGATACGGAAAAAGGAGCTCATCGCGAATATAGAGTGGAGCTTTCGCGAGGTTGGGATCCTTATCCATTTCGCTGAGGGCGCTGGCGCGAATGAGCAAAGTGACGTCTGGAACGTCGCGCACGCTGACTTTTTGATCGAGCATTTCGTAGTCCACCATGGCGGCCATCGCGGAACCTTCGCTCACCGAGTCACGCGCAAGTTCGGCGTCGTCATTCGGGCGCGCGGCTTTGATCCAGGAATCAATGTGGAAGGATTGATCTTCAAGCGCGTGGGTCAGCTCGTGAGACATCACCGTGCGCTGCTCGTCCGCCGGAATCCAGTCCGCGATATAAAATTCCTTGGCTTTGGGGTCGTATAGTCCCGCGACCTGGTCGGTCAGAACGTCGAGCATGAAAGAATCCAGCGGAAAACCCTTGGGGATCAGTCCGAAAGCCTCGAGCGTTTTGTCGTCTGCGTAGCGCTCGGATTCTTTTTTGTCCTCTTTGTCTTCCCGGATCAGATAATCGCGAACCTCCTGCTTGGAGCGCAGAGTTTTCTTAAGCGGCTCCTTGATCGGGAGCGCCAGAATCTTGCTCATCTGCGCCAGAACCTCGTCGGCGGCTTTGATAAATTCGGGGCTGGAGGCTGGCGCGGCCTGCGACGAAGGTTTCGGCTGAGCGGATGTAACGGACTTGAACGAGACATCCGGGCGATGAGCGGCAAACGCGACTCCGCACGCCAGCAGCAGCGCCAAGCCGGCGATCCGTTTGCCTGAGATTAGGCGCCGCATTAGCCGAAACAATTTCATCCAATCCTCCCAAGGTTTTTCGCCCAAGAACCAGAGTAACAGGTTCTGCGAGCTGGGACTTGCGCATGCTAACGCGCCAAAGCGCGCGCGGTCTGCGTCCCGCACGCTGCGGATTCTCAGGAACGCGTCACGCTCGAGCCGGCACGGTTCCCTTCCAGAACCACACCATGCCGCCGAAGCGCTGCTCTAAGGTGAGACTCTGCAGCCCGGCGTCGGTGAGCAAGCGGCGGAGATAGCCCTCCTCGAAGCGGCGGTTGAGTTGCGCGGAAGTAGCCCAGGCGACCAGCTTGCGGGTGTCGCGCCTGTTGAGGCATTTTTCGCGCGCATAAGCCAGGATTCTCGTGACGGACATGGACGCGTGGGGATCGAGCGACGCCACGAATCCTGATGGACGCGTGACGCGCACCATTTCGGCGAGAGTTGCAGCGAGATGTTCGACCCAATAAACCACTCCGGTGGCGTAGCAATAATCGAAGGACGAATCCGGGAACGGAAGTTTTTCCACGGGCGATAGGCGGAAGCACACAGACGAGCGTTCACGCGTCGCAAGCTTTCGCGCAATTCGCAGCAGGCTGCGGCTGCGGTCCACCGCGGTTACATCGTATCCGGAACGCGCGAGGGCACGCGCCACATGGCCGGGCCCGCAGCCGACGTCCAAGACTCTAATCGTGCCGTGACCATTGCCAGAAGATGGCAGGTGCAAGGAATCCAGAAATTCGCGCCGCAGTTCCGCTTCGGGGCCTGTAGCCAGTTTGCGCGCGTAGTAACCGGCGCCTACTTCGAAGAGAAGTCGTTTCAGGGGATCGCGGAACCACGCCCGCACCGGCTTATTCACCATGATTCGATGCTAACAAACGGGCGCAGGGTTTCCAGAGGATTGTGCGGGCAGGCCGCGGTAGCTACGCCGCGGTGTGGACCAAAGCAGTTTCTGCAACGAGCAGTCCGAGGATCGCGCGCAAATTGGAGCAGAAAAGATCGCGAAGATATGGCGGCGTGCCGAAGGGAACGAACAACCGGAAGAGATCCACTTCCAACCAGCGCTGCGCGATTTCCGCCGGGGGTGCTTCCATGCCCGCGAAGCACATGCGCAAATCCCACTCCTGCTGCTCGAAGTTATTTTCCAGGACCTTCTCGAAAAGTTCTTCGTGGCAGTAGAGCAGCGATTGATGCACGGCAGGCTCGGAGTAAGCGTCCTGAAGAATGGGATGATGATAGCGGCCGGTATAAATGTCGCGCAGCATGGCGACGTGCGCGAGCCTTCCCAGCGCGGTAGGGATGGATACCAGCCACTGGGAGACAAACTCTTCGATGATGCGCTGATTCTGCGCGAAGCGTTCGAGTGATTCCACGCCACGGCCCTCCAGGATTGCGGGGATGGGCGACAGCCGCCCCAGTTCACCGCATTGCAGCGGATGTTACTCTTAGTGAACGTGACCGTCAACGGTAATGTTCTGAATGGCAGTATACGAACGGGCTGCGTTAAACCAACAGCATCGCAAGGCGAGATGTCCTATGGACCTGCTTACGATTTGCGGCGTGACAGCCGGGGCCATTGGCGTGATAAAGCTCGGGTGGGCGGCGCTGAAGCCGCTGCCAGAGGAAATGGGCGGACGCCACCAGGATCGGATGGAAGACCTTCTGGCGCTGCATGCGCAGCATTTCCCGCAGTTGCGGCAAGCGCTCGCTACGTTGGACGCCGATTACGTGCGGCGCAAAGCCTCGGGAGAAATTGGGCGGCACTTGCGCGAGGAACGCCGGCACATCGTGGTGAGCTTCCTGGCGGGACTCGCGGAAGACTTCGGGCGGCTGGAGCGCCTGATGACAGTCGTACGGGAAATGTCTCCCGCTGAGCCCTGGATTCATCAGTTCCGGCGGATTGCCCGGCGATTCCGCTTCCGCGTTAACTACCGGATCGCGTCACTACAAATCCATTCGGCAAGATTGCAATCAACCAATCGGCTGGCGCGACTCACCGAGCTGGTCGGAAATCTTTCGGTGCAAATCGAATCGGGCATGGCGCGGTTGGACCCGTCTGCCAGTGAGGCTGCTCCGCAGATGAGGCAGCGGTCGCCGGCGGACCCAGATTAAATGGAGATTGCGTGCCGTGCGGCGGCTTGCTGCGATGGTTACGTATGAAAGCCTACTATTGTGCAATGCAGCACGCGGGTATTCGATTCGTCAATTAGCCATTTCCGGCCCGTGGGCAGGCCCTATAATGGAGACTCTCGGGGGCCCCATCGTGGAAACGGAAAAAATTCTCGTGGTGGACGACGAAGAAGCGATTCGCGAGGTCGTTTCAACCTTGCTGGAAGCGCAGGGATACCAATGCACCGTCTGTTCGAACGGGCGCATGGCCCTCGACGCCTTTCGCAAGGACACTTTCGACCTGGCTTTGAGCGACATCGTGATGCCCGAGATGGACGGGCTGAAATTATTGGCCGAGCTTCGCAACGAGGATCCCGATGTGCCGGTGATCATGGTCACCGCGATGCACGACATTTCCATCGCACTGCAGGCCATTCGCGCGGGCGCGTACGACTACATTCTGAAGCCGTTTGAAAAGGATCAACTGCATCTGAGCGTGCGGCGCGCTTTGGAGCATCGCCGGCTGGTGATGGAAAATCGCACCTACCAGAGCGACCTGGAACATCTGGTGGCCGAGCGCACGCAGCAACTTTCCATCGCGTTGCAGGATCTGGAGCAATCTTACGATTACACCCTGGAGGCGCTGGGCGGCGCGCTCGACGCGAAGGATGCGGAGACCGAAGGGCATTGCCAGCGCGTGACTGCATTTACGATTACAATCGCGCGGTCCATGGGCGTGGATCCCGGATTGCTGCGCCACATTGCGCGCGGCGCGTTCTTGCACGACATCGGCAAGATGGGCGTGCCGGACAGTATTTTGCGCAAGCCCGGGCCTTTGACGAACGAAGAGCGCGAAATCATGCGCAAGCACTGCGAGATCGGTTTTTCGGTGCTCGAGCGAATTCCCTTCTTGAAGGAAGCGGCGGAGATTGTGCTGTCGCACCAGGAATGTTATGACGGCTCAGGCTACCCGCGGAAATTGAGAGGCGAACAGATTCCACTGGGTGCCAGAATATTCGCGGTGGCGGATACGCTGGACGCGATGATTTCCGACCGGCCTTACCGCAAGGCGCTGCCGATTTCCGCGGCGCGCGCGGAGATACAGAAATACTCCGGCAAGCAATTCGATCCTAAGGTTGTGGAAGTGTTCTTATCGCACCCGGATCGGGTGTGGATGGAGCTGCACGAAAAGATCGGGGATCCTTTCAGGATGACGGAGATGAAGCCCGCTTGATTTCTTCGCCGTTGTCCGGCGTGTAGCGCAGTTCCCTTTCGCAGTCTTGCGCGGTGCGCGGCGCGTAGGTATGATTCCCTCGCAACGACCACGGGAGAGGTTTTCATGGCTCTGATACCCATTAAAACGGCTTCGATCACCGGATATTGCGATTGCATTTGCGGCTGCTACGAGCTGGCGAGCCAGCGCGATGATGAGAACGGCAAGGGGTATTGCCCGCGCTGCGCCAAAGAGCATCTCGAAATGAATCGTGGGATTGGGAAACCGCAACCGGTGCCTTCCAAGATGCCGGAGCATACGGGGCCAGACCTGAAGATTGGCATTCCTGAGACTGCGGATCCACCGGGCCGACTGCGTCAAAGCTGAGTTTGTTTGCGATTCTTCTTGGCCGCTAAAACATCGACAACAGGAGTTTCACTCCTGCCGCAAATTCCTCGTCGCGCGTGATCAGACTCACAACCGAAAATCCTTCCGACGGAAAATCGTAAAAATGGCCTGGATGGACGAAGACACTTTTTTGTGCCAGTAGTTCGATGGCCAGTTCTTCGTCTGAGCGCGTCGCAGGGATGCGCAGCACCGCGTACCAGCCGGCTTCGACCACCAGCCGCGCGCAGGATTTCTGCTTTGCCAGCTGCCGATCCAGCTCCGCCAGATTTCTTCGCACACGCTCCAGCAATTGCTTCTGAAATGGATGGCGCTGTTCAAGCAGTGCGGGAATTGCCCACTGTACCGGCGCGTTCATCGAGAGGTAGGTGTCCGCGATGATTTCCAGGCGCGCCAGAGCTCGTGCCCGCAGTTGTTCGGGTCCGCCGGTTACAAGCCATGCGGCTTTCATCTGCGGCAGGCCGGAAATTTTGGATAGGCCGCTCATCGTGAAGGTCAGGGCTGCGGAATTTTGTGCAAAGCTGAATGGCCTCTCGGCTTGCAGTGCGAAATCCAGGAACACTTCGTCCGCGATAATCGCCAGATTCCGCGCCGCGCAAATCTCGTTCAGTTTTTCGAGCTCGTGCGGCTTGGTGAAATGCCCGGTGGGATTATTGGGATGCACGACGATCACCCCTCGCGTGCGCGCATTTATGCCCTGCTGCAAAGCGTGAAAATTAATCTGCCAGCCGTAGTCGTAGTCGAGCGGATAGCCCACCAGCTTCACATCCTGAATATCGGCGAGGAATGCGAAGAGCGGATAGCTGGGCTCCGGGATGAGTATTTCATCGCCCGGATTGCAGAGCGTGCGAAAGACGAAGGAGTAGGCCTCACTGGTGCTGGTAGTGAGGATGATGCTGTCGGACGGCACTTCCGCGCCGCGTGCAGCATAATACGCGGCGGCCGCTTGCCGTGCGCTGAGCAATCCGCGCGGGTCCGGGTCATACGCCAGACTCGCCGGGTTCGCAAGAGCCTCAAGGATTGCGCGACCGTCATAATCAAACCCACACTCGGTGGGATTCGAAATTGTGAGGTTGAGCAGCGGCTTCCCTGCCGCGCGATGCCGGGCCAGAGCCTCGCTCAGAGGGTTAGCTTCCAGATTCCAATTGGTGCGGTCGGCAAACACTTCGCTGCAGTCTCCTGTGCGACTGACGAATTATAGGGAAAGCACACGGGAGGAACAGCGAAATCCACGATGTGCTTCTGGCGCAGAGTTTACATCTCCGTTACAAGCAAAAGGCGGAACCCGCCTATAATTATGCTGCACGGTTTGCAAAATCCAAAAGGAGACAACCGATGAAAAGGGTCGTCACTGCCGTCGTCGGGCTGCTCCTGCTGCTGATGCTCGCGGGCCAATTTCCCGCCGCAGCGCAGGAAGATGCCATAGCCAAGACGAACTTAAAGGTAGGAGACGTGGCGCCGGATTTCACTCTGCTGGCGAATGACTGGAAGCCGGTAAAGCTGAGTGATTTCCGCGGCAAGAAAAACGTCATCCTGGCGTTTTACGTTCTCGCATTTACCGGTGGCTGAACCAAGGAATTGCAGGCCTATCAGGCTGATATGGCCAAGCTCGAAGCAAGCGACACCGTGGTATTGGGAATCAGCATAGACAGCCCCGCAGCCAACGCCGCGTTTGCAAAACAGATTGCAGTTACGTTTCCTCTGCTCAGCGACATGAACCGTAAAGTCCTAACCGCGTACGGAATTTTGAAACCGTACGATGTGCAAGGGGACAAATACGAGTGGGCGCAGCGAACCACCATCGTCGTGGACAAGGAAGGAAAAATTCAGCACGTGGAGCAAGGGGACGGCGCGGTGAATCCGAACAGCGCCGTGGCCATTTGCACCGATTTGCACAAGCCCAAAACCTAGTAGCACGCAGTTCCATGTCAATCGCAGCCCGCGGATGCCAAGTTCACTTGGCATCCGCGGCTGCAGCCCCCGCAGCAAATGGTATTGGTTCAGCGCGCGACGTTTCGGCGGTGGTAGATCAGCGCAAAAATGCCAACAAACAGGCTAATGGCGGGAATGAACAGAATCAATATCCCGTGTCGTAGTGCGGCGCCGCCTTGCGCTCCGGATGCGGCCGCGCCCTGGTAGCACATGGCGCAGCTCTGCGCGAAAACGTGCGCGATGGGCAGCGCGATGAAAGCGGCGCAACTACATAGAATCAGCGCCGCACGAATTAAGATGTCCGTCTTCAACTCATTCTCCTGCGCTAATTAAATCTATGCCGCTAATCCAGCACTGAGAATCGCCCGCGCGTTCGTACACTGCGTGCAAAAGCCGCGTCAATGCGGCCGCAGCTGCATCAGACGAATACTATCTGGAAAGAACATGATCAGCATCATGCAAATGCAGAACACCATGGCAGGGATCAACAGCAAGAACAGGCCCAGCCGCTCGAAGCGCATATGCATGAAATACGAAATGATCAACGCCGCCTTGATGAGCGAGAGGCCCACCAGAATCGTGATCATGATCGGGACTGGCAGGCGCAGGTAGGCCAGATAAACTTCCACGATCGTCAGCAGCAGCAGCCAGACCCAAACCGTGGCAAACAGTTTGGTGGTGCCTACGGCGTGTTCGTGCGTGAGCTCGGCGGTGTGTCCGTGTGCGCTCATCGGTTCGCTCGCTCCTTGCTCTCGTCGTTACTTTGCGTCGTTACTTTGCATCGTCACTTCGGATTGACGCTCAACAAATACACCATCGGGAAAATAAACATCCATACCAGGTCCACGAAGTGCCAGTACAAGCCGCTCACTTCCACATGTTCGGCGGTGTATTTCCCCTTGCCGAAGCCCCAGGCAATGATCGCCAGATAAACCACGCCGATCGTGACGTGCAGCATGTGCAGGCCGGTAAGTCCAAAAAACGTGCCGCCGAAGAGCGGAGCAGCTGGATTAAACGGGTTCGACCACGGCGTGACGCCTTCGCCGAGGAGCGTAACCCATTCCGTGGCGTGAATCGCGACGAACAAAATGCCGCAAACAATCGTGGCGATCAGGTAGCGCACGGTTTTCTTGCGGTCGCCGTTGAACGCGGCGTTCACGCCCAGAACCATCGTCAAGCTGCTGGAGAGCAGCACGAAAGTCATCAAAGAAGATTTCGCGATGGCCGGCCAGATCTCAAATGGGCGCGGCCAGTTCGGAGTTTCCAGCCGAACGTACGCATAACTGATGAGCAGGGCCGAGAACGTGAGCGAATCCGAAATGATGAACAGCCACATCCCCAATTTCTTCGAATTGATGGCGAAGGGTGACGCGCCGCCGGACCACGGCGATTCGACTATGCCTTCGAATTCCGTATCACTCACGCTTCACCTTCCCAGGTAGAGGAGTAGAAACAAGAAGACCCAT